>Ga0326727_10002527_pt1 | contig 62021 bp, 55 predicted proteins | sample MB2enrmetagenome_FD_207643 | JGI IMG/M metagenome (GOLD analysis project Ga0326727, IMG submission 207643) | Lab enriched peat soil microbial communities from McLean, Ithaca, NY, United States - MB29MY | ecosystem: Environmental > Terrestrial > Soil > Wetlands > Peat | place: USA: New York...
TAAGTATACCCCCAACAGCCTTCCTTTGATCCTACGAGTCGCATTTTCTTGGGCGCCGGTCTTCGGCCCCGCAAGAGACCAGAACGAGCCGGCATAAGCTGTGGCAGCGCTGGAACCCCAAACTCGGGTAGTGGGGTCTTTTGAATTTTCACAGGCTTGACGGGGGACCCCAAAGTGCGATACTTGGGACATGCCCAAGCGCACGCGCAATCAATTCCAGGACATTAACCAGTTCGCGGCTGATGTCGTAAAACGGAGCACTGGCAGCGAGCCGCCAATTCCGAACCAGGCTCTCATCTCTCAGGTCATGGCCGCAATGGGGCGTAGGGGTGGGCTGAAGGGTGCCGCAACTCTCAACGGCCGCCTCAGTCCGGCCCAGCGCAAGGCCTCGGCCCGGCGAGCTGCTGAGGCGCGATGGGGGAAGAGGGACGGCCGGTGAACGCCATTCAGCGTGCTATGCTCTGACAGAGCACCAGGGAACGAGAATCAGGGAGGGGCGGAAGGATGGTCGAGAATGAGGACAGCCCTCACCTTATCCGCTTCGCTCGTTTTAGCTTGGCCCATTGCGGCCCAGAACAATTGCAATATCGAGCTTAAACCTCTCAAGCCCTTAACCCCGGTTGGCTGTGCCGATACCATGCCGGCCTGTATTTGTAATCCATCAGGAATTGACTGCCACTGGACTTGGGCCTGCGTTTCTTTCGGGACGCCATCAGGTGCCGACGCAACTATCCCATTACAGGGTCGGCCTCCCCAAGCGACCAATCCGCTGGAGATGATGCGCCAGCTTCAGCGGCTCCGTCAGATCCAACAGCAGAACGAACTCCTGCGCCAGCAGGCCGCTCCCCAGGACGCATCAATTGCTGTGGCGCCTTCGCCCCCTGTACCTACGCAGCCCTGGAAAACCGGCGGCTTGGTTAACGGTCGAGCCTGGCAGTCTTTCTCGCAGGATGAAAAGGTCGTTTTTCTCACAGGGGCATCTGATACGTTTTTCATGGTAGATGAGGCGGAGTTTTTCAAGAACTTTCCTCGGGGCCTCCAGGTCGGGGAGTTTGCCCTGGCGATCGATCAGTTTTACCGGGAGCCCGAGAACCTTCCAATTCCAGTTTTCTTCGGCTTGAAGGTTGTCACCATGAAGGTAAACGGCGAAGATCCTGCCGTGGTAGATAAGATCCTATCCGCCGTAAGGCAATCGGCCAGCGGTCCGAAGCCACCCGAAAGCGAACGGGATGTCATCTCCTGGCCGTAGACCGGCAAGGGTGCACCCAGCCACCCGCCTCGACTACCGGGTACGTGACTTCGGACTTGCGGAATGAAAACTCGCGCTGCTGATACGATGGAGTTGTAAGCGAAGACCAAATGTTTGCATAGCTTCCAGCTTCGTGGTGGACCAGACCGCAGGAGACCAAAAGGCTATGGGAGGGGTGAACTGTACCCCCAGGGCCAGTGTAGCACGCTGGCCGGAAAGGTCAGCGCTGATGCACCCCTTGGAAGAGTTTTGTATTTCGCCGGAGTTTTTTTTTGAAATGACCCTTACCGCAGTGTTTGATGAAAGCGGAAAGTATAATGATTCCGCACGGGTAGTATTCGCCGGCGTTTTGGCAACCCAGGACGATTGGATCAGGCTCAGCCGTGAATGGAATACGCGTTTGCGAGAGTGGACCCGGAATCTCCCAAAGGGGCACAGCCTCCGATCCAAAGAACCTTTCCTGCATATGGTGGAGTTGAATCAAGCCCATAAACGAGGTGATGGCGCGAACGAAATTGAGTCACTGGTGAAGGACTTAGCGGCGCTCATCTGCAAATATGCGCAAGAAGTATTCGCAAACACTATCACAGTAGCCGAGTTCAAGGCCCTCGGGCCTGGCGCATTAAAGCGGTACGAAGATCCGTTCTACTACGCTTTTGAAGCGTGCATGAAGGCTGTGGCCGGCAGCGATGTCCTCGGAACTCTGGACAATGTGATGCTAGTCTGCGACCATTCAGACGAGTATTGTGTAAAGTCCCTGGAGGCCTACCGGCGAATGATCCTCAGGGAACGCCGGATCGGGCAACGTATCCCCTGTATCACCTTCGGAGACGACAAACGGTATCCGCCCCTCCAGGCGGCCGACATGTACGCCTATTGCCACAGGTCAAGACTAATTGGTCTCTCCGACCTCCTATGGAAGGGGCCTCTTGAGGTTATCGACTCCACGTTCAGCAACCACCTAAGCCGCGACATACTGCTCGTCAAGGGCGACGTCAGGCACGGGCAACAGCGCCAACCCGAGAACTCCGAATAGCGGCTCCGCACTTCATTTTTCTCTTGACTATGCGCGAGCGTACGCGCATAATTGAGACATGAACCGCTTGAGCCTCGATGAACGCGCCCAGATTCTCGCCGCTCTGGTCGAAGGCAACTCAATCCGCTCCGTCTGCCGCATGTTGGGCCGCGAGAAGCGTACGGTAACGCGCCTGCTGGTCGATGTCGGCAAAGCCTGCTACCGCTACCAGGACCGTGTTTTCCGCCACCTGAAGTGCCAACGGCTTGAGTGCGATGAAATCTGGAGTTACATCGGCTGCAAGCAAAAGAACGTCACCAAGAAGATGGCCGAGGAGCGGATAGTGGGCGACGCCTGGGTCTGGGTGGCCATCGACGCGGACACCAAGCTCGTTCCGTGCTGGCTGGTTGGCACGCGGGACGCCGGTTGCGCGACCGAGTTCATTGCCGATATTGAGCGGCGCCTGGCAAATCGTGTGCAACTCACCACAGACGGCCACAAGGTTTACCTCAATGCGGTCATCGACGCTTTCGCCGACGATGTCGATTATGCCCAACTGGTGAAGTACTTCGGCGCCTCGCCCGAGGCCCAGAAGCGGTACAGCCCGGCAGTCTGCGCGGGGTGCAAGAAGATCATCCGGCTTGGCGATCCCGAGCCGAGCTTCATCAGCACCAGCTACGTCGAGCGCCAGAATCTCACGATGCGGATGTCGATGCGCCGGTTCACCCGATTGACCAATGGTTTTTCCAAGAAGCTGGAAAATCACGAAGCGGCCGTGGCGCTCCACTACATGCACTACAATTTCGTGCGCATTCACCAGACGTTGCGCATTACGCCTGCGATGGCGGCCGGGATCACGCAACATGTGTGGTCGTTTCAGGAGGTAGTCGCGTTGGCGGATGCGGAACAGATAAGGAGAGCGGCCTGACTCTTCTATTCAAGGCATCGATCCTTACCTTCGAACGTATTGGTTTCTGAGGCCAGGAGCACCTTCCGAAGATCCCGAAAATAATTCATTAGAGTGGTTTCCGCGTTGCCGTCTTCCAAGTATGGAAATCCCAAGGCATACTGGGTCGCCAGGGTCCTAATATCCGCACAGGCGTTCAAGTGGTAATCGAGCAACCGCAATTTGGACGCCGCGGCTCCAACAACCCGCCCCCTCCGCAACACAACGAGGGAAGTTTTTTTCCCACAGGACTGCACGTGGTCCTTCGTCTCGAAAACGACATACGCCGCTATCCTCTCGGCCAAGCCTGCGTTTATGTTCTTCGGGGCGTTTCCTGTGCTGAATATCTGGCTGAGCAGGGCATCCGCATATTCGCAGCCCATACCGACAGTGGCGTACCGGGAGCGCGGACGCAGTGATGTCTTCTCTGTTACCCAGAGATAATTTTCATTGCCGCGTTGCAACGCGATGATAAGCCAGAATGCGGTTTCAGGGTTTGGAAACTGCGCGAACGGGATTACATGGTTCTTGTGAAACGCCGTCAGTATCCCTCTAAACTTCTGCTCCAGCGCCTTTATGGAGATGCTCTTTGGGCTGTCCCGAAACGCATCGAGCAGTTCCTCGCTGATTGCCTCCAGGTATGCACCTGAGCCAGCGCCGCCTATCGCCATCGCTCCATGCGCCTCAGCGGTCCATATTTTATCCCCGCTCGTCTTGAGGTATCCCCACGTCACCTCTGTGTCCGCTGCCAACACAACCCCATCGTTTGCAAGAACGCCTAATGCAATCGTCATCCGCTTCTCCTTGGGTACAAACCTCCAAGGATACACCTGCGGGAGCGGTCGCGCAGGCGACCGGAACGGAAGCAACGGAAGCAGATGGGTGAACGGCGACGGAATCATAATTCCAGGATCAGCACATTGCGGTCGGCCCCGTCAAGCCTGTGAAAATTCAAAAGACCCCACTACCCAAACTCGGCTAGCAGTGAAGGGACAGCGGCGTTAACGCCAGGAGCGCAGGGAACGGCTTCGCGGCGCATTCGGGAATACAAGGCGCATTTCTACTGTTCCAGAACAGGCCTTTGGTGGTACCTGAACTATGCACGACGCGCGACGCGGTGCTGGATGGCTGAGCCGTGACCCCCGTTTGGAACCCCTGAGAATCCCGCGTTAAAACAGTAGGTCCGCGAAGTTCGCGCTTCGCGAGCCGATTCTCAGGAGCCACCCAAACGGTTAACGAACAAGAACAGCATAGCGGCCGAAGGCCCGCCAATCAAGGGGTTCGCGACGCTGCTCCGGAACCCAATAAAATCGGGGCTTGCACGCCCTATGACTTCGAGGCCAAGAACCTTCGGAATGGTGATCGGCATGAGATTGGAACGAAGCGCAGGGCAGCCGTGGCGAACCAGGGCTTCCACTGAGAGGTGGAGGACCCCTGGAGTTGCCACAGAAGAGGCTGACCATGCGGAAGTTGAAAGAGGTTCTACGCCTGGATTCGCTGGGGTTAAGCCAGCACCAGATCGCCCGCAGTTGTTCGATCTCGCAAAGCACCGTTTCCGAGTACTTGGCCGCCGCGCAGGAGGCGGGAGTCCGCTGGCCGTTGCCGGCGGAGTGGGATGACGCGCAGGTGGAGCGGACGTTGTTTCCGCAGCGCCCGATCCCGGCGGTTTGGCGGAAACACCCCGAGCCGGACTGGGCTCGGATTCATGAGGAACTGCAGACCCACAAGGACCTGACCCTACAACTGGTCTGGCAAGAGGAGCGGGAGAACGACCCGGAGGGCTACGGCTACAGCCGGTTCTGCGACCTCTACCGCCGGTGGGTGAAGAAGCTGGACCTGGTGCTGCGCCAGGAGCACCGCGCCGGCGAGAAGATGTTCGTGGATTACGCCGGGGCCACCATTCAGGTTTATGACCCGGAGGGCGGCGAGCCACGCCAAGCCGCTGTGTTCGTGGCGGTGTTGGGCGCCAGCAGCTACACCTTCGCGGAGGCTACCAGCGGGCAGGATCTGCGGAGTTGGATCGGCTCGCATATGCGCGCCTGGGAGTTTTTCGGCGGGGTGACCGATGTCGTGGTCCCGGATAATTTGAAGTCCGCCGTCACGCATCCGAGCTATTATGAGCCGGATCTGAATCCCACCTACCGCGACCTGGGGGAGCACTACGGCGTGGCGATCATTCCAGCGCGACCGTATCGCGCCAGGGACAAGGCCAAAGCGGAAGTCGGGGTCCAGGTCGTCCAGCGGTGGGTCGTCGCCGCTCTGCGGAAGCGCAAGTTCTTCTCGCTGGACGAAGTGAATCAGGCGATCGCCGAGTTGCTGGTGCGGCTGAACGAGCGACCGTTCCGCAAACGCCCGGGCAGCCGGGCCACGCTGTTTGCGCAACTGGACCGGCCGGCGCTGAAGCCGCTGCCGGCCACGCGCTTCCAGTTCGGAGAGTGGGAAACCGCCCGCGTCAACATCGACTATCACATTGAGGTCGGGCGGCGCTTCTACAGCGTGCCGTACGCGCTGGTGCATCAGGAGGTAGACGTCCACCTAACGGCGGAGACCGTGGAGATCCTCCACCGTGGAGTGCGGGTGGCCTCGCATGCCCGATCCTATGTGCCCGGAAAAGCGACGACTCTGAGCGAGCACAGACCCAAGGCACACCAGCGATACCTGGATCGTACGCCCTCGCGGCTAATCGAAGACGCCCAGCAGGTAGGGCCCTGTACCGGGCAACTGGTGGAAGCAATCCTGGCGGCCAAGCGCCACCCGGAGCAGGGCTATCGATCTTGCCTGGGGATTCTGCGGTTAGCGAAAACCTACCCGCCCGAGCGGATGGAAGCCGCCGCCCGGCGTTGCCTGCGAGCGCGCGCCCACAACTGCCAGAGCATGGATTCGATCCTGAAGAACCAGCTCGACCGGCTGCCCCTGCCCGGCGATCCGCCCCCGCGGTCCGCCTTGGAGCACGATAACATCCGCGGCGCCGGGTACTTCGATTCGCCGCCGGAGGCCGAGCCTCCAGTGATTCAGTAACTCCGAAGGAGAACCATGCTCAACCAACAAACCATCGAGAAGCTGTACGCCATGCGCATGCGCGGCATGGCCGATGCCTTTACGCAACAGCAGGAAGATCCGGGAAGCGCGCAACTCGGATTCGAAGAGCGCTTCGCCATGCTGGTAGACCGTCAGTGGAACTGGCGGCAAAACCGAGCGCTGGAGCGCCGGCTCCGGGATGGACGCTTGCAGGGTCCAGCCTGCGTCGAAGACATCGACTTCCGCGCGGCGCGAGGGCCGGATAAACAGACGGTCCGCTCGTTGCTGCACGATTCGGACTGGGTGCGCCGGCATCAACACATTTTCCTGATCGGCCCGACCGGCATCGGGAAGACCTTTCTGGCGCGGGCGTTCGGGCAGAAAGCCTGCCGCGACGGCTTCACCGCCTACTTCGCCACGGCCGCGCAGTTGTTCCGGGAACTCGAGTTGGCGCGGGCGGATGGCAGCTATGCCAAGCGACTACGGGCCCTGGGCCAGGTGGATGTGCTGATCGTGGATGACTGGGCCATGGCGCCCATAGCGGAGGGTGAGCGCCGCGCTTTTCTGGAGATCTGCGACGAACGCTACCTGACCCGCTCGACCCTGCTGACCAGCCAGTTGCCCGTGGCCAAGTGGCACGCGCAGATCGGCGACCCCACGGTCGCCGACAGCATTTTGGACCGGCTGGTGCATGCCGCACACAAGATCGAACTCCAGGGCGAGTCGATGCGGAAGAGGAAGAGCCGGGGGAACAAGGATGGTGAGTAGCCAGCGAGTCGCGGAGTGCTTTTGGGCGCTAACTCCAGTCGCCCTAGGGGCTCCTTCCGTCAGCGCCCAAAAACACGGGCCGACGGAAGAGACAGAACTTCCTCGCCCCAACACCAAAAAAGCCGTGAAAGCTATTGACGGATGTCGATCACTGTTTCACACTGAGAGAGCCCTGCGTCGCTTCGCTCCGCTCTGATCGGCATCAGATCGGAATGACTGATCGACATCATCGGAATCCCCAACTGCGGAACGGTCGAGCTTCGTGATGGACACCGGCGACGCGCTCTGTGTGGACCAGCGAAGCTTCGGCAGCCTCTTCCATCGCGGCTATATTCGGTAAGAGAGGGGCCGCGGCGGTTTCACCCTCGCAAACCTGGGTAAGCGCGTCAGGCAGGTGTTCGGGGAGACGAACGCATTCCGGAAGCAGCCGGCCACCACTTTCTCTTCGTACATCCGAACCATCAAGGCACTTACGAGGACCGCATGAAAATCACGATGGGCATGCAGGAAATTCTCGCGACGATCCAGCGCAACCAGCAGCAGATCGACTTGCTGGCGGCAAACAACACTCAGTTTGTCCGCTTTCTCCTATCGCAAGGCATGATCCAGAACCTCCGCGAACTGCCGGGATTGAATGAGAACGGCTTCACCGGCGAAATGACCGCGATCCACGGGCCGGCCATTCCGCCGCCGTTGCTGCAAGCGCCACCGGAGCCGCCGGCGCACCAGGCTCGAAAGGGCTCAACCAGGAAGCCCCCAAAACGCCGGAAGGCGAATGCGACGCGAGCACCGGCTACGTCGAACGCCGGCCGCGGCCTGCTCCAGGCTGAACTCCTGATCGCGTGGGCGAAGCAGGCGGGCGGCAGGCTCAACCTCGCGCAGTTTCGCGCGGCGAACGAAGGGAGAACGCGCGGCATCAAGCATTCCTTCTACACGACGACGATGTACACCAAGGTCGGCAAACTCAGTGAACAGGGAGTCTTCACGAAGATCGGTCCGGGCGAGTACCGATTGAACAACAACATTCGTTGAAAGGGCGACGCCCTCCGGCGGGACGAGCTGCCGGAGCCAGTCCAGGGCCTCCCGATATTCCTCGCGCGTGATGCGCAACTCGCCCCAGAACTCGCTGCCGACCGCTCTGGCTTTTCGGAGCGTCTTCCGCGAAGGCATGCCGCAGGTCCTGGAACCCGTTGGGGTCATCGTCGGCGACGGCGATAGTCGCGGCCGGCCGATTTGGTATTTCCCAGAATTCCACATCGACCCGCGTAATATTTTGGTCCCACGCGTTCTGGACCAGCGCATAATTCGCGCTGGTCTTCCCACGCGCCTACAGCAGCTTTGAAAGACCGTTCTTGTTGACCTCGAACCAGCCTCTACACTGCGACAAAAGCGAGTCGAGCGGGCCCGCTACGACGGCGGAGGGTCTTGCCGATATCGGTCGCGCGGGCGAAGCATGCCTCGCCCCTACAAAGGCGCGTTGTAGGGGGCCGGGCACGCCCGGCCCGAAGCGCTGAGGAACAAGGCCGGCCGCCCAGCCTGCCACACCCTACCGCAGGCTCAGACCGAAATCCGGCGTCCTGCCGTCGCGCAGCGCCTGGCTCCAGGCAGACAAGTTTAACGCGCCGGTGACCCAGAAGTTCCCGCACAGCGTCAGGTACTCGATGACCGCGTCTTTTTCTCCTTTATCGAGGAGATCCTTGGCCAAACGCATGGTCGGCCCGATGGATCTCAGTTGCGGCGAGCCCGGCGTCCTGGCGGAGGCCAGCAACTGCTCGCGGGCCGCGGCCATGTCGCCCTGCCGCAGCGCCAGCCGGCCCAGCACGGTGTGCCCGTCATGCAGCGCGTTCCCGTAATTCCAATCGGAGGGATGCAACTCGGCCGCAGCCAGCAATTCGTTGGCGTAGGCCGCGGCCTTGGCGGCGCCCGCGGCGTCGCAGTCGAGCGCCGCCTTGGCCATGCGGTTCAGCGCATAGAAGCGCCGCAGGGCGTCACCCCCGCCGCTGTCCTGTTCCAGGTCCGCTAGCTTCTGCTCGGGCGAGCGGGGCAGTTGGCGTTCCAACTCCACGAGGCGCGCGTCGGCGGCTTCCTGTTCCTCAAAACTCGGCGTGTGCGACCGCCCTCCCTTGGGGTTCTCGAGATCGAAGAACAGAACAAACTGGTCCGTCATGGCGCGCACCGGATGCCCGTCGCGGACCACCGGCCGGAACTTCCACTGCTTCACGGCGGCGACAGCGGCCGCCCGCAGCACCGCCGGCCCGGCCAGCGGCTCGGCTCCGATGACGCTGCCTTGCGCATCGAGCGTCACCAGCAGATGCACGTCTCCCTCCACCCCCTGCGGCCGCGCCGCGGCGGGGTAGTCGGGCAGGGTCTGCACGAGGGGCGCAAGAAGCGGCACATAGGCCCGCACCCCGTCCGGGCGGGCCTGCGCGCCGGCGTGGGGCGGGGCCGCGCAGAACGCCAGGGCCAGGCAGAGAGCGGCGCGATGGAGGGCCATAAAAAATAAAGGCGTCGCGGGGATATGCGGAGTTACAGGTCCGTTGTGGGGCCAAGCCAAAAGGCTTGGCCCCACTAGGACTCTCTTTGACAAACTAGGAGAGCCCGTCGCATAATTCTCCTAGGTTAACCAGGAGAACGCCATGGAAACTTCCGACATCCTGCCCGGCACGCTCGATCTGCTCATCCTCAAGGCCGTTTCGCTCGGCCCTCTGCACGGCTACGGCGTGCTGCTCCGCATCCAACAAATCTCGGGCGACGCGCTACGCATCCAGCAGGGCTCGCTGTACCCCGCGCTCTACCGCCTGCAAGCGCAGGGTCTGATCTCCTCGGAATGGGGCGAGAGCGACAACAATCGAAGGGCCCGGTTCTACCAGCTCACCGCCGCCGGCAGGAAGCGGCTGCGCGCGGAATCGCGAACCTGGACGCGCTTCGCGACGGCCGTGGCCACGGCCCTTGACGCATAGGAGGATTCCGCGATGCTCACCCGCTTGCGCGCATTCTTCGGCGCCTTGCTTCGCCGCCGCCGGATGGAATCGGAGATGGACCAGGAGCTGCGCTTCCACATGGAAGCGTACGCCGACGATCTGGCGCGCTCCGGCGTCCCGCGCGCCGAAGCCGAACGCCGCGCGGGCATCGAATTCGGCGGCGTGGCGCGTACGAAGGAAGACTGCCGGCAGTCGCTCGGCCTGCGCCTGATCGACGAGCTGCGCCAGGACTTGCGCTACGCCGCGCGCTCCATGCGGCGCAATCCGGGATTCGCGGCCGCCGCCGTCGTCTCGCTGGCGCTGGGCATCGGCGCCAATACGGCGTTGTTCAGCCTGCTCGATTCCCTGTTGTACAAGCCGGCCCCGGTCCCGCATCCCGGCCAACTGGTTCGTGTCGCCGAGGGGGAGCAAGATGCTTTCACGTACACGGCATACGACCGCCTCGACAGGGGAACCCGCCTGTGTTCAGCGGTCCTGGCGATGGAGAAGCTCTTCCGTCCGGTGACGATCGAAGAACGCGGCGAGCCCGTTTCCGCCGTGCTGCAACTCGTTTCCGCCAACTACTTCGACGCGCTGGGTCTCGCTCCCTCGCGCGGGCGGGTCTTTCACGCCGCGGATGGGAGGTCGCAGGCGGAACAGCTCGCCGTCATCAGCGACTCCTTCTGGCGGCGCCACTATGGCGCGAACCCGGCGGCGTTGGGGGCGCGCTTCCGATATGGCATCTACGACGTCACGGTGATCGGCGTCGCGCCGCCCGGCTTCCGCGGCATGACGGTGGATTTCGCCGTCGATATCTGGATGCCGCTCGAACAGATCCTGCCGCCCGGCTCTCCCGAGTTGAGCCATGGCCGCTGGGTGCAAGTGCTGGGCCGTCTGCAGCCGGGGGTGAGACCGGCGCAAGCCGCCGCGGAGGCTGGCGCGCTGATGAATCGCCGGGTCACTGTGGCGCCTTGTGGCTCCGGGTTCTCCGCGCTGCGCGGGCGGTATTTGCGGCCGTTCCTGGTTCTGGAATGCGTGGCGGGTTTCGTGCTGCTGATCGCCTGCGTCAACCTGGCGAACCTGCTGCTGGCCGGCGCCGCTTCGCGGCAGCGCGAAATCGCCACCCGCCAAGCCATCGGCGCCGGACGGGGCCGCCTGGTGCGCCAGTTGCTGGCGGAGAACCTGCTGCTGGTGGGAATCGGCGGCGCGGCGGCGATCCTGGCGGCGCACTGGTTCAGCCTCGGAATACTCGGCTTCCTGCCGCCCGCCGCGGTGCCCGCCCTCGCCAACCTGAGTTTCCACGCCGACGCCCGCGTCCTGACTTTCACCATCCTGCTATCGCTGTTCACGTGCCTTCTGTTTGGCCTGGCGCCGGCTCTGCGGGCCACCGCTGCTCCGGCCACGGGGCTCAAGGAACCGGCCGGAGGGGTGCGCGGCCGTTGGACCGTCCGAACCCTCGCCGTCGCCGAGGTGGCCATCTGCACCCTCCTGTTGATCGCCTCCGGGCTCTTCGTGCGCACCCTGCGCAATCTCAAGACCCTGGACGCCGGCTTCAAGGCGGAGGGTCTGCTCACCGCCGGCATCAGCCTTCTCGACAATGTATCGCCCTTGACGAGAATCCAAGCCTATGACGCCCTGCGGGAGCGGGCGCTTCGGCTGCACGGCGTGCGAGCGGCGGCCTACAGCCAGATCGGCCAGCTTTCCGGGCACGCCCTCGATCACGAGATCGCGCCGGAGGGCGCGCCCTCGGGGCCGGGCCGCGCCCGCGATGCGCTGGGGAATAACGTCTCACCAGGTTTTCTCGCCGCGATAGGCACGCCCTTGTTGAGCGGCCGCGACTTCACGGACCGCGACGACGCCGAACGGCCGCAGGTGGCCATCGTCAACGAATCCTTCGCGCGCCGCTTCTTTCCGGGAGAGAATCCGCTGGGCCGGCGTTTCCGGATTGACATTGACAGAGACAGACTGGTGGAGGTGGTCGGAGTCGTGAGGGACACCCGATGGATCGATCTTCGGGAAAGGCCCCAGCCCATGTACTACCGGCCGTGCCGCCAGGAGAGGGGCACCTTCACCTCTGTCACGTTCGCCGTTCGCGCATCGGACGATTCCCCTGGAATTGCGGAGGCATTCCGGCAGGCCGCGAGCGAGGTCAACCCGCGGTTTACCGTCCTGGACGTGGTCCCCTTCACCGAAATCGTAGACCGGACACTGGCTACGGAACGCGCGGTGGCAAGCATTTCAGCCGCCTTTGGCGCGCTGGCCATCTCAGTCGGCTGCATCGGTCTCTACGGAGTGCTCTCGTACGGGGTGGCGCGCCGAAGGCGGGAGATCGGCATCCGCATGGCGCTCGGAGCCACTCGCGCCGGCGTCGGTTGGACGGTGCTTCGCGAATCGTTGGCCATTCTCGCCGCCGGCCTCGCCATCGGCGTCCCCTTGGCGCTGGCAGGCGCGCGTTTCGTTGCTGCCATGCTGTTCGGTGTGACGCCCGCCGATCCCGTGGCCGTCGCACTTGCCTTGGGCATCGTCTCGGCGACCGCGCTGGCCGCTGCATGGCTCCCCGCGCGGCGGGCGGCCGCAATCGAGCCGCTGACAACGCTGCGGCACGAATGAAAGAACGGAAGACATGTTCTCACGCGTAGCCATGCGAGCGTTTCTCATCGTGAGCTTGTTCGCACTTGTTTCCCGCGGCGCATTCGCCCAGACAGCGACTGCCCCTGCGTTTGAAGTCGCGTCCATAAAGCACAGCGACATGCGGGCCGGGAGTTGGATCCGTTACCTTGCCGGCGGACGGCTTTCAGCCATGAGTTGGACGAAGCAGCTTATTCAGGTGGCATACGGCGTCGAGGACTATCAGGTCTCGGGCGGGCCGGGCTGGCTGACATCGGATCGATATGTGATCGAAGCGAAGGCGGAGAGCGCGGACGTTGGCAAGACAGAGATGAACGTGATGCTCGAATCTCTGCTCGCCGATCGCTTCAAACTCAAACTTCGCCGGGAGGCCAGGGACTTCGATGTCTACGCCCTGGTGGTAGACAAGAGCGGCCCCAAGCTCAGGCCTTTGAAGGACGGAGAAGCCTCTGGCTGCGGCCGGGACAACTCATTCATGTGCGGCATCACGACCGCCGCGCAACTGGCTAAAATGCTCCAGTATACCGTGGGCCGGCCGGTGCTTGATAAGACGGGCCTCGATGGCAAGTTTGATGTGTTGTTGGATTTCGATACGTATGCGAGTCGAGGTCAGACTCCTCCGCCGGATTACGACAAGCCGTCCCTGGTCACGGCGCTTCGGGAGCAACTCGGGCTGCGGCTGGAGCCGCAAAAAGCGTCATTTCCCACGCTGGTGGTCGAAAACGTTCAGCGACCGACAGAGAATTGATTCGCGCACAGCAACGGCCGGGCTGGCGGATAATGGAGTTGAGGTCATGGCCGGAGGGTAGGAATGACACTGGCCGATATTCTGGCCGCCCGGTTATTCCACACTTTTCAAGAGAGCGGTGGGCGCGGTTGTCTTGGACAGATCTTCACTCGCACCGCAGCGCCACGTTGGGATCCACCGCGCCAGCCCGCCGCGCGGCCAGCCAACACGCTGTAATCGCGGTTCCGGCCAGCGCCGCCGCCGCTGCCACGAAGGTCAGCGGATCGCGCGGTTTCACCTGGTAGAGCAGCGAGGCCAGCAGGCGCGTTACGGCCCACGCGCCCGCCAGGCCCGCCACGGTCCCGGCGGCCACCACGCGGGCGCCGGAACCTATAGCCAGCCGGACGATTGCGGCTGGCTCCGCCCCCAGCGCCAACCGGACCCCGAACTCGTGCCGGCGGCGCGCCACGGAATAGGCGGTCACTCCATAAATGCCCACCGCCGCGAGAATCAACCCAATGGCGGCGAATGTCCCCAGCAGCGCCGTATAGAACCGCGGTTTGGCCACCTGCTCGGAGAACACGTCGTCCAGAGCCGTGATTTCCGGCGGCCGTGAGTCGGGGTAGAGTGAATGAACGGCGCCCCGAATCGCCGGCGCCAGTGCAGTGGGATTCACGGCTGCCCGTGCGATCACCAGCGAAGCGTATCCCCAGCCGCCCATGAGGGGCGCGAAAGCCTCTGGTCCAGGCGCCTTCGCCACCCCGCCCATATGTACCTCGCCGACCAGGCCAATCACTAGCATCGCGGTGCGAGGGTGCGTGCTCGCCACCAGCTTTCCCAGGGGGTCTTCCGCGCCAAAAAGCTGGCGCGCGGCGGCCTTGTTGAGAATCACCGGCAGGGGCGTTCGCTGGGCGTCCCCTGGCTCGAAGTCGTGGCCGGCGAGGAGCGGGATGCCCGCCGCGCGGAAGTACCCCGGGTCCACGTCGCGGCCATCCAACTCGCATTTGCGCCGCACGCCGGCGTTCTCATAGCTGAGGTTGTAACCGCCCGCGCCCGCCGAGAGCGGCGCCACGCTGCCGACGCTGGCCGACTCGATTCCAGGAATGCGCCGCACCCGCTCCACCAGGTCGCGCATGAATGCGGCCCCACGCGCGCGGTCCTGTTCCCGGACGGCGTGCCAATCGGGCACGAGCTCATAAGAATTCCCGACGGTTATGGAGCGCGCCGGCGGCTGCTGAGGCCTGATCGTAAAGACGTTCGAGCGAGCGATCCCCAAATCCACGTGGAGCAGACGCAAGAGCGTGTTGGACATGAGACCGGCGCCGCTCAGAAGGATCATCGCCAGCGCCAACTGCGCCGCCACCAGCGCATCGCGCAGGCGCCGCCCGCCCAGCCTGGCCGAGGGCGGCTGGCCGCGATGCAGGCTCAGCGCAAGATCGCGCCGCCAGGCCTGGACCGCCGGAGCGAGGCCGAACAGGACGCCGCTCCCGAGCGACACCACCAGGGCGATCAGCAGGAATCCGCGATCCACCGCGATTTCCTCCGCGCGCGGGACCTCGATAGCCCTGATGGCGGGCGCGGCGCGCACGGCGGCCACTGCCAGCGCTGCTCCAATCGCGCCTCCCATGGCCGCCAGCAGCACGCTTTCGGTGAGCATCTGCGCCGCCAGGCGCTTGCGGCCGGCCCCCAGCGCGGCGCGGACCGCCATCTCGCGGGTCCGGCCGGTCCCGCGAGCCAGCATCAGGTTAGCCAGGTTGGCGCACGCGATCAGAAGCAGGAAAGCCGCCGCGCCGAACAGCGTGAGGAGCGTTCCGCGAACCTCCTCGACCAGCCACTCCCGCAAGGGTTTGACCACCGCTGGGCGTGTCCGGTATTGGGTGCGTTCGAGGGCGTTCCGGCGCGTGACAGCGTCCATTTCCGCCTGCGCGCCCTCGCGCGTCACGCCGGGGCGCAGGCGTCCGATGGCCAGGACCCCGCCCCGTCCGGCGGCGCCGAGGCTTGGGCGCGCCGCCAGGGGGACCCACACGTCGCGCGGGCCGAGGCCGGGGAAGCGCGTACCCGGCGGCAGGACGCCTATGATCGTGTACCGCCCGATGGTCTGCCCCAGCGCCTTGGGGTCGCCGCCGAACTCCCGCCGCCAGAATCCGTCATCGAGCAGCGCCACCGAATCGTGGCCGGCCTGGTCCTCCTCCCGTGAGAACAGGCGGCCCAACGGGGGCCGGGTGCCGATCATGGGGAGGAAGTCGGAACTCACTTGCGCCATGGCGATCTCCCGCCAGTCTCCCGCCACGCGCTCCGTCCGGGTGGAGGTAAGCGCGCCGGCGAAGAGGTCGAAGCACCGTTGCCGGTCCCGCCATTCGACGTACATGTACTCCATCGTCTTGTAGGCCCCTTCGGGGTATGACGAAAGAATGGTCATGACGCGGCCGGATTCGGGAAACTGGAGCGGGCGGAGAATCACCGCGTTTACCACGCTGAACACGGCGGTGGTGGCCCCGATTCCCAACGCCAGAGTGAGCACGGCGGCCGCCGTGAAGCCCGGGCTGCGGCGCAACATCCGCAGGCCGAAACGAAGGTCTTGAAGGAGCATGCCTGCTAATAGGACGGTTGAACCTGCCCGAGCGTTGAGAGATCTCCGGGCCGGGAAGCTGTGAACATCGGTTGGCAGGCGGAACCGCCTGCCCCACAAGGCATTCGCTGGCAGGGTGCGACAGACGCTTTCGTCTGTCAGGCCCGGTCCATTCAGCCCCTACCTCGCCATGTTGTAGTCGAAGTTGAGCTGGATCTTGATCAGGTTACCTTTGAACTCGCGGGGCAGGGCGGGGAAGGGAATCGAGCCGCTTATGGCCGCCACCGCCGCGCGGTCGAGGGCGTCCACGCCGGAGCTGGATACGATGGCCAGTTTGGGCACCATGCCGGTCCTGTCGATCGAAAGCTGGAGGGACACCCTCCCGCTGCGCCCCATCTTGGCGCTCTCGGGCCACACCGATCTCCAGTAGCGCAGCACGGAGGCGCGCAGTTGCGTCAGGTAGGCGGTGAAGTCCACGCCCTGGGGGTCGCTCAACAACTGCATGGTGTTGGGCTGCACGCCGGGGGATGGCGGAAGATTCACCGCCTGGCCGCCGCCGGGAGCGCTGGGATTGCGTATCGCCTCGCGCAGAGTTTGCGCCACCGTGGCCCGCGGCAGCGCGCTGGTGGGCGGCGGCGGCGCCTTCGGATTCTCAAACGCCAGCGTCGGTTTTTCCGGGGGCTCGATCCGTGAAGGCGCGGTCGCCACTTGAGGCAAATCGATCTTGGGAGCCGCGCTGGCCTCGATCTTGGGCGGCTCCGGGAGGGGCTCCGCCGGTTTGGGAGCGGGCTTGGGCGCCGGCGCCGCCTGGACCTGCTGCTGCGGCGGCGAAGCGGGCGGCCCCGGAGGTATAAAGACGCGCGCCCGCGGCGCAATCTCCGGCGTAGTGAACTCCTTGTTTATCTTGCCCTTGTTGGGGGCCTTCTGGGTCAATTCGGTGAGCGGTTCCACGAGCGGCATGACCAGCCGTCTGGCGGCCGTCCCCAGCGGCGTCAGCACTCCCGGCGGGGCCCATGCCAGGGCGGCGGCCACGCCGGCGAAAAGCAGCAGTGAGATAGCGCCCCCGCAGAGCGAGATCAAGGCCACTCTCGACCGCTTGCGCGATCCGTAGCCGAACTCTCCCCACTCCGTCAGCAGGTGAAGCTCGAAGTCGGCCTGATGTTCTCCTACGGTTTCCATCCCGTTGCCAGGGTTCGAGTTACTACTTCCGAATGCTCCTCGATCTTATCCAGGATCGAAAGCGCCACCTCTAAAGTTTGACGCGCCGCGCAGCCGGAAGTTTTCGGAGAATTGCGGGTCTCCACCGAATCGAGAAAGGCGTCGAGCTGGAGCTTGAGCGGCTCGGCCTGCTTCACCGGCGCCTGCTCGAACCCAATCTGGCGGCCCGCGCCCACCGAGAACACCGCCAGCGCCTGCCGCGTGTAATCGAGCGATAGGTACTGATTGGGCTGGAAAAGGCGTACCTTGCGGACCCGTTCGGTGGACACGCGGCTGGCCGTGAGATTGGCCACGCAGCCATTGGGGAACTGCAAACGCACGTTGGCGATATCCACTTTATGGGAAAGGATGGAAATGCCCGCCGCCCGAATCTCCGAGGGGGCGGTCCCGGTGAGCGCCAACACGATATCCACGTCGTGAATCATGAGGTCCAGCACCACATCCACGTCCAGGCTGCGCGGGCTGAAAATGTTGAGCCGGTGGATTTCGAAAAACAGGGGCAGCGTGGCGCGGCGCTCGAGCTCGATCACCGCCGGATTGAAGCGTTCCAGGTGGCCCACCTGAAGGATGCGTCCATGGCGGGCGGCGGCGTCGATGAGGCTGCCGGCTTGGGCCAGGTCCACGGCGATGGGCTTCTCCACCAGCGCGTCAATGCCGTTTTCGAGCAGCCAGCGGCCCACCGTCTCGTGGGCCGTGGTGGGCACGGCCACCACGGCCGCGTCCACCAACCCCAGCGTACGGTGGAAATCGGTGAATGCCTCGGCCCCGTATTGGGCGGCCACCTCGCCGGCGCGCGCGGCGTCGGGATCCACCACCGCTACCAGTTGCGCGCGCTCCGATTCGTGGATTACGCGGCAGTGGTTCTTGCCGAACTGCCCCGCGCCGATTACGGCCAGCTTATGTTTAGGCAGAGTGTCTCCTTAGCGGGCGGCGCGTGGCCGGCCCTTATCCAGCGCAACCGCTCCCTCACGGTCGCGGCTCGCAACGCGCAACCGCTCCCTCACGGTCGCGGCTCGCCAAGCTCTTAACGAGCCGCGACCGTAAGGGAGCGGTCATCTCATGACTAGCCCTGAAACCCCACAATCGCGATCCCGGCCTGGTTGGCCTCTTCCATCATCCGTTCCCGGTCGAGCATCAGGGTGCGCCCCGCCTCCACGGCCAAGGCGGTGGCGCCGGTCTGCCGCATTACCGGAATGGTGTCGGCTCCCACCGCGGGAACGTCGAAAAGAAGATGCTCGCGGCGGCGCGCCACTTTCACCAGGGTCAACGGCCGGCCGCTCACCAGCCCGGCCGCGCGGCGCAGCATGGCGTCGGTGCCCTCCATGGCCTCGAGCGCCACGCAGGCACGCTCGCAGATGGCCACGCTCTGGCCCACGTCGAAGCCCGCCAGCGCGTCGGCCACGCGCCTCCCGTAGGCGATATCGGTTTCCTCTTCCTTCGAAGGCTTGCGCCGGGTCATGGCCCCGGAGGAGGCCAGCAGCGGCTTGAGCAGGGCCGTGGAATCGGTCAGGTGGATGCCCTCGGCGGCCAGGATTTTCACCACCCCGCCGATCAGGCCGTCGGTGTTCTTCGAGGGCAGGGTGGCCAGCAGCTTCACCAGCCGCCAGTCCGGCGCGATACCGGAGAAGATCTTGGCGTGCTTCACCTGGCCGGCCATGACCACCTCGGTGATGCCTTCTTCCTTCAGGATGTCGATCAGCCTGCCGAGCTGGCCCAGCGAGATCCAGTGGCATCGAGGCGCCAGCGCCTCCACTTCCCGCGAGGCCTCCTCCTCAATGGCCACCACGGTCACATCGTGCCCCAGCCGCCGCGCGCTTTCGAGCGCCAGCATGGGGAACCGTCCGTTTCCGGCAATCAGGCCGTAGCGCATTTACTTGATCACGCCGCGCTCGGAGGCGCGGATGAACTCGATGAGCTCGTCCACCTCGGCGCAAGGCGGGACCTCCGCCTGGATACGTTCGATGGCCTGCGACGTATTCAGGTTGGACCGCGTCAGCAGGCGGAACGCGGTTTGCAGGGCCTCCACCACGGCCGTGGCTACGCCGCGCCGCTCCAGGCCGATGGCGTTGGCCCCGAACACCGCCAGCTCCGGCTTGTGGCTGGTAAGCGAATACGGCGCCACGTCCTGCTTCACCACGCTATAGGGCCCGATGAAGGCGTGCCGCCCGATGCGGCAGAACTGGTGCACCCCGCTGTAGGGGCTGATGTCCACCCAATCCTCCACCGTCACGTGGCCCGCCAGGCCCACGCTGTTGCCGATGATGACGTGGTCTCCGATACGCACATCGTGGGCCACGTGGGTATAGGCCATCAGCAGGTTGTCGCCGCCGATGGAGGTGACCATCCCGCCGCCCTGGGTGCCGCGGTGGATGGTGACGAACTCGCGGATCTTGTTGCGGCTCCCGATGCGCGTTTCCGAGCGCTCGCCCCGGTACTTCAAATCCTGCGGGGCCACTCCAACCGTGCTGTAGGGGAAGAAAACGTTGTCCTCGCCGATCCACGCGGGGCCTTCCAAATACACGTGGGCCATGAGACGCGACCGGGCGCCGATTTCCACGCCGGCGCCCACAACGCAGTAAGGACCGACATCGGCGCTTTCGGCGATCCGCGCCCCCGGATCCACGATCGCGGTCGGGTGAATGGGCATGGCTAGGAATCGGCCGGCGGCTTCTCATCCTTATCCGCGAGCTTGCACATCACCTCGACTTCCGCCACCACCTTGCCGTCCACGGTGGCGCGGCCGGCGAACTTGGCCACGCTGGCCTTGCGCTTGACCACGGCCATCTCCATGCGCAGCGTGTCTCCCGGAACCACCGGGCGGCGGAAGCGCGCGCTTTCGATGGCCACCAGCAGCACCAGCTTGCTGGCCCGGTCGGGAATGGATGCCAGCACCAGGACGCCGGCGGCTTGCGCCATGGCTTCCACGATGAGCACCCCCGGCATTACTGGAAAATCGGGAAAATGGCCCTGAAAGAACGGCTCGTTGTGGGTGACGTTCTTGATGCCGACCACCCGCTCCGCGTCCATCTCCACGATGCGGTCCACCAGCAGGAACGGGTAGCGATGCGGCAGAAGCGCGCGAATCTCGTTGATCTCCAAAATGGGCATGGAAGCCGCTATTGTATCGCGAAAGCGCAAAGCGCCGGCTTGATTCCACACCAGCGTGCCGGAAATTCGACACTGTGCCGCCCGCTACACAATGCGCCGGGGCGCCGCGATGAGGCACAATAGAAGGGAAACATTCGAAAAATGTCCCGGTTCCGTCCGCGCTTCGGTTCGCGGCGGAAGCTGAAACCTACGAGGTGTACGTGAAGAATCGTCTGTCAGGCTTTGCTTGCCTGGTCGTATTATGCTGCGCCGCGCCGCTGGCGGCCCAGCAGCCGCCGGAGGCTCAGGCGCCCCCCCCGGAAGCGCAGACGGCCCCGCCGAATGCGCAGGCGGCCGCGCCAGATGCTCAGACGCCCCCGACGGAAGCACAGGCGGCCGCGCCGGATGCTCAGACGGCCCCGCCGGATGCACAGGCGCCTCCGCCGGATGCACAGGCGCCCACGGGCGAGGCGCCGCCGCCAGCCGGCGCATCGCCGTTTTTGCGCGGCAAGTTGCCCTTGCCGCCATTGCCCAAAATCGTCGACATTCGCATGCCGGGTGAACGGGGCATCGCTTTCGGCCTTGGCGGATGGTCGCCCGACTCTAACGTTTCCATATTGAAAGGCAGGGCCGCCCCCACGGAGTATCCCGGCAGCCTGTATTTGAACTCCGCCCGGAGGTATGGCGAGAGTGTGGAATTCAGCGTCGCCGCCGGCCTTCACAATGTCGTGCGCTTCACCTACGACGTGACCCGGGCCGGCGGCAGCAACTTCGCTCCCACGGACTTGGTCCTCTGGAACCGGCACTATTACGCCGGCAACTACATCACTACCTCCTACCGGCTACGGCACCTGAAGGCTTCTTTCGAGTACCTCACATGGCCTTACCCGGTCAAGACCAGCCGGTTTCGCCTGCGATCTATGTGGCAGGTACAGTATATCGATATCCAGACGACTTTCAACGCGCCGCTCAACCCCACCACGGACGCCAACGGCAATCCGATAGTGGACGCCATGGGAAACCTGGTGCTCTACGACGCCACGGGCACCAAGTGGTACGTGACCCCGGCCGTCGGCTTGGAAGCGCAGCAGTATTTCACCCCCAACATCAGCTTGGAGGCCGCCGCTTCCGCCTTCGCGATTCCCCACCACACCAACTTGTGGGATATGGACGCTGCCCTCAACGTCCGGATAGCCCGCTACGAAGTGCGCCTGGGAATCAAGGATTTCCATTTCCATTCCTCTCCCAACGTCGAATTCGCAATGAGGGGCAGTCTTATTGGCCCGTTCATCGAACTGCGCTGGCATTCCGATGTGTCTTCCAAGTAAGCTGGCGCCTGAAAGCCGATAGCTCTTCGGCGGCCAGCATTGACCGGGGTTGCGCGCCACTTTGCCGTTCAGGCCAACTCTCCCCGCCGAAATCCAGCTTCGGGCGTCCATCCGCGATCCCAGGCCGGCCCGGGACAAGACTCTCTCCAAAGTCTTGGGGAGATTCCGCTATTCCCGACGGCTGGCTCGGGCCATGTCGCTTTTGCCTGAAAACGTACAGTACGCCTATTACATCGATGTTACCGTAGTGGGGGGTTTTGAAAAAACGGGAACGATTCTGATCCGGGGCGCTCGCCAACTGCTGACCTTGCGCGGTTCCCGGGGACCCCGATGCGGTCCGGCGTTGAACGACGTCGGCTTGATTCCGGACGGCGCCCTGCTGATCCGCGACGGCGTTCTGCTGGAGGCCGGCACGACCCGCCGGTTGGAAAACCTGGCGCAAGCCCGCGGGGCCGAAGACGTGAACGCGGCCGGGCGCGTGGTCATGCCCGGATTCGTGGATAGCCACACTCACCTGGCGTTTCCGCCGCCGGGCGCGGACGAGGGCATGGAGAAGTCGGCGGGCCTGATCCGCGCCACCAATGGCCAGCGCCTGGAGATGCGCGTGCGAGGCTACCTCCAGTCCATGGCCCGGCACGGCGCCACCACCGTTGAGGTCAAGACGGGGTGCGGCCCGGATGAGAGCGCGGAAACCAAGATTCTGCGTGTGCTCGCCGCCCTCAAGCGCGATCCCCTGGACGTCATCCCCACTTTCCTGTTTCGCCTGCCTTCCTCCGGCGAGGACCGCATCGGGTCCGCGGCCGACGCTGTTATTCGCGATATCATGCCCAAGCTGAAAAGACGCCGCCTGGCGCGGTTCGTGGATCTGGCGTGGGAGGGGGGACCCGCGCGGCATGAGTATTTCGTCCGTTTCCTGGCGGCCGCGCGCAGCCTCGGTTTTGCCTGCAAGGTGCACGCCGACCAGGCCGCTCCACGCGCCGCCATCACCGCCGCCGTGGAGCAATTGGCCGTCAGCGTGGACCATCTGGAGCACGCCACCGCCGCCGAGGCGGCGCTCGTGGCGGGTTCCTGCACCACGGCCACCCTACTGCCGTGCGCGTCTTTTCACGGCGGCGGCCCCAGCCCTCCGGCGCGCGCCCTGATCGATTCCGGGGCGGCCGTGGCCCTGGCTTCCAATTTCAACCCGCTGCACACCCCCACGCTGAATCCGCAGACGGTGGTGGCGCTGGCCTCCATGCAACTGGGAATGACCGCGGCGGAGGCCATTTCCGCCGCCACCATCAACGGCGCCCATGCGCTCGGGCGCGCCGACCGAACCGGCTCGCTCGAACCCGGGAAACTGGCCGACCTCCTCATACTGAACGCCTCCGATTACCGCGACCTGGCCCGCGACTTCGGCGGCAATCTGGTGCACCGGACCATGAAACGCGGCGAGTTCATCTACACCGAGGGCGAGGTGGCGCGGCGCGACCGCCGGCTCGGTCCTCCGCTATTCGAACGGTCGTGACGAAGTTGCGCGAAGGCTGCCCGGCGCAACAAACCTGAATTCCGAACTCACCTTCGGCGAAGCTGAATTTCCACGGTCTGATTTCTTGAAACGACAGGCCTTGTATCAGGGCACGGCTTCAGCCGTGCCGAACGGGATGCATTTGCCGGGCTTTAGCCCCTGGGTGGCAAGCCCACCGCGGGAGTCCCTCCCACCCTCCCGAAAAAGTCAGGGCTAAAGCCCTCCGAGCGTTCGCGGTTTCGGTGCGGCCAAAGCCGTACCCCGGTACAAGGCGGTCAACTTCGGATTTCAGGCTTACTGGTTCGCGCCGTCGGCAAAGCGGACCACCACCGAAACGCGGCGGTTGCGGGCGTCGCTGGGGCGCTCGGCGTCCAGCAGGCGCCGGTCGGCGAAGCCGCGCACTTCCGACACCTGGCCGGCCTCCACGCCGAAGGAATGCAGCAGCCGCCGGGCCGCGTTGGCCCGTTCCACGGCCAGCTCCCAGTTCCCATAACCCTCGGCGGGCGTCACGCCGCGGTACGGCCGCGCATCCGTGTGCCCTTCGATCACGATGGCGTTGGGCAGCCTGCAGATCTCCCCGGCCAGCAGTTTCAACAGGCGCTGGCCGGCTTCGGTGGGGGCCGGGCTGCCCTCGGCGAAGAACAGTCCGTGCTCTTTTTCCAGCAGGTCTATGCGAAGGCCCTCGGCGGTGACGCTCAGTTTGACATTGTCCCGGATGGCCTGGAACCCCGGCATGCGCGCCAGCGCCTGTTCGATGCGCCGCTGGGTTTCGGAGACTTCGGAGGGGCGCGCGGGAGCGCCCCGGTCCGTAGCGGCTCCGGGCTTGCGCGCGAACGCTCGCGGGTCCTGGAAATATCCGCCCACCGAGCGCCTTACCTGTTCGCCGCTGTTCAGAATCCAAAGCACGATGAAAAGCGCCATCAGCGCGGTGGCGAAATCGGCGTAGGCCACCTTCCAGGACCCTTGCCGCAGCGGCGCGGGTTCCTCGAATTGCGGAATGGCGCCGGCCAGCTCAGGCTCGGGCGGCCGAAGAGGCTCAGGCGGCCGGGGTTTCGGCAAGCTGAACCTCCGGAGTTACCGGCGCGGGGACCGCTGGGACTCCCGGCGTGGGGACCGCTGGGACTCCCGGCGTGGGGACCGCTGGGATCTTGGCGGTCCGCCGGATGGAGACCTCGAGTTCGAGGAACCCGGGACGCACTTCGACCGGCATGGAGCGGCGCGCGTATTCCACCGCCAAAAACGGCGAGGAGCCGCGCGCAAACGCCGCAATGGCGATGCGCGTCGCCAGCAGGAACTGGTGATGGCCTTCGTTGAGGTGTTCCAGGCGCGAGGCGAGCGGGCCCACCACGCCGTAACACAGAAAAATGCCGAGGAAGGTTCCCACCAGAGCCGCGGCCACGTTCTGCCCCACCATGGTGGCCGAGCCGCCCACCGCCCCCATGGTAATCACCACCCCCAGCACGGCGGCCACAATGCCGAGGCCCGGCAGCGCATCCGCCACGGCCATGAGGGCGTTGACCGGCTGCCTGCGCCCGCTGCGCTGCACCTGGATATCGAGGTCCATGAGCCGCTCAAGCTCGTTGGGCACGGAGCGTCCGATCACCATGATGCGCATCGTGTCGCAGACGAAATTGCGAATCGCCGCGTTCTTCAGAAAGCGGGGGTAGTTGGAGAAGATCTGGCTCTTGTGGGGGTCTTCCAGATCGGACTCCATGGCCAGAAGTCCGGCGCGCTGGGTGTAGGCGAAAACCTCGTACAACATGCGCAGGTTCTCGAGAAACCGTTCCCTGGTGAGCGCCGGCGAGCGGAACGCGGCCAGCACGCCGCGCGCCATCTTGTGGATTACCGCCGGAGTATTGGCCACCACAATGATACCGGCGGCCGCGCCTCCTATGATGAGCAGCTCGGCGGGCTGCATAAGTACAAACGGGTTCCCCTTTTCGAGCAGGAAGCCGCCCAAGACCGCGGCGAAGACGATGAGGATGCCGATCAGCGCGAGCATGGCAGGAGACGAGTCTGCTTTGTCCCTTCTCTTATCGGCCAAGGCTCGGGTGGGCCTTCGGCGGACTGTGCGTTTCCGCACGCGCGCTGTTCATCGCTGGCGAGGGCTGGCCATCGAAGTATTAGAGGCTACTGACCGCTGGGGGGGCGTGCGAAGCCGGCGGCGTTCCTTTCGCCGCTGTCTGCGGCGCCCGTCTCGCCAAGTCGCGACCCGTGCCCAAGGAACCCTCGAGAGCCTTTCTGACCAACTGGCTGCGTGTGCGAACGCCAGCCCTTACAAACAACTGCTGCACCACCGATTTCACGGTACTTTCCGAAAGACCGATATTGTCGCCAATCTTCCGATTGGTAAGCCCCTCGAGGATTCCAAGCAGCACGTTTTCCTCTCTGTCGGTCAGGGCGTCCGCGGATTTGCGACCGCCTGGTTGAAACCGATGGGCCAGTTGGTCGGCTAGCATTTGAATGACATTCTGATCGACCCAGAGCGCACCGCTCGCCACCAGCCTGATGGCCTGCACGAGACGGTCCGGGGCCTCGGACTTCAGAAAAACGCCTGACGCGCCGAGCTTCAGCGCGCCAGCCAAATCGCTTGCATCAAACGCTCCGGCAATGATCAGAAAGCGGCCTTTGTAGCCGGCGCGCCGGCCAGTGGATATTAACTCATTTCCGCGTTCCTTGCATAAATCCAAATCCAAAAGGGCAATATCGACCGATGAACGGTTCAGGATATCGAGAGCTTCGGCGGCGTCGCCGCACTCGCCCACCACTTCAAGGCCTGGCTGGGTTGCCAAGAACCGACTCAAGCTGGACCGAAACAGGGCCTGACCGTCAATCAGAATCAGCCGGATTTGATTTATCTGTGTGTGTTCGTCCATGACTTCCCACCCCTCGGAATCGGTCTTTCGCTCAAGTCATCGTAGTGCAGATCGCAAGCTCTGCCAAGCGCTTCGCCTGAAAGATCGGGAAGTTGTCCTAAAGAGCGATCGTTCTATTGGCCAATTAACTTCGACTTACGATGGGCCGCGCGCCTAATCCTACGATTGTCAAAAGAAAGCTGGCCGCCAAACAAAAGATCGGGGGCTGGCCGGCGCGAAGTCGCGATAGACTGAGGCTCTGACTGTCAAATGAAGATCCCGGTTTCAATTACAACTGTTATGAGACGCACCATCCGGACTATGCCGCGCGTCGCCCCTCATTGGATTCCTTGGATTCTCGTTGCGGGATTCCCGCCGACCGCGGTCTTTGCCCAGACCGCTTTCAGCTGGCAGCAGATTAAAGATAAGTTCGCGGCTGCGAATCCCACCCTGAAGGCGGCCCAGCTTAATATCGACGAATCCCGGGCGGCCGAGATCACAGCATATCTTAGGCCTAATCCGAGCGTGACGGGACTCCTCGATCAGATCAACCCATTCGCGACGATACCCTCGTCGTCCGGAGCCTCGGTCTACCGGCCGTTGACGAACGCGCTGCCGTACGGGTCCGTCGGTTATCTGCACGAGCGCGACCACAAGCGTGAGCTGCGGCGCGACCAAGCCAGAGAATCCACCGTCATAGCGGAATCGACTTATCTGGACCAGGAGCGCGGTCTGGTGTTTAACCTGCGAAGCGCGTTCGTCCAAGTATTGCAGGCCAAAGCGGTGCTGCAGAACGCCACGGAAAACCTGACTTATTGGGATCGGGAGCTCGACGTGTTTCGCACGCGCTTCAAGGCCGGCGACTTGGCTGAGGTGGATCTGGACCGGCTGGAGCTGCAACGCGTTCAGTTTGAATCCGACTTCGAAGGCGCAATGGTGAATCTTCGTACAGCCAAGATCCAGCTCGTGATGCTCCTAAACGACCGGACGCCGATCGACCAGTTCGACGTCTCCGGACCGTTCGATTTTGCCGATGCGTTAGGGCCTCTCGAGGAATTCCGAAACGTCGCCCTGGAAGCGCGGCCGGACCTCAAGGCCGCTGTTCAGAGCATCGAGCTGGCGAAGATCACGCACCAGTTGGCGGTTGCTAATGGCTCGACCGATCCGACGTTCACCGTGGACTTCGCCCGAAATCCCCCAATCCCCGCGTACTTCGGCGTGAGCGTCTCCATTCCCCTGCGCATCTTCGACCGGAATCAAGGCGAGAAAGCGCGAACCCAGATCGATATCGGCCGCAATGAGCGATTGCGGGACGCAAACGTGGCGCAAGTCTTCAATGACGTCGATTCCGCCTACTGGACGCTAGTCCAAAACGTCAACCTTTTGAAGCCGTACAAGACCAAGTACCTACCGCTGGCGATGGACGTGCGCGACCGACTGTCTTTTTCCTACCAGAACGGCGGAGCATCGTTGCTTGACTTTCTGGATGCCGAGAAAGCCTATCGCGACACTCGATTGGCTTACTTGAATCTGATTGGCTCGTACTTGACCGCCGCGGCGCAAATGAACATGGCCGCGGGACGGGAGGTTGTGCAATGAAAGGTCTACTGGTCCTCGGAACAGCCGTATGTTTAGGCCTAAGCTTCTTCGCGACCGGATGCGAAAGAAGGGTGACAGCCCAAGAAAACCTGGAGGCCGACACCGGTCCCGGTCCCACAACCGTGCGGCCCGACCTGGACACCGACAACTTCAAGGTGGATCACCCGGAGCAGTTTCCTCTGGCAACGGCCGGCGAGCACGTTGCCGCGCCGGAGTTGAACGTGACTGGAGTGGTGAATCCCGACGTCTCGCGGCAGGTGCCCGTACCGTCGCTCGCCACGGGGCGAGTGGTGGAAATCGACGCGCGGCTGGGCGATGAAGTGAAAAAGGGCCAGCTCCTGTTCAAAGTGCGCAGCCCGGACATCGCCGGCGCGTTCTCCAATTACCGCCAGGCTGTCAAGAATGAGGAACTGACCAAGATTCAACTCGACCGCGCCAACATCCTGTTCTCGCATGGCGCGATTCCGAAAAGCGCTCTGGAAATAGCGCAGAACGCCGAAGACGACAACCTCGTCGTCCTCGAAACAGCCAAGGAACAGCTCGGACTGCTGGGGGTCGACCCCGACCATCCCACAGGCATCGTCGAAGTTTTCGCTCCGGTATCGGGAACCATCACCGACCAGGAGATCACCAACCAATCGGGCGTCCAGGCGCTGACGCCGCCGAACCCGTTCACGATTTCCGATATGTCGCAAGTCTGGATTGTCTGCGACGTGTGGGAAAACAACATGGCGCAGGTTCATATTGGCGAGTACGCCGACATCCATCTGGTCGCCTATCCCAACCGGGTTCTGAAAGGGCGAATCAGCAACATCCTGCCGATCGTAGACCCCAATATTCGCACCGCCAAGGTCCGCCTGGAAGTAGAGAACCCCGGTCTTATGCGGTTAGGGATGTTCGTCACCGCGACCTTCCACGGCGAAACCATGGAAAAGCGCGCGACCGTGCCGGCCACCGCGATTCTGCACCTGCACGACCGCGAATGGGTCTACACGCCATTAGGAAATGGCCGGTTCCGGCGGCAGGAGGTGACCGCTGGGAACATGCTCCCCAACAACGTGCAGGAGGTGGTAGCCGGCCTCAAACCTGGCGACCGGGTGGTATCACGCGCGCTTGTCTTTCAGAATACGGTGGAGCAATAGACCCATGATTCGCCGAGTAGTCGACTTTGCCCTGGACAAACGCCTTTTCGTGCTGGCATTCGCCCTGCTTCTGGTGGTCGGAGGGCTCGCCGCGTTCCACGCTCTTCCCATTGAGGCCTATCCCGACGTAGCGGACAATTACGTCGAGATCGTCACTCAGTGGCCGGGGATCTCCGCCGAGCAAATGGAGCAGCAGATCACGATTCCACTGGAGATCGTGATGAACGGCATGCCGCATGTCACCCATTTACGGTCGTTTTCGTTGTTTGGTCTCTCCGACCTGAAGCTCATTTTCGACGACGAAGAACTGAATGCCTGGGACCGCGAGCGGGCGCTCGAGCGGCTTTCGCAGGTCAGTCTTCCGCCCGCCGCGGTCGCCGCCGGCGTGGCGCCGCAAATACAGACGGACTGGAGCCCCGCCGGTCAGATCTTCTTCTTCACCTTGCACACCACCAACCCGGCGTATGACGTCATGGAGCTGAAATCCATCGAAGACTGGGTGGTGGAGAAGAACTTCAAGGCCGTTCCCAACATAGTCGACGTCGCCAGCTTCGGCGGACCCACTCGCGAATACCAGGTCCGCGTGGACCCGGACAAACTGATTTCCTACGGACTCAGCATCGGCCAGGTGGAACAACAGCTTACTAACAACAACGCCAATGGGGGCGGAAGCTTCGTCGAAGTCGGCCTGCAGCAGGTCAACATTCGCGAGGTGGGCCTGGTCCGGAACGTTCACGATATCGAAAACACCGTGATCCTGACCAAGAACGGCACGCCGCTCCATATCAGAGATATCGCCGTCGTTGCACAAGGTCCCAAGATACGCCTTGGGCAGTTTGCCCGGTCGACCCGGCTCCAGGACGGAGTGATCGTCAACAACGACGATGTCGTTTCCGGCATCGTGCTTCTGCGAAAGGACGCCGAGGCAGACTCGGCTTTGCAGGGGATTCACAAAAAGATGGCGGAGCTGAACGATCACATCCTTCCTTCCGGCGTGACCATCGACCCGCTCATCGACCGCAGCGACCTGGTACGCTTCACCACTCATACGGTGCTGCACAATCTGACTGAGGGTTTCATACTGGTCACGATCATTCTGATGCTGTTTCTGGGAAATGTGCGCGCCGCTCTCATCGTGGCAATTACTATCCCATTTTCTCTGTTGTTCGCCTCCATTTGCCTGAATCTCAGGCACGTTCCGGCGAACCTTTTATCGTTGGGAGCTTTGGATTTCGGCATGGTGGTGGATGGGGCGATTGTGATGGTGGAAAACATCGTCCGGCATCTGGGGCACAGGGAAGAGGTGAGCAAGTCGGTTCGCGCCCGTATCCGCGATGCCGCGCATGAAGTGCAGCGGCCGGTGTTCTACGCCATCACGATCATTATTACGGCCTATTTGCCCATTTTTACTCTGCAGCGGGTGGAGGGCCGGCTGTTTCGGCCGATGGCCTGGACCGTGGCATTCGCGCTCCTGGGCGCGGTAGTGTTCTCGATGACGATCGCTCCGGTCCTGGCGAGTTTTCTGTTTCGCAAGGAAACGCGCGAATGGCAGAACCCAGTGCTGGTTTGGGTTACAGGGATATACCGGCGCGCCATTACCTGGACTGTTCATCACCGGTGGGTGATGGTCGCGGTTTCCGTGGCCGCGGTGTGTACTACGCTTTGGTTGTTGCAAGGCGAAAGGATCGGATCCGAGTTTCTGCCGCACCTGGATGAAGGCGCCCTGTGGGTGCGCGGCACGCTGGCTCCGAGCACTGGACCCACCGAAGGCATCCGGCTGTCGAATCAGGCCCGACTCATTCTCTGTTCGTTTCCCGAAGTGACCCAATGCTCCAGTCAAACCGGGCGTCCGGACGACGGAAGCGACACCACCAGTTTTTTTAATACGGAGTACTTCGCCGATCTGAAACCCAAGGAGCAGTGGCGGCCGGCATTTCACCAGAACAAAGACGCGGTCATCGCGGCCATGAACCGCGAGTTATCGAAGCTGCCGGGGGTAGTCTGGGGCTTCTCACAACCGATCGCCGACAACATGGAAGAAGCGGTCAGCGGGGTCAAGGGACAGCTCGCGACGAAGGTTTACGGCGAGGATTTACGGGTTCTCGAGGATAGAGCCGAACAGATAGTCAATGTCATGAAAACGGTCAGGGGCATCACGGACCTGGGGATTTTTCGGGTCGTCGGCCAGCCCAACGACAACTTCATAGTGGACCGAGAGGCAGCCGCGCGCTATCAGCTCAACGTCGCGGACATCCAGGACGCCATTAACACGGCCGCGGGGGGGAACGCTCTCACGCAGGTATTGCAAGGCGAAGCGCGCTACGACCTGGTGATGCGTTATCTTCCCCAGTTCCGCAGCACCAAGGAGGCGATCGAGAACATTCGTCTGCTCGCGCCGACCGGCGAGCGAGTCTCGCTCGGACAGCTCTGCAAGGTTGAAGAGCGGGACGAAGGCGGCGAAATCTATCGCGAAGGCAACGAGCGGTATGTCCCGATCAAGTACAGCGTTCGCGGCCGCGATTTGGGCGGCGCCGTCGAAGAGGCGATTGCGAAGGTAAACAAGCAGGTGCAGCTCCCGCGCGGCTATCACATCAACTGGGAGGGCGAATACGAGAGCGAAAAGCGGTCGGAAGCGCGGCTGCTAATCATCATCCCCTTGACCATTTTCTTCATCTTCCTGATTATCTACGGCGCCTTCGGTTCCGCCAAGTGGGCATGCCTGCACCTGGTCAACGTGGGAGTGGCGCGCGTGGGCGGGCTTATGGCGCTATACGTTACCGGGACGCACATGAGCGTCTCCGCCGGCGTCGGCTTTATGGCCTTGTTCGGCGCTTCGATCCAGACGGGCGTCATCATGGTCGAATACATCAATCAGTTGCGCTCCAGGGGAATGCCGATCGTCGAAGCCGCGATTGAAGGAGCGACCCGCCGGCTCAGGCCCATCACGATGACCATGCTGGTGGCCACGCTCGGGCTGCTGCCGGCCGCATTATCCCACGCCATCGGCTCGGATTCTCAGCGCCCCTTTGCGATTGTGGTGGTGGGAGGACTGATTGCCGACCTCGCTATGAGCATCTTTCTGCTGCCCACGTTTTATGCCTGGTGGGCGCGCCCGACGGATCATCTGCCGCCGGTGGAAGAGGCGAGGAGCGTATACGAGAACGGCGCAAACGGGCACGAATAGGTTGAGCGCCAACCAGCCCAAATGACGCGTGCAGCCGGGTTAAGAGTGAGAGTCCGATGACGATGCGAATACTAGCGGTGATTGGGGTCGGAGCCGGTTGTCTGCTGCTTGCCACCGATGAACCCAACCAGTACGTTCAGATCAGCGGCACGGAGAGAATGGACTTCCCGCCCGGCGGCACGCTGAGGCTAACGAAAGAGGAGGGCCTATGAACCGGCAGACAATCCGCGCCCGCATACGGCAGATCGGGGTCGTCCCCGCGCTTCGTCTCACCTCCGCCGAGGACGCTTTGTTCGCCGCAAGGGCGATTTCAGAGTGCGGCATTCCCATCGCGGAAGTGACCATGACGATTCCGGGGGCGGTCGAGGTGATTTCCGAGCTTGCCCGCAGCCGGCCCGAAATGGTCGTTGGCGCGGGTACGATTGTCGACCTTGAAACGGCGGGCCGCTGCCTGGACGCCGGCGCTCAATTCCTGACCAGTCCGGGGCTCGATATTCAGATTGTGGAGTTCGCTGCGAAGCACGATGTGGTGGCGATGCCGGGCGCCTTGACGCCCAGCGAAGTCATGGCTGCATGGAAGGCGGGCGCCGACTTCGTCAAAGTCTTTCCATGCTCGGTGCTCGGCGGCGCCAGTTACATCAGGGCGCTCAAGTCGCCGTTTCCGAACATACCACTGATCGCTTCCGGAGGCGTGACTCAAGGGAACGTCGCCGATTTCATCCTGGCGGGGGCCGCGGGCGTGGGAATTGGCCGGGACCTGATCAATCCGGAGGCTGTGCAGCGGCGTCAGGCGGATTGGATTCGCGAGCTGGCAGGGCGCTTCTTGCAGATCGTCAAGGCCGCGCGCGGTCAAAGGAAGGCGTGAGGTTTGCTAGCGGGAGACGGGCAAGCCGGTGCTTTTCAGCAACTCCAGGACCTGGCGGCAGTTGGCGTCCGTGGGCTTCGCGCGCAGGGCCTTCAGCAGGGCTTGCAAGCCGGGGTTGGCCTCACCCTTCTGGTCGAGCGCCATGGCCAGGTGCGCGCGGAGGGCGGTGTTTCCGGGATCCTTCTGGACCAGCGGGGCGAAGGTGGCCCGCGCTTCGTAGAGCATCCCCTTCTTCAGATAGACCCAGCCGACGGTGTCGGCGATCTCGGCCATGGTGGGCGCCAACCGCTGCGCGCGGCGCGCCAGGGAGAGCGCCCGGTCGAGGTCCCCGCCGTGCTCCGCCAGACTGAAGGCGAGGTTGTTGAGCAGGAGGGCGTTGTCGGGGTCCACCCGGATGGCGTCCTCATAGGCCTGCTGCGCCTCCCAACTGGAAGTGGCTTCGAGCAGGAGGGCGAGCGTGCTGAGCACGCGCGGCTCATTGGGCAGAATCAGGCGCGCGTTCTTGAGGGCCGAAATGGCGGAAGCCGGGTCGTTCTTGCGGCGGTAGGTCTCTCCCAGGGCGAAGTAAAGCTCTCCGGCGGCCCTGGTTCCCTTGTCGGTTGCGTCCAGGAGCTTCTGGAATTGGGAGATGGCCTGATCCCACTTTCCGGCGGCTGCGTAAACGCTCCCCAGCGCCACGCTGAGATCCCGGCTGGCGGGATCGGCGGAAGATTCGGTTTCGAGGAGGCGGATGGCCTCGTCGGATCGGTTCCGCGCCATATACGTTTGGACCAGGCCCAACAGACCGCGGTGGTTCTTGGGCTCCAGTTCGCGGACTCGTTGAAACGCCTCCTCGGCGGCGGCGTAGTTCTTGGCGGCCAGGGCCGCGGTCCCGGACTGAAACAGCCCGTCGGCGGAGACTGGCTCGGAGGCCGAAGACTGCGGCGCGGCAGCCTGAGCTCCGGCCACGGGAGCGAAGGCCGCCAGCGCCAGAAGGGCGCAGGCGGCCGCGCGGGCAAAAGGACGGAAAAGATCGGCGGACATAATGCGCTCCCTGGGCTGCGCCGGATTCGATCCGGCGATGGCGGCGGCCAGACCTTCAGGATACCCACAATGTTGGGGTCGAGGGGGATAAGGCGGCCGCGTTGTCGCTTGGGTAAGCAGTCCGAGCTTCGCTCGGATTGACAAGGCGGGAGCCTTATTCCACTCGACAAGGCGGGAGCCTTATCCCACTCTATCTCAGAACGTATAGAGGAGCGTGCCGGGCGCGGACTCGGCCGGGCCCCCTCCGGCGGTGACGGCGGCTTCGCCTTCGGGGCTCGTCACGCGGTAATAGATGCCGGTATCGGCCCGGTACATCTCCAGCTCCGAGGGGCGTGGCAGGGTGCCCTGGATGAGGGCCTCGGAAAGCGGGTCCTCGATGTACTTCTGGAGGGCGCGCCGCAGGGGGCGCGCGCCATAGCTGCGGTCGCCGCAGGTCTTCTCGAGAATGTAGCGGGAGGCGTCGGGCGCCAGGCGGATCTTCACCTGCTTGGCCGCCAGGTTGACGTTCACCTGATCCACCAGCAAGTCGATGATGCGGATCAGGTCGTCGTCGGTGAGCGCGCTGAACAGGATCACTTCGTCGAGCCGGTTGAGAAATTCGGGGTTAAAGACCTTTTTTACTTCGGCCCGCACCATCTCCTCGACCTTATCGGAGACGCCTTCGCCGGCCGGGGCGGAGAAGCCCAGGTGGCCGCGTTTTTCGAGGAAGCGGGCGCCCAGGTTGGAGGTCATGATGATGATGGTGTTCTTGAAATCCACCTGGTTGCCGAGCCCGTCGGTGAGGTGGCCGTCCTCGAACACCTGGAGCAGGATATTGTAGATATCCGGATGGGCCTTCTCGATTTCGTCGAGCAGGATGATGGAGTACGGGTTGCGCTTGACGCGCTCGGTGAGCTGGCCGCCCTCTTCGTAGCCCACGTATCCGGGAGGCGAACCGATCAACTTGGAGACCGCGTGTTTCTCCATGTACTCGGACATATCGAAGCGGACGAGGCTCTTTTCGCTGCCGAACAGGAAAGCGGCCAGGGCGCGGGCCACCTCGGTCTTGCCCACGCCGGTGGGTCCCAGGAAGAGGAACGAGCCGGCCGGGCGGCTGCTCGATTTGAGGCCGGCGCGCGAGCGGCGGATGGCGCGGGCCAGCGCGGAGATGGCTTTTTCCTGGCTGACGATGCGGGTGTGCAGCTCTTCCTCGATGCGCAGGAGCTTGGTGATTTCCTCTTCCTTGATGGCGGTCATGGGCACGCCGGTCCAGCGGGCCACCACGTCCTCGATGTCGTCCTTGGTGACGCAGCCGGTGGAGGAATCGTCGAGGTTGTACTTCTCGCGCAGGAGGCGCATGTTCTCGCGCTCCTTGCGCTCCTCGTCGGAGTAGAAGCGCGCCTTCTCGAACTCGTGGTTGGCGATGGCGTTTTCCATGCGGTGGACGATGAACTTAATGCGCTTCTGAATATCGGCCAGCTCGGCGGGAAGGGTGGTCTGGCGCAGCTTGACGCGGGCCCCGGCTTCGTCGATCAGGTCGATGGCCTTATCGGGGAGGTAGCGGTCGGGGATGTAGCGGCTGGAGGTGTAGACGGCCGTCTCGATGGCGTCGTCGGCATAGGCCACGGCGTGGAATTTCTCGTAGCGGTCCTTGATGCCGAACAGGATCTTGACGGCGTCGGCTTCGCTGGGCGGCGGCACTTTGACGGCCTGGAAGCGGCGTTCGAGGGAGCGATCCTTCTCGATGGACTTGCGGAACTCGGCGGGGGTGGTGGCGCCGATGCACTGGATCTCGCCGCGGGAGAGGGCGGGCTTGAGGATGTTGGCGGCGTCGAGGGATCCCTCGGCCGAGCCGGCCCCGACGAGAGTGTGCAGCTCATCGATGAAGATGATGGCGTTCTGGTTCTCCATCAGCTCCTTCATGATGGTCTTGAGGCGCTCCTCGAACTGGCCGCGATACTTGGTACCGGCGACGATGAGGGAGAGGTCGAGCGCCAGGATGCGCTTGTCGGCCAGGAAAGAGGGCACGTCGCCCTCGGCGATGCGCTGCGCCAGCCCCTCGACGATGGCGGTTTTGCCCACGCCGGGCTCGCCGATCAGCACCGGATTGTTCTTGGTTCGCCGGCACAGAATCTGGACCACGCGCTCAAGCTCATAGTCGCGCCCCACGAGCGGGTCGAGGACGTTATCCATGGCGGCCTGGGTGAGGTCGCGGCTGAACTCGGAGAGCAGAGAGCTTTCCTTGGGGCGCGCGGAGGCAACCTTTTCGCTTTGCGACCGGGTCAGCTCTTCGCGGATGGCGGAAAGGCGAAGACCGCGCTCGTGCAGAATCTCGGCCGCGAAGCATTTTTCCTCGCGCAGCAGGCCGAGCAGCAGGTGTTCGGTGCCAATGTGCTTGTGGCTCAGGCGCTCGGCTTCCTCCGCGCCGTAGGCCAGCACGCGCTTGCATTCGTGGCTTAGCGGGAGATCGACGGAAGTGGAAACCTTTTCACGGATGGCGGTATGCCCCTCAATCTGCTTGCGAATGGACTCCACCGCGGCGTGCGAGCGCAGGAAGCGGCTGGCCAGCGCCTTGTCTTCCCGCAAGAGACCCAGCAACAGGTGTTCCGTCTCGATATAGGGACTGCCGAACTGGCTGGCCTCATACCGTGCGAAAAAGATTACCCGGCGCGCTTTCTCCGTATAGCGCTCGAACATGGTTGCGAAGCCCCCCTACTCTAAAGATACTCCGAGTGCGTGCCCGGATGCGAAATGACGCGGTTCAGGCCGGACCAAGCCCCCCGCCTTCCAGGCTCAGGACGCGGTCGCAACGGCGCGCGAAAGCCAGATTGTGGGTGACCAGTACGGATGTGAGGCTGTAGGAGCGGTGCAAATCCGAGAGCAGATCGAAGATCATTCCACCGGTTCGGAAATCGAGGTTCCCAGTTGGTTCATCCGCCAACAAAACAGAGGGTTTGCCCACCAGGGCGCGGGCCAGGACAACGCGCTGCTGTTCGCCGCCCGAAAGCTCTCCGGCGCGGTGCGAAGCGCGCGCGCGAAGACCCACATCATCCAGTTTCGCCAAGGCATCCGCCGCCGCCCGTTCGCGGGGCCAGCCCCGAATCAACAAAGGCATCATCACGTTCTCCAGGGCGGTGAATTCAGGAAGGAGATAGTGAATCTGCCAAACGAACCCAATTTCACGATTCCGGAAATCGGCCTGCTCCGCATCCGTCAGGTCCGTTATCTCTCTACTGCCGTAGTATATCGTGCCGGTGGAGGGCCTGTCGAGGCCACCCAGAAGGTGCAGCAGGGTGGACTTGCCGGCCCCGGACTCGCCGACGAGCGCCAGCATCTCGCCGCGATGCACCTCAAAGCCGAGGTTCGAGAAGACCACCAGGTCCGCCGCGCCGGACTTAAAGACTTTGCTCAGGTTGGAAGCGTGAATGTATGGTTCGGACATCTTTCCTTAACGATAGCGGCATTGATGAAACGAAGCCAAATACCCCCATTTGCGGGTACTCGGCCGAGACTCGATTTCAGGATAACCGACGGGGCAGAGGCGGGAAGACGGCGCCGCGCGCAAACGGATGGGACACAAAGAGTTATATTTCCGAAAGGAACGTCAACCGGGTCAGGCGATCTTGAAGGCTACCAGCATGCCGTCGTTCTTGTGCATGGAGGCCCGAATTACGACGCTGTCGTAGTTGGGGCTGGACTGGACGTAGGCCAGGAAATCCGCCATCTGGCGGGCGCTGACGATGACGTTGTCGGCCACCAGGGTTGCGCCGCGGACGAGTTTGGGCTCCAGGCCCTGGAAGTACCCCATGTACTGCGGCTTGGCGGCGTCGATAAAGACGAAGTCGATTCCGGCTGGGAGGGTGGGGATCACTTTGAGGGCATCGCCTTCGACCACGGTGACCGATTTGTTCAGGCCGACGCTTTCCAGGTTCTTGTTGGCGGTGCGCACGTTGGCCGGGTCGATTTCGAGCGAAGAGAGATGGCCGCCGGTTCTTTCAAACGCGATGCCCATGTTGATGGCGCCATATCCGATGTTGGCCCCGACCTCGACCCCGCGTTTGGCGCCGCGGCTTTCGATAAGGATGCGCAGCAGCATGGCGTCCTCGGGGGTGGTGCACAGCTCGGTCCAGGGGAACTTCTCGAGGAATGCCTTGCGGAACTCGGGGCTCGACGAGGCGGCGGACGTTTGTGCGGAAACGGCCATCCGGCCGGCCAGAGGGGCGGCCAGTGATGCGCGGATGAAGTGGCGTCTTTGCATGGCCAGGATTCTAACACTTGGCGCGGCGGGATACCGGGCGATGGGCGCTTGTCGCCCTGCTAGGATTCGCGCCGCTGGAGCCACCGGCGAAGGGACTCCTGAGTCTCTCCGGATCCGCGGCCCTCCAGGATACTCGCGATGCTGATATCCTCATCGAGGTCCGGCCAGTGTATTCCCTCGCCCCCGGAGGCGCCAATTGGCCCGCTGCGCCGGCGTCCCGTGCGCCAGACGCGGGAACCATGCGAGCGGCGCGGTGATGGTTCTGCCATCCGCAAGGTCCGCGGCCAGAGCATCATCGCTTACACTTACGGTCTGGGCCAGCGCTCCCCTGAGTTCAGTCCTCGAAGTACTTGCCATGACCTCAACAGGAAGGCCGCGTTTTCCACGACCAGCCTTCCGATGCGTACAATCTCCGGCCGGCCGAAATCCCATTGTATCCGGCCAGCGGGCAGACTGGTGCGGATCCGACCGCGCCCTTTTGGGTCGAGCGGTGGCGGGGGCGCCCACTTTGCCTCTCTATCGCCGCCGGCAGCGCCAAGGATCAATTGACAGGTGTAAGGCAACGGGCTACAATGTTTCCATTGAAAATGAAGAGCTTCGTCCATAAGGGACCGAAAGAAACTTTACGTCGAGGACAGTGCCAAGGGCCTGCCTCCGGAGTCACTCGCAACTGGCGGCTGACATTTCGGATCCAGGACGGCGAGATACTGGACGTCGACTACGAAGACTATCACTGAGGAGAACGCTGTGCGGATGCTAAACCCTGTTCATCCCGGCCGCTTTCTGCGGACCGAGATTATCGAGGCTCACGGCCTTTCCGTGACGGAGGCGGCGAAGATCCTGCATGTGTCCCGCCCAACCCTTTCCAGTCTTTTGAACGCCAAGGCCGATCTCTCCGGCGACATGGCCCTGCGGTTTGAAAAGGCGTTCGGCGTCGATATGGATACGCTCATGCGAATGCAGAATTCCTACGACATCGCGCGCACGCGCAGCCACGACAAAAAGATTCGCGTAGAACGCTACAATCCCCGGCGTGCGGCGTAGGGCGTTCTGGGCAGGCGGAAGAACGTCGTATCCGCCGGCGGTCTCCGCGGGCCGCAAACCGCGGCCCGATGCGAGAATCCGTTTGCGCCCAATTGAGCCGGCGCGCCCGACCAGAGGATCAGCGAAACAGGGTGAGGAAATGATCGGCAGCATAATCCGGCTGCGTGCAGTCCGGCCACGGGCGGTTGCTGAATTCGGCCACCGCGAAGTGGAAGGGCGGTTGCCAGCGAACCAGGAAGTAAATGGCCGGGGACTCATGGGGAGCACCCTCAAATTCAAGCTTGACCTGCCAAAGGTCGGGTTTCTGCTCGCAACGACGAGTGGAATCGACGAGTCGCGCATAAACGAGGCCGTCTTGATTCGGTTTGGGTAGCCATTGCTGGAGCCGGTCTCGGATCCGCGGGTCGGTCCAGCCGGCTTTTTCATCCCATCGGTGACGGACCCATTGATCGATGAAATCGCGCGGGCCGAGGGCGACCGGGTCGATACGTTCCAGTTTGCCGCCGACGAGACGGTAGTGCCGAACCTCCTCCCGGGTCCCGGCGGCAAAGCTGGAAACGGCGTACTCAATCCACACATCGTCAGCCTCGTAGCCGAGACCGTTGGCAGGTCCGACGCTTCCATGGATGGGCTGCTCCGTGCCCAAATATGCGTCTTCCGATTCATCGAGCAGCAGCTTCGGCTCGGGATAGCTGGACTTGGTTTGCCACACCCTGTAATAGACAGCGTGCCACATGGACGTGCACCAGGATTCCGAGCCGAGCGTGAGAATCAGATGTTCGTCGGGGTCGGCGCCGGAGCCCAGGCCCGTTGGCGATATCAGAACATTTTGGAGGGTCTGCGGCCGGTACTTGGACTCGGCGTAGTCGTCCTGCTCGCTCTCCCAGAACCGCCGCCATTTGTCGCCCCGGCGATATGCATAGGCGGATTCGTCGAAACCGCGATTCTGAAGGCCGATGCCGGCCTGAACTATCAGCAGGTCCAGTTCGGCCTTGACCTTGATTGGGCTCACAAAGCCCCGCTCGGTCGACTCTGGACAGTCGGGCACATAATCAGGACCCTCACCGAGGCGGCAAACGAGCTTGGCGCCTTGCAGTTCGCGATTGAGCTGGTCCTCAAACCCTCTGCCCGCGCCTATTGTAAGCTGCGACTCGACCCAGTCGCGGAGCAGATGTTTGATGGTGGTGAATTGCCGGGTGGCGCCTCGTGTCCCAAGCGCCGCGAGCGGGCGCGCCCGCATAGGAACAAGGATGGCGCTGAGCTCCGTCAAGCGAGCGTCTGTCGGACCGGCGGCCACTGGAATCGCCAGGAATAGCAGGATTACCAAACGACGCATTCGCCCTTCATGGTAGCTCCCGCAAGGCACTGTCGCACACTCTCCTGCTACCGACGTGCTACCACGCCTCCACTACTGCTGAGCAAGCCGGCGCCACTTGGCTGGCATGTGGCGTTACCGGTAACCCAGGGGATGAAACAGACCGGAACGCCTCGGCCCCTCCCCTTACCGCGTGAACCGCGTCTCCTTTTTCTTGCGATGCCGGTCCAGGGCCAGCTCGATCAACCGGTCCAGCAGGGCGCCGAAGGGGATGCCGCTGTACTCCCACATTTTGGGATACATGCTGATGGAGGTGAAGCCGGGGATGGTGTTGATCTCGTTGATATAGAGGCGATCCGTCGCCGTCTCCAGCAGGAAATCCACGCGGGCCATGTCCTCGCACTCGACGGCGCGGAAACACTCCACCGCCAGGCGGCGCAGCTCTTCGGTCTTCTCGGCTGGAAGGTCGGCGGGCAGGCGGGTGGCGGCGCGGTCCAGCAGGTACTTGTCTTCGTAATCGTAGAACTCGCGCGAGGGAAGGATCTCGCAGGGCATGGAAGCCACCGGCTCTTCGTTGCCCAGCACCGCGCACTCGAATTCGCGGCCGGCGATGCCGCGCTCCACCACGATCTTGCGGTCGTATTGCGCGGCGCAGGCAACGGCGGCTTTCAACTCTTCCAGGTTGTGGGCCTTGGAGATGCCCACCGACGAGCCCAGGTTGGCCGGTTTGACGAACATGGGGAACGGCAGGCGGCGGCAGGCTTCGGCGACGTCCTGGTTTTCGCGGGTGACCGTCACGTAGTCTACAATCGGCAACATCCGTTCCAGGCAGACACGTTTCATCATGATCTTGTCCATGGAAACGGACGATCCCAGCACGCCGGCGCCGACGTAGGGCAGATCGGCCAGCTCTAAGAGGCCCTGCACCGTGCCGTCTTCGCCGAAGGACCCGTGCAGGACGGGGAAGACCACGTCGATTTCGGAGTGTGCGCCCGGCTCGGGCAGGATGGGGCGCGGGCTCCACTTACCTTGTTTGTCGATAAAGTACCTGATTATCTCGTATCTGGCGGGGTCGAGGCCCTCCATTACCGACTGGGCGGAGCGGAGGGAGATTTCGTGCTCGCCGCTGCGGCCGCCGTAGATTACGGCTACGCGTAGTTTCATAAGATTCGTAATGGCCTCAAGTAACTGCTCTGGCAGCCGCCTTGTGGGACAGACGATCGGCTTCCGTCGTCTGTCAACTCTGGGACGCTCCTCGCACCCGGCAGGGTTGAAGAAGGCAGGCGGAACCGCCTGCCCCACCTGGATTTGCATTTCATAAGATTCGTTTTCCCAATCCGGACATCACCAGTTCCACGGCCAGGTCGGCCGTGCGGTTTACCTCGTCAATGACGGGATTCACCTCCACCACTTCGAGCGATGTCATGCGCTTGGAATCGCAGATCATTTCCATGGCCAAATGGGCTTCGCGGTAGGTGGCGCCGCCGCGGACGGGCGTGCCCACGCCGGGCGCGTCCCGGGGGTCCACGAAATCCAAGTCGAGCGAGAGGTGAAATCCGGCCGTGCCCTCGGAGGCCAGGCGGATGGCTTCTTCCATCACCGCGCGGAGGCCGCGCTCGTCGATATCGCGCATGGTGAAGGCGTGGACGCCGGATGCGCGTACACGCGGCTTCTCGGTCTGATCCACATCGCGGAGACCGACGATCACGGCATTGTGCGGGGCGACTTTGGGACGGTAGCCGCCGAGGTCCGCCAACTCGGCTGGGCCCAGGCCGATGAGGCAGGCGAGCGGCATGCCGTGGATATTGCCGCTGGGGCTCGATTCGGGGGTGTTCATGTCGGCGTGGGCGTCCAGCCAGATCAAGCCGATGGCGCGGCCGTCGCGGCGAAAATGCCGCGAGACTCCGCTGACGGTTCCTATGGCCACGGAGTGGTCGCCGCCCAGCACCAGCGGCAGGCTGCCGCGATGGAGCGCTTCCTCGACGCGCGTGGCCAGGGCGTCGCAGGCAGCGGCGATTTGCGGCAGGTACTTGGCGCGCTCGTCGCCGGCGGGCGCGGCTTCGGCCTGTTCCACGGGGACGTTACCCAGATCTTCCACCTGGTAGCCGAGCGATTTGAGGCGTGCGTTGAGGCCGGCCACGCGGAGGGCGGAGGGGCCCATGTCCACCCCGCGCCGGCCCTGTCCCAGGTCGAGCGGCGCGCCGATGATGGCTATGTGCGATGCACGCATACTTACAAACCCCCGAACAGCACTTAGGGCAGGCCGGGAGGCAGGCCAGGAGGCCTGCCCCACTTACGGCCGCAGCCTGTAGAGCATGCGCGGGAAGGCTATGGTTTCGCGGATGTGCTCCAGACCGCAGATCCAGGCCACGCAGCGCTCGACTCCCATGCCGAAGCCGCCGTGGGGCACGGAGCCGTATTTGCGCAGGTCGATATACCAATCGAAGGCTTCCTTGGGCAGCTTGGCCTCTTCGATGCGCTTGAGCAGAGTGTCGGCGTCATGAACGCGCTGGCCGCCGCCGATGATTTCGCCGTAGCCCTCGGGGGCGAGCACGTCCACGCCCAGCACCAGATCTTCGCGCTCGGGATCGCGCTCGAAATAGAAAGCCTTGAAGGAAGCCGGGAAACGATCCACCATGATGGGGCGTTCCTGGTCGGCGGTGAGGAGGGTCTCGTCGGTTCCGCCGAAATCGCCGCCCCATTGGATCTCGCTGCCCTTCGATTGCAGAATTTTGACCGCGTCGTCGTAGCTCATGCGCGGAAAGGGCGCCTGGATGGCTGCGAGTTTCGATACGTCGCGCTCCAGGCGCTTCAACTCTTCCCGGCGGTTCTCGAGGACGCGGCCCACGATGAAGACCACCATCTCCTCGGCCACGCGCTTCACGTCTTCGAGCGTGGCGTAGGCCATCTCCGGCTCGACCATCCAGAACTCGGTGAGGTGGCGGCGGGTCTTGGACTTTTCGGCGCGGAAGGTGGGGCCGAAGCAGTAGACTTTCCCGAACGCCATGGCGTTGGCTTCGTTGTAGAGCTGGCCGGATTGCGTCAGGTAGGCCTTATTGTCTTCGAAGTAGTCCACCTCGAACAGCGCGGTGGTGCCTTCGCAGGCGGCGGGGGTGAAGATGGGCGTATCCACCAGGGTGAAGCCGTGCGAATCGAAGTAATCGCGGATAGCCTTGATGATTTCGTGGCGCACGCGGATGATGGCGTGCTGCCTTTGGCTGCGCAGCCAGAGATGGCGATGGTCCATCAGAAATTCGGGGCCGTGTTCCTTGGGGGTGATGGGATAGGGGTCCGATTCGGGGACGCGCTGCACCACGTGCATCGCCTCCAGGTCCATTTCATAGCCGCCCGGGGCGCGCTGTTCGGCGCGGATCTTGCCAACGACGATGATGGACGATTCCTGAGTGAGGTTCTTGATGGTCTCGAAGAGTTGCTCGGGCAATACGCTCTTAACGGCCACGCACTGCATGAGGCCGGAGCCATCGCGGACGATCGGGAACGCAATCTTCCCGGAGCGGCGCAGATTGTACAGCCAGCCGGGGATCTGCACGGTTTCGCCAACGTGGCGGCCGGCGTCGGCGATAGTAATGCGGGGGATCGGGGACGTGGAATCGTGAATCATGTCGAGGTGGACTTGAGGTTCGGGAGTCATATGCTTTTTCTATGTAAGGAGCCGCGTGCGACCCCTTGTGGGGCAGGCTCTTCCGCCTCCAACGGTTTGAGTGTTTGCCGATCCAACTGCAATCGCTCCCTGACGGTCGCGGCTCGTAAGGAGTTGGCAGGCGAAAGCGCCTGCCCCACAAGATCGCCTGCGCTCACTGTTCTTCCAGCCTGTCGAAAGTTTCCTTGACTTTGTCCAACGGGTGCGGCTCGCCGGGTTGTTCCTTCAGCTCGAGCAGCAAGGGGTACTGGTCTTCGCGGGAGCGCAGCAGGTCCATGGTCTTCTTCCAGTCGATGACGCCGGAGAAGGGGAACAGGTGCGCGTCCTCTTTGCCGTCGTTGTCGTGGATGTGGGTGGAACGGATGCGTTCCTTCATGGCGTTGAAGGCGGCCTCCACGCCTTCGCCCATCTGCGCGTGGCCGGTATCGAAGACGTAATTCAGGCCCACGTGGGTTAGCTCTTCGAACTGCCGCAGGCGCACGCCGCTCGAAAGCTCATTGGGAATATTCTCGAGCAGAATCTCGACGCCGATCTGGCGGGCGAAGACGCGCAGCTCTTCGAGAGCCGCGAAGGCGGCGTCGAACTTGAACATATCGAACTCTTCGCCGCCCACGCCTATGTGCTGGATCAGGTAGCGGAAGGGAACGATCTCGGCGATTTCGAGCGCGCGCTTGATCTCCTCCACCATGGGCAGCCGCTTGGACTTCACGGGCTCGGTGAGGGTGATCACGGCGTGGGGACCCGATCGGCCCCAGATTTCGTCCGTGTACATGGGGGAATGCAGCGAGTGCAGGCGCAGTTCGGAATCGCGGAACCAGTGGCCCAGTTCGGCCACTTGCGCCTTATTGCGATAGTCCAGGTGCTGGCGGGCGCAGAAGATCTCCACCTCCGGCACGCCCGCCTGCTCGATGCGGGTGAGGGTGGCGGTGGTGAGGCGATGATTGACGAACACATGGGTCGATAGAGCGTGCTTCATGGGCGATTTCGGTATCCTTCCGGCCCCGCGGCGCGCCTGTGGGGGATGCGGCGCATACCCTCGATTCTACTATGAGGTCTCGGAGCGGCGTCTTTTCCACTCGAAAAGCACCACGCCGGCGGCCACAGACACGTTGAGGGAAGAGATCCGGCCCTCCATGGGAATGCGCACCAGGGCATCGCAATGCCTGCGGACCTGTTCATGCAGGCCTTGGCCCTCGCCGCCGAAAACCAGCGCGGTGGGGGTGGCGAACCCGACGCGGTCGTAGGTTTCCGCGCCGCGCTGGTCCAGGCCGTAGATCCAGAAGCCGCGGTCTTTTAATTCTTCGAGCGTGCGATTGATGTTGGTGACTTTGGTGACGGGCAGGTACTCGAGCGCGCCGGCGGCGGCCTTGGCAACCACATCGGTGAGGGTGGCGGCGCGCCGTTCGGGAATGACGACCGCGCCGGCGCCGGCGGCGTGGGCCGTGCGGATGATGGCGCCGAGGTTGTGGGGGTCCTCGACGCCATCGAGCACCACCACCAGATTGCAAGCGGCCGCCTGGTCCAGGCCGGCGTACGGGCGCGCGGCGCCGAGGGCTAGCACGCCCTGGTGCGCGGAAGAGCCGGCCAGGCGGTCGAGCGCGGCGCGCGGCTCAAAGCGCACCGGAACGGAAGCGCGCCGGGCCATGTCGATGATTTCCTGCAAGCGCGGCCCGCCGGCGCCCTGCGCCACCACCAGGCGCTCGAGAGGGCGGCGAGCCCGCAGCGCCTCGGCGATGGGATGAATGCCACTGAGAAGCATGGGCCGCGCTAGCCCTCCGGCTGAAGCATCAGCCCATTGTTGAAGCGGTTGGTGAAGTTGGCCACGGCGGCCACCAGGGTGATCTCCACAACCTGCTCGTGGCTGAAATACTCGAATAGCGCTTCCCGCGTTGCGGCGGCGCTGGCGGTTCGGGTCAGCTCGCGCGCATAGCGGATGACGGCGCGCTCGGGTTCCGCGAAAAAGCCATCCTGTTCGGTCTCAAGGGCGTGAAGTTCCTGGGGGCCGATGCCAGCCTTCGTTCCCCATGCCACGTGCGCCGCGGTGCAGTAGGCGCACCGGTTGGCGTAGGCGCAAGTCAGATAGACCAATTCCTTAACGCGGCGGTCCACCGATCCGCGGCCCATGATGGCGCCGTAGAGAGGGACGAAGGCCTTGAGGACTTCGGGCCGGTTCGCCATGGTGCGAAAGAAGCGATTGGCGCGGCCGCTTCTCGATTCCAGGTCCGCCAGGAAGTCGTTGCCGGCGGGATCCGCCATTTCGATGGGAGTCGCCATTCCACCAGTATAGAAGCGGGGAGCGCCGTTATGACCCAGAGGCGCAACTCGGGCGGCGCGCCGGTGTGAAACGCCGCCCCGCGAAAGGCCCGACCCTGTTGCCGGCGCGGCGATTCCGAGCGACGGCGTTTCAGCATCCAGGGGGTTATTGCCCGCGCGCCGATGCGAAGCTTGCCAGAAACTTCCGGTCGCCCTCCACGAAATCGAATTCGCCCAGGGTTTCACGCGGGGCCCAGCGCATTTCCTGGAAGATCAGGTTGAGCGGCTCGCCGGAGAATTCGAGGACGCGGTAGAAGATCAGGTCCACGGGGGGCCCGCCTGGGTATGCAAATTCGTAGCGGGCTATGACATCGCCGGTGGCGCCGGAGATTCCGAGCTCTTCTTCCAACTCGCGCGCCAGGGCCGCGGCGGGACTTTCGCCGGGCTCGACTTTCCCGCCCGGGAACTCCCATTGCAAGGGGTGGGACTGGTCCGGCCGGCGGCGGCAGATCAGGATTCCTCCGGCGTGTTCGATGATGGCCGCCACCACTTGAAGCATGTCAACATTGAAACACATGTACCCGGAACGCCTGTTGGAGCATTTTCAAAACCCGCGCAACGTGGGCGGGCTGGCTGCGCCGGCGGTGACGGTGGAAGCGCGCAACCCGGCCTGCGGCGACATCCTGCGGCTGGCGGCGCGTTTCGAAGGCGGCGCGGCGGTTGAGGTGCGCTATAAAGTGCGGGGGTGCACGGCGGCGATCGCAGCCGGGTCCGCGCTCACGGAGTGGATGGAGGGGAAATCGCGCGCCGAGATGGCGGCGTTCGAGCCCGGGATTGTGGACGAGGCGGTGGGTGGTTTGCCGCCGGCGTCGCGTCACGCGGCGGCGCTATGCGCCGAGGCGGTCCGGCTCCTGCTGGCCGAAAGCGGCTGAGTCTCCCGAGGTTCGAAGCCTGGCAGGCGAAAGCGCCGGCCCCCCCTGACAGGCGGAAGCGCCTGTCCCACAACTCCGAAGAACCGCCGCCAAATGCAGAAACTCCAGTGGCAGGCGAAAGCGCCGGCCCCACAAAATGCGGGTCAGCCCGGAATCTCTTCCGCGCGCAGCCGCTCGACCTCGGCGGCCAGGTTGGCGAGCGAGGCGGCGCACCCGCCGAAATCGCGGGAAGCGGCGCTGCGTTCGATATGCAGCAGGGTTGCGGCGGCGGCCGTCGCGCCCAGGTTGGCGCAAGCCCCTTTGCAATAATGCGCCAGCCGCAGGGTAGCTGGGACGTCTCCGGCGCGTATGGCGGCCTGGAGCAAGGGCATCTGACGAGTGGTATCGCTGATGAGCGCCTCCAGCACCTCGCGCATGAGGCTGTCGTCATTGAGAGTGACGTCGCGGAGTTGATCCCGGTCTAAGACCATGGTCAGGTTGGGGGCCGGCACGCTTCGATTATGGCAGCGCGGGCGCGGCGCGAGAATCGGCTCAAAACCTTAATGGCGCCTGAGAAAAGACCTAGCCGGACCTTCTCACGGGTGTTCAGGTGTGATGCCGTGGCGGGCACTCCTGCCTGCCGCGTCGCGGCTCATGCCTGCGCCTGGCTACGACACTTTGTAGGAAACGCGAACACGTGTCGAGATGAGTCTCGACACGGCAGACACGAGTGTCCGCGCCACATCGGAGGGTGGAGTGTGAGATATGCGGGCTAGTGGTCCGCGGCGCAGATGACGCGCATTATCGAGCGCGCCGCGGGCGTCCCGCATTCCTACCGGCATTCCGCGAAGAACGTCGGCCAGGATGCCGACGTGGCAGCCTGGAAGGTCGCTCCACGGATCGAGCGCGATGATCGGCCCGGGCATGCCCCGGCCCCTACCTGGGCCGGACATGGCCGAACTGAAAAGACGTGCGCTCGACCCGAAGCCTGGAATCGACCAGGGCGCTGGCCAGGAATCCGGGCTCCTGGGGCGTACCGAAGCGCAAGTCGAAAACCTCCACCAGGCGGGCGCCGTCGGGCTGATCCACCGGGGTCACGCGCCACAGCGGGAACCGGGCGAAGCGCAGAAACTCCCGGATCAAAGGAGCGCGGCGAGCGGCCAGGAGCGCGGGCTCGGTTTCGGGCTGGTGGAGGATGGCGGCGCGGGCGGGGTCGAATTCATCCGTCAGGCTGACGTCGGCCAGGGCGTAGAACTCGCTGGTTTCCACCAATCCATGCCACTGGAGAGGATTGACAGGCGAGGGCAGGGCGGCCACCCGCAGGGGGACCGAGTCGCGGTAGAGACGCGATTCCAGTTGCGCCACGGCGCGCGCGTGGAGCACAGCCCGGCCGCCGTCGTACAGAAACACGGCCAGCAGCGCGAAAACGGCGAACCCGAACCCGTGGCGCCGGTCGCGCGGGGCGCGGGAGGCGATTTCCGAAGCCACCAGGCGCGAAACGAACGGACCTGCCACGCCCAGCAGGCACACTCCCCAAATCCAGAGATCCACCACGCCGGTGAGATCGCCCTGGAACCACTCTCCGGAAAACGGCAGCGCCAGGCGGATGCCATAAATGTTGGTCCAATCCAGCAACAGGTGGGATGCCACGGCGATCAGCGCCGCGGCGCCGGCCCCCACCCAACGGATGGGCTTTCGTGTGACGGCCCGCACCAGCAGGACCGGCAGGAGCGCCATGACGGGCATGGCGATGAGGGAGTGGGTGAGGTGGCGATGGTAGTGCAGATAGTCGATGCCGCCGCCGGCCGCCGCCAGGACGTCGATATCCGGAGCGTTGGCGGCCAGGATGAGGATGGCCGAGGCGCGCGGAGTCCAGCGGTTCAGCCCGGCCCGGCTCAAAAACAGGCCCATCGCGGTGTGGGTGAGAGGATCCATGGCGCCGGGTTCCTCCGGGCTACCTATCGATTGTAAGGTAGGAATCGGGAGCGGCGCGGACCGCTCCCGGAAAAGAGAGGTTACGCGACGAGCCGTGACTGGCCCCGAAGCGGAGGAATGAGGCGGGTTGGGGGCGGGCGGCGCAGCGGCTCCAGGGCCGGACGCGGTTCGCGGTGGACCAGACCTCCGAAGTACTCGTTGACGGGATACAGGGCGTAAGGCTCGAGTTGAGCGAAAGCCCGTCCCAGCTCCTGTTCTATCCGGTACACCGCGTGGAAGAAAGTACCTCGGTCGATCTTCATCTGGCGGCAGCAGAGCTTCCAATCCGCGCCAAGGAGGAAGTGAAAGCGGAACACCTGGTATTCGAATGCATCCAGAAAACGGCGGCTGACGAGGCAGAAATCGGCGGTGTACTCTTCCCACTTTCGGGAATACGTGCGCTGTCCGTCCCTCCCCCGGCAGAATTCCAGGGAGACCGTGCTTGCGCCGGCTCCCTGGGCGGCATATTCCCGAAAGCGGTTGTAACAGGCGCGAAACACCGCCCGATACACGCAGTTGCAGGGCACTTCTTTGGTTTTGTGCACGATCCGCACGCCCTGACCGTGGCACTGAAGGCAAGAGGTCTTCGACAAACCGATTGCGTTCGATCGATTCCACTGCATGAATAACATCCTCCTGGCGGCGGCCCTTAACGAGCCCGGCCGGCGCCAATCACTGTTTCAAATGTAATTGAACACACAATTCCGTCAAGAAATTAAAATTATAATTATCTGTTAATAGAATTAATATAATTGTATGATATATATTGTAAATATCTTATTTCTATGTACATTGCGTGCAGTCTATCATCCCAAAAAACGATCTAAAGTTTCTCAATTACTTATAAAGTATTAGAAGTTATAGTACCTCTCTATTCCCTGCGGGAATAGGCAAACACATGAACTTCTGCGGTTTTCAGGACCGCCTGACGGCGCATCTTCGAGATCTTGTCCGCAGCGGCGAGGTCACCGAGCGGGGTCTGGCGCGCCTTACACAGGTATCGCAACCCCACATGCACCACGTTCTCAAGGGAAAGCGGCTCATGTCGCCGGAGACGGCCGATAAGGTCCTGCGGCAACTGCGCCTGGATCTGGTGGACCTGCTGGAACCGGCCGAGTTGCTGGAGCGGGGCCGGCGTTAGCGCCATCGCCGCGAGGGCCGAACGACAATCGGGCGCAGACTACCAGCCTACCCCCATGCGAAGGGTTTCCATGAGGGCGACCTGAAAGGTCGCTCCAGGGCAGGAATACGGCTATCCTGGAGAATGGACACGGGAGGCGTGAGAATTGGTCCCTCTGAGCAGCCAGTTTCCGAGCCGCGACGCTCGCCTGAAGCGCCTGGCGGGGCACATCGAGGCGCTGGCCGGCAAGGACGAGAAACTGCTCCGGCGCTCGCGGGAAATCAGGGAGCTGCGCCAGGCCGCGGCGGTGGCCTTGCATCGGGTCTGCAGCGCCTTCGCCGATTCCCTCAACCGGTTGATGGCGGCCAGCCAGATATCCCTCGTGCCCGCGGAGTTTTCCAGCGCCACATTCCGGGATGACGCCCCCAACCTGATCCAAATCGGCGTGCGCGGCAGAATCCTCCAAGTGGCGTTCGAAGCCACTGCGGAGATGGTCTCCACGGAAGACTTCCGGATTCCGTACACCATGGCCGGCGCCATCCGCGGTTTCAACCAGGAGTTGCTCGACAAGGACCTGATCGAAGAGCAGCTCATTTTCTATACTCTGGAAAAACAGGGCAACCAGTGGCGCTTTTTCGACGCGCGCACGTACCGCTCGGGCCCCTTCGACCAGGATTACCTGGTGGCTCTGATGGAACAACTGGTGTGAAGTCCGGGCCGGAGACGCCGGCCCGGGCCCGGGATCACGACTTCCTGGCCTTCTTGAGGGCGTTCTGAATCTTGGTGTTCAGATCCTTGGTGGTCTTCGATTCGGGCACGCCTTTGAGAGCAGCCTGTGCGAACTGGCACAAGGTCTCCACCTTCTTGGGATCGTCCAGCTTGTCCCGAGAGTAAAGGCTGGCGGCGGTCTGCAACGCTTCGGCCATGGCGAGCTGGAAGGTGGCCATGGGGGCTTTGGCGTCGGGAGCGCTCAGAAGCGTCTGGGCCTTGGCCGAGTCGTTGGGCGCGCCGACGGCCTCGCTGGCCATCTGCAACACGCCTTTCTCGATGGCGCTCGTCTGGATGGCCTCGATGTCGGCGGCCAGGGGCATCATCCCCTTTTGCACCTTGGTGAGCAGCGGGATATCGGCGGCGCTGCCCCTTGGGTACCCGAACACCAGGGCGACGCTGTCACCCGGCAGTTTGGCGAGGCCGCCATACCTTTCGGCGAAGCGCAGGGCCATCTGGCCGCCCGCCTTGCGGTACTCGTTCCTCTGCTTTTGGAAGGGCGAAGGGTCGGCCCGATTGGCGTGGGCTCCGGCGTCGTATGCCTCGGCCATCTCGACATAGCCGTTGGTCATGCCAGAGCTGAGAACCAGGAACCACGGCAGGGCGCGCGCGGAGTACTCGTTCTCGGCGCCGAGCAGGTTATCCAAATCATCAAGGGTTTTCGAATAATCGCCGGCCGCGAAGGTTTCCTTGGCCGCGCCCCAGTAGAACCCTGGCGTTCCAGGCTGCGGCCCGGCCGGCTGGGACGAACAGGACGACAAGACCACAAACGCCGAAGTGATGGCGAAAAGCGCAAAACAGCGCCCGGCTGTCAGCGACATCTTTTTTGCCTCCGAGTGTGTTGGTAGCACAGCGCGGTGGCGGATGCAAGCGGGCGCGCCGCAGCGAAAGACCTGGACGCCATGATCGCGTCCTGGGGCGCCCTCTGTGCCCGCTTCTGCCCGGCGGGGCGCGGCAGCGCGAAGAACGCCGGCCAGAAGGCCGGCGGCAGGATGAACTCCCGACCCTACATCCGCTCCTCGAACCCTTCTCTCGAAGACCGGCTTTCCGGCCGCGACTCCAGCCGCCGGCGCTTGCCGTCCGGCGCGTTTCCGTACGCTTTTTCACCCCCTCCTGCAACTTTTCCTGATATAGTTGACTCGATTTCTTCCGAGGGGAAGGCTTGTCCGCATTCGATTGCACGTAATCGCACTCAAGGGGAGGTGTTTGTGAGTTTCAAGAAAGGCGAAGATTCCACGGCGCCCCGGAGCCGCTTCTCGCGCCGCGGTTTCATTCGCGGCGTGGGAGTGGGGGGCGGCGCGCTGGGCGCCGGCCTGCTGGAGACCGAGGCCGCCGCGCAATCCGCTGTCAAAGTGGTGGGACCGGGTCCGGTCCCGGTGACGCTCAACATCAACGGGAAGCCCGTCAATCTGACCATCGAGCCGCGCGTAACGCTGCTCGACGCGATGCGGAACACGCTGGGCATCACGGGCGCCAAGCGGGTTTGCGACCGGGGGACGTGCGGGGCCTGCACCATCATCATCGACGGCAAGTCGGTCTACAGTTGCACGGTGCTGGCCATCGACGCGCAAGGGCGGGACATCGAGACCATCGAGGGCCTGGCGCCGGGCAACGGCATCCACCCCGTATCCGCGGCCTTTGTGAATAACGACGCCCAGCAGTGCGGGTATTGCACGGCGGGCTTTGTGATGGCCGTCAAGGGCTTTCTGGACGAGCATCCCAACCCCGGCATGGAGGATGTGAAGCACGGGCTGGGCGGCAATCTATGCCGTTGCGGCACCTATATGGGCGTGCGGCAGGCGGCGCTCGAAGTGGCCGCCGCCACCCGCATGAAGGGAGGGAAAAATGGCTGACACCCCGGACTACAACTGGCCGCCGATGGAGAAACGCCAGATCATCGGCACGTCCCCCAAGCGCTTGGACGGCCCGCAGAAGGCCAGCGGCCGCGCCAAGTACACCTCCGACCTCAAGCTGCCGGGGATGCTCTTCGCCGCCTACATGGGCAGCCCGCACGCGCATGCGCGCATCACCGCCATCGACGCCGGCGCGGCGGAAAAGACCCCGGGCGTGAAGGCCGTGCACATCATGGCGCCGGCCGGAACCGAGCTTCAGTGGCAAGGCATGGAGGTGGCCGCCGTGGCCGCCACCACCGAGGAGATCGCCAACGACGCGGTCCGCAAAATCAAAGTCGATTACGAAGCGCTGCCGCACATGGTGAAGGAAGACGACCTGGAGAAAGCCGGCGCGCGCGCCAAGGCCTCCGGCGAGAAAGTGGTGGGCGATCCGGATCAAGCCTTCCAGGACGCCGAAGCGGTTCATGAGGGCCAATACGGCATCCCCGTGGCTACCCATTGCTGTCTGGAACCGCACGGCCAGGTGGTGCAGTGGCAGGGCGACCAGGTGAAGATCTGGCCTTCCATCCAGTACATATCCGGAGTGGCCGCGGGACTGGCGCCCAATCTGAAAGTTCCGGTGGCCAACATTTCGGCGCACATGGACTATATTGGCGGCGGGTTCGGGAGCAAGTTCAACGTGGGCAAGTGGGCCGAAGCCTGCGCCTTCCTTTCGCAGAAGGCCGGCGGCGCGCCGGTGAAGCTCTTTCTGGACCGCGCCATGGAACAGATGATCCCCGGCAACCGGCCTTCCGCCTTCAGCAAAATCAAGATCGCCGGCAAGAAGGATGGCACGGTCACGGCGTGGCAATCGCAAACCTGGGGCACGGGAGGCTTCGCCACCTCCGGCAGCCCGCCGCTTCCCTACGTGGTGGACCGCATTCCGAACCAGCGCCTGAACTACTCGTGGGTTTCGGTCAACGCGGGACCGGCGCAGGCCTGGCGCGCGCCCAACAACCAACAGGCCTGCTTCCTGACGTGCAGCGCGCTGGAGGATTTCGCCGCCAAAATCGGCATGGATCCCCTGGACGTCTTCGATAAGGCCTTCTCCTACGCTCCCGATGCGCGGCAGGAAACCTACCGCTACCAGTTGCGCAAAGCCGCGGAGCTGGCGGAGTGGAAAAGGCTGTGGCATCCCCGGGGCCAGGGCGGCGCCGATCCCGTGAAGCGCGGGCTGGGCGTGGCGTACAGCGCTTGGGGCGGCGCGGGCCACAACAGCCAGTGCCGCGCCACCATCCACGTGGATGGCTCGGTGGAAGTGGATTTGGCGACCCAGGACCTGGGCACCGGAACCCGCACCATCATCACCCAGGTGGCGGCCGAATCCCTGGGGCTGCCGATGAACGCCATCAAGCTGAACATCGGCGACAACGCGCTGCCCACCTCGGGCGCATCGGGCGGATCCTCGACCGTGGGGGGCGTTTCTTCATCCACGCGCAAGGCGGCCCTGAACGCGCTGGCCAAGCTCTACGAAACGGTGGCGCCCTCTTTGGGCGCGCAGCCGGATGGCCTGGAGGCCGTGGACGGCCGCATTCGCGTGAAAGACGATCCCGCCAAGAGCCTGACGTGGGCGGCGGCCTGCAAGAAAATCGGGGGCGCCGGCAAGATCTCCGAAATGGGCGAGAACAACCAGCGCAGCCCGGGAGGGCTCAACACGCAGGGCGCGGCGGGCGTGCAAATCGCCGACGTTTCGGTGGATACCGAGACCGGCATTGTGCGCGTCAACCGCTACGTGGCGGTGCAGGATTGCGGGTTGGTGATCAACCCGGCGCTGGCGCGAAGCCAGGTGTACGGCGCCGTGATCATGGGCTTGAGCACGGCCCTGGTGGAAGAGCGCATCATGGACGCGCAGACCGGCCGCATGCTGAACGCCGACATGGAGTTCTACAAGCTGGCCGGCATCAACGACATCGGCGATATCGTGGTGCATCTCGATATTCGGCCGGAGAACGACAAACGCGGCGTGATCGGACTGGGCGAACCGCCCGCCATCGCCATCTGCGCGGCCGTGGGCAACGCGGTGGCCAACGCCATCGGCGTGCGGGTTCCCAACCTGCCGGTGACCGCCGACCGGGTGCTGGCCGCGCTCGAAAGGAGGAACGCGTAATGCAAGCCTTCGAATACGCCAATCCGGCCACGCTTCAGGAAGCCGCCGGACTGCTGGCCCCGCGCTGGGGCCAGACCGACCTCCTGGCCGGAGGCACGGATCTGCTGAGCCTCATGAAGGAATATGTTCATACGCCCAGCCGGGTGGTAAACCTCAAGAACATCAAGGAAATGGGAGGCATCTCGGTGGGAAAGCCTTCCGGGCTTCGCATCGGCGCGCTGGTCACGATGAATGAAATCGCCACCAGCGCGGCCGTCCGCAAGGACTACAAATCGCTGGCGGACGCGGCGGCCGGCATTCCCAGCCCCCAGATCCGCCACATGGGAACCGCCGGCGGCGACCTGTGCCAGCGCCCGCGCTGCTGGTACTACCGGCAGGGCTTCGGCCTGCTGGCCATGAAGGACGGCAAGGCGCTCGTGCCGGACGGCGAGAACCGGTATCACGCCATTTTCGGCGGCGGCCCGGCGTATTTCGTGAGCGCCTCGAGCCTGGGACCGGCCCTGGTGGCTCTGGGCGCCAGCGTAAAGCTGGTCTCGGCCAAAGGCAGCCGCGAACTCCCGGTCTCCCAGTTCTTCGTGATCCCCAAGGACGAGGACTCCCGGGAGATTGCGCTGCGGCCCGACGAGATTCTCACCGAGATCCTGATTCCCTCCGCTCCCACCCACAGCGCCACCTACGAGGTGCGGCAGAAGGAAGCGCTGGACTGGCCTCTGGCGGCGGCGTCGGTGGCCCTGCACATGAAGGGCTCCACTGTTGCGGCGGCCAGGATCGTACTAGGGCACGTAGCCCCCACGCCTTGGGAGGCCCCCGACGCCGGAAAGGCGCTGGCGGGCAAGACCATCACGGCCGCGACGGCCGAGGAAGCCGGCGCGGCCGCGGTGTCCGGCGCTCAGCCGCTGAGCCAGAACGCCTACAAAGTGCAACTGGCGAAGGTAGCGGTGAAACGCGCGTTGCTGGACGCGGTGAAAGCGAGGGCATAGACATGGAACCCGGAAATATCGGCGTGGGCGCAGTCCGCTGCGAAAAACTTCGCTGGAAAGGGATGTTCACCGACAGCCCGCACGACCCATCGCTCCAGCCCTCCAACGACCGCTCCTGCTGGTGCCAGCACACCCTGATTTGCATTGGCCCCGACGGCCAAGCAGTGGACCACGAAGAGTGCAACGCATCGCGAAGCTGCTACGAAGCGTTGTAGCTTGACAGGATTGAAAAAGGGCGGGCGGAACCGCCTGCCCCACTGCTAGGGTTTTTGCGAAATTTCGCGGGCCGAAGGCCCGTGCCCACAGAGCACTGAAAACCGGTGGTTTGTCCCACCATCGCTCGCGATCACCGCCCGAGGCGCTTTTCAGCCTCCATGACGTTGAGCAGGATATCGTTGATTCGCGTCAGATGTCCGGGGCCTTTCGACTTCAGCCAGGCGAGCACATCCTCCCTGACCCGAAGCGAAATCACGGTCGTCTTGGGACGGTCCCGAAACAAGGTCATGGACGCAAGCTGCTCGTCGGTGAGCGGCGGAATATCGGAGAAATCGATGTCCGAGTCGTCGCCCGCCGCCTGCCGCGCGGCGTGGCGGCGCAGCATCGCCATTTCCTCCTCAGTGAACGGCTTGTTGAAAATATCTTCGGCCTTCATGCTTCTCAGCCCAGCGGGCCGAGATGATGCGGATAACTTCTTCGCCATCGGCTCCCTCCCTATAAGCGTGAAGTACGGCGTAGACGGCAAACCCGCCGACCCGCCCTACAGCGTGCCATCGCGGTTCGCCCGTTTCCCGGTCGTCGCGGTCTGGGATGATCAGGCAACGTCCATCGGCAGAAACGCGCGAGGCAAACTCAAACCCGATGCCGCCGTGTTTTCTCCGGTTCAGCCGGTCCTCGTCCCATTCGAAACGCATCGAGTCTATACATAGTGTATATACGATCCGGGGGGGGGAACGGCATGCCCCAGTGCCCGCGCCGTCCAGCCCATGGGCGGAAGTCCCGGCGCGGGCCCGGAACCGCAGCCGGCCGGGAAGAATGCCGGCAAGGACGCCGGCATGGCAGGCTGGAAGCCCGCTCCACGGCGGCGGCCGGAGGCCGGATTGCGCGTTTTGGACTCTAATATCCTAATGCGGCCCCTCGGGTGTGACATTCGGTACGGTTGCGCGTTTCGATGGCCCGTTACCGGCGCCAACGGGAGTATCCCGCCAGGCTGTCTCGGGTTAAAATGCCTTGAAGTTGCCGCACTCTTCAGCCACATCAGGCGCGTCGTCCGCCTGCGTCGACGACTTGCCTGCGCAATCCGCCAGGCGCCCAGACGCGTATTTCGCCTTGCTGGCGGCGCATAACCGCGACATCATCCTCTTCATCCGCCCGGCGGACGGGCGCATTCTGGAAGCCAACGCGGCCGCCTGCCGCCAGTACGGATACAGCCGGGATGAGTTGCTCGGCCTTGGCGTCTTCGATCTGGGCGTGGGTGGCGCGCGCCAATGGATCGAACGCCGGACGGAGCGTGGGATCGTATTCGAGGCGGTGCACCGTCGCAAGGACGGCAGCGCTTTTCCGGTGGAAGTGAGTTGCGAAGGCGCCGCGATCGAGGGCGAGCCCATTCTGATCAGCGTCATCCGCGACATCGCGGATCGCAAGCGGGCCGATGAGAGGCTGCGCGAGGCCGCGGCATTTCCCGACCAGAATCCCGCGCCGGTGCTGCGGGTGCGGCGCGATGGCTTGTTGCTCTTCGGCAACTCCGCCGCGGCGCCTCTGCTCGCCGAGCGCCGCTGCTCGGTGGGAGAGCGCGTGTCTGAAGACATCCGTTCGGCGGTGGACGAGGCCGTTACGCGTGGCGCGCGGCGGGATATCGAGATCCGGTGCGCGGATCGCGAGATCTCCTTCGAAGTTTCGCCTGTTCCGGAGCGGGACTACGCCAACCTTTACGGACGCGATGTTACCGAGCACAACGCGGCGGACCGCCTTCTGGCGGAGGCCGAAAGCCGGCAGGCGCTGCTGGCTGAGGTGGTGGGCCGCCTGCTGGCCAGCGAGGACCCGCAGGGAATCGTGAACGAATTGTCCCGGCGGGTGATGGAGAAGCTGGACTGCCAAGCATTTCTCAACTTCCTGGTGGAGGAACGGGAGGAGCGGCTGCGCCTGAACGCGTGCGCCGGGGTCGACGAGGAAACCGCTCGCGCCGTCGAATGGATCGACTTTGGGACCGCGGTGAGCGGCTGCGTGGCGCGCGATGGCTGCCGCATGGTGGCCGATAACATACTCGAGACGGTGGATTCCCGCACGGATCTGCTCCGGTCTCATGGCATCCAGGCGTACGCGTGCCACCCGCTTCTGGCGGGCGGGCGCGTAATCGGCACGCTCTCCTTCGGGAGCCGGACGAAGACGCGTTTCTCGGAAGGCGACCTCGCGCTGATGCAGGCGGTGACGCACCACTTCGCCATCGCCATGGACCGGGTCCACACCCAGAAACTGCTACGCGAGAGCGAGGCGGGCCTGCAACGGTCTCAGAAGATGGAAAGTATCGCCGTGCTGGCGGGCGGCATCGCGCACGATTTCAATAACCTGCTGGTCGGAATCATCGGCAATGCCAGTCTGGCGGAGAAGCTACTTTCCCCGGGGAGCCCGGCGGCGGAGGCCCTGCGGGAAGTGGTCAAGGCGGGCGAGCGCGCGGCCTGCCTGACGCGCGAGATGCTGGCCTATTCCGGAAAAGGGAGATTTGTGGTGGAGCGCGTCGATCTGTCGGAGCTGGTGCGGGACGTGACCACCCTGTTCCGCTCCTCGGTTCCCAACCAGGTTGCGCTCCGTTTGAACTTGCCGGCGGACCTGCCTGCCATTGAAGTGGATACGGCCCAGGCGCAGCAGGTGGTCATGAACCTGGTGATCAACGCGGCGCAGGCCATCGGCGATTCGCGCGGGCTGATTTCGATCCGCACCAAGCGGATGGAGATCGACGCGCGGGCCATCGCGGCGGAATGGGGCAACGCGGGACTTCGCCCTGGCGCGCATGTCTGCCTGGAAGTGCGGGATACCGGATGCGGCATGGACGAGGCGACCAAGGCGCGCATCTTCGACCCCTTCTTCACCACCAAGGCGGCCGGCCGGGGTTTGGGGCTGGCCTCGGTGGAGGGCATTGTACGGGCGCACAAAGGCGCATTGAAGGTGGAAAGCGAACCTGGGCGGGGGAGCGTGTTCACGGTGGTGTTTCCGGTGGCGCAAGCCGGGGCCGCGCGGGCGCTCCCGAAGCGCGCCGCGGATGTGGCGCTGGCGGGGCAAGGCCGCATCCTGGTGGTGGACGACGAAGAGATTGTGCGCACCATGGCGGGGGCCGCGCTGGAGCACCTGGGCTATACCGTTTCCTCGGCCGATAGCGGCCCGGCCGCCCTCGCGGCGCTGGCGGTGGATCCGCTCCTCGATCTGGCGATCCTCGATTTCAGCATGCCCGGCATGAGCGGTCCGGAAACTCTGGCGCGTTTGCGCGCGGCCCGGCCGGAGCTGCGGATCGTGGTCTCCAGCGGCTATTACGAAGCTGAGTGCCGCGCTTTGTTCCGAGACGACTGCATTTCGGGCTTTCTTCAGAAACCCTACACGGTGGCCGCGCTCGGCCAAAGCGTGAAAGCGGCCATGACCGGCGCCTGAGGTCTTGTGGCGCAGCGCCGTTTGCTGTTCCGGGGGCTGAGAATCCGGCGGAAATCGTGGCGCGGCCCCCCGGTCCGCGCGGGTCCCCCTGGACCCGCTCTTCTTACGGAAGATCAAGTGATTGCCGGCATTGACAAGCCGGCCAGTGGGCCGGTCGCGGACCAGGGGGTCCGCCCCACCATGGGTCACTTCCAGCGAAACAACTTCAGCGCCAGCCCGAAGCACACCGCCAGCCACGCCGCCAGCACGCCCATTTGGGGACCCGTGCGCGCCAGCCCGCCGCCCTGCAGCATGTTGACGCGCAACGCATCGACGACCGCGGTGAGCGGCAGCGCCTTGATGGCCGGCTGAAGGATGCCAGGAAAACGTTGGGCGGAGAAGAACACCCCGGAAAAGATCCACATGGGCATCATCACCACGTTCATGATCCCCGAGGCGGCTTCGATGGTTCGCGCGCGGGAAGCAATCAGCAGTCCCAGGGCGCAGAACGAGAGAGACCCCAGAAGGCACAGCGCCGCGAGCGCGGCCAAAGAGCCGCGCAAGGGCACGCCAAAGACCAGGCAGCCGAAACCCAACAGCACGGCCACCTCCACCACCAGCAGGCCCAAGCGGGCGAAGAGGAAGGAAAGCAGGTAGTAATGGCGCGGCATGGGCGCGGCGATCAGCCGTTTCAGAAGCCGCTTGCGGCGGGCGTCCACGATGGCAAACCCAATGCCCCAGATCGCGCTGCCCATGAGGTTCAGGCCCAGCAGACCCGGGATGAGGAAGTCGATGTAGCGCGAGCCCGGCTCGCGCACCAGCCGGTCGGTGGAAGACACCGGATCCGCGCGCCCCGCGGCGCGCTGCACGGCGGCGTCCGCCAGCATACGCGCGGTGCGTGCCTCGGGGTTGGCGTCGTCGTACCGGTAGACCACCGAACCGTGGGGCCCGGGCGCGGCCATCAGCGCCACCTTACCGGTGCGCAAGGCCTCCTCGGCCGCCTGGGCCGGCATTTGCCGGGCATCGAGCATCTTCTCCTGGCGCAGCGCGCGGGTCAGTTCCGGGGTGACCACCGCGACTTGCAGGGTTTCGGCCGGACGGTTGCGGAAGGCGATCCCCAGACCAAGCGCCAGCAGGACCGGGAAGACGAAGGCCCAGAACAGCGCTTCCGGCTCGCGCGCGAATTCGCGAAAACGCACCAGCGTCAACTGCCATAACGGGTGGCCGGCAAGGGTTGCCAGGCGCGCGTCGGAGCCGCGGGCCGCGAAGATGTTGGCCGGGTCACTCATCGCGCAGGCGCCTTCCGGTGAGCGCGACAAAGACGTCCTCCAGGGTGGCCGAATGGGTTCGCAACTCGGTCAGCGGAATCCCCTGACGCTCCAGCTCATCGAGCAGCGCCGGGATGGCGCGATGCAACTGGGCCACTTGCAACCGCACCGCGCCGTTGTCCAAACGCACATCGCGCACGCCATCGAGACGCCGCAGGGCGGACTGGTCGATGGCTTCGGCGGGCGCGCCGGTGGAGAACTCGACCATATGCTCCACCCCGATGGATGCAATCAGCTCGCGCGGCGTCCCCAGCGCGATCGCCTTTCCGTGGTCCATGATGGCCACGCGTTCGCAAAGGCGCTCGGCTTCGTCCATGTAGTGGGTGGTGAGCAGAATGGTGCGGCCGGCCTGCTTGAAACGCTCGATAAGATCCCAGAGCTGGCGGCGGGCTTGCGGGTCGAGCCCGGTAGTGGGCTCGTCGAGGAACAGGAACTCCGGATCTCCCACCAGCGCGCAGGCCAGCGCCAGACGTTGCTTCTGGCCGCCGGAGAGCCCGCCGACGCGCGCGCGGCCCTTTTCCTCGAGTTGCACCAGAGCGACCACCTCCGATGCCCGCGGCCCGCGCCGGAAGAAGCTTCGAAACAGGCTTACGGTTTCGAGAACCGTGAGCTTGTCGGAAAGCTGCGTGTCCTGCAATTGGATTCCGAGCCGCTGCCGCAATTCGGCGGCGTGCGCGCTCCAGCGCATGTCCAACAGCTCGACTTCGCCCGAATCCGGATCCGTCAAGCCCTCGCAGATCTCCATGGTGGTGGTTTTGCCGGCGCCGTTGGGTCCCAGCAGGCCAAAGCACTCGGCGGGCCTCACCTGGAGGTCCAGATCGTCCACGGCCACCACATCCTTATATGCCTTGCGAAGATGCGTGACGCGGAGCGCGGCCCCCGCGGCGGGGGAGGACATACGCTTCAGTGTAGCGTGCCGCGCCGGCGCTCTCACCTGGGGGGCGCGAAACACAATAGCCCGGACCAGTATGCGTATACCAAGCGAGGCGCCGATGTGGGGCCAAGCCTTCGGGCTTGGAAGCGTCGGGATAAACCGGCATGGAGTCGCGAATGAAAGAGTCGCACAGGAAAGGAGTAGCGAACCATCCTGGCCCCGAGTCGTGCGTAGGCGGTCGTGAGGCCGCACGC
>Ga0326727_10002528_pt1 | contig 61992 bp, 42 predicted proteins | sample MB2enrmetagenome_FD_207643 | JGI IMG/M metagenome (GOLD analysis project Ga0326727, IMG submission 207643) | Lab enriched peat soil microbial communities from McLean, Ithaca, NY, United States - MB29MY | ecosystem: Environmental > Terrestrial > Soil > Wetlands > Peat | place: USA: New York...
CCCCAGCATCTGCGCCGCCTCGACGTATTCCCACCCGCCGGTGACCGCCCCAATCTGGAAACTGCGGTCGCGCGTTTTGCGTTGCGCGCTGTCAACTGCCGTTGCCCCGTACCCGGGATCAACTCGCTGGATGTACTGCTCGATGTAGGAGCCCTCCGTGGAGGCAAACCATTTGTGCTCGAAGCGGCAGGAGATGTAAGACGTGGCCATGAAGACCTTGGGCGCCTTCATCACCTCGTCGTTGATGGCGCGCAGGAAGTCCACCTTCTCGGCCAGCGAAACGGCAAACGGGTCCTTAGCAAAGGGAGTGCGGTAAAGGTCCACGGCGGGAGTGGCCGGGGCGAGTTCCACCGGCTGGCGCGTCAGGGCGGAATTCGTCTTCGCGACGTTCACGGCCTCGCGGGCGATCCGTGCTACTTCGTCGCGCTCCACCTTGTTCCCCGCCGCGAAGCCCCACGTGCCGTTCACCAGCACGCGCACGCCAAAGCCGAAGCTCTCACGGTCGCTTACCCAGGGCACATGCTGGATCTTGCTTCCGCCAGGTTCCGCCTGGGTGCGCAGGTATGCTGACTGATCGCGGTAACGCGCAATGCGGACGTCCGCGTAGCTGGCCCCCAGCGAGCGCGCCGTCTCGAGCACCGCGTCGGTGAGCGGCCGGAACACAGGATCGGGCGTTCCGCCTTCACTCCCGCCCGCGCGTCCCCCTGGGGCCACACCGCCTTTCCCGCCGCCGAGAGCCGCCCCGAGCGCGGAGGGCATCCCCGCCACGCCCACCGCCGCCGCACCCGCCGCACAAGATTCCAGAAACTTGCGCCTTGAAATCGACATGACTCATCCTCCGTGTTCTACAGCGTAGCTTGGTTTATGTCCGTAACCTCTTGAAGATCGCTTCAGGGATTGACTTGACAACCAGCATGATGGGTCGCCAAAACCAGGGTAGGTAAACCTCCCCTCGCCCTTTGACTATCGCTCGGAAAATTCCCTTCGCCACACTCTCCGGCGAGGCCACTAAGAACATCCCACTGCGCCCGTACGTCATGCGCGTGTCCACGAATCCCGGCTTGACCGTGATCACCTCGACGCCCGCAGCAAACAATCGATTGCGCAACCCTTGAAGATAGACGCTGAGCCCCGCTTTCGCCGCCCCGTATAGATAATTGCTTTGCCGGCCTCGGTCTCCAGCCACGGAGGAAATCGCGCAGATAAAACCGGCCCGCCTTCGCTCGAAATGGTTGGCGAGAATATTAAGAGCAGAAACGCAACCTGTGAAGTTGGTCTCCAGAATCAGCCGGGCTTCATCCCAATCGCTTTGGCCCTTGACCTGATCGCCCAGGTAGCCGATGCAAACCACCGCTCCCACCAGCGCATTGCCTGCTTGCGCGAGGAAAGATCGCAAGCTGCCTGCATGGGTCTCGGTGTCGAGCGCGTCAAAGGGAAGAGTGCCGGCCTGAACGCCGTGGCGAATGCTAAGATCGGAGGCGAGCACGCTCAGCTCATCTCGATTGCGGCCCCCCAGCACAAGGTCGAACTTATGGGCCGAAAACTCTCGTGCCAGAGCGGTGGCAATTCCAGAGGTCGCGCCCAGAATCAGTACAGTTGACAAGCCCGTGCCTCCTCGCTGATCGCGCGGGCGTCTCGCCCGCTGTCGCGGCGGCGTCTCGCTGGCGCAAAGTGGGTGCGGCCAGGATGGCCGCGCTCCATCACCTTTCGACAATCGCAAGCCTGCGCGCCTGCGATGAAGAAAGCAGACCATTCGGGTCGAGCCGGTTCTTGATAGCTCGGAATTCTTCCAGCTTCGGGTACATCGCGGCGAAGGTCCGCGCGGCCATCACCGCATCCTTGGCCAGGTAGATTCTGCCACCATGACTCAAGACCACTCGATCCAATTCGTGCAGCAGCGGAAACAGCCCGCTGGCAACGGGAAGATCCAGGGCCAATGTGTAACCTTCGATGGGAAAGGAAAGCAGGCCGGAGCTGGATTTGCCAAATCGCTTCAGCACCGCGAGGAAAGAGGCGCGGCGCGACTGGGCCAGCCGCGTCAGGACCTCTTTCAGCCCCTCCAGTCCTCCCTCCAGAGGCAAGGCTACCTGGTATTGGACAAAGCCCCTGCGCCCGTACAAGCGGTTCCAATGAAGAACTGCGTCGAGAGGGTAGAAGAACGTCTCCAGGTCCACGAGTTGCCGGACGGCATTGCGATGCATGCCGTAATAGACCGAATTGAAGGCGCGCACCGTAAGACTGTTCAGCGCCAGCGAGGGAAAGTCGAAAGGAAGCGTCCAGCGGCGGCGCGCCGGTTCGGCGAGCGGCGCTCGGATGCGCGCCGGCAGCTCGTTCGCCGGCGCGTGATTACCCCGCATCAGGACGGCTCTTCCCATTTGCCGGCCCGTTGCCAGGCAGTCAATCCAAGCCACAGAGTATTGGTAACGGACGTCGGATTCGGTCATCCTTCCCAGCGCGTCTTCCAGATTTGCCGCCTGCTGGTAATCGACCAGCATCCATACTGAGGTGACGGGTCGCAATTTGATCCGGGCGCTGAGAATCGCACCCGTCAGTCCCATGCCACCAAGCGTGGCCCGGAAAGCTTCACAGTCGTGATTCGGTGAAGCGCAGAGTGTCTCGCCCCTTGGCGTCAGCAACTTGAAATCCAGAACAAAATTGCCGAAGGTGCCATCTTGGTGATGGTTCTTGCCATGCACGTCCGCAGCGATCGCTCCACCTACGGTAACGAACTTGGTCCCCGGCGTCACCGGCAGGAAGAAGCCGCGAGGCAGAAAATACTGAAGGATTTCAGCCAGGCTTACGCCCGCCTCGCACTCCACCACGCCGGACTGGGCATCGAAGGCCAGAAACCGGTTGAGCCGGGTGTGACAAATGACGCCCTGCCGGTTTAGTGGCGCATCGCCGTAGCTGCGTCCCAGCCCGTACGATATCAAGGATGGCTGGGCGCCAGACTCCAGGATGGCCGCTAGCTGGCGCTGGCTTTCGGGGCGGTAGACATTGCACGATTCGACCGGAAATCGTCCCCAACCGGAGAGTGCCTCGGTTACGAAATTCTCTGCCATAGTGCTACGACGCTACAGATAGATTATGAATATGACACTGGCCGCCCAAAAGAGCACGACCGAAAGCAAGACTGAATCTGTGAGAAACAACCGCGTCGGGTTTCCTCCTTCGTCGTTCTGGTGCACGAGATAGAGATAGCGGAAAATTCCGAAGAGAACAAAAGGAATCGTGAGATCGAGACGCTTGCCGGGGAATTTCATCTGCACATCGCTGGAAAGTGTGTAGAGCGCGTAGGACATGACGGTGGAAGCAGTAACAATCCCGATGAGCTGGTCCAGAAAGTAAGGCGAATAGCGGGACAGGATCGAGCGGTGGTTGCCCGCCTCTTTTCCCAAGGCTACTAGCTCATGCCGGCGTTTGCTGAGTGCGAGGAAAAGCGCCAGCAGCGTGGCGCACACCACCAGCCAAGGAGAGATCTCGACGTGGATGATGACTCCTCCGCTTACCACGCGCAAGACAAACCCGGCGCTGATGACAAAAACGTCGAGCAGAACAATACGCTTCAGCACCCATGAATACAGGACATTGATGAGGGCATACGCCGCCACGATGATGAAGAACGTACGGTCGAGGGCCCAAGCGCCACCCAGGGCTAGGAGCGCAAGGATGATCGCTGCCAGCGCGGCCGTTCCCACCCCCAGCCGGCCCGAAGCCACTGGCCGCAATTTCTTCAAGGGGTGGTTGCGGTCCTCCGACGCGTCAAGGATATCGTTGAGAAGGTAAACGGCGCTGGAAATCAGGCAGAACAGGCACGCCCCCGCCGTCACGCGCGCATTGCGATGCCAGTCGGTGATGCTCCGGGAAAAGATCAGGGCGGCAAATACGAAGCCGTTCTTCACCCACTGCTGAGGACGAAGGCTCGACCAGAGCCCGCCCGCAGCGAAGAGCGGGGTGCGGGCAGCGGCCTCCGGATAAGCGATTGTCGGCTCCATTACTTGCCTCCGCGACGGCGTGCGGCGCCTGAGCAGTGCCGAATTGGCCGCGATAAGCCTAACGTATCATCGCGGAATTTTCAAACCCTTCATTTAGTACGAAAGTAAGCGGTGGCGGGCCGCTCTAAAGTGCAATGATGTGCAAACGAAATGCGAATCCGGCTCCAGCGTTTCCGGCCCACTCGATCACTCGTCATCAGCATCGTCAAGCGCCAGGCTTTCCCCCAGCGCTGCGCTGCTCTTCTTCTCCTCCTCCAGTGAAATCGCCGGCAAGCCAGCCTGCTTCAGCGACGAGTTCAAGCCTGGCACGTCTTTGCTCTTGACCTCATTCCACTCCGCAAGAGCCTTCTGGGTGGCCTCTTGATCGCGCTGAACGGCAGTGATGGCGTCTGCCGTCGGGGCAAGGTCAGCGCTGCCCACGGCCCTCTCCACCTGGCCCAAAGCGACGGTCAACGAACGCAAGTTGATGGTGGCAGTCGGTTCGGTTTCGAAGAGGCCGGGTCCGGAGGTTCCACCAGCGAGAGTCAGTGCCTTCTTATCGAGTGCCTCCACCTCCTCGGCGAGTGCCGCGTGCTCGCTCGCCTTCGCCAACTTCGAACTGAGCGCCTGAAGCTGCTCATGGAGGCGATTGGCCTCGCCGAAGGCGGCGGAGGCCCGCGCCTGTGCAGTATTGATCTGCACGGCTGTTTTGAACTGTAGCGCCAAGTCCGCCAGCGGCGTCGTGACGCGCGGATCCATCTTCACCGTGAGCGGTTGCGTGTAGCTTTGGCCGCCGACCGTCAATTTCACGGCGTACTGGCCGGGGAGCGCCCACGGACCTCTCCCGCCCCGGAAGATTGCGACCAGAGGATTGCCCCCAGGCACACCTTGATAGCGAACATCCCACACAAACCGATGCATTCCGGGTTCAGCCGAGAGAGGCGCGGGGAAATGAATCCAGGACACCGGGAAGTCCAAATGCTTGGGGTCGAGTTGGAGCGCCTTATCGCTGCTGGAAAAACGCCGCGCCACCTTGCCGACGGGGTCCAGCACTTCCAGCGTAACGATCCCGCCGGGCGCCGACCTCAGGTAGTAATCAATCACGGCGCCGTCTGGAGGATTCTCGGCCTGCTGCTCGTCGAGCGGCATCGGTGTGCCCTCGAAGGCGGAGGGACGAACGCGGTACGCCGTTTCCGGCCGGAAAAGGTACGCCTCGGCGCTCGCCACGTGGTCGCTCAGTTGGCGCAGTGGCGTCACGTCATCCAGTATCCAGAACGATCGCCCATGAGTGGCGATCACGAGGTCATCATCGTGGATCACCAAGTCGCGCACCGAACAGTTGGGCAAGTTCAGTTGGAGGGGCTGCCACTCGTCACCGTCGTTAAACGAAACGAAGACGCCGGTTTCCGTGCCCGCATAGAGCAGGCCCTTCCGCACCGGATCCTCGCGTACTGCGTTGACGAAGCTCCCTTCCGGAATGCCCTTGACGATTTCCGTCCATGTCTTGCCGCCGTCGCGTGTGCGCTGGATATGAGGATCGAGGTCGTCCAAGCGATGCCGGTCGATGGCCGCGTAGACTGTGTTTCGATCGTGGCGTGAGGCATCGATGATGCCCACCTTTGACCACGGAGTGAGAGCGGGGGGAGTGACGTTCTGCCAGGTCTTCCCGTCGTCTCGAGTCACCTGGATGAGGCCGTCATCCGTCCCCACCCAGATCTCGCCCGCCACAAGCGGCGACGGCGCAATCGCGTAGATCACGCCGCGACGCTTTCCCACGCCCGCATCGACGTTAGCTGCGGCCGAAGCGTCGAGATTGGGTGGGACGCCGGGATCTTCGCGCGTGAGGTCGGGGCTCAGCACCTGCCACGTCTGGCCGCCATCCTTGGTGCGAAAGAGAATCTGGTTGCTGAAGTAGAGTTCGTGGGGATCGCGCGGCGAAATCACCAGCGGCAGCGTCCAGGTGCGTCGATAAGCGCCCGGGTGAGTCAGCGACGGCGCAATGTCCTGGCCTTGCCCGGTGATCAGGTTGTACTTGACCACGTCCGAGCCGAATGATCCCCCATAGAGAATACTGGGATCGAGCGGGTCGGTCGCGATGTAACCACTCTCGCCTCCGGCGCCCACCGGGCGCCAGTCGCGGAAGCTGATGGCGCCGGAGCGGCTCCGGCTGATGGTGCAGGCGGACCCCGAGTCCTGTTGCGCGCCACAGACCCAGTAGGGGAAGCGGTTGTCCGTGATGACGTGATAGAACTGCGCCGTAGGCTGGTTGTACCAGGAGGTCCAAGTCTTGGCGCCGTCGACGCTGACCACCACGCCTTGGTCGCTCGAGAGGATCATGCGCTCACGATCGCTGGGGTCAATCCAAAGGTGTTGATAGTCATCGCCGCCGGGCGCGCCCTTGATGATGTCGAAGCTCTTGCCGCCGTCCGTCGAGCGATAGAAGGAAGTGTTGCACACGTAGACGACGTCCGGATTCCTGGGGTCCGCGTTAATCCCGCCGAAGTACCAACCACGTTGCCAGATTCGCTGCTCAGGGTCAGTACGCTGCCAGTTTTCGCCGGCGTCGTCGGAGCGGTAGACCCCACCTTCTTTGGCGTCCACAATCAGGTAGACACGACCCGGCGCACTGGGAGCGACGGCGATCCCGATGCGTCCGACCCGCTCGGAGGGCAGCCCATGTCCGCTGAGCTGCCGCCACGTGTCGCCGCCGTCCGTCGATTTATAAAGGCCGCTACCCGGACCGTAAGACGGCGGGTAGACGTTCCAGGGTGTCCGCCGCGTGTGGAATAGAGCGGCGTAGAGAATGCGCGAGTCGCGAGGATCAAAGGCAAGGTCGACCGCGCCAGTGTCATCATCCTTGAAGAGCACCTTCTGCCAACTCTGGCCGCCGTCCCTCGAGCGGAATACGCCACGTTCGGCGTTGGGTCCGTAGGCGTGGCCGAGGGCGGCCACGAAGACAGTGCGTGGATCGTGAGGGTCCACCAAGATACGCCCGATCTGGCGGGTGTCCTCGAGACCAATGCGCGTCCAGGTCCGGCCCGCGTCCATCGACTTGTAGACGCCGTTCCCCGAACAGATGTCAGAGCGAAAGTCCGCTTCGCCCGAACCCACGTAGATTGCATTGGGGTCAGACGGCGCCACAGCCACGGCGCCGATCGAGGCGACCGGCTGGGAGTCAAAGATCGGAGCCCAGGTGCGACCGGAGTTGGTGGTCTTCCAGACGCCGCCGCAGACCGCGCCGAAATAGAACACATTGGGCTGGCCCACGACACCCGAAACGGCAACGGCGCGGCCACCACGAAAGGGTCCGATCATCCGCCAGCGCAGCCCCGCGAAGAGGCTGGGATCAAACTGCTGTCCGCAAACACGGCTCGGCGCGAGTCCCCCAAGCACCAAGGCGCACACCAGGATGGAGAAGGCGATCAGACGCAAGCGTATCGAGCGGGTCACGAAGAGGCACCTCCCGGAATTGAATTGGATCCGATAGCCCAAGTATAACACCGGGCGTTTCAAGACGCGGCAGCGGCGATGTCTGTTCAAAGCTGTCCAAGCTAAGATCTGACGTCCTTGCCGAGTGCGGCAGAGCCGCAAGTCACCGCTTCGCAGCTAGATCATAGGTTGGACAAGCATGCCGCTAGAACGTGACCCGCACGCCAATCTGTGCGGCGAAGGGGATCCCCACCGTTGTGCCCGGTCCGAAGAAATCTCCCAAAGCTCCGGAAGGAACGAGCAGTTGCTTGGGGTTGGTGATAGGAACAGCCTCCGTGCAGGCTGAGTTTTGGCAAAATGCCGTGGCATTGAAGAGGTTGATAACGGGTGTGGGCAGGGCCGCGATGTTGGTAACGTAGTTGGCGCCGGGGTTGTTTCGGTTGAAGAGGTTGAAGAATTCGATGAAAGGCATGACCACCCAACGCTCGCGCACGTTGAAGGGCCGGCTGACCCGCGTATCGACTTGTATGTAGGGGGTTCCGCGGAACTGGTCGAGCGTGGTCTGTGCACCGTCCACCACCGCGCGATCGTCCAGGGAGTCTCCATACCCGTTCACATCCACGGGAGTGGTAAGGGTGATAGGACGAGCGCTTTCCACCTGGGAGAGGGTGGACAGTTCCAATCCGCCGGCAAGGTGGAAGATGCCAGCGACTACGAATCGATGCGTCACGTCCTCGCCCGAGGGCCCGAAATCCCCCGCGCCGAAAGCGTGCAGCGGGTCACACACTCCATCCACGTAATCGAAAAGCTCGCCAAGCACGCAGCCCCAAGTCTTAGCCTTCGAAAGCGTGTAGTTCGCCACCAGATTGAGCCTTTGCGTCACATTCCCTTGCAGGTGGATCATCAGGCCGTCGTAACGCGAGCGGTTGTCGGAACGGAACACGGTTAAGTTGGGTACGTTATTCATCTGGTCCGTCGAGTCCGAAACTGGAAACAGTGGAGAGAAGAGGGTGAATCCTGCCTCGTACTGATAACGAGCGTAGGAGTGCACGCCTTGCTCGTGAACCCAGTCGGCGGCCAGGTTCCATTTCGAGTTGAAGGCGTGCTGGATGCCCGCGCTGGCATGGAGTGCATAAGGCGTCTTGTAGTGCGGATCGATGAGGGCGCCGGCGCCCCCGGCGGCCGCGCCTGCCAAGCATCCCGGATCGCCCAAGTTGACGCATCTGCCCGGTGCTTGATTAACCGCCTGGAAGGCCGTCACCCAGCCGTTCTGGGCGAGATCGTTGTAGTATTTGCCGAGCCCGGCGCGAATGACCGTAGCTCCGCTTCGGCCCGGAGAATAGGCAATGCCCAAGCGTGGCGCGATGGCCCCGCGGTAGTCGTGGGGTGCGGCGTTACTCAGCGGGATGTCCAAAGCCTCGAGCGTCAGGAGGGCGGGGTTCTGCAATTGCGAGCGGCCCGACGCCTCGAGAAGGCCAAACGTCGTGTCGTACCGCAATCCGTAATTGACCATGAAATGCGAAGCCGCGTGCCACGAATCTTCCGCATAAAACCCTAGCCGTTGGAGGTTCTGCGAAAAGCTGCCGTTCCCGGCGGGCGTGTCCACGCAAGTGGCGCCGGGTGAGGCCCCGGCGCCGCAGGAGAGATCGATCGAGAACTGCTGAGGCTCGCCAAGATAGTCCGTAGGGTTTAGGGGAAAGACGGTCAGGTTCTCAGCCGTCCCCGCCAGCGCCCCGCTCATGACAGGTTCGTGGATCAAGTCCACTCCGAAGCGCGGCGCGTGGCGGCTGGAAACGTGGCTCACGTCGTACCGGAACTGATATTTCTCCTGATTGCGCAGCACCGGGAAGGCCGTGATGGGCGTAACGAATTGGTTGTCGCCGAAAGTCTCGAAGCCGGAAATGGAGCTGGAGGTTGAGCTGAACGGGAATGCCAGAGCGAAGCCCAGATTGACGTTGCGCGATTCAGTGTGGTGCAGCAAACCGGCGCCGAGAGTGAGCGACCCCAGCCAAGTCGGGCTGAAAGTAAACTGATTTCCCAGCGCGAAGCTCCAATAGCGTGAGACCGAGGTGGCGCCCGTGGAGGGCAACGTGGCTTGCTGGACCAAATCGTTCCGCGTGTTGTAATTATCGGTCGCCGCTCGCAGAAACCACTGCGAGCGTGGCGACTGCGTCCAATCGAACCGGGTTGTGCCCATGTAGTCGCGGAAGGGAACGCGTACATAGGGAGGCACGGAGATCGAGTTCACTCCGGGAATCAATCCCTCTGCTGCCAGAGTAGCCAGAGCGTCGAATTGGGTTATGCTGGCCGGACTATAGGCAACGCTGGCGTCTTCGTGAACGGCTTCAAGGGAGGAGAAGAACCAAACCTTTTGCTTGCGAATTGGCCCGCCAATCGCGCCAATGTAGTTCTGACGCGAAAAGGGCTGCTTGGGATTGGGAGCAGGATTGTCGATGGGGAAGCGGGCATTCATGCTTTTCGCTCTCTCGTAGAACGCACCGTCCCCGTGCCATTGATCGGTTCCGCGCCTGGTGGCTATCACCACCGAGCCCGCCGTGGTGCGCCCTGTGTCCGCGTCCTCTTGCGAAGTGCGGACGGCAAATTCCTGGATCGTGTCAGGCGAGAAATTCTGCAGAAACCCGCCAATATAATCATCGGAATTGTCGATCCCATCGACGGAGAGCTGCACGTTGAGGCCGGAACTGCCGCCGAAGGAGACTGCGGTAATGCGCGCCTTGGTGGGGTCGGAGGGTTCCACGGGTTCGGTGCCCGGAACTAGATACGCAATGTTGGCAAAGCTGCGATGCGCCAACGGGATCTCGCGCAGATCTTGCGCCGACACGGCGCCCTGATGCATGGTGCCGGTGGTATCGAGCGCCTGAGTCGTGATGGAAGAAACTTGGGCCTTTACGTTCAGGCTCTGCGCAAGCGTCGCCGGCCGCAGGGTGACCGTAACGTCGCGCACGGAACTGACAACCACAACCACCTCAGCCCGGGCTTCGGCGAAGCCAGGCGCATTGACGATGACCTGGTAGGAGCCGGGGGGAAGGTCGTCAAGACGAAAGTCCCCGAATGCGCCAGCGGCGACTTGCCGCTCCAGCCGAGAGCCCTCCGCCCGAACCACGATGGCGGCTGCCGGCACGCGCGCGCCATTCGAGTCTCGCACGACACCCACTATTGCCCCTCGTGGGTTCTGGGCCTGCGTCGACAAAGGCAGCAGCGCCAAGAGCACAGATAGGAGTAGGAAGTTTCTTTTTGTTCTCAAGGACATTTCAGTTTCGCTTGTCCATTCGTAGCGCCAGCCCTTAGGTCGGCATGCGGCCACAAGGGCCGCCCCTGAAGCCGTCAGGCGCGGCTCACTCCTCGTTCTCAGACTCAGAGGCAGGCGCGGGCTCTGCTTTCAGTTGGATCTCAGGAAGTCCCGCTCCGCTCAACTGGCGGTTGAGGGCCGGTAGGTCCTTTGACTTAATCGCGCTCCAGCGCGTCATTGCCGCGGCATAGTCTTTCTCGACGGACGCAAGCGCGGTCATCTGGGTAGCTGTGGGCGCGGCGTCCGCGCCCCCTACCTGGCCATAAAGGCCTCCGACTTCGCCCGCGACGCGGGGAAGTGTTTCCTCGGTGGGGCGTGTTGCGAAGCGTCCGCCTCGACTTCCTTCGAGCGCAGTGAGCTTGGTGCGAAGCGCGCTTACCGCCTCCGCCAGCGAGCCGGTCGCTTGCCTCGAGAGCGTCTCGAGCTGATGGTCGAGTCCGGTCAGCGCGGCGCGCGCTTCGAAACTCTCATTCATCATCGCCGCCAAACGGGTTTCGACCTCATGCTGTTTTCGCAGGCCTGCGGCGGGCGTCGAGACGCGTGGGTCCATCACGACCTTGAGGGACGCCGTCAGGGTCTTACCCTCGGCGGTCAGCCGGACGGTGTACTGGCCCGGCAGCACGAGCGGTCCCGCGGGCTCGCGTGGGGTGTCGTGCGGAATTGCTGAAATCGGGTAGCCGTACTCCGACGCTTGCGGGGGAGTCTCGCGCAGGTCCCACACAAATCGGTGCATACCCGGAGCGCCGGATGGGATCCTGGGCATGCGGACCCAGTAGATTGGTATCGACAAGGTCTGCCGTAGCGACTCGAGCGTGAACGCGGGCTTGTCGTCGCTCGAGAAGCGGCGTACCACTTTGCCCGCAGCGTCCAGGATCTCGAGCGTGACGGGACCGGTTGCGGCCTCGCCTAGAACGTAATCAATCACCGCTCCGTCGGGAGGATTCTCACCTGCGGGTTCATCGGGAGGCAGGGGCGTGTCGGTGTAGGTATCGCGCCGGACGCGGTAGGCCGGGGCGGGTTTGAAAAGGAAAACGGAGGCGTTCGCCGCTGCCGCCATCTGACGCAGAGGACTAATGTCGTCGAGCACCCAGAATGACCGGCCATGCGTCCCCACCAGAAGATCGTCCTTGTGAATCCACAAGTCGCGCATCGAAGTGTGGGGCAGGTTCTGTTGCAGAGACTGCCAGTGGTCACCGTTGTCGAACGACACCCACACGGCGTTCTCCGTGCCGGCAAACAGCAGGCCCTGCATGACCGGATCCTCGCGCACCGTATCCACAGGACCCACGTCCGGCAGGCCCGCGACTATCTTCTGCCAAGTCTTGCCGCCGTCACGCGTGCGGTAGATGTAAGGGTGCAGATCGTCAATCCGGAATAGGCTGACGGAGGCGAAGGCGGTGTCGTTATCGAAGTGCGAGGCCGAAATCTGCGTTACCTTGTTCCACGGCTGCAATTCGGGAGGAGTAATGTCGCTCCAGTTCTTGCCCCCATCGCGGGTGATCCAGATCAGTCCGTCGTCGGTCCCGGCCCACAGTGTGTTTATGTCTTTGAACGAAGGGGCCAGCGAGTAAATGGCGCCCCGCACTTTGGCCGCGTATTCGTCTTTTGCTGCCAGGTCGCCCAAGCTTGCCGGGATGCCCGGATGAGGCCGGGTGAGGTCGGGGCTGATGGTCTCCCACGAGACGCCGCCATTGTTTGTCCGAAAGAGGACGTTGGCAGCGTAATAGAGGATGTGGGGGTCGACGGGCGAGAACACGACCGGCTCGGTGCGATCAGTGCGGTACTTGTCACCCCGGAGCAAAATCGGGGTCACGTCTTGGACCTGACCCGTAATCCAGTCGAACTTCGACACTGAGCTGCGGCCGCCGCCGTAAACTGTATTGGGATGGAGCGGGTCGGGGGCGACGTAGCCGTATTCGATGACGCCGACGGGGTGCCACTCACGGAAAGTGATTTCACCATCGTTGCCTCGGCTCGCGATCCCCACCGAGCCGCTCTCCTGCTGGCCGCCATAAACCCGATAAGGAAACGAATCGTCGGCGATGACATGAAAGAGCTGCGCGGTCGGTTGGTTGTACCAGGAACTCCAAGTTTCGCCGCCATTCACGGTTATGATGGCGCCCTGATCGCTGACCAACAGAATCGTGTCGTGGTTGTTAGGGTTAATCCACATGTTCTGGTAGTCATCGCCGCCGGGCGCGCCGCGGATGCCGGTCCACGTCTTGCCGCCGTCGTTCGAACGCCAACAGACGATGCTGGTGGTGTAGATGACCTCGGGGTTCTTCGGGTCGGCCACGGGAATGGCCAAATCGCCCCCGCCGATGCGCTGCGCGGGCCGCGAGTCGTTGGTGATTACGGCCCAATGCTCGCCGGCATCATCGGAACGGTAGATGTGCGTCCCGTGAAGATCAGCCAGGCTCGAGTAAAGCCGCCGCGGGTCGCTGGCCGCAATGGCGACGTAAGCCTGCACCAAGTCCTCGGGCAAGCCTCCGGCGAGTTTATTCCAGGTGTCGCCCCCGTCCGTGGATTTGAAGATTCCGCCACCCGCGCCGCCATAAGAATTCCCGTCCTCCCAGGGCCCTTCCCGCCCGCGCCACAGACACGCGTAGAGCACCTCGGGGTTCGAGGGGTCAATCTCAATGTCGGATCCGCCGGTATTCTCATCCTTATAGAGGACCTTCTGCCAAGTCTGGCCGCCGTCGGTGGAACGAAAAATGCCTCGTTCTTCGTTCGGGCCGTAGGGATGGCCGAGGACCGCCGCAAACAGACGGTTCGGATCGCGAGGATCAACGGCCAGCGCCGGAATCTGCTGCCCGTCGCGCAAGCCGAGGTGCGTCCAGGTCTTTCCGGCGTCGGCGGACCTGTAAATTCCGTCCCCGACCGCGAGGTCGGGCCGTTGTAAGCCCTCTCCACTTGCCACATAAACAATGTTGGGATTTGAAAGAGCCACCGCAATGGCCCCTATCGACTGCGTCGGCTGGTCGTCGAAGATCGGGTTCCAGGTGCGGCCGTAGTCGTCCGACTTCCAGACACCGCCGTTGACCTGCCCCATGTAGAACACGTTGGGTTGGCTCGGCACTCCGGCGACGGCACGCGCCCTCCCGCCGCGGTACGGGCCGATCATGCGCCAGCGCATCTCTTGATAGAGCGTGGGCGAGTACTGTTGCGCGCCGGCGAAATTCGCCGCGGCGCACGCGGCAAAGAGACTAAGAATGGGCAAACGTAATCGACTCAATGGAACCTCCGCCCCCGACGCACTAGGATAAACCAGATTCGGTCCAGCCGGGAAGCTGTTGATTCAAGTTGCGGCGTGGCGCATAATTCGCCGATGCTTCTCACACTCGCTGACTGCCAGAAAATCCACGGCGCGGCGCTCGGTGTCTTGAGCGACTTGGGAGTTCGTGTCGACGATGCGGGAATAATCCGCACCTTGCAAGAGGCGGGCGCGACAGTAGCGGGCGAGAACCGCGTTCACATTCCCGCCCACTTGGTGGAATGGGCTCGCCGGCAGGCGCCCTGCCAGGTCAAGATTGCTGACCGCGCGGGTCATCTCTGGCAGCTTGGCCCGGACGGCGGGACGCTGGTAGTGACGGGCAACGCGCTTTACATCACACGAGGCCGGGTCCGTAGCGAGCTCCGCGCCGCTGATTTGGCCGAACTGGCGCGCATCGCCGATGCCTGCCCCAACATTCATGGCATGGTGGGGACTTCCATAGCCGACTACCCTCCCGCCAGCCGCGATTTCGCGGGCTTTCGCATCATGGCGGAATTCACGGGCAAACATCTGCGCCCGTGCATCTACACGTCCTCGGGCGCCCGCACGGTGATCGAGATGGCTAAGGTGCTGCTGGAAGGCTCGACTCTGCGCGAGCGCCCCATCGTCAGCACGGGCTTCAGCATCATCAGCCCCCTGCACTGGACGGCCCTGGCGCTGGCCGTCTTCAAGGAGACGGCGGGCCTGGGCGTACCCGCCATGATCAATTCCGAACCACTGGCGGGCGCCACCGCGCCGGTCACTCTGGCCGGATGCCTGGTGATTGGCGACGCCGATACGTTGAGCGGGCTGGTTATCAATCAGCTTCTCGAGCCGGGCCGGCCGTGCTTTTACAACGTCGGGTTCGCCCATGTCTTCGAGATGTCCGCAGGCCTGGCCCTGACGGGCGCGCCGGAGAATGCCCTCCTGCAAGCGGCGGGGGCCGACATGGCGCGATTTCACGGCCTGCCATGCGCATCTTGGATGTCTACGGAATCACTCTGCGCTGACTCGCAAGCAGCCTTCGAGAAAATGATCGGCGGCATGGCCCACGCCGCCGCAGGCGTCAACTTGATCTGGGGGGCCGGCAATCTCGAGTCTACCTTGGCGATGTCGTGCGAGTCGCTGGTAACCGATGATGAGATTGCGGGCTACTTCCTGCGTTATCAAAAGGGGCTTCCGGTGGACGAAGAGAATCTGGCTCTCGAGGATATTCGAGAAGCGGGCAGGTCCGGGGACTTTCTGAATTCCCCGCACACCCTGAAGCATTTTCGCCACGTCCTGAGCCGGGCGCAATTGGCGGTGCGCGCCCGGCGGGGCGACTGGGAGGCAAAAGGCTCGCGCAGCTTTGAGGAGTCGGTAGAGCAGCGGGTGCGAGACATCCTCGCGCAGGAGCCCAAGCATTACCTGGACCAGCATCAGCGAGCTGAATTGGAACGGCTGGAGCGATCGGTGGCGGCGTCAGGGTAATTCACTAATGGCCCCTACGCTGTGGTGGCGGTGGACCGATCTGGAAACCCCGGCCCGCGCTAGCGTGCGCCAGCGGCTCGCACCGGGCTTTCCTCTTCGACGCGCTTCTCAGCTTGAATTTTCTGAGCCAAGTCAGCCAGATAAGCGTCCGCCAGGTAATACTTCGCCTGCACAAAGCGCGGGTCGAGTCGCAGCGCCTCGTGTAGTTCGCTACTCGCAGTGTTTTGAGTGCGACCAGGGCGGGAATCATCGGAAGCGAGAACAATATGGACCCCGCGGAGGCCGGTCCGCGAGTAGCCGTAGGTGGAATCTCTGGGGCGATCAGAGAGCATCGCTACAGTTGCGAGCGTAGCGCAGCATGACGCGCAAGTTCTCGACCGGCGTATCACGCGGCACTTCACAGCCCGCGCTCACAATGAATCGACTCCCCGCCTGTCGATGGCACTCCGCCACGGCGGCGTACACTTCACCCGGTGTCCCATTGCGCAATACTCGCACGGGATCGATGTTCCCGAGCAGGACTTGTTCCGGCCCCATCGCGGCACGGCCTTCCGCCATGGGCGCGAGCGAATCGAGATCGACCACGTCGCACCCTAGCTGCCCCATGAGCTTAAGAATCGGCCGAGTGTTACCGCAGATATGCAGCCTCGTCCGGGTGCCTAGCGCGCGCAGGCCGTCCATCATACGTTTCTCGTACGGCCACACGAACTCCTCGTAGATTTTGGGGCCTACCAGCGATGCCGCGGCATCTCCCACGCCAATCAATTCCGCGCCTTCCGCAACCTGCGCCTCGGCGAAGGTGAGCTCGAGTTTCAGGACGAACTCGAACAACTCGACAACAAACGACGGGTCATCGAAGAAATCCGTCATCAGGTTGTTGATGCCGCGCAGGTCCGCAGCCTGGGCGGCTGGTCCCTCAATCCAGCCTTCGATAAGCCTGTCTTTGCCCACTCGACGCCGGTAAAGACCGAGGGCCCTCAGGCGGTTGCCCATACGCGGGCTCGAATAAGGGTCGGGGACTTTCAAGCCCGTCAGCTTGACCTTGTCGGTCAACAACGCGTTCTGCTCATCGAGCGCCGGCGGCTGGTTGGGAAAGAACTTGACGGGCGCGCCACAATCCGCCGCTTCCCCCGCCGGGTCTGACATGGTGTTTACGTAATCGAAATCGAACTCCTCTGCGGTGTACACTTGCCCCTCGACCAGCACCTGGCAGTCCGTCGCATAATCGCGGTACTGTGCACCGATACGGTCGCAGGCAAACATCATCGTTATGGGCATGAAAGGCAGGCTGTCCACCGGTTTGCCGTCGATCATCGCCAGAATCCGCTCGCGTCCCTTCATGTTGTCCTCGGCTGTTGCTTAGTGCCCCACCACCGGCAAAACTAATGCCGAGGGGTGCGCGCGGTCGTGGTAAACCATATTGGTGGCCTTCACGAAGCGTGCTGAAGACTCCGGCTCCTGGCCCGTATTCAGGTTGCGGTCGAAGCGGGGAAAGTTGCTGCTGGAAACCTCCAGCCGGAGCTTGTGCCCCGCCAGGAACACATTGCAGGTAGACCACAGGGAGAGATTAAACTTGTACACCTGGCCGGGATTCATCAACTCGGCTTTCTCGCGCGAGTCGCGGTAGCGAGCCCGCAGAATCCCTTCGGTAAGATTCTGGGCATAGCCGTTTGGCCAGACATCCACCAATCGACCCGTGAAATCGGTGTCCACGGCGGAGGAGCTGGCGTAAAGTTCGAGCCGGACCGGCCCCGTCACTTCCGTGTCCTGCTCGAAGGGGGGAGTGGTGTAGACCAGCACGTCGTCGCGATTCTCCGCCGTCCGCTGGTCAAAGGCGCCGGGAGGTTCGCCTTGCGCATCGCAGCAGAGAGGCCCGCCGCGCGTCGGCACGGGGTCGCTAGGATCGTAAACGTATTTGTCCGCGGGTTCCCCGGCCGGAGGCGCGGTGCTTAAGACGCCGTCGCCTGCTAAGGTGTTGGCCTTGTTCGCGGCGTGCAGGTAATACCGCACCTCCTGGGCGCGCTCGAGCGGCCAAGCGGGTTCCTCACGCCAGATGTTCTTGCCCATCACAAATAGCTTGACCGGCTTTTCCCCGCCCATGCCGTTATCAATACCCTTCAATAAATAATCGTACCAGCGCAAGGTAACAGCATCCCCGTCGACCACCGACTCTTTGCCGAAATCGACATCGCCGATCACCGGTCCCGAACCCGCATGACCTCCAATCACTACCATCAAACGCTGGCCGTTCCGGGCAGCTTCGCTGCCGCCGTGGGCTTTGATGCCGAGGTAATTCCGCAGGGTGCCGTCCTGGAAGATGTCGTACCAGGCTGCGACGTGCAACGCCGGCACCTGGATGCGCGCAAAGTTTTCCTCAATCGACCACTGCTTCCAATAATCGTCATAGCTGGGGTGCGCCAGCCAGTCCTGGAAATAACCTGCCAGGCCAGAGACAGCGCCGAGGTCCAGCAAGGGATACTCCGTAAGCGGCAACTTCATGGCCCAGCGGAGCGCGGAAGAATCCTTAGCCACGCGGCGGTCTAGAGTATTTTCCGCCAGAATGGTGGTCCATGACTGGTCGAACCATTGCTCGAACGCGCCACCCTGGTAAGTCCAGTTTTCGTGGTAGTTGGAGCCGGTCACACCGGGTTGGATTCCCGCCAGGTGCGGCGGGGCAGCGATGGCGGCGAGCATCTGAGTCGCGCCCACATACGATTCCCCGTACATTCCCACCTTTCCGCTCGAGTAGGGCAGCGCCGCGGCCCACTCCACGGTGTCGTATCCATCCTGCGATTCGTGCGTGAAGGGATACCACTCACCCTCCGAGGTGTATCGTCCGCGCACGTCCTGGGCGATTACCACGTAACCGCGCGCTGCGGCTTGGTTCGCAAACTGCGCCTCCTCGCGCTTGTCGTAGGGAGTGCGCACCAGAAGCACCGGAAATCTTCCCTCGGCTTTGGGCCGGTAGATGTCCGCGCGCAGCACCACTCCATCTCGCATCTTGGCCGGCACGCTTTGCTCCACGATAACGTCGTAGTGCTCCGCGCCGAGCGCCGGGATGGCAGTCCAAGTGGCAAGCAGGAGAAAAGCGCAAGCTATTCTTCGCATCATAGTCGATCCTCGAATGACCGGGGTTAGCTTAACACAGCCTGGATGAGATGTGCCTAAGTTTGGTTTGCCCTGTTTCGACCGCTTGCTCCCGGCTAAAGATTCCCGCTTGTCACTCTCAGTGCCCACCCGCCAGTCCAAAAATCCTTCCTACCAGCCGGACCAGCGGCACGTTTTCCGGCGAGCCGGCGCAACTTTTGAGTTCGGTGATCGGCCCATGCAGGATTTTGTTCAACATACCGCGAGTGAGGGCATCCACCGCCCGGCGCTGCTCGGCGCTGAGGCCGGCCAGGCGGCTGCTGTATCGTTCGATTTCACCCTCGCGGATAGCGTTTACTCGATCCTCGAGGGCCACGATGGTGGGAGCGAGGTCGCGCGAGGCGAGGCGGCGCATCGTTTTCCGTACTTCCTCCTGAACAATCTCCTCCGCCCAGACGGCCTCCCGCTCGCGTTGTTTCTTGTTGGACTCGACCACCTGTTGGAGATCGTCAATATTGTAGACGAACGCGTTGTCCAGCTCGTTAACCTGTGGGTCGATATCGCGCGGAACTGCGATATCCACAAAGAACATCGGACGGTTCCGGCGAGCCGAAAGCAGTCTCGAGACCAGCTCCTTGTCTACGATGTACCCGGGCGCGCCCGTGGAGCTGATGACGACATCAACCTTCGAGAGATGCTCAAAGAGTTGGTCGAAAGAAACAGCCGTGCCGTTAAAAGCCGTCGCAAGCTGCACGGCTCGCTCGTAGGTGCGGTTCGTGACGTAAATGGCGCCCGCGCCGCTGCGCAGGAGGTGCTTGGCGGCGAGTTCACTCATCTTGCCTGCGCCGATTACAAAGATGGTCTTGTCTTCGAGGCTGCCAAATATCTTCTTGGCCAGCTCGACCGCGGCGGACGATATAGAAACCGCTGCACTCCCCAGCGCCGTCTCGCGCCTCACCCGCTTCGCCACCGCCAGAGCCTGGTTCACGATTTCCTTGAGTCTGCCGCTCAGCCCGCCGGCTTCATTCGCCACGAAATAGGCATGCTTTAACTGGCCGAGGATTTGAGGCTCGCCCATGACCATCGAATCGAGACTGGCGGCCACGCGGAACAAATGATGCACTACTTCCTGCTGCTGGAAGTGGTAGAAGAAGCGCTCGTATGGGCCGAGATCGAAACCGTGGTGGTCCGCCAGAAACTTGCGGAGAATCGATTCGGCATCGATGCCGTCTTCCGCCGAAACCAGCACTTCAACCCGGTTGCAGGTGGAGAGGATCAGGCCGTCGCGAATGCCGTCGCAGTGGACCAAGTCAGAAACCGCTTGCGCCAGGCGCGACTCAGCGATGTTCATCCGCTCTCGGACTTCCACCGGAGCGGTGCGATGATTGACGCCGATAAGGACCAGATTCATGGCTGAATTTCAAATTTGATATCTGAGATTTCAAATTGCCTTAACGCACTCGACCGCCTTTTCCAACCCCGGCAGCCACCTGCCGTCCGTGCGGGTGATCATGGCAGACCAGAGTACAAGAGTTACTGGCTCTGTTATACGAGAGCGGCACCGCGCCGTTCGGGGCGACCACCCGAGCGTCGAAATTCACCAAACGTTGCCCGGAAACGGCCCCTGACTGTGCGCCCATGCCATGAGCCGTATGGCATACCGAGCACGAGAACCCGTCCTGGCTGATATGGCGCGCGTGTTCGCTGAAGCTGGTATTGTTCAGCACATGTGTGAGATCGTGGCACTTGGCGCACAAAGCGTACGGACCGCCGTTGGCGCCGCCCTCGGCGCTTAAACTCGGATTCGGGAACAGATTCGTAATCAGCTTGCCCGGAGCGGACGCCTGGCTGAACTCATATCGCCGCTCCAAAATGTGCGCAAACATCGATCCGTGCGGGCCGTTGGGGCCGTTGCCGCCGAACTCGCGATTGTCGTCGCTGTTGTGGCAGTCAGTGCAGAGGATTCGAGTGCCCACGCTGCGCCCCATCGTCCTGCCATCCAGATCCAACATGCCGGGACGCAGGCTGGGTTGCGGTAGCACGCCGTTCGAATCGTGCGTCACCGGATGACTCGAGGTTGCCGTAGCGCTGAATTGGGGAATGACGTTCAGCGGATTGCTGGCGGAAACCACCCGTAAAGGCATATAGCCCGGCATTGCTGTGCATTGCTGGCCGGCGCTCGAGCCGTGACAACGCAGACAATTCTCATATTGATTGACGGCGGGATCAACGACGGTGGCGCCGTCACTTGCGCTGATGCCCCTCACCATGGCCTGGGAAACACGTATCGCAGGCGCACCGGGAAAGCTGACAACCCGGTTCGAGGAATGCGGATTATGGCAGTCTACGCAGGTAACATGGATGTCTTGATTCAACAGCACATTCTCATTCGCCCGGTGTGGTGTGTTTCCCGATGAGACTGAATGGCCGTATTTGGGCGCCACCATTTCTGCGAGCACGTTAGCAACAGGGGGCGAGACATTCGAGCTGCCATTGTGGCACGCCAGGCACGTTTGGTCGTCAGACGCCTGAAGCAGCGAGTTCGCCGCTTGAGCGTTGTGGGGCGTGTGGCACGACGTGCAGCCGTTCCGCGCCACTGAGCCGTAGTGTCCCAACGATACCGGTCGGGCGGTGGTCGAGGCCTGCTTTGAACCTGCGGCGGTGTTTTCGAGGGTTACTTGCGATGCCACCTTGTTGGTCGCCGTGGCATGACTGCTCGTCTTCCACCCTGCCAGCGGATTGCTTTTGATTGTGGATGCGTTTGCGGTAAGCGGCGCTCCGAAGGCGCGCATCATCCCGTGGTTTGCTTCCAACACATTGGTCAATCCCATGCCGGATGCCGTCGGGATCGTGGTGTGACACGCGAGGCAGAGTGCGCTGTTGGAATTATTGATCGCCAGGAAATTCGCATTGTTGGGGTCAAGCTTCTGCACGTGGGGGTTGTGGCAGCTTGTGCATTCAACGTTTCCATTGACGAGTCGCACGGCCCCGGTCGGATCGGCCGTCGAAGGAGGGTTGGAGGTCAAAGTGGAGACCAAATCACTATTGGGCTTCAACGGCAGGACCAAACTGACAGGGTGCATGGTTGCGAGGTTTGTGCCAAAGACGTCCGAGGGGCTCATCTGGCCCGTAATCGCGACGCGACCGTAAGCGACCAGCGCTCCCGGAGACCCCGCCACCGTGCCATCATGGCAGCTCAGACAGAGTGTGCTGTCCGTGCCCAGCGGCGGCGAGGGGTTGGGCGTGTTAACCAAAGTCGAACTCGAATAAACGGTGTAGGACTGGACGCTGGAGAGTTTGGTGTTCCAAAGCGGAGTCTGTGCGACGCCGGCGGCGCCATTCAATCCGGAGTGCGGCGCGTGGCAATACAGGCAGGAACCGGACAGCGTACCCTTTGCCGGTGAAGTGCCGTTCGGAGACAGGTCGTGCGAGCCGATCACATCACTCTGCGCCCGTGCGCCCGCCGTGAAGCCCAGGATCACCACCAAGACACAAAGACACAATGCAGGCAGATCGGCAGATAGGCAGATGGGCAGTGGGGATTTTCCTATCTGCCTATCTGGCCACCTGCCTATCTGCCGGCTTCCTCGGTGCTCGAGTGTCTGGTCGGTGATCATTGCTTCCCCTGCGCGACGTACTGGAAGACCTGGACGCGACGGTTGTAGGAATCGACCACAAACACGCGGTCCTTACGATCGATGAACAAACCCGCGGGCAACTGAAATTCCCCGAAGCCCCCGCCTTTCCCGCCAAAGTAATACAGAAGCTGTCCTTGGCGGTCGAAGACTTGCACCAGCCCGCTCAGGCCATCGACGACGTAGAGATGCCCTTCGGAATCGACCCCGATTCCCTTGGGCCGAAACATTTGGCCAAATCCCTCGCCAATCTGGCCCACGGAGTATTGGAACTGCCCGGAACGATTCAGGGCCTGCACGCGGAAGTTCATGGCGTCTACGACGTACAGATCCTGGCCATCCAGCCGCAACTCGGTGGGGAAGTTGAATTGGCCCTCGCCTCGACCACCTCGGCCAATCTTCTGCAAGACCTTGCCTTGCATGTCGAGCACGAAAATCTGGTGCCGCAAGGTGTCCGTCACGTAGATCCGCTGGGCTTGCGAATCGACCGCGATTCCGGTCGAACGTTTGAAATACCCCTCGCCTTTCACACTGCCGATCACTCGCTGGAACTTCCCGCTGCTCTCAAAGACAAAGATTTTGCCGGAGTAAGAATCGGTCACGTAGATGTTGTCGGCAGCATCCACGGCGGCACACTGCGGGGACTCGAGCCCATCGGTGTCTTTTTGATGCGAGATGAACTTGTACTTGTGCTCGGCGAAATCGAAGATGTGAATGCCGGCGGCGCCCGGGTCCGTCACGATAATGCGGTCACGCGAATCGGTAACCACGCTGTAAGGAGCGATCAGGGCGTGAAACTGCGGTTCACCCGCCACCGCGTCGAGCAGGCGGCCCCAGAAGCTATGCTTGGTCTTAACTTCCCTCTCTGAGCTGAAGGCGCCTTCATAGCGGAGCTTGCGCCCGCCCTCTAGTTCTAGCTCCGGCACCGTCACCGGGCTCGCCGGATTCGCCTTCGACCGAGCCGTCACCACGCCGGGAAGCAGCAGAAGGACTAGTAAGCAGAAAGCAGAAGGCAGAAAGCGAAACGATCGAGGTCGGACGGATGTTTGTTCACCCGATCTCCCGATCACCCGATCTCCCGATCTCAGAAGAAATTGAACCACCTTGATACTCCAACGTAGAATGAGCCTGTCAGCGTGGGCGGCATTCCAGAAGTGCTGAATCCCTGCACCAACCTTAAGTACCCCGCCTGGAAGTTCAGCTTGCGCACCCGGTAGGTGGCAAGAAAATACATGTTCTCGTTATTATTGTTCGAGAGCGTCGAGTTACTGTTCGTTCCGCTCAGGGCCTTGGCGTATATGGCAGAGAGCGTGAGCCCCTTAATCGGGCTAGACCCTACCCCAGCCGAGTACGATTTGCCGTTATAGAGGACGACTGCCGCCGGATTGACGGCGGGCAGCGGAACCGGAGTCGGCACCAAGCCGGTCGAGGTCAAAACCGCGTTGCCGCTGGCGTCCGAGTAGGAGCCGTTAAGGCTGAAGTGGAACAGGGCGAGCGAAGTCGAGTAGCTCTGGCTGGAATTTTTCGACCCAGGCACATTGGTCAACAAGCTCTGGGCGCCGCTGGCGTAGGCGCCCCAATAGGCTCTGCGCCGGATCCTGCGGCCCACGCTGCCGTTGTAACTGTAACCCGAGGTCACATAGTTGATCAGTACGGTCTGCATATTCTGCGAGTAGCTGAAGCCGCCCGCCAAGGTCCAACGCCGAAACTGATGCGTGTAGTTGAGGGAAGAGTTCAATCCCAGCAGGCTTTGGTGAGTGGTGTCGATCGTGGTGCGCGTCAGACCCAGGACGCCGTTGATCTGGCCCCCCAACAGCCTGTTGGAATAAGTCGCGGTGCCGTTATAGGAATCGGAAGCGAAGGAGTTTCCAAAGAAAGTCTGCTGCTGGCGTTCGACGAACGCGTGCAAATTGAGATGCTGCGCCGGCATCTCGTAATTCGCATAACCAGTCACGCTGAGATCGTGCGACGACTGTTGCGGCCCGTTTTCCGGCAGAACGGCGCCCGCTGTCACCAGCGAGCTATAGAGACTTCCTTCCAGGTTATCCGTGTAGTAGGTGTTCGCCCCGACGTGCAGGTGGGTTGCCGGGGCGAAATTCAGCGCGCCCGTGATTGTGTCGATGTCCGTATCGTAGTTACCGGTGGACGTGGAGTCGCCGAGGTTGGCGCTCAGGTCTAATCGCGAGGCGCCTACGGAGATGTTTCCATCCCAGGGAAGCTTGTGTCCGACGCTGAAGAAATAGGAACCGCCGTCGGTATTGGAGTTTTGGGCCGGCTCGCCTGCCAGGAACTCGGGCGTGACAGTCTTGGTGCCTACGTATTGATAGCCGCCATTCAAGCTGAAACCCGCGATCCGGTAGGCCGAGGTGGCCGAAAACGTCTCAGAATGCAATCGCCCATTGGTATCCGCACCGTAAATCGAGTAGGCGTCGCTGGCATCCGAAAAACTGAGATTCAGCGTGGGCAGATTATCCAGGTGAACGCCCCAGGTGAGCGCTAGCGTCTGGGTGTCGCCGTGCGTGGTGAAGTTGGCCACGCCCGGAAGATTGAAGTTCCCACTGCTGTTAAACGCAGTGGAATAGCTGATCGAGCCGGGAAACGCGCTGCCGCCAAAGATCTTGGCGGTGGCGTTGACGCCGCTGGCGGCGGTCATCGACTGGAAAGTGGAATTGAGACGCGATTGGTTATAAAACGGCTGAATATCGAAGGAGAGGAAGTTCGGATTATAGTACGAACCCGTTAGGTCGGCTATGCCGGCTCCGGCGATGCTGTGGTCGGAACCGACGCTGTTCGAGTAGTCGTCGCTGTATCCGACCGAGACCGTACCGTTCAGATTCATCGTGGCCTCGCCGGATTTGACCTGCGCCAAAGCGCGAGCGGCTAGAGCCAGGGTGAAAACAGCCAAAATGGCAGGTGTCCTCTTCATAAAATGATGAAATATCGCACATCGACTGCCAAATGAGCACCACCTGGACTCAAAGACACCGCGCAGTGCAGCAATTGGTTTTCTTGGCGTCTTGGTGGCTTGGTGGTTCATCTCCTCACAGTTTCTCGATCCTGGCATTCTTGCTCAGCTTCGCAGCCAGCGCCGAACGAAGCTGCTCCGTCTTTTGTTTCTCGAGTTGCTCGCGCAACGAGTCTTTGATGGATTCGAACTTCTGTACGCCGGCGGGAAGATGCGCGCCGAGCCGCAGGATGGTGCAGGCATTGGCGTCGAACTCGATGATGCTACCCACTTGGCCAGGCTGGAGGGCCAGTAGGGCGTTTACCACCACCGGGGGCAGCTTCGAGCGGTCCGCAGCCTTGTGCTCGCCCATCATCACCCGGAAATCATCTTCAGAAACTCTCTCGGCCAGTACCCCGAATTCTTCGTAACTATGGGTCGCCTTGGCTTGGCGCAACGCATCCCCGGCGCGCTTGTGCACCTCTTGCACCTGGGCGGGTGTGGCGTTCCGAGGAGGCAGGAAGGAGATACTCTGAAACGAAAAGGACTCGGGAGTGCGGAAACGCTCGGGGTGCTGGTCGTAGAAGGCTCTCGCCTCAGCGGCCGTAGCTATCGCTTTGCTGCCTACCTCCTGCTTGAGAAGCTCGTCGATGAGCAGTGAACGCTCCACCTTGGATTGCAGCAACTTCTGCGAGCCCTGAAACTCAACCTGAACGAATTGCTGGTATTCCTTCGGGGAAGAAAACTGGCCGAGAAACTCGAGCAGGGCGCGCGCCAGCCGCCCGGGCGGCACGGTCATGTTGCGGCGCTTGGCCTCCTGGTACACTAATTCCTCAAAAACCATCATCTTCATTGCGCCATTACGGATGTCGGCTTCCATGGCCTTGGGAAATCCGTTGTGCACGCGCGCATAGGGGAAGATGCTCAGCATCTCGCGTAAAAGATCACGATCCGTCAGCGTCGCGCCGTTCACCCGCACAACCGGCCTGCCCACGGGCTGGATGACAGCAACGTCGGCGGTGTTGGGCTGCGCGAAAGCTGCGGGAGAGTGGGAGGGAACTTGGGCGGAGGCCGAGGACACCGCTAAGAAAAAGAACAGGCAGAAGGGAAGGTGGGCAGGAGGGCAGTTGGTGGAGTGAGAAGTTGAACTGGTCGCCGTCGGGACTTTCCCCGTCTGCCGATCTGCCCATCTGCCTGGCTGCGTGCCTGGCGCCTTAGTGTTTTGCTGGTTCATTTTCGCCCGTCCCCTAAACCGAAATTGCAGGGGGAGGGAGTTCCCTCCCCCGGATTAAACGTCAAGAAAGCCAGATTTACGTGGTCGGCACGCTCATCAAGCCGTTAATTTCGTTCGACTCGCCGCCGTGGCAATTGCGGCAGAATTGCGCTACCGAATTGCCCCCGGAGCCAGGGGTGTACTCGCCGTTAATGAAGAACATGGTGTTGTAACTGCCGGTGGAATTGGTGTATCTGGTCATGCTGTGCTGGTCGTGGCAGGTGGTACAGGTAACGGCGGTAACGATGGAGCCAAAGGTAGCCAACTTCCCACCCGAACCATTCCAGAAGGAAGCGGGGTAGTTGGTGGTGACGAAGGTGTTCATGGCGCTCGAGGAGCCCCAGGAGAGCGGGGTAGTCCCGCCGCCGGTGCAGTCCCAATTGTGCGTCGAGTTTGGAACTGAGTAACCGGTGGGAACGGTCCCGCCGGTGGTGCAACCGACGATGGCATAACCACCCACGGGGTGGTCGTTGCTATAGGGCGCTCCGCCGCTGGGATGCGCTTTGGCGAGCAGCGTGGGAGCGGTTCCGCCAACGACCGGCAGGGTCTCAACGGTCTGGCCTTGCATCATGCTGACATTGGTCAACACGCCGTCATGACAGCTCAGGCAGAAGAGGACGACCGTGTTGGCGTCGTGGGCGCTGGTGATGCCGGTGCCGGTGTTCTGGGTCGTGCCGGTATAGGTCGCCATGGTAGGCAGCGTGACAGGGTATCTCGCCGTCCCGTCGCCGCTGAAGTTGAAGGTTTGCCCGTACAGGGGAGTAAGGTCCTGGCCCCACAGAGCGTACATGCCATTCTGTGGGTCGCCGCTCGTAGCGACTCCGTTGCCGAGCGAGCCACTATGCGGAGCGTGGCACATCACGCAGCCACGGCCGTAGCCGTTGTGCGCGCCCAATATATCATTTCCCAGCGCGGAATTGAGGCCGGAACGAATTTGGGCTGTAGCCACACTCGCGGCAGCCAGAGCCACGAGAATCATTAGGCTAAGTTTCTTCACGTTGTGCAAATTACCTCCTTAAGGACATTCGGATGTTACGCAGCCCGCGGCGCGGCCTCGGGCTGCGCTTTGTCCGTCGGCCGACGAACAAAACTTGTGGTAGCGTGTCCTTCAATGCGCTGCCGAATCTTCTTGGGCTGCTACGGCCGGCTTCTGTCCTGCGGCCTCGCGACGCGCCTTCTCAGCGGCAGCCTCAGCGTCCGTGAAATAACGGAAAACCTGCACGCGCCCGGGAAACGTTTCAGAAACCACGACTTGGTTGGAAGGGCCGATGGCGATCCCCCACGGCCCCATGAACTGACCCGGGTAATAACCCTGCCCGCCAAAGTAGATCAGCAGGCGGCCTTGCTGAGTGAAGACCTTTACGAGATTCTGAGCCGCATCGACTACCCAGATGTGGCCGTCGCAATCTACTGCAATGCCCTTAGGCCGCTCGAGGTCCGCGGGAGCGTCGCCGTTTCTGCCGAACGTGCTGATAAACTGGCCATCGGCGTCGAACACCTCGATGCGGTTATTAAAGGTGTCGGTAACGTAAAGGTTGCCGTCTCCGTCGACGGCGACGCTCTCCGGAAGAGAGAAGGTTCCCAGATCGGCCTGGTCGTGCTTCCTGCTGGGCTTGCCGATTTGGCGCAATAGCTTGTAATTGTCGGCATCGTAAACGTCCACGACGTCATTGCCGCTGTCGGCCACGTAAACGAACCGGTTCTCCCGGTCGATGGCCACGCCCCCCGGACGCACCAGATCCTGGGTTCCGAATGCCGCCTTCTGCTCGTGCTTGGGGCTGAACACTACCACCCGGCGCAGGCCGGCATCAGCCACAAACAGGCGGTCGTCATCGTCCAGCGCCAGACCCGCGATCAGCTCGAAGTTCGCTTGCCGGCCATTGCCGATCAGCTCGACATGATCCTTGTTCTGAGGATCGAAAATGAACACTGCCCCCACGCCTTGATCTGCCGCATAGATCTTCCCTTTCGAATCCACCCCCACTCCGTAGGTGCGAATCAGTTGGAGAGGGAGCTTGTCGACATCGATCTGGTCGGCGGGCAGCGTCCCAGCCAGACGGTCCATCCATGTCTTCTTGTGCGCCTTTTGGGTGAATAGATTGGGATCGACCTTTTCGCCTGTGAAGATTTGCTGGAATGCGATGCGCGTTATCGCCGGCGGGTTCGGCCAGACGATCTTACTGATATCGAAGTAGACTTTGGTTCGCTGCGCCCCGGGGTTTACGGGAGGAGCTGTGTCGCCGTTCTTTCCGCCCGCGTCGAGCCGCGCCGGCAAGAGGATGCCGAGCACCAATAAGCTAATTAGCCCAGTGCTGATCGCACCGCTCGAACCCCGGCAGCCAACTGCCTCTCGTGCCGCGTGGAATTGTTTGCGCCTGTTTGTCGTGACTGTGTCCCCTGTGGAAAGACAAGCTCCCCTGCAGGGTTCACCGTGACGCTCCGTGTGCTCTGCGTTTAAGCTTGACAGGAACGGAGGGCACAGAGAAATTCGTCGTGCTCCCGCCGGGATGTGAAGTGCGCCATGTCCGCGCTTTAACACCTTCGTACCCTCCCCCTCATATTCCTACTGGGCCACTAGCCACTAATCACTAGCCACTGCCCTTAGTTCCCTCCCACCTGTACGTCGAGCAGGTTCGACCCGTTGGTGTGGCAGGTGCTGCAGAAATTCATGTCGTTCTTCTGGTCTTTCACCAGCATCCCGGGCTGATTTCCGGAATGCGGCTGATGACAGGTAAGGCAGTTCATCGCGATCTGGGTCTTCGTCTTCGCGTTCAGGACGTCGGAAACAGGGTGGTTCTCGGTGGGGTGCCCCAGGCCGTACTTCAAGGGCAAGATGGGCACCTTGTTGAGGTAGTTTTCCGGGAGTCTCACCTTGCCATCGAAGATCGCCACCAAATGCTCGCTCGCCAACTTCTGCGGGCTCGCGTCCGGCCCATGGCACTCCAGACAAAGCGCATTCACGTTCTTGGCGCGCAGCAGATGCGCATTGTCGCCGCCATGCGGCTCGTGACAAGTGGCGCAGCCTTGAGCGTAGGCCGGCTGGTGCAAATGGCTTTTCTTGAACTGCTCGGCTTGCTCGGAGTGGCAACTCAGGCACGCGGCCACCGGGTTCGGCTGTAGGAATCCCGGCGTCTTGCCGGCGTGCGGGTTGTGGCAGACCGTGCAATCGCCCTGTGCCCCTGGGTGCCGCACCTTCGCGGACGCGATCTGCTTGGCTTGCTCCTCGTGGCAGGTGAGACAGACCGCCTTGGAATCGGCCGCCGTCAGCACTACCTTTCCATTGTTTGCAGATTGATGGCAGGTGTCGCACGTCTTGTTCTCGAAGGGGTTGTGCAGGAACGCCTGCATGAGCTTCGGCGACTTCGACTGGTGCGGATCGTGGCACTCAATGCAGTCGGCGGCGCCCAGCGGCTGGTTCTGATGGGCCTTGCGAATCTCCTCGCCGTTAACGTCGTGACAGTCCAGGCAGAGTTGCGGAGTGGACTTGGTTAGATGGCCGGCAAACTCGCGCTGGGCTGGATCACCGGTCTTGTGGATGACATGGCAAGTCTCGCAGCCCATATCGAGCGCGGCATGACGACTGCCGCCCTTCGGCGCATCAACGCCCACACTGTGACATGAGAGGCAAAGGTTCTCCTGTGCCGATCCGCCGGAAGTCAGCTTCACCAGTTGGTTCTTGTTGGCGCTGCTGTGCGGATCGTGACACTTCAGACAGTCGCGAGCCGCAGGAGGATGTACCTGCCCTTTGATGCTGGAAAGGTTCTTGTCACTGTGGCAGGTGAAGCAAAGCGCCGAGGGCGTCGCGGTGATCAACTTGACGTGAGTCGCCTCCTTGCTGACCCGCACTTCATGGCAGCTCAAGCAACCCATCTTCATGGCCGAATGCACAGCTTTGCCCTTCGCTTTGTCCTCGTGGCACTCGAGACATTTGGCTGCATCGGTGTTTGGCGCGAGTTGGACGGGATGCCTCGCGGCCAGCATTGGACGCGTGATCACCAGGGCAAGTGGTGCGAGGCAGCAGAGCGTCTTTGCCATCTGAGCCACGCTCAATGTGTGCGCCTCGGCGCGTTTGTTGGCGACGTGGGCAGCGAGTGGGGTTTCCGTTTGCATTGTGACCGTTGAGAATAGCAACACCAGAAACTTGTAACGTCTGGAGGCACCCGAAGTGCAAATATGTCTCCATGATTGAGTTTTATTAGTGAGCGGTGGAAGATTGTAATGCGTTTATTTACAATGAAATAGGGAATATTGGCAAGGTGCTTAAAAATTATACACAGCGGAAAAACTCAACACGCTGCGCTAATTTCCTCAACAGTGCGCTCAGCGGGGGATTCGGACACATGGCGACAGAGTGTCGCTTGGTCCGTGCTTGATCCAGTCCCTTCGCAGGTCATGTGTTTCTACCAAGAATCGTGGTTCGGAAAGGCGAGGTCGGTCGTAATGGATCCAAGCAGACGTGTCGCTCTTAGTTCGCTCATTCTACTCCTGGGAGTGGCAGCCTCGCTCTGTGCCTCAGACGATTGCCTTTCTTGTCATCAATCTTCGACGGGCCTGACAAACGCGCACGGAAAACTCATCACTGTAAAGGCCGAAGCGCTGGCGCATAGCGTCCATAAAGATCTTCACTGCGGAGATTGTCATTCGGGCGCAGCCAAGCTGCCGCATGCCGCAGCGGGGGCCTCGGCCTCTTGCCTTACCTGCCATGGCGAGATCTCGGGCCAATTGGCAGCCGGCGCTCACTCTACGCTCGGTAAGCCGGACAGCTCCGCGACCTGCATGGCTTGTCATGGGAATGCCCACGAGGTGACCTCGCCGGCCAGTCGGGGCACAGCTTTCTGCGCCAATTGCCATAGCGGTGAGGTGAAGGATTTCGCCTCCAGCATCCACGGTCGTGCGCGCCAGCGCGGCGATGCGGACGCGCCCAGTTGTGGCGACTGCCATGGAGAAACACACAAGGCAGTCGAAGCCTCGGCCTCGGACTCGCCTGTCAACAGCAAGAACCTGCCTCTCACCTGCGCCCGATGCCATTCTGACCCGAAGCTGGCGCGAAGGCACCTGTTTGCGACGGCCAAGCCGGTTGAGGCGTACGAAGCCAGCGTCCATGCGCGAGCCGGACGCGAGGGGAAGAAAGCAGCCGCCTGCACGGATTGCCATGGAACGCACCGCATTCTTCCGCCCTCCGACTCCAGGTCGCCGATTGCCAAGAGCAATGTGGCTTCGACCTGCGGTAACTGTCACCATGAAGCTCTTGTTCAATATAAGGACAGCATCCACGGACGCGCCGTGGCCGCAGGGGTGACAGAAGCCCCCACTTGTACGGACTGCCACGGGGAACATAACATCCTGGCGCCGGGGAATCCCGAATCCCCCGTTTTTGTGACGAATGTGGCCGGCGCCACCTGCTCGCGCTGCCACGGTGACACGAGGCTCGAGGCGCGTTTCAATCTGCCGCCCGACCGGGTCACGAGTTACGAGAGCAGCTACCATGGTCTGGCCTCCAAGGCCGGCTCCCAGAGCGTGGCGAATTGCGCGAGCTGCCACGGGGTTCACGACATTCTTCCCTCCAGCGACCCGCGCTCGACGATCGCCAGGGCCAACCTCGCCGCCACCTGCGGCAAATGCCACCCGGATGCGGGGAAAACGTTTGCCCTCGGCCCCGTGCATGTGGTTTCCTCCGCTGCGGCAGCGAACCCCTGGCTCCGATACGTGCGCCTTTTCTACTTGTTTACTATCCCCGTCACTCTGGGTTTGATGTTCTGCCACAATCTGCTCGATTGGCTGCGCAAGTTGCGCAGGCATATCGCACAGTACCGGTCCTTTACCACTCCGCTGCGCCTAACTCTCAACCAACGCATCCAACACCTGATTCTTCTCGTCAGCTTCTCCCTATTAGTAATTACCGGATTTGCCTTGAAGTTCCCGGGGAGCCTATGGGCAGAGCCGATCGTGCGCTGGGAAAAGGATCTCCCCTTGCGTGGACTCGTGCATCGGATCGCAGGCGTGGTCTTGATTGCGGCGGGTTTCTATCACCTCCTCTATCTCTTCTTCACGGCTGAGGGCCGGCGTGACTTGCGCTCCATGCTGCCCCGGTTTCGGGATGCCCGCGAGGCCGTGGGAACCGTCGGGTACAATCTCGGCTACCGGCGCCAGTTGCCCTTGTATAGGAAGTTCAATTATGCGGAAAAGGTAGAATACTGGGCCCTGATTTGGGGAACTGTAGTCATGGGTATAACCGGACTTCTCCTCTGGGCCCATAATTACGTGCTCCGATATCTCTCCAACTCCTGGTTGGACGTCCTCACCGCCGTACACTACTACGAAGCGATTTTGGCCACGCTCGCCATCGTCGTTTGGCACCTTTATGCTGTGATCTTCGATCCCGACGTTTATCCGATGAAGTGGACGCTGATCAACGGCCGTGCCCCGCAACACGAGGTTCGGGAAGAAGAAGTCGCCGCGCCTCAGACCGCCGCGCCATCCGTCGCCGAGGGCGATGCACTTGCCTCGCCCACGGGCGGCAACAGCGTTACAGGTACGAGCCCGCCTCCGCCTGTTTCTGTTGGTGACAGTCTCAACTGAAAGCAACCTGATATGTTACGCTAATGTTTTCAGCAGTGCGTGTTGCAATTTCCAACAGTTGCTATTCGCCTCAAACTAAAGCGGTAATCATGGTCTAGCCGCCCGCAGCCTCTCCTGCGCGTTGTAATTCTCAACAGCCTTGCCAAGACAGGGGATAATTGTCCGTGTCCTGGCCTTTTTGGTTGTCCTCTATCTCGCTGAAAATACGGCGAATACTTGGTTTCTCCGGATCAAATCCCGGACCGGGTATGGTCACTTAGCTGCTTGTTACTCGGGCCGTAATCAGAGCCTTCGCACCTGGAGTGCGGAGCGATGAGGCGCCGCATGGTTGCACTACTAGTCTTGGGCACGTTTATTTGCTTTGTTGTGGTTGATTATTTCTTGCAGACTCGGCGGGCACAAACTTTGAATGTAAGGACGCCATCTGTGCGTCCTCAAGAAGCACTTCGCGCCAATATTGTGGGCGGCTTTGAGCTTCCTCCGGCCCTTTCGTATCACGCCGGCCACGCCTGGGCCGCGAAGGAAACCCGAAACTTGGTGCGAGTCGGCTTGGATGACTTCGCGGTTCGCTTATTGGGCAAAGTCGACCAGGTGGATCTGCCGGCCCGCGGCCGTTGGCTACGCCAAGGCGAGAAGGGCTGGACCGTGGCCCGTGGCGGTCATAGCTTCGAAATGCTGTCCCCGATTGAGGGTGAGGTGGTTGATGTAAACCCGGAGGCGCTGAGAGACCCTTCGGTGATTCATAACAGTCCGTACGGGGCGGGATGGCTTTTGACGGTCAATTCCCCTGCCGCCGATTCAAACCTGAAGAACTTGCTGCGCGGCAGGGTGGCGCAGCTCTGGATGGAAGAATCGGTCGGAACGTTTCGTTCTCACCTAAGCCCCTCAAGCGGCGTTCACCTGCAGGACGGAGGCCACGCGATCGCGGATCTCCTGAGCGTGCTCCCCGAGGAACGCTGGGAGGAAGTAGTCCGGGATCTGTTTCTAGCTTAACGGTGAGTCGCAGATGGTATATGGGTTCCCCGCTTACCACATACCAACTGCCGCATTCGGCTTTCTTGGAGGACCACGCATGGTCGCGCTCTTCGTTGCTCTGATGTTTATAGGTTTCGTGCTGACTAATCTCGTTGTGCAGAAGGTGCGAGTTCAGCGTGAGCGGGTCGCTGCCCCCGCGAAACCTATCTGGAGCGTTCCCAAGGGCTTCTACCTTTCTGAAGGGCACACTTGGTCTCACCCGGAGTCTTCAGTGGGGATGAGGGTGGGCGTGGACGCGCTGGTGGCTCACGCCGTGGGTGTTGCGGAGAACGTTAGGTTGCCAAAACTCGGTGAACTGGTGGAAGCAGGCCAGCCGGTGCTTGGGCTGGGACGCGAGGGCTGTGAGTTGAAGATCCCTAGTTCGATCAGCGGCCGCGTGGCAGCACTCAACACACGCCTTGCCAATCGCCCCCAACTGGTCGCGGAAGACCCCTACGGTTCCGGTTGGATTTGCGCTATCATCCCCGTTCAATCTGACGACCGTTTTGCTTCCGTCCGCTCGGGCGAGAAAGCGGTCCTGTGGCTCGAGCAGGAGTTCCATCGTTTCCGAGAGTTTCTCTCCCAACAAGTCTCGCCTGACTTGGCCGTGAGTGTGACTTTCCAGGATGGCGGCCTGCCGGTGGTCGGATCACTGCGTGAACTCCCTCTCAGCGGGTGGCGTGCCTTCGAGGCGGAATTCCTGGTACCGGCGAGCCCTCAAGGCCGCCGCGGGTGAGCGCACGATATGCGTTTCTGGATAACCCGCGCCTCATCCCGAGCCGGCGGATTCGCAAAGCCTCACCACAGAGGTCAGCGCGTGTCAGAGCCGCAATTCAAAATTCCCGAAACTTCCTAAGCCAAAGCGCAAGAGAACCAGCGAAGCTGGGTGATTTCACCACAGTGGCAGCGGGACGTCCGACGAAGGTTGTTCCAATACAGACATAATGCCGTATTTCACCGCATCCTCTGCTGAATTTCTCGGCATCTCGCGTGCTGAGAAATGCAGCGGTTGCGCCGCGGACCTCTCGCACTTCGTGTGCTTTCCCGCAGGCGCCCCATAGGTCAAAAGAATGAGCAGGTCGATTCTCGTTGATACCACGCGTTGCGTCGGCTGTCAGCGGTGCGTTGTGGCGTGCAAGCTCGTAAACGGACTGCTGAGCACGAGCCGCAGCGATTTCCTGACGACTGACACCTTGCGGGCTCTCACTCCTGACACGGACCTCCCGATGGACGAATCGGGCGATGAACAACTCTCCGCCCGCGCACTCAACGTGGTCCAGACTCACGGCAGCGTGTATGTCCGGCGGTTCTGCATGCACTGCCAGGATCCGACCTGTGTATCGGTTTGTCCGGTGGGCGCCTTCAGGAAGACTGCGGCGGGGCCGGTTGTTTACGCCGAGGACCGCTGTATGGGTTGCCGGTACTGCATGGTGGCTTGCCCCTTCGGAGTGCCACGTTACGAGTGGAACAAAGTGTGGGCGCCCCGAGTCAAGAAGTGCCACATGTGCGCGCCTCGCCAGGCGAAAGGGCTCAAGCCTGCCTGCACGGAAGTGTGTCCTGCGCAGGCGGGTGTCTTTGGAGAGCGAGAGGACCTGTTGCGCGAGGCTGAGAACCGGCTGAGGCAGGATCCTGCAAAGTACTATCAGCACATCTATGGCAAGCAGGAAGTGGGCGGAACTTCGGTATTGTACCTCTCTGCTGTACCCGTCGAAGAGCTTGGACTCCCGGCCAACCTACCACACGATCCGCTGCCTGGGTACACGTATCGCGTGCTCTCGAAAATACCTAACTTGGTTACAATTGGCGGCGCATTGTTGGGCGGAATCTGGTGGATCACCAGGCGCAGGGAGGAAGTAACCAGCGCAGAGCGGGAAGAGGGAACCCACAAATGACTGCGCGCCGTAGGGGCGGCGCTTGTGGCCGCCCTCGGGCAACGACAACGGTTGCCCCCACATCTTGGGACGAGCAGTGGATTTTTGCCAGCCAAATTCGTGCGGGGAAATCAGCCATGAGCTTTGCCAGGTTGCCTAAGATCACCTTTTGGCGAACGGTGCTTGCGGTGATTCTCTGCGCCGGGTTTTATTCGACCTTGCTTCGTTTCACGAAAGGGTTGGGCGCCGCCACGAATCTGACGGACCGCTTTCCGTGGGGTTTATGGATTGGCTTTGATGTCTTCTGTGGGGTGGGACTGGCGGCGGGTGGGTTCACGCTGGCGGCTATTGTTTATGTGTTCCACCTGCGCCGCTTCCATCCCATTCTTCGGCCTGCGACATTGACGGCCTTCCTGGGCTACGCGCTGGTGGCGGTGGCGTTGCTCTACGATCTGGGCAGGCCTTACAACATCTGGCATCCGCTGATCATGTGGAATCCTCACTCGGTAATGTTCGAGGTGGCTTGGTGCGTGATGCTTTACTTGACTGTGCTCGCCCTGGAGTTCTCCCCCGTTGTCTTCGAGCGCCTGGGAATGCAGAAGCCCCTCAAACTGCTCCAGGCCGTCACCATCCCGCTGGTTATTGTGGGCGTTCTGCTCTCCACTCTCCACCAGTCGTCCCTGGGAAGTCTGTTCCTGATCGTGCCCTCGAAGCTGCACCCCTATTGGTACTCGCCCCTGCTGCCGCTGCTGTTCTTTGTCTCGGCGTTGGGGGTGGGCATGGCGATGGTGATCTTCGAATCCAATTTGAGCGCGCGGGCATTTGGCCGGGAAATCGAGATGTCTCTGCTGTCAGCACTGGGAAGAGCGATGGCGGTGGTTCTCGGAATCTATGCCATTCTGCGCTTCCAGGATTTGTGGGGAAGAGGCGCGTTGGCCTACTTACGTCGGCCTTCCACGGAGACCGTTTTGTTCGTTCTCGAAATCGTGCTAGGCCTCTTGCTTCCTCTGCTTCTGTTGCTCTTTCGTCAGGTGCGTGAAAATCGGGACGGGCTGTTTGCAGTCGCCGTACTGGTGATCACCGGATTTCTGCTCAATCGCTTAAACGTCTCGGTTACAGGGCTCGAGTACTCCGCCCAAGCGCATTACTTTCCGAAATGGACAGAGGTAGCGGTAACGCTCTCGATGGTAGGGATGGGGTTCCTTTGCTTTGCCTGGGCGGCGCGCCATCTGAAGGTGTTTGAGGGTGATTAGCCCGATGCGTCGGTTCACTCACAGTCTGGCGGCGAAACTGACCGTAGGCGTCATGGGAAGTATGGCGCTCTTGTTGGGGCTGTACGGGTACTGGAGCCTGCGTTTTTGGCGCCAGTCACAGCAAGAGATGGTCTTCCAGAGCGCCGACCGAGCCAGCGATATCATCTGGCGCAGCATCCGCTACTCGATGCTGCGTAACGAGCGGGAAGAAGTTTTCCACATCATTAATACCATCGGGCACGAAGCGGGCATCGGCCGCATTCGCATTTTCAACAAGGAGGGCCAAATCACTCTTTCCACGGACCCGCCGGAAGTGGGGCGGCTGGTTGATAAGAAGGCGGAGGCTTGCTATGCCTGCCATGCTCAGGCGCAACCCCTTACGCGCTTACACCGTCCTGACCGCCTTCGCATTTACAGGGCTGCTGACGGCACACGGATGCTGGGCCTGATCCGGCCCATCGAGAACGAGCCCGACTGCTCGAACGCCGCCTGCCACGCCCACGCCGCGGGGAGCCAAGTCCTCGGCGTCTTGGATACCAACCTTTCGCTGGCCTCCGTGGATCAAGTCGTAGCGCGGAGTCAGCGCGAGATTGCGCTCTTCACGCTTGCGTCCATCATCATTCTGAGCTTGATTTCGGCGGCCCTGATACGGGCCACCGTGCACAACCCCGTGCGCCAGCTCACTGAGGGCACTCGACATGTCGCGGAAGGCGATCTGAACTACTCCCTTCCGGTGGCGAGCAGCGATGAGTTGGGCAGCCTGGCGGCTTCCTTCAATCGCATGACCGAGCAACTGAAAAAGGCCCAGGAGGAAAACCAGCAGTGGACCCGCACCCTGGAAGCGCGAGTCCACGAGAAGACGGGAGAACTCGAGCGCGCCTATCACCGCCTCGTGCAGTCGGAGAAGATGGCTTCGCTCGGCAAGCTGGCCGCGGTGGTCGCCCACGAGATCAACAATCCCCTGGCGGGCATTCTCACTTACAGCAAGCTGGTTTCGCGGCTGATGGACAAGGGTCTGGAGAACGAGCAGCGCCGCGCGGAGGCGAAGACGGACCTGCAACAGATCGAAGGAGAAAGCCGGCGTTGTGGCGCGATTGTGAAAAACCTGCTCACTTTCGCGCGCCGGGCGCCTCATGTCCCGCAAAAAAACAACCTGGCCGGAATCGTGGAGCGCTGTCTGCTGCTGGTTGGACACCAATGCGAGTTGCAACAGGTGGAAGTGGAAAGTCATTTGGACCCGCAGATGCCTTCCATTTACTGCGACGCCGGACAGATTCAGCAGGTCCTTCTTGCCCTGCTGATGAACGCCGTCGAGGCCATGCCCCACGGGGGGCGGCTGAAGTTGGAAGCCGCCTATAATGCGGAGCGTCGCGAAGCGCAGATCATCGTCAACGACGACGGCATGGGCATACCGAAAGATGTCTTGCCACATATCTTTGAGCCGTTCTTCACCACCAAGGCGGAGGGCAAAGGAGTGGGTTTAGGACTGGCGGTGGCTCTCGGGATTGTCCAGCAACATGCCGGAAACATCGAAGTGTCTTCCACGCCGCAGAAGGGGACCACCTTCAAGGTCATTCTGCCGGAAGAGCCGCAGATGGCAGCGACGAGCGACGATTGGGAAGGCGGAAGTCAGGAGACAGAAGTCCGGAGTCAGAAGTTCGAAGGGGAGTAACGCATGGATTACAAAGCCAGCCTTCTCGTGGTGGACGATGAGAACGTGGTCCGTGAATCGCTCGGCAAATGGTTCGAGGAAGAGGGCTACAGGGTCGAGACCGCAACCAGCGCGCGCGAGGCGCTGCTGAAATTGCCGAGCCAGCGCTGGGATCTGGCGCTGCTGGACATCAAAATGCCCGGCATGGACGGCCTCGAGCTGCACCGCAAGATTCGCGAGGTCGACCCGGAGATCATCGTCATCATCATGACGGGCTACGCTTCGGTCGAGACTGCCGTCCAGGCGCTGAAGGACGGCGCTTATGACTACATTACCAAGCCGTTTGATCCCGATGACCTGGCACGTTTGGTGCGCAAGGCTCTCGATCACCGCAGAATCAAAGACGAGAATGTGCGGTTGCGGGAGAGCCTGAATGAGATTCAAGCGGTCCAACTGGTGGGGCAGAGCAAACCGATGCAACGGGTTTTGGAACTCGTGCGCACGGTTGCGCCCACGGATACGACGGTCCTCATCCACGGGGAAAGCGGAACCGGCAAAGAATTGGTGGCGCGCGCCATTCATCACCTCAGCCCTCGCCGATTCATGCCCCTGGTCACGATTCACTGTGGCGCTCTGACCGAGACCCTGTTGGAAAGCGAGCTTTTCGGACACGAGAAAGGCGCGTTCACGGGTGCCCAATATCGAAAGAAAGGGAAATTCGAGATTGCCGAAGGGGGTACCGTGTTCCTGGACGAGATCGCGGACATCAGCCTCAAAACCCAGACTGATCTGCTACGCGTGCTGCAGGAGAAAGAGATCACGCGGGTGGGAGGGAATCAGACGATCAAAGTCGACTTCCGGGCCGTGGCCGCGACCAATAAGGATCTGGCGGTGCTGGTGAAAGAAGGAACTTTCCGGCCCGATCTTTACTACCGCCTGAACGTGTTTGGCATTGAGCTGCCTTCCCTGAGGGAACGACGCGAGGACATTCCCCTCCTGGTGGATCATTTCATGAAGAAGTATGCGCGGGCCATGAACAAGCGCTTCACTTCCATCAGCAGGGCCGCCCTGGATGTCTTGATGAATTATGGCTGGCCCGGTAACGTGCGCGAGCTCGAGAACGCCATCGAGCGAGCCATGGTGATCGGGCGCGAGCCGGAAATTCGTCCCGGCGACTTTCCCTTGCAGGCGGGCTCGAGCGAGGGACCCGAAGCAGGGCTCTCGCTCGACGATATCGAGCGCGCGCACATTCTTCGGGTTTTGGAATCCTGCGATTGGAACCAGACGCGCGCGGCAAGGCTGCTCGACATTGACCGCGTCACCCTTTACAACAAAATCAAGAAATACGGCTTTCGGAAAGCCATGCCAGCCGCGTCATGAGAATCATCTCATTGGTTCCTGTCGGCCGGGTCGACGGGGACCATCTTAAATTTCTTGCTGAAAGACTGGCGGCGCGGTTGCGCACCGCCTGTCTGGTCGAACCGCTTGGGCACGACGGCGACTTTGCCTACAATGCTGCGCGCGGCCAATGCCACTCGACGGAGATTCTGAAAAGGCTGCTGCAAAACCCGCATTCGGAAAGTTGGCGAATTCTGGGAGTGACCGACTTCGACCTTTATATCCCTATTCTGACGTTCGTTTTCGGCGAAGCCCAATTGGGCGAAACCGCCGCCTTGGTGTCCACCCATCGTTTGCGGCCGGAGTTCTACGGCCTGCCTCACGACCCCAGGCTGCTGCAAGCGCGTCTCTTGAAGGAGGCACTCCACGAACTCGGCCACACCTTTGGGCTTCGGCACTGCTCGGATTACCTTTGCGTGATGAGCGCCTCGCATTCTGCAGATCGAATCGATTTGAAGCAGGCCGATTTTTGCCCGGCCTGCGCGGGGGAGGCAGGACTCTAATTGCCGCGCGCGATTGCTGGAAGGATTCGCCTCGAATATAATAGCGGGTTTGCGCCGGGGGAATAATGTTTCAACAGCCAGTGGAAATGCGAGGTATTCCCACGCCATCGGGAATCCACCGGCCCGGGGTGGACCCCAACTGGCGCGGGGGTGACGGCTATCCGGCTTTCATCACCACGTGCCGACCGCAGACCCGTGGCCACTCAGCAAGGAGGTTTGGCTCTTGACCGAGATCGGCGCATCGGATAACAAGGGAAAGATTCCCCGTGAGCCGGAGCGAGCCTGGGCGCAAGAACTTCGCCGGCTGATTCGTCCGCTGGTTTACCTCAGCCAGAACTGGATCAGCCGCATTGGTGTAGTGGTGGCGACCACCTCGGCCATCACTCTGATCTTTACCTATGCTTCGCAGTTACTGGGCTTCTCGTTCAATCCCTATCTCGGCATCATCGTTTTCCTGGCTTTGCCAGGGTTCTTTGTCCTAGGGCTCATCCTGATCCCCATCGGTATCTACAGGGAATTCCGCCGGCGCCGCCGCCTGGGGATACTTCCTCGTGAATACCCACTGGTGGTTTTTTCGCGCGAGGAATTTCGCCGTACCGCAATGTTTGTGCTGTTGATGACCGCGATTAATGTGCCTCTCTTCGCGCTGGTCAGTTACCGTGGTATCGTCTACATGGATTCGGTGAAATTCTGCGGGACCACCTGCCATACCGTGATGCTGCCGGAATACACTGCGTACTTGAACTCTCCGCATTCGCACGTGGCCTGCGTAGAATGTCACATCGGGCCGGGAGCGCCGTGGTTTGTTCGCTCGAAACTTTCGGGGAGCTATCAAGTCCTGGCGGTGACGTTCAATCTCTATCCGCGCCCGATTCCCGTGCCCATCCACGATCTGCGCCCCGCGGCCCAAACCTGTGACGAGTGTCATTGGCCGGCGAAGTTTTCCGGGGACAAGCTGATAGTCAAAACGAAATTCGCCGACGATGAGAAGAACTCGCCCACCCAGGACGTGCTCCTGCTGCATATTGGCGGACTCAGCCCGGCGCTGAAGTATACCGGGATTCATGGCTGGCATTTGGGCCAAATCACCTTCATCGCCTCCGACGAGAAGAGGCAAGTGATCCCCTGGGTCGAACACCGGAGTGCGGATGGGACTTACACGCAATTCTCCTCCGCCGGTGCTCCACCCAAGCCCGAGTTGTTGGCGCTGGGCGAACGACGATTGATGGATTGCATGGACTGTCACAACCGCCCGAGCCACACTTTTCATCTGCCGGAAGAGGCGGTAAGCAATGAAATGGCGGCGGGCCGTATCGATCCGTCGCTTCCCTTTGTGCACAAAGTTTCCGTTGGCCTGCTCAAGCAGAATTACGGCAGCCGGCTTGAGGCTGAGACGCAAATTCCCAAAAACCTGCGGACGTACTACCGCACGAACTATTTCGCCATTTACAATGGTAAGCGGGCCGAGGTCGAGCAAGCCGCTAAGGCTCTCGTCTACCTTTACGATGGCAATGTCTTCCCGGAAATGAACGTCACGTGGGGAACATACGCCAATAACCTGGGGCACATGGATTTCCCCGGCTGTTTCCGGTGCCACGATGGCGCCCATAAGTCAAAGGACGGACAGACCATCACGCAGGATTGCAATAGCTGCCATAACCTGCTGGCCATGGATGAACCCCATCCCAAGATCCTGCAAGAACTTCAGGGAGGGCAGTAGTACATCAGTGTGTCGTAGAAGCGGCGCTGTGGCACGCCCGAGAGCGGCCACGAAGGCCGCCCCTACAAAGTACAAATTCAAAGAGGAGATATGTCAATGAAGAAACTTCTGGGACTGCTAGTTGTCGCCGCGTTTGGTGTTGCGCTTGTGCCGTTGACCCACGCCAAGCCGGAGTATGCCAAGAAAGAGGGAAAGAAGTGCGTGGACTGCCATGTGCATGGAAATCCCAAAGAGCTAACAGACATGGGAAAGTATTACAAAGATCATAACCACTCACTGGAAGGGTACAAGGAAACTAAGAAACCAAGTTAGCGAGAATCCCAACGCTGACGCGGGGGTGACGGTGGTTTTCACTCGCTCCCTTGAGCCGCCGGCCGATCACAACTCCGACCCGGCTTACAGCAGAGGCAGATGCTTCCTTACGCTAGGTAGGTCAGCGGGGCCGCAGAATCTGGAGTGAGAATATGGAGCGAGGGACGGGGATCGAACCCGCGACGTCCAGCTTGGGAAATCGACCAAGAACCGCCGAGATCCTTCGCCCGCGTGAAAGCACGGCGGGCTCAGCAGGACAGATGGCTCCAGCTTTGGAATTCGCGTTCAAGCAGATCCCATAAGACCCTGCGTCGCACTCACGATGCGCGCCACATCCGGCCGGTAAAAATTCTCCATGGGAGGGGAGAACGGAACGGGGGTATTGGGGGATGCGACGCGCTTCACCGGAGCGGTCAAGTAATCACTCAGGTTATCTGAGAGGGTGGCGGCAATTTCAGCGGCCCACCCGCCCTGGCGTGGACCCTCTTCCACGATGACCGCCCGCGTGGTCTTCATCACCGAAGCATTCACCAGGTCCCAATCAAAGGGCACAAGGCTGCGCGGGTCAATGACCTCGGCGCTGATGCCTTCTTGTGCGAGCCGCTCCGCCGCCTGAAGGGTGAGGTGCATCATGAGCAGAGTTGCTATAATTGTGACGTCGTCCCCTTCCCTCCTCACAATGCCTTTGCCTAACGGGACCACATAATCTTCGTTCGGGATTTCACTCGAGCCATCCACGGTGCCTGACTCCGCACGAGCGCCTTTGGATCCGTAAAGAAGTTTGTGCTCGAATAGGAGCACCGGATTATCATCGCGAATGGCAGCCTTCAGCAATCCTTTTGCGTCGTAGGCGGTTGCAGGACAGGCAATCTTGATCCCTGGCACACTGAAGAAAATAGCCTCAGGGTTCTGCCCATGCTGGGCGCCACGCCCGGTGGCGCCGACGGGAGCCCGCATCACCAGTGGCACGCGGACCTTTCCTCCGGACATGTAACGCATCTTCGCAATCTGGTTGACCACCTGATCCATGGCGCAAAAGAGGAAGTCACCGTACTGCACGTCCGCAACAGGCCGTAAGCCCATAATGGCCGCGCCCAGGGCTAGCCCGAAGATACCCGCTTCCGAGATCGGGGTGTCGATGATGCGCTCCCGGAAGTCCTTCTCCAGTCCCAGAGTGACCGTAAATGCGCCGCCCCAGCCTCCTCGCACCCCAATATCCTCACCTATGCAAAAGATCCGCTCATCGCGGAGCATCTCTTCGCGAAGTCCTTGGCGAAGAGCCTCCGCAATTGTCATGTGAGCCATATTGCCCCCGTTTTCTCAGATAAAGACATCTTCGAGCGCCGCTTCCGGTTTCGGCTCCGGCGCTGCCATGGCCGATTCGACGGCGCGTTCGATTTCGGCGTCGACCTCGGCGCGAATCCCCTGAAGTCCAGCCTCGTCAATCAACCCGCCCGTCAGCAAATACTCAGCAAACCGCCGAAGGGGTTCCCTCATAAGAGCTTCCTTCCGCTCTTGCTCGGGTTGGTAGTTGCAGGGATCGCGGCGTGAGTGGCCCGTGATCCGGTAGGTCATGCATTCAACGAGCGTCGGCCCCTCGCCGGCGCGGGCGCGCTCGACGGCCTTGCGGGCGGTGTCGAAAACCTCGAGGACATCGTTCCCGTCCACCGTGACACCTGGTATTCCGTAGCCTGCCGCTCGATCGGAAAGCTTCTTTAGACGCACCATTTCGAAAATAGGCGTGGAAGCCGAGTAAAGATTATTCTCCACGACATAAACCACGGGGAGCGACCAAATCGCGCCCATGTTCACAGCTTCGTGAAACGCTCCCTCATTGACGGCGCCGTCACCCATGAAGGAGACTGCCACGCGCGGCTCCTTCCTATACCTGAAGGCCAAAGCCGCCCCCGTAGCAACCGGCACTCCGCCGGCCACGATCGCGATCGCCGGCACCATCCCCTTCTCCAAGTCCCCAACGTGCATCGAGCCACCTTTGCCGTGACAGCAACCCGCGGTCTTTCCGAACAGCTCGTGCATCAGGGATTCCACCGTCAGTCCTTTGGCAAGCGCGTGCCCGTGCGGGCGATGCGTGCTGGTGATGACATCGTGGGGGCCCAGCGCGCTGCATACGCCCACGGCGATAGCCTCCTGCCCTTGGTATTGGTGAATGGTACCCGGCATCGCCCCTTCCAGAAACAGGTACTTGACCCGTTCCTCGAACTGCCGGATCAGCAGCATCTTTCGGTAAAGCGAAAGGAGAAACTTCCTATCGTGCCCCATAATTTTCCTTCTCCCGGTGCGTTCAGAATATCTCTCCGGACTCGATGACCTCTTTAACCCTGCTGAGGAACGCCGCCGCCGTCCGCCCGTTGATGAAGCGATGATCCGCTGGCGCGCTGCACGTCCTCGCGCGTGATGACCCCTCCCGCGCCCGTCCCCTTCACACGGCCAAGATCGACGCCGAGCTTCGCGGCGAGGTTCCGCACCATGGGCGCGACGCGGAGGGACGGGCCTCCTTCGAGGTGGGAGGGAGTCGCCACGGGCGACGTTGTTCCGTGAGGGAGAGCAGCCGCAGGGGCTGCCACAGCCCTAGCTTCACCAGCCACGGACTCGCCTGGCTTGCCGACATAGGCGAGGATATCTCCGGTGCGGGCCAATTCTCCCTCCTTCACTGCGATCTGTAGCAGGACTCCTTCCCCAGTCGATTCCAACTCGGCCACCGCTTTGTCGGTTTCGATATCAGCCAGAACATCGCCGCGCTTGACCGCTTCACCCGGCTTGATCCTCCAGGATAAGACTTTGCACTCCTCCACATTCGTCCCCATGTCAGGCAACCTAATTGCCACGGCCATTGCTGCCTTCCTCCTTTTTCCATTCCTGCCTTGCAGTTAGTTACAAAACCTATTCAACTGCATCCGACGAGCGCGACTTAGTTTTTCTCCCGCGCCCCTCGGCCTCGTCCCTGCGCGTGTCTCAACGAGCTCTAGAAACTGCTACGTCAGGTTTGATTCCATCCATCGGGCTCGACGGAACCAAGCCGCGCAGCGGTGCGGCGAATTGCCCAGCGTGCGGAAGCTCTCCCGAAAATGCACTCGAGCGGTAGCTCGTTCTAATCTATCGCCGCTGCCTTTCGTTGCCACCCCCGCGAAAGCGGGGTAGGCGCACGGCAGGCAGTCCCGATCTCGCGGGACTAACCGTCGCCTAGTCCGTGAAGAGTCAGGCAACTCGTGCGATTTCGAGGTGATTTTGCGCCACAAAAGCCATGGCCTCCTCGAACTCGAAGACTCCATCGTGGCATCCCAAGGCCCGAGTGCAGGAGGCGCCCACTGCACTTGCGAAGCGCAACGAGTCCTCAAGTGACCAACCCTCGAGCATCCCCACCAGGAAGCCGGCGTCAAAAGCGTCTCCGCTTCCCGATTCGTCAATCGAGTCGACCCGGAAAGCAGTCGCTCGCAGCTTCTTCCTGCCTCGCCTAGCCAGGGCTCCTGCGCTTCCCTCAGTAATCACAATGGTTCCGTCAGGATTGAAGCGGGCCAAGATTTCCGCCTGCTCGAGCGCGTCAATGCAACCCGTCAAGGCGCGGGCCTCATCCTTATTGGGCAAGAACAGGTCTGTGTAAAGAAGAGCCTGCCGAATGTCTTCTAAAGGTGACGGGGAGCCTGCGGGAATTACGACGTCCAGAGCTGTCATCAAACCGCGCCGCTTGGCCTCCCGGAATAGCTCGACGAGATGTTCGGGTCGAAAAGCCGGCATGGCGAGGTAGCCTCCCACGTAGAGTGCGCGTGCGCCATCAAGAACCTTCGCATCAATATCGGCAATCGAAAAATCGGCGTTGGCGCCAAAACAGTGAATGTACCGGCGGTCCTGGCCCCGGACGTTGACAATGAAAGTGCAGGATGTGGGATGGGTCTGGCTGCGTCGAATGAAAGAAGTGTCGATGCCCAATCGCTTCAAGTCTTGCAGAACAAACTCCCCGAATAGATCATTGCCGACCTTGCCGAGTACGCTCGTGGTGCGGCCCAGACGTCCCAAATCAGCCGCCGTGTTGGCAGCACATCCTCCGACACTCAGCAAATAGCGGTCAAGCAGTGCCAGTTCGCCCGCGGCTGGAAGGGAAGCGATAGGATTCCCGAAGATGTCGGCAACTAAGATCCCGAGACAAACAACATCGGCCATGTCAGTGTCGCCCGCTGTTATCCTAGTTTGCTTCCGCAGTCGGCCTCTGACCCACTCGGTCAGTAGGTTACCCGCATCATTCGTGCCGCGTGAACGCTATTCTCCCGCGAATCTGTGAGGAGGCTCAGTTGCTTGCATTCAGTGGCCGCAGCTTCAGGCTGAAGGTTTTGATCTGATACGGGCCCAGGTCAAACTGGAGGGTGTCGTCCACAACCTTGAGCTCCGCACCGCCGTCCTCCAGAAGGCTAACCTCACGCGCTGAGGAGATCCCGGCGTTCAGCTTGATCCTGATGCTGCGGCTTGGGCGGCCTGCGGCCTCGTAAACTCGCAAGACAACGCTGCCGCCTCGGCCCGGTTTCAGTGCGGAGACAACGACATCGCGCTGGGACACATTCAGCAATCCCCATCGCTTGGGCAAGCTGCCGGTGTGTAAACTTACCTTGCGAACCACAAGCGGATTGTTAAACTCCCAGCCAGCCCGGTAAATTTCCGCGGCACGCCAGTCGCCTTGGTGGGGCACGAGCGCATAATCGAAAGTTCGTTTCACCCCCAACTCCAGCCCTAAGTCCGAGGAGACGCCCGGCTCATAGCCGCCGAAGAAAGGGTACGCGGATATTCTCGCCGAGCGCATCAGAGACAGAATCAGTGTCCCATCCGCAACGTTGTTGCCGGGAAGCCCGCGATTGAGCAGCGCCACACCCTTGGTCCCATCGCTGTAGTCCGACCAATTCTGCGCCGGGAACTCCTGTGCTAAGGGCCGTTCGATTGCGCCGAAGGGGATTTCGTCGACCCTCTGCCCGCTCTTGATGGAGGTTGGGAACAGGACCCGGTAACGCACGAATTTCTCGTTATTCAGGATCTCGGTCCTGATATCAATGCGCCGAATTCCCGGGTAGAGCCTGACGGTTGTCTCAAAGCTGCCCTCGCCGAACGGGTGCCCGATGTGGAACTCCGAAAAAACCGGCCCCTCTTCAGTCCCTCCGTCGCCGCCCACCCATTCGTTGCTGAAGTGCGTGTTTTGGGGCGCGGGTAACCCTTGCTTGCGGGTCATGGCGGTGAGTCTGCCGCCATTCAGCGTGCCATAGAGCTCCCAGAAATCCCCCCCATCCTGCTCGCGCGCCACAACGTTGGCGGGGCGGCCGCCCAGGGCTTCCCAATCGCCGGACTTCACTTGCAACTTCGTCATTTCACCCGTCCAAAGGTCAAAGCTGGCCCGGTAATACTCGTTCTCGACGGACCCGAAGTCTTCATGCATGGTCGAGCTTGACCGTCCGCTGGAGGCAGTGCTGTTTTCGCTGCCAGTTGAGCTGACCCGCTTTGGAATTACTTGATACAGAGAATATCCAATGGGCGGTACGTCGCGGGCAATAAAGGCAATCTTCGCGTGCTTGATGCCCCCATCACCATACCGTTCTGTTTCGATGTACTGGATCGGAAGGGCTTCACCGGAAGGGCCAATGAGCTCGACAGCCTTATGGCCTGCCTCTGAAAAGCCAACGTCAACTTCTGCTACATCGCTCCGCGGCCACCCTAGAGGGTTGAAGACGAGGACTGGAATGCCTTCCGTGCGCGTGTCAATCTTGGAGGCGAGCGCGTCGATATCCGTCTCTACCATTTCATCGCCGAGGCTTTGGGAGAATTGGTATCCGCGAATCGTGTCTTCGTAAACCTTGTCGACCATCGTGCCTGACGTCAAATCGTGGGCTTGGTTGAAGAGCACCGGCTCCCAGGCCCGAGTCAGGCCACCGTTGTCCGCTGGAAACCCCAGCCAGGAGGCCAGGGCGCTCAATTTCTCGGCGGTAGTGAGGATGCGCTCGAGATTTCTCATCCACTGCTTGAGTTCAATTCGATTGCTATACACGCCCTGAAAGACAGGGTTGAGTTCGCCGGTCACGACGGGCCGAGGGGGCCGTTGCGCAACCACGGATTCGAATTCGGTGGGAACTCCAAAGCGCAAGGTAAAGGGCTGTTTCCCTTCTCGATTGCATTCGCCCACCATAATCGGCAGGGCCTCTTCGGGCTCGATGACGTCGGCTCCGGCCAATGCCACGCGCTCCGGCCAGCGGGAATAATTCCCCAGCGCATCCCATTGCTCGCGCGCGTAACGATCGAACTCAAACAGGCTATTGGGCGTGGGGTAGAACATGCCGTAGCCTAAGGGCAGCCAGAAGGCGGGGATGCGGGTGCCGTCAATTCCTTCCCAGAGGAATTCGGAGGGAGTGTCATTACTCTGCACTCCGCGCTGAAACCAGTATGACTTGTAACCCGCGAGCCTCAGGAGTTGCGGCATCTGGGCATGGTGCCCGAAGGTGTCGAGCGCCCAGCCCACCGTTACGTCCACCCCGAGCTTCTCGCGATAGTAGGTCTTTCCGTAGAGGGCCTGTCGAATCCACGACTCGCCGCTGGGAATGTTCACGTCAAGCATGACGTCGTTCGCGCCCACAATCTCCAGTTTTCCTTCCGACACCAGTTTTCGGAAAACCGCCTCTTGTTCGGGATACCTCTCCAGGAATGGTTTTACGTAGGCGACTTGGTCAAGCACAAAACGATATTCCGGGTGGGTCTTCAGCAGCTCGAGCGCCCTCAGAATGTAGGGCAGGCCGATCGCCAGGTATTCTTCCCGTGTTTTGAAGACGGCGCCTTCCCAGTGTGTGTGAGGGATGATCCAAATAGTGTTATTCGTCGCAGTGGCTGGAATCGCCTTTGCCGAAGCAACTGTATCGCTGCCGGCTTGACCGCACACGCTAAGTGGCGCCCATAAGAGCGTACCGAGAATGAGTCCAAGAATTGTTCGCATAACCATAGTGACTCCCGGCTCAGGGATTACTAGATGCTGGTCCAAACTCACGCCATGATGGAGTGGTCTTCGACAGGGCGGCTACGGTCTGGGAGTGTAGTCGTGCTTCCGCTCGACCTCCTCTTTGATGCTGCACAGGGCATGGTTCCACACTACGTCGTGCAGGAATTCTGGAAACAGCAGCCTGATACCCTCCCATAGAATTCGACTCACGAAGCCCTTGCCTTTCTTGTAGTCGAATGCCGTGTAAATGGAGAGCTGGCTGTTTCCATCCTTGGTCGATGCGACGTTGAAGATGAGTTTCCCTTGGTCCACAAGCCGCTCGTCGACCTGGTACAGCAAGGTCTCGAAGCCGGCTCTTCTGGTAAGCCGCAGTTCCGCGCCCAACCCGACGACCGGTATCCTGTATCGAATCACCGATCCGACCTGGTTCGGCGCCCCCTGGATCTGTCGAACCTCGACCAATCGCAGCTTGAGGAACCTTGCTTTGGGGTGACCGAACTTGGCCAGCTCCTCCATGATCTCTTCCTCGGAGCCTCGAATCTTGATCGCGTACATCAATTCGAATTCAGGCGACTCGTCCAGCTCCATTCCCAAGCTCGAGGCCAGGGCTTCCTTGAGCGCTTCCCGCTCCTCCTTCAGCACTACCGTCGGGTACCGCCCGTACTCCCCCCATTTCAGACCCAAGAGCACCTCGACCACCACGTTGCGGAGGGTGACCGCCGCACCCGCGAGAACGGATCGCAGCACACCATAGCCCAACATCTCCCGTAGCACTTCCCGGTAATCGGCCGTGCCGCTGGCGATCTTCCACAGCACCACGCTCAAGGGGCGACTGCGCTCGTCTCGCACCTTGCACTCGGTGGCAAACGCCTGGTACGTGATGCGGCTGAGCACCGGCGTGGTGAATGCCACACGGCTGGCGCCAAACACCATTCGTCCGAAGCGGTTGTCTGCGGCAAGCCACTTGATGGCCTCCCCGTATCCCTTTGCGAGAGCCTGCTTGTCGATTCCCTCATGGAGCACGGTCTGCGCCAGGCGGCTCGCCGTCACGTGGGCCGAGAACAGCCCGTCTTTGTTCAACCGCGACCCCACCGCGTCACCGATGATGGCGAACCGGTCGCCGAAGGGAGACTTAGCGGTGGTCACCGTCATTCTGGGAGCACAGGCACAGGCGATGGGGGCTGCCGCGAGGCCTGGTAAGATGCGTGCGATCTGGGGCAGTTTCAGAAAATCCTGCACGATCTGCTGGCTGTCTTGTGGCAACGACGCCTCGTCAATGCACTTGCCGATCATGGCGACAGTCAAGAACCTGCCCTTGGGAACGAGCGCGGTATGCTCGAGGGCGAGGTGCTTCGAGGCGTACTCGATGAAGTATATCTCTCGGTGCATTTGGCGCGCGAGATACTCCTCGCCCACCTCGAGCTCGAAGATGAAGGCCTTTCGGGACTTGCCGGGAACGAACCCCGGATTCAAACGCTTGAGCGAGGCGATCAGAGCATCGTCACGATAGTCGCAGCCACCGTGCGAATTGATTCCGGTTGCGATGGTCACGAAGCTGGCCTCGAGCGAGATCTCCCCTCCAGATTTGGTTCGCACCATCAAGCGGGGCATCCCCGAGGTGGCATAGGCAATGGCCTCAACTTTGCCGTACAAGATACGCGCGCCTTTTTTGACCGCCTCACCGAGCAGAAAGGCATCGAACCCTCCGGGTCTGCCGCTCCTTCGGCTGGGTAACGAGCCCCTGAATACCGAATACATCTGCATGCCTTTGGGAACTCGAAGCCGGAAGTTCTTCCACTGGCCCTGTATCCACACGTGGTCGATGCGCCCCTGGATAACCTCCTCCGGAACCACCAGACCGTGCTCCTCGAGTATCTCATTTAACCTCGGGGAGATACCGCCCGCGCAGAAGTTGCACCCCCTGCACTGAAAGCTGTCGTCGCCCACGTCCGTCAGGCCACGCTTCTCGACGATCACCACGTCGAGGTGTCGATTGAGACGTTTGGCTTCCTGGAGAAGATGGATGGCGAAGAATGAACCGGCAGGCCCACCGCCGACGATGGCAACGCAGTCGTCGTCCCGGAGGCTAACTGATTGACAAGAGGCGCGCGGCATGGTCCCAGCCTATTGGCAAGGACGCGAGGTCAGTTCCGGCCGCCGATGAAAGCCCCTTGCGGCGCAAGGGCAGCATCCTTGTTGAGAGGCATTTTAGGCTGCCTGTGAACGCAAATCAAGCGTGCTCCAGCCGGGATTGCGGCGACCCGTGACGGGAGGCGAGAAACCTCTCCGCAAGAGGCGACGGGTGTCCGTCGAGTTGAAGCTTCGCGCGCAATCAGCGCAATAGAGCTTGGAAACCGGCCTGGGTAAAGTGCTGATCGTGGGTAAGGGCAGCTTCAATTCCCTCCGCTTCCATGACCAAGAAGCTGGCGCAATCGGTAAGACTCCAGTTCTTGTCAACCCTATCCTCATACCGGCTCAAGGCCCCATCGAACTGATCGGCCGTCTGTGGTATCACAGTCACGTTGGGCCTACTCCGCAAAGTCTTAACCGTTCTCGAAGCCGCCGCGCGGAGGCGAGGACCACGGTCGCTGAACCCGTTCAAGAACTCGACCAGAACCATCTCACTTGTGACAACCTGATCCTCAGCGAAGCTCTGGGCAGCAGCCACAGCCCTGTGGTGAAGTTCGTCGCGGGGGTTGAGAAGTGCGATCCAATAGCTGGTGTCAGCGAAAATACGCTTCATGGGGATGCCTTGGAGGTTCCGTAGAGGTAATGGTCGTGATTCTTGGATAGGTCCGTGGGGACACGCTCCCAATCTTCGTCCGGGACGTCCTGGGCGATGGCAGCAAAGATCTTGTCGAGTGGCTGCGCGGGGGGGGCAGGCCGCATCACCGCTACCGGTCGGGAATCGTGCTCGATGACAATTTCCTCGCCTGCACGCACGCGGTCCAGCAACGAGGCAAAATCGTTTGCCGCTTCGGCGTCCGAAACGTGGATTACACGGCTACCCATTCGCTTATTATACACTGACTGATACTATGAAGTGGATGAAGCTTTCGGGCCAGGACGAGAATGCCATTCAAAACGCGCTGCTGGCGTGGTTTCGTCGAAACGCGCGTTCCCTCCCGTGGCGGAAGAGTGGTGATCCCTATGCCATTTGGGTCTCTGAGGTAATGCTTCAGCAGACCCAGGTGGCGACCGTGATCCCCTATTACCAACGCTTTCTCCAAGCGTTTCCCACAGTGGCCGACCTTGCGCGCGCCCCGCTCGAGCGAGTCCTCAAACTATGGTCAGGACTTGGCTACTACCGCCGGGCCCGTCACCTGCGCCAAGCCGCCAAGGAACTGGTTCGCAGCTTTGCCGGGGCGTTCCCCCGGGACTACGACCAGATTCGTTCGCTGCCTGGAATTGGGGATTACACCGCGCGGGCCGTTCTGAGCATTGCCTTTGATCTGCCGTACACCCTGCTGGACGGAAATGTTGCCAGAGTCCTCTCGCGTCTGGCGGCGCTCCGGGGTAATCTTCACCAACTTGGCTTCCGTCGCGCTGTCGAGGCCCAACTCGAGCGGCTGCTTTCGCATCGAAGCCCCGGCGACTTCAACCAGGCGTTGATGGAGCTAGGGCAAACGCTCTGCCTGCCTCGCGCTCCCCGATGTACCGACTGCCCGGTGCGAAGCTGGTGCCGGGGATACAAATCCGGCCAGCCCCAACTCTACCCCCAGCCGCGTCCGCGACGCGCGGCGGAATCCCAATACCTTGCCGCCGCCATCCTCCGGTGCGGACCGCGAGTGGCCATGGTGCGCGGCCTGGGCGACGGCCTGTTAGATGACCTATGGAATTTTCCCTCCGCCTTCGGCCTCTCCCGCGCGGAGGCGCTCGCGAGCTTGCGCCATAAGCTTGCGGGTTTCGGGAGCCCCTCCCTCGCCCTCCACGACTCCATCGCCGAGCTCCACCATGGCATTACTTACCGCTCCATTCGCGTCCATGCTTACCCGGCGGTGATTTCAAACCCTCCCCGCAAAAGAGGGCTTCGATGGTTTCCTAATTCGAGCCTGCGGCAGGCCGCCATTTCGCAACTGGCTCGCAAAATCGCGCAACAGGTGTTTTGATGCCAAAAACAGCACAACCCGACCCCTCCACGCTCGTAAGGCTTCAATCCAACATTAGCGTGCAGCGTTACTTCGAGATTTCCCTGCTGCTGACCCTGGCTACAGGATTCATCACCGTCACGATGACCGGCAAGTTGGACATGGTCTCGATCGTGGTGGTTTCCACGGCGCTGGCCGTGAAGCTTTGGAGCTACTCTCGCGAGGCTGACTTTTTCCTCTCTCCGCGCACCGTTACGCGGATTTCCATCTTTTACATCTTCTTTTACGCGCTCGACTTCCTGATCTTTTCGCCGGGCCCGAGCGCGCTGGATAGGATGCTGACCGCGACTGTTCATCTCATTCTGTTCACCACCGTGATCAAAATCTTCTCCGCCAGGACTTATCGCGATTACGGTTACCTTGCCACCCTATCATTCATGATGATGCTGGCAAGCGCCATCCTGACGGTCAGCACGACATATTTGGCATTCTTCACCCTCTACGTCATCTTCGCCATCTCGACCTTCATCAGCTACGAAATCAAGCGAGGAATAGAGGCGGCGTCCCGCGCGCCGGAAGGCCCTTTCCGAAAACCTCGGCAGAACCGGGCAGCCGTTGAAGGGGCGCTGATGAGGGCGGCCGTGGGATTAGGTGTCGGCATTTTTCTCCTGGCAACGGTTCTCTTTTTCGTGATCCCGAGATACCGGACAGGCTACCTGACCTCGCTCTCCTCACAGGCGCAGAACATTACGGGTTTCTCGGAGACTGTTAACCTTGGAGACATCCGCAAGATGCTGCGTTCCCCTATGGTTGTCATGCGCGTGACGGTGGAAGGAGATCCCAGGCAATTCCAGGGTGTGAAGTGGCGAGGTGTAGGTTTGACGAGCTTTGACGGCACGCACTGGTTTAACGACAACACGGAGCAAATACCCATTACGCCGGCATCCGAACAACGCTTCGTTCTGCCGCAGCTCGAGGGCTGGCGGAGCCGTTCACGGCGACCGCTCCGCTACCATGTGTTGCGCTCGGCGCTCTCCACCGACGTGCTTTTCGCCGCCCCCACTCCCCAAGAGGTTATGGGTCGGTTTCACCTGGTGGATATCGATGAAACGGGCTCCCTGCATAGCTCTCAGTACGCCTTCGCGCCGCTCGCTTACGATGTGGTTTCGGAGACAGGGCTTCCTTCGGCCCGGGAGTTGCAGCGAGCCTCCACCACATATCCTGATGACATCCGCCTGGCGTATCTCCGGCTCCCCGATCTGAACCCCAAGATCGCGGACCTTGCCCGGCAGGTCGCAGCGACTGCTACAAACAATTACGACCGCGCCACCGCGATTCAGAGTTACCTTCGCGACAATTTCCGGTACACGCTCGACCCGTCAGCCATTGAGCCCAAAGACCCTATCTTCAGTTTCTTGTTCAAATCCAAATCAGGATATTGCGAATACTTTGCCGCCTCGATGGCCGTGATGCTTCGAACGCTCAACATCCCCTCGCGCCTGGTGAATGGCTTTCAGACGGGTTCTTATAACCGTATCGGCAAGGATTTTGTGGTCCGCGCTCGTGATGCCCATAGCTGGGTGGAAGTATATTTTCCGAATTTCGGTTGGATCACCTTTGATCCCACGCCTGCCGACCCCAACCCCATCCGCGCCGGAGCCTGGGACGATTACGTCGATGCCCTGAACCTTTTCTGGAGCGAGTGGGTTGTCAACTACGATTTCAACCATCAAGTCCGGCTGGCGCGGCAGGTGGAACAAACCTCCAGAGATTTCCAGCAGGAATTCATGCACCGTACTGACGAGCTTAAGCGGCGAGGGGTGCGGGTGGCCTACCTCGTCGAAGCATGGCTGATGTCGCACAAGCTTTTCATGCTCTTATTAATGATGACTGTCCTGGCAGCGTTGTTGGCTGGCGAAAAGGGCGGTTCGCTGGCCGAAATCCGGTTTTTCTGGGTTTGGAAGTTTGGACGCCGGGAGCTCGCGTTGAGCCCGCGCCAAGCCACCATGACTTATCAAAGGCTGCTGAAGACCCTGCGTAAGAAAGGCTATCGAAAACCTGCCGCGCTAACTCCCTGGGAATTCGCTCAATCGTTGTTGGGGACGCGCCTCGGATCAGGCGTCTTGGAATTCACTCGCCTCTACAACCTGCTGCGCTTCGGCCAGGCACAAGTCCCCATGGCGCGGCTGCGGCAGCTTTTGGATGAAATCAGGAGATCTTGACCACATCCGGCTCGGGAAAAGCCCCGAGATATGAATCAGTGACTCAGTGCTCTTGTGCCCCAGCACCCAGCCCCTGGTTTCCAGCCGCATCTCTTTTACGCGGGCGGCTGTCTTGTGCCGGAGTAGTAGGACCACTCGCTGGCCCAGGTGGCCACGCGGAACCAGTAGCGCCCGAACATGACGACCTGTTGAACAACAAAGAGGCTGGCCAACGCCAGGGGTTCACGAATTTGCGATCCGCCGGCGATGGTTGCATTGATGAAAGCCCAGGGGAACACCAGGCGGTAAACTCCCAGGAGCGCCAACCCGAAGAATGAAGGAATGACATAGACGCTGATCACTCTCCCAAGACGCCCGAGAGAAAAACCCAGTGAAGCGAGGAAGGCCTGGAGTGCGCCCGTACCTTCTTCCAGCACAAGCCGCACGCGCGCATAATCCATGACCAGGTTGACAAACCCCAGGCCCAGCAGCACGAGCAATGAGACGGCGAGGCGAGCCCAGAAAACCGTGCGGTCGTCGGCCCAGTTGTCCGCCCAGCGATCCACCAACTGGCCCAACTTTTCATTCAGGAGCTTGAAGACGATCCAATAGCAAATGAGACCGATGACCAGAAGACGCAGCAAACGCCATGCGTAACGTCCGGTGTGGCGAAAGAAATCTCCGAGCGAATACTTCAGGTCAGGCGCCTTGAAGCGAGTCAGCACTCCGCCGGCCAGAATCGAGTTCAGCGCCAACGAGACGAAGCCCATGCAAACAATCACCGTCGCATAACGATCGAAGCTACCCGGATTGTTGAAGGTGAAGTCCGTTAACCAATCAACCGAGAAGCCGCGCGCTAATTCCCGGCCCATCAGGCTGTGCCCCGTGAAACGCTGGATGCCACGGTAGATGGGAAATCCGGCGAGCGCGGCAATGGCAAGATTGGCAAGAAACAGAATCCAGACTGCCGACCCGCTACGGCGTGTGATAGAGAGTCCCTGCCGAACGGATGACCCGACACTCATTCTGAACCTCCCCCGTTGTCATTCCGATCCGTCAGCCGACGGAGAGGAATCTCGCTCTGCTTCTTTCTTCCGGCTACGCGCCTTGAGCTCCGATCCACCATAGCGCGGGGCGAGATTCCTCGCTGCGCTCGGAATGACATCCTTGGCCTGGCCGGGGCAAGCCCCGGTCCTACATTCACCGACGCCGCAGGCCTTAACTGAAAAAACCGGCGGCGAAGAACAAATTCTCCAGCCAGAAAATCCAACGGATGTACCATTTAGCTGCCGCGCGGTTGTCAGGCTCGGCCAGTCGGCTGTTATTGGTGAAGTTCGCTTCCAGCGCCAGCTTTCGTTGAGGGTCCACCTCGGCAGACGTTACCTTGGAGGGTTTCTCAAAAACAAACTTCACCCAGCGATACTTCCCGTCCCAGCTTCTTTCGACGGTCTCTCCATTATCGAAGCGAATCACCACATCCACAGGCGCAAGGGCTTCGCCCAGACGACGCACGACGACCGTAGACCGGTAGAGTTTGCTCTTACTTTTCTCAGCGAGCTTGGCAGCGTCCTGTTCGAGGTAAGTGTTCCTCTTTCCATTTTCGTCGTAAACGCCGACTTTACCCTCAAGGGGTTCGCTCCTGAGGTCACTGACTTCGTAGTCGGCCAGGTTCGAGCCGTAGAAGAATTGCTCGAAAAACCAGTTCATATTTTGCCCGGAAACTTCGTTCACGACATCGATAAAGTCCCGAGTGCTTGGGTGACGATAGCGCCAACGTTGCTGATAGGTACGCATGACACGCGCCATGGTTTCCGGGCCCAAATAGCTCTCCAGGGTTCGGAGCGCGAGACCCGGCCGCGTATAAGAATTGACCACGTAACTACTTCCATCCAAATATTGCCATCCGTTTCGGACCAGGTCGTCGTCCTTGGCATGTTCGAGGTATTCAAGGCGGCGGCTGGTGCGTTCCGGGCTTCCGACACACCCGAAGTAAGTACCCAGCGGGATATCACCGACCCCCGCGAATGGGAACTGCGGCAACTCGACATCAAACCACGAGTCAATGAGGAAAGGCATACCGAAAACATGTTGATAACCACATCCCTGGCCATATGCGGTTTCCAGGACTTTGCCGGTTGAGTAAGTGTTGAACCCTTCGTCGAGCCATGCCTCCTCGAATTCATTGTTTCCCACCAGGCCATACCAAAACTGGTGTCCGAACTCATGGACAGTGACGACCTCGGGGCTGAAGGAATGCTCGCCCGGCCAGAAGTAGGCGCCAGCCGTAATGAACGTGGGATACTCCATGCCGCCGGTGTTCGAGCCGCGCCGGGGATCGACCACCGTCAACGTGTCGTAAGGATACTGGCCGTACCACAAACCGAAATATTTAAGTCCATTGAAGGCGGCGCGGAAGTAGCGGTCCGCGATGCCCCGGTGATCGGGCTGGAGCAAAAGCGTAACCGACACGTCGCGGAGGGCGACCTGGTCAGCGGGCAGGTTAAGGATTCGGGCCCAGCTCACGAGTTCGTCGCCGCGTACTTCATGGCCCCAGTCGAAGGTGCGGGTGAGCTTGATGAAATGCGGGCTGGCGGTCCAGGCAAAATCGTGAACGTCGTCCTGGTGGAAGTAGTAGGTGGTAGTCCGATCAGGATTGTCTTGGGTGCGGCGCAAGAACCCGGTTGCACCCAAGACATAATTCGAGGGCACAGTCAGGTCAGCGTCCCAGGCTCCGTAATCCGCAAAAAACTCGGTGTTGGCGTGGAATTGGTGGCAATTCCAGCCACCTTCTTTGCGGCCGCGCTCGCCCGCGCCTTCGTAAACGCCGATCTTGGGAAACCACTGTGCAACGAGGATGTAATCGTCGTCATAGCCCGTGCGCGCCAGGGCGCGCGGGAGCTTGGAGGTGAAATCGACCGAGAGCTCGATGCTGCCGTGAGGTGGAATGGGCTGCGGCAACGACACTCGGATTACGCTCTGATCGGCGGCATTATCATCGTCGGGCTGCACGAACGTAATCGCCGGCGTCAGATCTGCGCCGCCTACGATCTGAAGTTTGTTGACGTCCACCCATCCCCACTTCTGTCCTTCCGGCTCCGCTTTCCATTCTTTCAGCAGACTGCGCCGCCTGCTGATGGAGGATTCGCGCAGGAATGTGCTATCCACGTTCTTGAATGCATTGAGATACAAGTGGAAATATAGGGCGGGAATCGAATCCTCAGTGTGGTTCCACCAAGTAAGGTTGTAGTGGCCCGCCACCTTCTTCGTGGCCGGATCGAACTTGGCTGAAATCTGGTAGCGGACGATGGGATGTTCGATACGGGATTGGTAAGTCTGAGCGCTGAGGTTGATGCCGGAGGACACCAGAACCGGCAGCACTCCGAGCAAGATTCGTCTGTTCATCTTTTTCTCCAAAAAGGGAACACGAACCGGATGGTCAAGAAAATTCCTGCTGTCAGTGTCAGCCCGATGAGTTCAAGAAACAACGCGCGGAGGAATTTGCTGGCGGGAAGGCCCAATTGCTCGCGCAGCCAAACCCAGGAACAGATGTCGAAAACATAAAGGCCAACCGTGCAGTCGCGGGTTGTCCGACTGGCGGCATAAAGGAGCAAGGCAATAATGAAGATGCCAGCGACGATCCTCAGCGCATAGATGAGAGCTGGTACGTAGGGCACTTTCTCCGGCACTCGCAATTTTCCTCCGGTCGACTCACTGGGGCGGCATTGTACCTGCTGGGCGCATAGGTTGCAAGGTTGGCATAGAAGATTGACTAAGCGGTTGGGGACAGACCGCCGAGGTTGAGGATGATTACCGACCCCACGATCAAGGCCAGGCCAGCCACCAGAAGCTTCTTGGTCTTTGGCGAGGTTGCTTTCCACTCGCCCGTGAGAATTCCAAGCAGGTTGGAGGCAAGGATGATCGATGCCGCCAGGAGCACGAACCCAACCGATGTCCCGTACTTCCCAGCCAGAGTTGCTCCAATTCCGTACCCGACCATTCCGCCCAACCACAACAATGCCATGGCAACTCCAAGCAGCGCCTCCACGGGCCATCCTGCTTGGTGGAAGAGGGACCAAGTGCGGTTGCGAATAATCAAATACAGACAGTAGAGAAGATTCGGAATGAAGCCGGCGCCGAGTACCAGTGCCCACACGGCGTAGGTCGCGGTGACTGGATTGACGCCCATTGCAATGCTTCTTTGGAGCAGCCCTCCCCCGAAAACAAAACCCAGGTTGAGGTTGGCGCCAAATATGCCGGTGAATATGCAAATTCCAAGGCCGACCAGAAAGCTGCGCCCGCGCTCATTGGTTGGGTTTGTTACCTTCGCTTGTTCCTTCTCCCTGCGCTTGCCGGCGACGCCGCAGAAGGATAAGCCCGCAATCAGAACCGGCATACTCGCGAGCAGCAGGAGACCACGCGGTTGGAGTAGGGCAGCGGGGTTGAGCACCAGCAGCGGAACCAACGAACCGCCGAGACAGGAGAGACCCGAGACCACCGCAATCGCCAGCGCCATTCCAACCGCGCTAATCCCCAGCCCATAGGTGACTTGGGCGATCCCCCAGAAGAAACCAAAAACCAACGGATACAGGAGCATCCGTGGCGCCGCGCCCCGATACAGCTCTGCCAATCCCGGAACAAATCCACTCGCCATCAGCCAGGGCAAGAGGAGGAGGGCCACCGTGGCGAAAACCAACCAAGTGTTTTCCCACCGCCAGCGACGGGAATATTTCATGGGCGCCGGGAAGCTGCCATTCAACACACCACTCACGAAGATGATCGCCATGCCAAGCCAGAAGTGTCCACTCATCTGTCATCCTTGGAGGTGCGGGAGTCCGGAGGTCGAGTCAGCATGTAGTGAAACGGGGCTAAAACCGGGCTGCTCTTATCTCAATCACGGGAGGCGCATTTTAAGGCGCTGACGGGCGTGAATCAAGCGAATTGTGAAATTGAGGAACCTTGCGCCGTCGGCTTGCTCCAGGTCCGGGAGTGATCGTGAATGAACTGCTGAGAGGGTTTGAATTGTTCTCTCACATGCGGTTCGGCTGGGAATGCTGGAGGCGCGGGTGAGAATCGAACTCACGCATAAAGGTTTTGCAGACCTCTCCCTTACCACTTGGGTACCGCGCCCTCTGAGAACAGTTGCTAGTGGTTAGTGGCTAGTAAGTTCCCTCGCTAACCACTGGCCACTAACCGCTAGCCACTGAAATCAGTGGAGCGGGAAACGGGATTCGAACCCGCGACTTCGACCTTGGCAAGGTCGCACTCTACCACTGAGTTATTCCCGCCCGCTCACAAACCTTACCTCTGGTAAAGTGATTATAGGAAGCGGTGATTGTTAATGTCAAGCCTGGAGAACTGTGACGAGTGACGAGCAAAAGGCGGAGAACAGTGGCAAGTGACAAGCAAGGCTCAGTCTGCTTATGAGTGCTCGTCACTCGGCGTGGTTTCCGCTTGCTCGTCACTTGTCACATGTCACTCGTCACTTGTCGACGGTGGGAGCATCCACAGGCTGGGCCGCCTCGCGCAAGAACTTTGCGGACTCCTCCGGCGGTGTGGGATTGATGTAGAAGCCCGTGCCCCATTCAAAGCCGGCGACTTTGGTCAGTTTTGGCATGATTTCCAGGTGCCAGTGGTAGTAATCCTCTGTGGATTCCCCGATGGGCGCGGTGTGAATGATGTAGTTGTAAGCAGGCCACTCCAGCACGCGGTCCAGACGCGACAGCATATCCTTCAAAATCGGAGCGAGCTGCTCGAACTCAGCTTTCTGGGATTGTTCGAAGGCACATTGGTGGGTCTTCGGGATAATCCATATCTCAAAGGGGAATCTTGGCGCAAAGGGCGCCAGAACCACGAAGGCCTGATTCTCCGCGATCAGGCGCGCACTCTTTTCCATCTCCTGGCGGATCATGTCGCAAAAGATGCAGCGCTCTTTGAAATTGTAATGTTCACGCGCGCCGTCCACCTCTTCGCGGACGCGCTTGGGCACAACGGGCAGAGCGATGAGCTGGGAGTGGGTATGCTCGAGCGAGGCGCCCGCAGCCTCACCGTGGT
>Ga0326727_10002529_pt1 | contig 61966 bp, 57 predicted proteins | sample MB2enrmetagenome_FD_207643 | JGI IMG/M metagenome (GOLD analysis project Ga0326727, IMG submission 207643) | Lab enriched peat soil microbial communities from McLean, Ithaca, NY, United States - MB29MY | ecosystem: Environmental > Terrestrial > Soil > Wetlands > Peat | place: USA: New York...
CTCCTGACACTGCTCGCACATTCAGGAGGGAGGCGTCGTACCAAACGTCAAGGTAGTCTCCCGCGAGAAGGAATCGATAACCCGGGGGCAAGCCGAGAAGGCGTGCGATCTCTGGATGGTCCTCATACAAATGGTCGGTGTGGAGCGGAGCGAAGAAGTCGGGCGCATCCGAGAAGATATCCCCGCACCAGATATACCAGCCGCTCGTATCGCCGGCAATGGGGTGACGGACGCCGTTGACTGGAGTCAGGCCCTTCGTTGATAGCGCAAAGCCAGTCTTAGTGCTGCCCATAGCGGGTGCAAAATCTGTTCCATACTGTTCACAAACGGTCCTTTGCATTTCCTCCGTTCTTGCTTGCAATGAGCCTGTCTCCTCTGCCGCTTGCCAATCTGAGACACGCCTGGAGGCCACGGCGTTAACCTCGTCCAGAATTTCCTCTTCCTCAAGGAAGCTATCGAAGCTGGAGCCGGTGTGGTCGAATGGTTTATCCTTTTGAACGCTCATTTCTGCCCCTTCTTATTCTCCCACTGATTTGCCGGCTTGAACTTCGAAGAACTTCTCCACATCTGTAATTGTCGTTGTCATGCGGTAGGGCGGCAGGCTGGCGAGGAAGGTTTGGCCGTAGCGCTTTTGCGTGATCCTGGGATCGAGCAGGACGAGGACGCCGCGGTCGTCTAACGAGCGGATCAGGCGGCCGAAGCCTTGCTTGAGGGTTAGGACGGCGGCGGGGACCTGGTAGTCGAAGAAGGGACGGCCGCCGGCTTCTTCAATGGCCTTCATGCGGGCGGAGACGATGGGGTCGCTGGGAACGGCGAATGGTAAGCGGTCGATGATGACGCAACTGAGCGACTCGCCTTGCACGTCGACGCCCTGCCAAAAGCTGGCGGTTCCGAAGAGGACAGAATTGGGCGTGGCGCGGAACTCTTCGAGCAATGCTTTTCGCGGCGCGGTTCCGTGAAGGAGGATGGGAAAGTCCAGGACCGGCAGGAGGCGTTCGTAAAGGTCGCGCATCTGGGCGTAGCTGGTGAAGAGGCAGAAGGCGCGGCCGCGAGTGATTGTGAGTACGCGGCGGATGCATGCGGCAGCGGCTTCGGGAAATTCGGGGTCGCGCGGGTCGGGCATCTCGGGCGGCAGGTAGAGAAGGGCCTGCTTTCCATATTGAAAGTGCGACGGGACGACCAGCTCGCGGGTATCGCCGAGGCCCAGCCTTTTGCGCATATGCTCGAAGCCGCCCTGCACGGTGAGCGTGGCCGAGGTGAGCACGACGGTGGGGATCTGTTCGAAGACCAGCTCGGAGAGCAGTTGGGAAACGTCGATAGGCGTGGCTTGGAGGAAGGTGGTGCGCGGGCCTCCGCGAGGGGCGAAACGTCCCTCAGGGGCTAAAGCCCGGCTTCTTCCTCTGTCGTTTTCGGCACGACTCAAGCCACCCCAGCGACGAAGACCTGTCGCTGGGGACCCTGCAAAGTCGTGCCCTTTCAAAGCATCGCCTGCCTTGAAGTTACTCGCGTTCGAAGCTTCGGCTCGTTCTCCGCTTTGCGAGTGCGCGCGGCGTTCCATCCAATAGACCATGTTGCTGGAGTTCGATTCGAGCAGGAATTCGAGCTCGGTGCGCAGGCGGGCTACGCGCTTCTTCAGTCCTGGCGCCTCGTCGACTCCCTCCAGGCCGTCCATCTCCGCTTCTAAGCGGCGAAGCGTGGCGCGGACGCCCATGTAGAGATCGCCGGAGGTCTCGAGGAATTCTTCGCGGCCGGTGAAGGGCTGGCGGCCATCGCCGGAGATGGGCAGGCCGGCAAAGAACATGCGGGCGCGCTCGCGGAGCTGCTGGGTGACGGCGGGCAGATTTTGTGCGCCGTCTTTTCCGCGCAGCAGCGTGTCGGTGTCGCGGGCCAGATCTTCGAAGCGAATGTTGCTGACCGAGAGGCCGAAGTAACTTGAGGCCACGTCTTCGAGCTCATGGGCCTCGTCGAAGACCACGGCGGCGGCTTCGGGAAGGATGCCGGCATCGGGGGCGCCGACGGCCTCCTGCTTGACGCTGAGGTCGGCAAAGAACAGATGGTGGTTGACGATGACGATGTCGGACTCGAGAGCCTTGCGGCGCATTTCCGTAATGAAACAGCGGCGATAGTCGGGGCAAGTCGAGCCGAGGCAGGCGTCGGTGCGGGCATCGAGCTTGTTCCATAGCGCGCTTGATTCGGGCATGCCGGAGAGCTCGGCACGGTCGCCGGTTTCGGTGGTCTGCTCCCACTGGGCAATCTGGTGGAACTGGTCGATTTCTTCGAGGCCGGAGAGAATCGGCTGGTTGCGCAACGCGCTGAACTTGTGGCGGCAAAGGTAGTTTGCGCGGCCCTTCATATAGCAGACGCGGAGCGGGCCGAGCAGGGTTTCGAGAAAGGGGATGTCGCGGAAGTAGAGCTGGTCCTGGAGAGCCTTGGTTCCGGTGGAAACGATGATGCGCTGGCCGGTGCGGAGGGCGGGCAGCAGGTAGGCGAGGGTTTTGCCGGTTCCGGTGCCGGCCTCGACGATAAGGTGGCGGCGCTCTGAGAGTGCGCGTTCGACGGCCTTGGCCATTTCGAGCTGGCCGGGGCGATACTCGTAGGGCAGCGAAGAACGCGCCAGAATGCCGCCCGGCGAGAAGAACTCATGGAGCGTGGGCAGGGCACGGGTTGTGGCGTCGCTGGGGGCCATGGGGACTCACTCAATCATAGTGAGTCTGGCCCTTCGGCTGAGCAGGCCGGGGGAGGCGCGGCATGGAGTTCGGGTTCGGGCTCAGCCCAAAACGGGAAGCCAAAACGGGAGATCGGGCGGGGCTGGCTTGGCGAGGACGATGATCACTTCGCGCCCTGACTGTAACGCGAGTCCATCCATCGGCCGACCAGAGAAGCCTCTTCAGGTTCCGGTGGAGTCTCGATCTCGGCGGCTCTCTTCAGCAGCCTCTTGCGGGTGGTGGATGAACGTTTTGTCTCCAGCGCTTTTTCTGCCGCAGCGGCGTACGGGTTGACCGGATTAGGATTTGCTTGGTTGCTGTGAATGTGCATGTTCCACTCCTGACAGTGGCAGGGCAGATGGCGGGCCGGGATTGTGCATAAAGGATGAGAGACTGCTCATCCGGCGAAGCGGTGTACTGTCGCGGCCAGGTTAACCCTGCTGATGGGACTAAGCTGGAATAGCGGTCTTCTCCGATGAACCGTAAGCCGGGGCTTGACGTGTGCGATGTAAAGCGGATGTGGGATTGATTTTCAGCGTCCCCGTCCATTTGTTGACTGGAGACAAAAATTGGCGAAGTATCGCAGATCGGTTTTGCCCCTGGAGGCAGGCGCCGCGGCGCTGCCTCTGGTGGCCATTGTGGGGCGGCCCAACGTGGGCAAGTCGACGCTCTTCAACCGGCTGACGGGTAGCCGGCGCTCGATTGTGGGCGATGAGCCGGGCATCACGCGCGACCGCATTTATGGGGAATATGAGTGGGCGGGACGGCAGTTTCGCGTCGTGGACACCGGCGGCATTGTGCCCGACGATCCTGAGCTGATTCCCACGGAGATTTACAACCAGGCGAAGGTGGCGCTCGAAGAAGCTGACGCGCTGGTACTGGTGGTGGATGCGCGGACGGAGCTGGCCAGCCCCGACTACGACCTGGTGCGGCTGCTGATTCGCGGCGGCAAGCCGGTGTTTCTGGCGGTAAACAAGGTCGAGGGCGAAGCCATGGCGATGGGGGCGGAGAACTTTCGCCGGCTGGGAATTCGCAATGTGTTCCCGATCAGCTCGGAGCATGGGCTGGGAATTGGCGATTTGCTGGATGCGATTTCGGAGGCGATTCCGGAGGGGGAAAGCGAATGTCCGGCAGGGAGTGCCGCAGGGGCTAAAGCCCATCTTGAGACTGGGGGCGTTGCGGCACGACTCAAGTCGTGCCCTGATACAAAGCAGAGCATTGCTGCAGGTGGTGAAGCCTGTGTCGACTTTGAGGAGCTCGCGGATGGCTTGCTTGGCGCGGAGCTTTCGCAGGATGAGCGAGGATTGGATGAGAAACACAACCGCACGCATGGGGAGTTTGAGCAGCACGAGACTTCGGTGGCCATCATCGGGCGGCCCAACGTGGGGAAATCGACGCTGCTGAATGCGTTGACGGGGACTTCAAGAGCCATTGTTTCGCCGGTTGCGGGGACTACGCGCGATGCGGTGGATGAGGTGGTGGAGTTCGAGGGCAGCCAACTGCGGTTTGTGGATACGGCGGGCATTCGCCGCAAGGGCAAGACGCACCTGATGGCCGAAAAGATGAGCGTGGTGATGGCGCGGCGGCATCTGGAGGCGGCGGACGTGGCGCTGCTGGTGATCGACGCGACGGACGGCGTGACGGCGGCGGACGCCACCATCGGCGGATACGCGCACGAGAGCGGGCGCAGCGTGATCATCCTGGTGAACAAGTGGGACGCGGTTACCACGGGGCGGACGGACCTGAAGCCGCCGGCGGATCGCGAGATATTCGAGAAGCAACTTCGCACGGTGCTGAAGTACCTGAGCTATGCGCCGGTGATTTTTCTTTCAGCCCTGGAAGCGACGGGGCCTGGAGCGAAGAAGCTGTTGCGGGTGCTGAACGAGGTAGTGGCTGTGGCGGCGGAGCGGCGCAAGCGGGTTTCGACGGGACAGATGAACCGATTCCTGGAGAAGATCGATTTTCAGCGCGCGCCGGTGCCCATGGCCAAGCGGATTCGCATCTTCTATATGACTCAGGCTGCGGTTGCGCCGCCTACGTTTGTGCTGTTTACCGACCGCGATGTGAAGCTGCATTTCAGCTTCGAGAGGTTTTTGGAGAATCAGATACGCGAGGCATTTGGGTTCAAGGGGACACCGATCTGGTTCAAGGTGCGGGCGCGGAATGCGGAGAAGAAGGAGTAGCGGAGCGCGGCACTCTGTCTCAACCGCAGTAATAGTAGCAGGAGGAGTTTTTCATCCACCATAGCCCCCACAGCAGCATCGCAGTGATCGCTGTTGCGGCCAAAACGATGAACACTAGCCGCAACGGCCTGTGATCACGTGTGCTCGGCACGATGCTCTGCGTTAGGATTGCCGTTTCCTGGCGATCCGCACGGCCCCAAGTCTTCCGCGCGAACGTTGCTGCCGGAACGTCATGCGCCCCCGGAGCCGCGGTCCCTTTAGGTTGAGGTACGCGATAGCGGAAACCCGCCGGCAGGCGCCAGGTGGCAAACCACCCGCTGGACTTCAAGACGGTGTAAGGCCCATTAGGCGTCACTTTGAAATCCCTGCGATTCCAGGTGCGAGGACTCTTCTTCATTCGATCCGCCTGAACGACTGCTGTTGGCTTTCGTGCCAGCCGCCGCGATTTTCCGCGACGATGCCGGACAGAATTATAGTAACGCCGATGCGCAAAGGGGCGTTCTCCCTCCGCATCAGGCGCGAGGTTTGGAGCGCATGAAGGGCTTCTCGAAGATGCGGTAAAACGCGAAACTTATCAGCAGGATTATTGCTGTGCCGGGACCGGCTACGATCAGGAATCCTGTGAGCTTACTTAGGTGATAAGGCTGCACAAATAATTGCCAGATCAACTGCTGGATGGGGAAATGAAGCAGGTAGAGGCTGTAAGAAAATCCGCCGACCCAGACGATGGGCGGGAAGTTGGCGATGCGGCGGACGATGTTTTTGTTACTGCGCGTGGCCGCGATGAGAAGGAAGGCGCTGCCGATGCCGACCAAGATGTTGAGGACCGGGCCGGAAGACAGGTTGCCGGGAATGAGCCATAGGGCGCGTAGGATCATGAGAGCGGCGACGACGGCTAACAACTTGAACTTCCAGTCTCTGGTTTTGGTAGGTTGCTTGTTTTCTCGAAAGGCTCTGATGGCGGCGAACATGCCGATGGAGAAGATGAAGACGAACTCCGGGTTGAGCATGTCGATGAGATAGAAGTAGACGAGCGCATAGAACACGGCCGAGAGGACAGCAGTGAGGGCGAGAACGGGGGCGATGCCTTTGCGCATCCATATCCAGACGAGCAGGGGAAAGAGCACGTAAATTTGCGACTCGGTGGCGACCGACCAGAGGGGAGCATTGATCACGTATGGTGCGGCCTGGAGGTTCTGGACGAGAAAGATGTGGCCGAGAACTCCGCGGAGGGTGAGCGGGAGCGATTCGTCGTACATGGTATGGGTGTGGGGTTTGAGAAAGGCCCACGCGATGAGGATGGAGAGGGCGAGGGCGGCATAGTAGGGCGGCAGGATTCTGCGGATGCGGGCAATTGCAAACCCTTTGGCCCCGCCGCGCAGAGAGCCGGTGCGGAGGACGGGCATCATGAGGCAGAAGCCGGAGAGCGCGATGAAGAAGGTTACGGAGAAGTGGCCATAGATGAGCCAGCCGAAGAGGATGCTTTCAAGCTTGCCGGGAGCGGAGCCGGGATAGAGAAGCGTAGGCCAGCTCTGCAGGTAGGCGTGATGGAAGACGACGAAGAGAGCGGCGAAGGCGCGCAGGCCGTCGAGATAATCGAGATGTTGATTGCGAGATGAGGGTTCAGGGGCTGGCTGGCCTGATTGCGAATCGCCGGACATTCGTGTCTCCCGCGGGCGTTCTACGATTCACGCGTTGGAGGGGGCGCGTGATGAATTGAATCCAATGGTAGCCGGTCGGGTCAGAGGAATTCTCCCTCAGGGGCTAAAGCCCATTGATTATTTCAGCTGCTTTCGGCACGACTGAAGTCGTGCCCTGATACAAAGCGCTTCCCAAATAGAGTTTCCCGCAGCCTGTGAAGTTGTGCCCTTTCAAAGCCACTTTGAAAAAGCTCTTAGTTGTTTGGCTGCGGCTGGGGCGGTTCGGCGGGAGGATTTCCGGAAGACGCGTCGGCGATCTTGGTGATGTGGACGGTGGCCTGGGTCTCGGGAACAGTGCCGTCGTTGACCTGGACCTCGATGGGTTTGCCGAGGATGAGAATGCGCTGCACGGCACTGCCGCGCGCGGGGACTATGAGGCGCTGAGTGACGGCGTTGGAATCGGCGGTGCGCACGGTGACTGGGACTTCGCAGGAGACGTAGCCGCTGTTGGAGACATTGACAGCTACGAGCCAGTTGCCGGCTTCGGCCGCGGTGGGAAAGACGCTGTCGATCTTGAGGTCGGGCAGGCCCTTGTCGGCGTCGATCCAGTCGGCGAAGAACCAGGCCAGGTCGCGGTGGCCGTTGGTGGATTCGAGGAGTTTTTCGAAGCCCGTACCCTTCAGGGCGGCGGATAGAGCGGGGTCGCCGACGAGGTCGCGGAGCATCCAGAAGACATAGGCGGCCTTGGTGCGGTAGTAGACGGGGGAGATGGCAGCGGCGAGCGGCTGACCGGCACTTTCGCCGGGGCTCTCGGGCTCGGCCAGCGCGAGTGCCGGGCGCGCGGCTTCGAGTGCGCCGAGGGCCTGTTCGCGGCCGCGCTGATTTTCAACCCAGAGCGTGCCCATAAAATGAGCGACGCCCTCGTCGAGCCATGCGGGCAGCGGCGGAGAGCTTAGCAAAAACGCGTGGGTGAGCGCGTGGGCAAGGATGCCGTCGAGCTGGTCCGGATTGGTTTTGCGAATGGCCGTGACCAGCAGTGCGCCGGTTTCAAATGGCGCGTCTTGAGGGTCGGGCAGATCGAGAATGGTGAGCGGCGAACGGGGAGTTTCGCCGAGCCAGTGTTGCAGAAGCGGCGTGACCGCGGTTGCGGCGGCGGTCCAGTCGTCGACGGCGGGCTCGTCTTCAGGGAGGGTCCAGGCGGTGGTGTTTGAGGCGGTGTGGGATTTGCGAATGGCGACGAAGAGGCTGGGCGCGTCGAAGCCCAGGATTGAGTCTTCGAGAGCGGCGGTGGCTATGCCGGGAAGCAGCTGAGTTTCGTCGAGGTCTTGACCGGGAATGGGCTCGGGACCCTTGGCCTCGGTGATGGTGAGGGCGGCGGGATGGCCGTTGATGAGGGCCACGGTCGGAGCGTTGCCGTGGGGGAATTCAACGGTTAGGCTCAGGCGGAAGTGTGCGCCGTAGAGGCGGAACTTTTGCTCGCCGATCTCGTCGAAGAGGCGCGCGCCATCGCCCAGAATTACAGGCACGCTCGATACCGGGTACCAGACCACATTGCCGAAGCCGCGCAGGCCGGTAAAGGGCACGGCGATCTGGTCCCAGTCGGAGTGCAGGGCGACTTCAGAGGGCGTGCCGACGGTGAGCAGGCGCTGAGCGGAGGATGCGATGACGCCGGAGTAGGTGACGTCGAGCTGAAGACTTGAGCCGGGGGCGAGCGGCTGCGCGAGCGAAACGACGGCCTCGTGCAACTGTCCGGTGTGGTCGGCGTCGGAGTTGAGCGTGGAGACGGGGAAGGTCAGATCTTTGGAGTTGAGGCGAATGCGCTCCCAGTCGAGCGATGAGGAAAGCTGCAATGGGATGCGCGCCAACGAGACTTTGCCATCGTTGCGCACGGTGATGAGAGCGCGGACGGCGATGTGCTGCTCGGCGGTGCGCAGGCGGACGTCCATGTCGAAGGCGGTGAAGGTGACGGCCTGACGGTCGGCGTCTTCGGCCACCTGCGGTGGGGCCAATTGCGCGGTGGTTGTTTGGGCCGCGGCGGGACTGTCGGATTTGATCTCGCCGTTTTCGTCGATAGAGCGGGAGAAGATGACTTGGCCCTTGGGTTGCTGAACTTGCGTCCGGGAAGCGGGTTGCGAATTGGATGGTGAGGGCGAAGTGGTCTGCGCGAAGCCGGGCAAGAGAATCATGGAGGCGGCAGTCGCGGCCAGACAGCTGGCAGAAAAGTGAGTCGCTTTGAAAGGGCACGGCTTTAGCCGTGCCGCAAAGGCGCGAAAAAAGGCTGCGGCTTTAGCCGCCAAGGGGGTGAGGTTGTGCGCAAAGACCTTCCCTCGGGGGCTAAAGCCCATCAACACATTTGCCCCTCCAACGGCACGACTGAAGTCGTGCCCTTTCAAAACAAAAATGATCGGTGCGACACGGGAATCGTCAGCAGTCCAAATCGTGTCGGCTATCGAGAACCTCATGAGCCCAAGCCTTTCTGCTTTCTTGGTTTGGACGGTTGCGGAGCGGCGGCGGCACCTGCGGTGCGGCCAACTGCGGCTTCGGCGCGAAGAGCTTTCGCGCGGCGCTGGCGGAAGGCTTCAAAGAGCACCACCGCTCCGGCTGCGGAGACATTGAGGGAGCTGACGCCGCCGGCCATGGGAATGCGGAGCAGGTGGTCGCAGGTGCGGCGGACCAGGTCGTGGAGGCCTGCGCCTTCGCGGCCCAGGACGATGATGCAGTCGCCGGTGAAGTCGAATTGGTCGTAGTCGGATTGTCCGTGTTCGTCGAGACCAACGATCCAGAGGTTCTGGCGCTTGAGCTCTTCGAGGGCGCGGACCAGGTTGACTACGCGGGCGATGCGGAGGTGCTCGGCGGCGCCGGCGCTGGCTTTGACGGCGACCGGGCTGAGGGGTGCGGAGCGGCGCTCGGTGAGGATGACGCCGTCGACTCCGGCGCCGTCGGCAACACGCAAAAGAGCGCCCAGGTTTTGCGGGTCTTCAACGCCGTCGAGAGCGAGCAGCAGGCGGGCTGCGCCAGTGTTGGCCGTGAAGAGGTCTTCAATGGCGAGCGATTCCTGGGGGCGGACGAGGGCGACGACGCCTTGATGCGCGGGGGTCTGGGCCAGCAGCGTCAGTTGTTCGCGCGACTCCTGGCGGACGCGGACGCCGGCCTGGCGGCAGAGGGCGACGAGGCGCGAGAGGCGGTCATCGGTGCGTTCTTGAGCCACCTGGACGTGGTCAAATCGGCGCTTGCCGGCCTTGAGCGCTTCCTCGACCGGGTGCAGCCCGTAGAGAACTTCCATGAGGGATAGTGTAATTAGTGCGGCCGTCCGGGGAGGACGAAGTGGTCGGCGCAGCGGGGTTCGTAGAAGTCGCCGGCCATGATGATGGGACTGTCCCAGGGCGCGGGGTTGCCGTCGACGAGGCGCTGCGGGTAGATGGCCTTGGCTCCGCAACTGCAATAGGCAATGAGCTCGGTGATGTTGCCGGCGTAGAGGCGGACGAGCAAGGAGAGATCGATCATTTCACCGAAGGGCATGCCGCGGAAGTCGAGTTCGAGACCGGCGACCATGACGTCGTAGCCGGACTCAAGCAGGCGCTTGGTGAAGAGGAAGAGATCCTGGACGAACTGGCCTTCGTCGATGGCGAGGCATTCAACGCGCTTGCCGATCTGCTGCTCGGTGGCGGCCAGGACGGGAAGAACCGACCAGGGATTCGAGGACAGGAATTCGACGGCCTGCATTTTGCCGCAGCCGTTGGGGTTGCGGCTTTCGATGAGTCCGGCAGCAGCCTTGGTGTCGTCACTGGGCTTGAGAAGCATGACGTGTTGCTTGGCGTACTGGCGGCGCGTCTCGATTCTGCGCAGCAGTTCAGCGGTCTTGTTGCTGCGCATGGGGCCAACGATCAGTTCCAACTTGCCTAGCACGGGTGTCTCCAACATGGCTTGGAGATCATTGTCGCGCGAAGGGCTTGGTTGCGGCCAGGAATTCCAGCGTTGCGGGGGGTGGTGCGAAGGAGATTTTCAATTTGACGGTTGGAGGGTGAGGTTGAATTACGCCCATTCCGGTCGTCGCGGCGACTGCGGCATGGATGGGCACCCGCGTTGCGGATGGTTCGCAGGCTTGAATCTGCGCGGGATTTCGCTTGATGGAGTGGCTGGCAAGTTGAATACTGGGATCAGTGAAGCACATGAGCCCGAATCCGATCAAATCTTTTACCGCTGTGCTGGAGCCGGACAAGATTGGGCTGAGGTCGCTGATGGCGCGGGTTCCATTCGATGTTGCCAAGGCGTGGCCGGTGCGGAAGGGACTGCGCGTGCGTGGCGAGATTCTTGCATTGAAGAGCAAGGGGCGGACGGCAAACAGTGAAGGCCTTTCAGCGAAGAGCAAAAGTGGGGGATTGGCCTTTCGCACGGCGTTGTTCTCCGATCCGCAGGGCGGGGGACACTTTCTTGTGGTCAACCGGAAGATGCAGACGGCGGCGAAGGCCAAGGCTGGGTCGAAGGTTCGGATTCGGCTGGAACCGGACCTGGAAGAGCGGCCGGCGGTGGTTCCCGCGGAACTGGCGCGGGCGCTGAAGGGTGATCGGCGGCTGAGGAAGTGGTTCGACGGGCTCAATTACACCACGCGCAAGGCGATCGGGGAATGGGTCAACGAGCCCAAGAGCGCCGTCAGCCGGGCAGAGCGCGCCGAGAGAATAGCCGAGCGGCTGCTGCTAACGCTGGAGGGCGAGCAGGAGTTGCCGCCTATCTTGCAGGCGGCGTTTCACCACGAGCCGCTGGCGCGCAGTGGATGGGAGGCGATGACGGTGGCGCAAAGGCGTAGTCATCTGTTAGGGATTTTTTACTATCAGAGCATTGAGGCTCGTGAGCTGCGCGCGGAGAAGGCGGTGAAGGCAGCATTGCGGGTGGCGCGAAGGAGATTTCCTGATTGAGGGTCAACGAGTGACCTCGAGTCCCACCCGCTTCATCGCCGAATATGGCAGTTGTTCTTGTGGTCTTTGTGAGAAAAGTGACAACGGTCCGTGCCTAAAGGGGCCGCGGAAGACTCGGAATGTGGGGTGAAATGGGCTTAGAGCGTCCCCCAGGGGCTAAAGCCCATCGTTTATTTTTCAGCTTGCGGCACGGCTAAAGCCGTGCCCTTTCAAAGCAATGAGTTTTTCCGCAGCCTGTGAAGTCGTGCCCTGATACAAACCGATTCCAGAGTCGAGTTTTTCCGCAGCCTGTGAAGTCGTGCCCTGATACAAGACGATTCCACAGTCGAGTTTTCCGCAGCCTGTGAGACTCCCTGTCCCCTCCGCAATCTCCGATCTACGGCTGTCGTGCCAAGGACAGGGCCGATTGAGATTCGCCAACGGAAGAGCCGAATCGGGAGCTTAACAATTCTTTACAATTTGAAGGTCTTTTCGGCACAATCTGAGGCCCACGGATGGCGTCTAATGGAGGGAGATGAGTACAGCAGCGACTGTTCACCCCTTCTTCGCGCAACCTTCCGCGGCCGTGGATCAAGATCAGATTCGGCAGGAGAACCTTGCCGTTTCCGCGGGCCTCAAACGCCAGGACGTAGGCTTGCTGGATGAGCTGATCGTCCGCTATCAGCACCGGCTGATGCGCTACCTTCTTTATTTGACGAGCAACCGCGAGCTGGCCGAGGACCTGTTCCAGGAGGTCTGGATGCGGGTGCTGGTGCGGGGCGCGCAGTTCAACGGACAGGCGCGGTTTGACACCTGGCTGTTTACCATCGCCCGCAACCTGGTGATCGACATGCGGCGCAGGCGCACCATGGCCAGCCTGGACGAGTTGTTTGACGGCGGGAGCGACGACGACCGGCCGATGAGCTTTGAGATTGCCGACGGCGAGCCGACGCCCTTCGATCGGCTGTCGAATCTGGAAGACCGGGAACGGATTGCGGCGGCGCTGTTGCAGGTGGATGCGCTTCACCGCGAGGTGCTGGTGCTGCGGTTCCACGAAGAGATGTCGTTGGAAGAGATTGCGAAAGTGACACGGGCGCCGCTGTCTACTGTAAAATCAAGACTATATAGGGGCATGGCCGCGATAAAGCCAAAGCTGGAACGGGGCCATCCTCGATTGCAGGGTATGGGCTTGCAGGGGGCAGTGTGAATTCGGTGGGCTTGGCGGGCAATGCAACTGGCGACGGAGGCACGGGGCAGGACGCTGACCGCGACCTGCTATCGGCGCTGGCCGGAAAGCAGGCTGGCTGGGACTGCGATGTGGCCCATCGCACCTGCCGCGTTGTGAACGCCTCGCTGGGCGTGATGCAGGAGCAGAAGGCCGGGCGCAGGCGCAGCCGGGCAGTAGCTTTGTCAGCGGCGCTGGTGATTCTGCTGGTGCTTGGCCCGCTGGTGTGGTGGGCCGGCGAAACCCTGATTGAAGAGCAGCGGCTGACCGGGCTGACGGGCCAGTTGAGCCTGGGAATCTTTTTCCTGAGTGCGGCAATTCTTGCCTGCGCGCTGCTGGCCGGTTGGCTTCGCCGCAATTCCTGACGGAATTGTTATAGAGTCGCATAGAGCCCTCTAATTCAATCCTGCGCAGGCGCTCGTTCCCTCAGGGGCTAAAAGCCCATCGTCTTATTTTCAGCCGCTTACGGCACGACTGAAGTCGTGCCCTTTCAAAGCGTCGAATTATTCGGAAGCTCCATCGAACGGCACAAACAATCCTCGTTATTGGGGAGACGCGCAACTTCCGGAATTGCTTTGCCGTCCATATGAACAGAGACTAAGCTGACCTTATTCTCTTGATATGCCCTCCAGAGGAGGGATGGACTTATGCGCGATCCTGAATCGATTTCGGCAAACGAAGACGCAAGGATGATTCCGGTGTGGTCGATCGTTGTTGCCATCCTGGCTTTTGTGCTGTTGGAATACTATTTCTTCTGGGCGTTGCCGAAGACTCAAAACCATCCGCCGCCGCTGGGTTTTCACATCTACTTCAGCCTTTCCGGCGGGGTGCTGGTGGCGCTTTACTTCCTGATGGTGGGCTACATCAGCAGAGACGCTCCGCGGCGGGCGATGAGCTCGCGGTTCTGGATGTTGATTTGCTTTGTGATGCCGGGCGGGATCGGCGCGGTGCTTTACTTTCTGCTGCGCCAGCCTGAGGTATCGCGGTGCCCGGCCTGCTCGACGCATGTGCAAAGCGACTTTCACTTCTGCCCGCAGTGCAATTACCGGCTGACCGCGAATTGCGGCAACTGCTACCGCACGGTTCGCGCGACCGACCAGTTTTGCACGAGCTGCGGACATGAGTTGGCCAAGGATCACATGCCGGCGCGGCTACGGGTGATGAACGACTGAGAACCTATCCGGAAACTATGACATTTGAAGGGTACGGGCTTCAGCCCGTACGTTTAGAGCCGAACTTGGTCTCCGGCTTTAGCCGCTGAGGGAATGCAAACTATTGAAAGGCCAACCCTCAGGGGCTAATGCCCAATCATTTAGAGATGCCGATGTACGGGCTGAAGCCCGTACCCTTCACGCCAAACAAAGCTATCGTACTGGTTCTGAGACTGGACATTGACCGCGCCGTGTTCCCTTCCTACAATCGTGCTTTGCATCTAAAGCTCGCATGTCTATCTCCGCGCTCATTATCGACGACGAACAACTTGCCCGCGACGAGCTCAAGTACCTGCTTGACCAAGTGGGCGGCGTGAAGGTTGTGGCGCAGGGGACCAACGGCATCGAGGCCGTGGACCTGATCGAAGAGCACCGTCCGGATCTTGTTTTTCTGGATGTGCAGATGCCTGGCCTGGACGGATTTGCGGTGATTCAGCGGCTGATGGAGCGGGCTAAGGCGCGGACAGGCCGGGAACCCGAAGAGGAAGCCGAGCCGCTGCCGCAGATTGTTTTTGCAACGGCCTACGATCAATACGCCGTGCGCGCCTTTGACGTGAATGCGGTGGATTACCTGCTGAAGCCCTTCGATCGCGCGCGCGTTGAGCAGGCTGTGGCGCGGGTGCGCAGCCGGATGGCGGGCGGCAATTTGAATGCAGGAGGGGCGAGCCAGGCGGCGGAGTCGCAGGTGGAGACGCAGCTCGATGCACTGTTGCGCCTGCTGAACCGGCCGGGCGGCACTGCTCATGGCGCACAGGCAGCCAAGGCGCCCACCAAACTTATCGTGCAGGCGCAGAGCCGGCTGCTGTTGGTGGACCAGGCGGAGATTTGTTATGCGGCCATTGACGAGGGCGTGATCCGGGTGGTGACGCAGACGTTTGAGGGCCATTCGAAATGCCGCACGCTTGAAGAGTTGCTGGAGCTGCTTGACCCGGCGGTGTTCTGGCGTGCGCATCGCGGATTTGTGGTGAACATCAACCACATTCGCGAGGTGGTGCCGTGGTTCAAGTCGAGCTACCAACTGCGCATGAACGACAAACGGCAGACGGAGATTCCGGTGAGCCGCGCGCAGACGAAGAGACTGAGAGAACTATTTAATCTGTAGTGGATTTTTGCTGCTCGGCGAGCCTGATCCAGGCGATCGCGGCGAATGCTCCCATCACGAATATTGAGACCAGGGCCGAGGCACTGGTGATGTCGTCGGCTTGCCACTGCTTGCCGGCTGGGTCGGAGACGATCTCGGGGACGGCATTGTGGAAGGCCTGGAGGACATTGCCGGCGGCGCAAAGTACATAGAAGAGCAGGGCCGCGGACCAGCTTGCCTGCCGGTTGGGAATGGCGGGCGCCGGGCTGGATCGCAGATAGAGCGCGAAGAGCAGATAAATGGTGAAGACGGTGCCATACCAGCCGAGATAGTTGGAGATGGGCACGCCGAACCAGGGTCCGCCGTCGAGCCAGGCCCAGCCGTGAAGGACTGTTCCCCATACGGGGTCCTGCGCGAGGTCCCACGCAACCATGATGAAGCTGGCGACCAGGGGAAGTGCGACGAGTGCGACGATTCGGGTGCCGGTGACAGGCGCATCCGATTTGCCGACAATCAGGCGGGCGAGCGTCCAGGAGACGTAGGCCATGCCGATATATGCGAGGCCCAACAAGATGGGCACATGAAAGAGCTTTGGCCCCATCAGCTCTTTGAAGTAGTAGTGGCCGAAGGGAAAGCCGGTGGCCACGCTTAGGTTCTCGCTGATGTTGCCGACCACGATGCAGATGCCGGCAAAGACCAGAATGCCGCGCAAGCGATAGTGGAGTGCGCCGTGGACCAGGGCGAAGGCCAGCGCGGAAAGAACATCGAAGGCGACAGCGAGTAATTGCGGGATGTGGGTTGGTGCGGCCTCGGCAACTCGGACACACGCGTAGATGGCCAGGATGAGGCCGAGCGCGAGGGAGACAGCGGGACGGTGAGGCGGTGCTGGCGGCTGGTTCATCGAGTGGGCAGAGCAAAATGAAGCACGGTATTACCAGATCGACTTTCGCGGCGGAAAGGGAACGCTTTTTGTTCTTCAGCAGGGCGTGACTTGGGTGTAATAGAACAACTCATCGGCCCCCGCTGACGCGCCGCCGGCCAGGAAATCGAAGCCGGCCGCGACCGTCCAGGCCTTTAGGCCCAGTAACCACCAGGGGAAGGGCCCGAGTACGCCTAAGGCAAGCAAGACCGCGTTATCCAAGAAGAGTAGGGCCGAAATACCGCCCGCGACTCCATCGCCTCCGCTAAGATCAACTGCGACCGCAACCCCCTTAAACAATGAAGCGCCCATGCTATCTCTGCCGGCCGGTCCGAGGAAAAGCGGTGTCTGCAAGCCAGGGAGACCGCTCCCGGGCACGTCGAAACTGAGAGTAACGCCCAAGTTCAGGCCCTCGCCCACCCCTGCACCAGCGCCGACGCCAGTGACCATAAGCCGCTGCCGCGTTTGCTGGTTGGCCAGCGTTAGCTGGAAACCCCCGTAATCAACTGAGAATGGCTCTATGTCTTGTCCAATCGAAAGTGTGGCGCTGTTCATCGGCGCCGGGATCTGCCAAGCGCTCTGCTTCAGGATCTCCGACCCGATAGCTCTGGCCACGTACTTCAACGAGGGAAGCTGTCGAACCGCCGCGAGTACCTGCATCATAAAGGACCTTCTTCCGGCATCTCCCCTCGCAACCGAAGCTGTCGCGGCCAGCCTAGACAATAGAGGCATCCGGAGTGGAAACACACGCGACGATCTCGTGCGATAAGGGTGCCGATGCGAATTCTCGAGCACGCGGCCACCGGTGGTCAATCGCAATCGTTCGCGCGTGTTTGTGACCGCGCTCGTTTAGTCGTAGCGCTCGAAGACGATCTGCTTCTTATGCCAGCCGTAACCGGCCAGCAGATCGCGCACGCCAGAAACCATGAAGTTTAGGCCGCAGATGTAGGCGTAGGTGTCGAAGCTCAGCTCCGCGGGCGGGGTTGCCGGGTCGGGCGCGGGAAGCGGCAGCGACAAGCCGAGGCGGGCGGCACGCTCTTCCACGATCCGCGAGACGTGAACCTGCACATGGCCGCGCAGGCCGGCCCAACTCTCCTGCGCACGGCTCAGCGTGGGCAGGTAGTGGAAGTTGGGCTTGCGCGCGGCGAGCGCCTCGAATTCGTCTTGATAGTAAATATCGGTCTCGTAACGGGTGCCGTAAACCAGCCAGATCTGCTTGCCGTTGCTGCGGTCGTCGCCATTGGCCGGAAACAGCCATTGCGTGTAGGCGCGCATGGGCGCTATGCCGGTGCCGGTGGCAACCAGAATGGAGTCGGTGATGGGCGACTGCAAGATGAAGTGCCCGTGCGGGCCGTGCACCTGGATCTCGGCGCCGATGGGCAGGTCGGGCAAATCGGCGAGGTGGTTGGAAAAGAAACCCTCCTCCACACGATTCACGCAGAGCTCGAAGCGGTTGCCGTTGGCCGCCGAGGCGATCGAATAGGCGCGGGTCTGCATTTTGCCGTTCGCATCCGGGGCCACGGCAGAGACAAACTGGCCGGCGGCAAAAGGGAAGCTCTCAAGCCCGTGGAGGACGAACTCGAAGTGGTAGCACTGGGCCTGCTCGGAGATGCAGACTTTTCGTTCAAGACGGGCGGTGTACGTTTCACGTGCCAAGGGAACTCCGCGGGGAATCGGATTAAGCCCGCAGGGGGCTGTAGCGAGTATCGCCAGTGGAGGGCTGAAGTGGCAAGTGCCGGCGCGAATTGTTCCGTTCGGAGCCTGACGCGGCCCGTTCTGGCGTCAGCGCTTCCACTCTATAATTGACAGGGAGCCGGACGAGAACTGCACAAGGTTCCTGGCATTCACGTCTGCACCTGAGGGATTCATGGCCGCATTGATCGAAGCGATAACTGTTAAGCGCAAGATGGTTTTTGAGTTTGAGAACACACCGTATTACTGCCTGGAGGCGGAGGTTTCTACGCCCACAGCACGCGGCGGGCAGACGCTGGTTCGCCTGAAGATGCGCAATCTTCTGACGCGCGCGGTCTTCGACAAAACATTCAAGGCTGGAGAAAAGTTCAAGGAGCCGGACCTGGAGCTGGTCGAAGCCTCGTATCTCTACAGCGACGGCGAGGGATCGTACTTTCTCGACCAGGAGAGCTTCGATACGCATACGCTGACCAGCGCGATGGTCGGGGACGCGCTGGATTTTCTGGTTGAGGGCGCGGTCATTCAGTTGCATAAGTTCAACGGAAATCCTATCGGGCTGCAGTTGCCGGAGAAGGTCGAGCTCGAGGTTACTTATACGGAGCCTGGGGCTCGCGGGGATACATCGGGCAACGTGACCAAGCTGGCGCGGCTGGAGACCGGCCTGGAGATCAAGGTTCCGCTGTTCATCCAGGAAGGCGTGAAGGTGAAGGTGTATACGGAGACCCGGGAGTTTGCGGGGCGGGCGTGAAAGCCTTTGCTGATGTTGGCATCACGCTCTCTCCTACTCAACCGACGAGCCAGGTGCTGGGGGCTTGAACAGATCACCTCGTGTCGCTATTGGTGCGGTCTTGGGGGGCGACTCGCTGATCAGTTGCAGGCCGGGGATTTGTTCGAAATGCTTGCGGTTGTTGCTGACCAGCGGGATGGAATGCCTGATCGCAGACGCCGCAATCCAGAGGTCATTTGCTGCGACCACGACGCCCGCAGGCAGTGACGCTCGGATGCGAGCGTACGTGTGACAAAGCTCCTCGTCGTAAGGAACAATCACAACGGCCTTTAACTTCTCCTGCAAATGCGAGAGAGTCTTGTCAGACCATTTTCGCTTCGCCGCACCGTAGAAAAGCTCACCGACGGTGACGAAGCTGACTGCAACGGTCTTCCCCCTCACGTGAGGCCGATACGCATCTCCTCGTGTATCCTTGGGCCTCATCAAGTATGAGAAAACGTCAGTGTCCAGCAGAACAGCGTCCATGGTTGCGGTTAGGCTCCTCGGCTTAAGTAGATGTCCTCCAGAAATCCGTCCAGATCTTCACCTTCGGGCCAACCACCTACTAGAACCCTGGGATTGCTCAGGGGCGTTACCCCCTGAGCTTCAGCAAGTTGCTCAAGTGACCTTCCTGAATAGAACTCCTTGGCCCCGATCAACAAGTGATCAGTTACACCAATCTCACCGATGGCAACCGATTCAACTCTTCCGCTGTGTGGATTGATTGTTGCAGTGCCTTCGATCTTGACGGGCTTACGCAGAGCATCATAGACTCTCTGCTCCTGCTGCGGCGTAAATGTGCAAACGATGGGTTGTCCGACAAGTGGATGAATCCGGCATTTATGGTCTTGCTCTTTGAAGTCCGCCATTTCCAGCACACCTTCAACGCTATGCAATCGGGTGGAAGGCGACTTGATTCGTTCTGAAACTCTTTCACGGACTCGCTTGTCGAAGATCGCCCTGATTGAACGTCTACCGCTGCCGGGCACAATCCATTCGATCTTGGTGACGTCCTTGTTCAAAACCTCACCCATGTCGCGCAAACTGTCGAGCAGGCCCGGTTCAAAGTTGCCGTTCTTTGGCGATCTGCGAGAACCGAGACTCTTCACCGCTGTTGCGACTTGCCAAACGACATCGCGTCCGAACGTCGTCATTTCAGGAATCGGAAGCGGCTGCTGGGGCTTCGCCAGTCCGAACGGCAAGACCGTGCTGCCTTTCTTAATTCCTGTGAGTTCAAGTGTGCATTCCTTATACACGAAAGAGGACTTCGGGCCTGGGCGAAGCGATAGCCCACCCTGCATAGCCTCAGCCTGTCGATTGACAGCATTCTGTGTCGCTTGGCAGATGCGGATCAGATCAGGGACGGAGATAGCCCCTCGCCGGATTCCTGGACCTTGAATTCGCAACGTCAGTAAGGGCTTTGAACGCTTAGTCGCCATGTCGATTGCAGATCACCACCTGAACATATTGCACCAGAGCAAGTGCATTGAGGAGCTTGTGAATTATAGCGCGATTGTGAATCATGAAGCGATTCCCGCTACTCCACCGTCACCGATTTAGCCAGATTTCTCGGTTGATCCACATCGCAGCCGCGGCGGACGGCGATGTAGTAGGCGAGCAGTTGCAGCGGGACGATCTCGATGAGCGGGCTGAGCAGCTCGATGGCCGGCGGAATGTGGATGACGTGCTCGACCAGGCTGCCGATGGTCGAGTCGCCTTCGGTGGCAATGGCGATTACGCGGCCGGAGCGGGCGGTGACTTCCTGGATGTTGGAGATGGTTTTTTCGTAGCGCAGCTTTGATGCGGGGTCGGATTCGTCGCGCGTGACCAGCACCACCACCGGCAGAGTTTCGTCGATCAAGGCGTTGGGGCCGTGCTTCATCTCGCCGGCGGGATAGCCCTCGGCGTGGATATAGGAAATCTCTTTCAGCTTCAGCGCGCCTTCGAGCGCAATGGGGAAATGAATGCCGCGGCCGAGGTAAAGAAAGTCGCGCGCGGTGGAAAAGTCCCGGGCAAGCTGTTCGCACTGCGCGGTGCGCTGGCGGAGAACTTCTTCAATTTTGACGGGAATGCGGCTGAGCTGCTCGATGAGCGCGACCGATTGGGCCGCATCAAGCTTACCGCGCAGCTGGCCGAGCTTGAGGGCGAGCAGGAATAGAGCTGTAAGTTGCGCGGTGAAGGCCTTGGTGGAGGCGACGCCGATTTCGGGGCCGGCGTGGGTATAGATGGCGCCGTGAGCTTCGCGGGCCACCATGGCGTCGACCACGTTGCAGATAGCCACAGTCTTTGAACCGAGCGCAATCATCTCGCGCTGCGCTGCGAGGGTGTCTGCGGTTTCGCCGGACTGGGTGATGAGCAGGCCCAGCGTATCGGGGCCGGCAATGGGGTCGCGATAGCGGTATTCGCTGGCGTAGTCCACATCGACGGGCAGGCGAGCCAGACGCTCGATCATGTATTTGCCGGTGAGCGCGGAGTGCCAACTGGTGCCGCAGGCGGCGATGGTAATGCTCTTGGCGGCGGCCAGTTCATGGTCGGGGATCTTCATCTCGCCAAGGAAGACTTTGCCCGAGTCGAGCGAAACGCGGCCTAGCGTGGTGTCTATAACGGCCCGCGGCTGCTCCCAGATTTCCTTGAGCATGAAGTGCTTGTAGCCGCCCTTTTCCGCCTGGATGGGATCCCAGAGAATGCGCGTGAGCTTGCGCTGGACGGGGTTTCCATCGAAGTCGGTCAGCGTCACACCGGCCAGGGTGAGAATGGCCATGTCGCCGTCGGCAAGGAAGTAGATGTCGCGCGTGTGGTGGAGAATGCCGGGCACATCGGAGGCGACGAAGGACTCGCCTTCACCGACGCCGATGACGACCGGCGGGCCGAAACGCGCGGCGACGATCTTGTCAGGCTCGGAGGCGGAAAGAACGACGAGGGCAAAAGCTCCGGTGAGACGCTTGACGGCGCGGCGAACGGCAGCCTCGATGGGGATGGGCGCGCCTGCGGCTTCCGCATCTTTCTGAACTTGCTCGATCAGGTGGGCAATGATTTCGGTGTCGGTTTCGGTAACGAACTTGTGACCCTGAGTGATGAGCTCACGCTTCAGCTCGAGATAGTTCTCGACAATGCCGTTGTGGACGACGACGATGCGGCCTGTGCAGTCGCGATGGGGGTGGGCGTTCTCTTCAGTTGGCCGGCCGTGCGTGGCCCAGCGGGTGTGGCCGATGCCGAAGGTGCCATCGAGAGGGTGCTCGCGCAAAACTTCTTCAAGGTTGGCGAGCTTGCCGGAGGCGCGGCGGAGTTCAAGTGTAGGCGAGGCGAGCGCGGCGCGGGCAGGGCTGCCGACGGCGATGCCGGCCGAGTCGTAGCCGCGGTACTCGAGACGGCGAAGCCCCTCGATGATGAGTGGAACTACCTTCTTTGGGCCGACGTAACCAACGATGCCGCACATGCAACGATTTTATGCGAACCGGCTGGAGACGGCAGTGATGCGCACGATCAAAGGGATCATTTCCCGGTTTTCAACGCGCCGTAATTGCTTTTGAGCGACGCGGCCCAGACCCTTGGAGTGGAGCCGAAAATGCGCCGAAAAGTTTCAACGAACGCGCTGGACTGGCTATAGCCAACCGCGAAAGCGACCTCCTTGACCGAACGGCCCGCGACCAGCAGTTCCACCGCTCTCGTCAATCGAACCTGCCTCCGCCACGAATCAAAGTCAGTGCCGACATCGGCCTGAAAGGCTCTTTGAATGGTTCGGACGCCTACTCCAGCGGCGCGGCACAGCATATAAAGGGTCTTCGATTGGGCTGGATCTTGAAGCACCGCCCGCGCCACCGAGAGTGCCCGCTTATCGATGGGCAGCGTCACAAATGTCGGCACCGAAGATGCGTGAGTCAAATGCAGGATAGTGAGGTCGCGAAGGGCGCGCTCGTGGCGATTTTGTATGCGGAGCCGGCCGATGCGGACGGTCTCGACAATCAATTCACGCAACAGCGGGGACACGTGGAGCACGGCGCAATCATGGGTCATGTGCCGAACCAAGCCCGGACGAAAGTACAAGGTGCGCATAGAGACGGCCGCGGGCATGTGAATCCGATGGGTGGTCCGCGCGGGAATCCAGAGCGCAAAATGCGGGGGGATCAACCATGTGCTCTGGCCGGAGGAAACTTCCATTACGCCGCGGATGGCGTAGATCAACTGGTCCGACCCATGCGCGTGTTCCGGGATCTGAAAGCCGGAGGTGTACTCGTACGCCAAAGTTGCCACGGAGACGCCGCGCTTTGGATCGAAATCGCGAACGATCGAGTCATGTCGCATTGGCGATATATTACGACATACTACCATGCTTGCGACAACGCGAAATTCGGTACATGATAGCCTCATGACTAAGAATGCGGGACTGGACAAATTCAACATCGTTGCATTCGCTACCATCGTGGACACAGAGCGAGCGAAGAGTTTTTATCGCGACACGCTGGGCCTGCGGCTGGTGATGGAAGAGCCTCCGTTTGCGCTGGTGTTCGACGCCAACGGCATCATGCTTCGCCTGGCGATGGGCAAAGAGCTGCCGCCAAGCCACGGAACAGTCCTGGGCTGGCAAGTGCCCGACATCGAAGCTGCGGTTCGCGATTTGGTGGGCGCGGGGGTTCGGCTGGAGCGGTACGAATTCCTGAAACAGGATGAGGCGGGGATATGGACTTCGCCGACTGGAGCAAGGGTGGCGTGGTTCAAGGATCCCGATGGAAATGTTCTCAGTGTTTCCGAGCATCCTGAGGCGAAGAATTAAGCCCCCGCATCTATTTGAGACGCCGGTTGCGGTTGACCCAGGCACATTTCCGCGCCGGCTCAGGACTGCGGGAAAGTTAGTAACAGGTTTTAGCTCTTCCGCGCGGTAACGGCGGTGAAGGCCGCTACGGCTTGAATCACTCGCTTGCCGCCGCAGTGCGGGCAGGCTGCCGCGCCCTTGTCGAGGTCCGCCATGTGAAGGGTCTGGGTGAACTCTTTGTTGCAATCCTGACAGAGAAAAACGTAAAGTGGCATGGCCGTTTCTCCAGCCATATGATAGCGCGCTATTCCTCTATGCGGTATGTGAATTCTTCAATTACGGGGTTGGTGAGGACCTCGCGGGCGATGCGCTCGACCTCGGTGCGCGCGGCTTCGCCAGAGAGGCCGTCGGCAAGGGAAAGCGCGAAATACTTGCCCTGGCGCACGGCTGTGACATCGGCAAATCCAATTTTGCGGAGGGCGTTATGGATGGTTTGACCCTGGGGGTCCAGGACCGATGTCTTCAACGTGACATAGACATGTGCCTTCATCATCCTTGATTATAGTAGCTCCGGCGGTTGTTTATCCCCAACGAGTTTCCGGCTCGACGTTTGACGCCGAACCTGCTTCTCCCCAACCCCGAAGGAGTTAGCAAGCTATGGTCAACTATCTTGAACTGCCGATCGGCGATCGGTCGCCCGAGGTATTTCGCGCGGTCATTGAGATTCCGTTGGACGGAACGCAAAAGTTTGAGTACGACAAACAACTGCACGTCTTCAAGCTGGACCGCAACCTGCATTCCCCAGTGCACTATCCGGGAGACTACGGGTTCATTCCATCGACGCTGAGCGACGACGGTGACCCGCTGGACGTGCTGGTGCTGGTGCCGGGGCCGAGTTTTCCCGGCTGCGTGCAGGAGGTGCGGCCCATCGGATTGCTGGAGATGATGGACCAGGGAGTGCTGGACGAAAAGGTGCTGGCGGTGGGGAAGAACAATCCGCGCTACACCAATGTTTGGAATTACACCGATATTTATCCGCACATGCTGAAGGAGATCACGCATTTTTTCTCGATCTATAAGGATTTGGAAGGCAAGCGCGTGGAGATCAAGGGCTGGCGCGACGCGGCGCATGCACGCGACCGGGTGGTCATTGCGGCTAAACAGTTTGTGGCCGGCAAGGCTGAGAAGGCGGAGGCGGCGAAATAGCATGGCATCCAGGCCTGAACCTCGCTGCCGGCGGCGGGGACGCCGCCAGTACAGCCGGTCTGGAGACTGGCGCTACCTCAAGAACTGATTCACGGATAAGTTCTTATTCCGTTGGCGGAACGGACAGTCTGCGCCGAGCCAGCGGAGCGGCCGCAACCCAGTAGAGCACCGGGCCAAGCAGGCCCACCGCGACGGAAAAAAGCAGCGCGGAGGTTGTGCCAAAGATTTTTTCGCCGCGCGAGACATAGAGCGCATAGCCAATCAGTATCGCCGGACCCGCTCCTAGCAAGACTGCCACGGCCATGTTGCCGGCTTTGAATGGCCGCGGCAATTTGGGCTCACGAATGCGCAGGGCAATTAGCGCGACGAACTCAAGAAGCAGGCTGGTGCCATACAAAATCAAATCAATGGATATGAGGCGTTCAAAGGGCAGCTTGAGCGCCAGCGCCCAGGCCAGGCCGCAGAGCAGCACGCTCACCCATGGGACTTGACGGCGATTGCGCCGTGCAACCACGCGGGGCAACATGCCGTCTTGAGCCATGGCCATGGGCAGGCGCGAGTAACTCATCACCAGCGCGTTGAACATGCCGATGCCGGAGATGGCGCCGCCGGCAATGACCGCCAAACCTAGAAGCGATCCCCGGAGTCCGGCGCCGCCGAGGGCTCTTGCTGCTGTGGCCCAGTCGCCGGTGGAGAAGCCGCTAGAAGAAAGGCCGGCCATGGCCATCGCGGCCAGCGGCAGGATGTAAGTGACGGCCACTAGAAACGTGGAGAGGATCATGGCGCGGGGATAGTTGCGCTGCGGGTTCTCCACTTCCTGGGCGACGGTGGAGGCGTTGTCCCAGCCCATGTAATTCCACATGGCCACAAGAATCGCTGTCGAAAGACCCGCGCCCAAGCCGGGTTGGTTCCAGTGGATGTTGGGATGCAGCGTGAACCCGCGCCACAACCCGAGAACTACGAAGACCGCGAAGGGCGCAAGCAGCAGCGCGAACAGGCCCACGGCATCTTCGCCGACCGCGGGTGCGCCGCGCAGGTTCCATGCGCAGCAGACGGCCACAACGGCCAGCGACCAGGCATAGCCGTGCCAATCCTTAGTGAGCGCGGGGTTGAGCTTGCCAAGGTAGAGAACGAAGATGGAGGGATAGAGGGCCATGTCGAAGACGCTGGCCGAGAGCGAGAGCCACGCTTCCTGATAACCCCAGAAGGGGCCCAGCGCGCGCCGCACCCAGATGTAAAAGCCGCCTTCGGCAGGGATGGCCGCGGCCAGTTCGCCGATCATGAGCGCGGTGGGCAGGCTCCAAAAAATGGGCAGGACCAGGAGAATGACAATGGCCTTCAGGAATCCAGCGCCGCCGAGAATGTCTTCAATGCCGTATGGGCCGCCCGAGACCATGAAATAAGTAGCGGCTATCAGCGGCAGAAGGCGCATCTTTCGCTGAGCGCGGTTGAGAGCGGGACGCATGCTAGTGAATCTAGCAAGGGCGGCGGCGGGCCGAAAGAGAAAAATGAAGAACGAAGGCATGAGCGAGCGGATGACCGATCCGGTTCCAGGCAAGCCGCGCACCGCGAGAGCGAGCATGGGTTGGTTACTATTGAAGACAGCTAATAATGCCATCTTCAACCGCAGCACGATTCATTTCGCGGCGATGGCTGGTTGCAATTGCCGTCATGTCCAGCGCAGTGATGGAAGTGCTGGACACCTCGGTGGTCAATGTCAGCCTGCCGCATATTTCGGGCAGTCTCTCCTCGACGGTCGACGAAGCCACGTGGGTGCTGACCTCTTACATCGTCGCCAACGCGATTATTCTGCCCATCACCGGCTGGCTTTCAAACTATTTTGGGCGCAAACGCTTGTTGATGACGGTGGTGACCGGCTTCACGCTGTCAAGCGTGCTCTGCGGCCTGGCGCCAAGCCTTCCCCTGCTCATTTTCTTCCGCGTGATGCAGGGCATTACCGGCGGCGGATTGCAGCCGCTTTCTCAATCGGTGATGTTGGAAGAGTTTCCCGGAGACGAGCGCGGCAAAGCCATGGCGCTTTGGGGACTGGGCATTATCGCGGCGCCGGTGCTTGGGCCTACGGTGGGCGGCTGGATCACGGATAACTACTCGTGGCGTTGGGTGTTCTATATCAACGTGCCCGTCGGGATCGTCAGCCTCATCCTGATCTATCTGTTTGTGTACGACCCATCGTATATCAAGCGCGGAACCATGCGCTTCGATGCGTGGGGCATGGGTATGCTGGCCATCGGCATGGGCGCATTGCAGATCATGCTGGACAAAGGGCAGGAGGACGACTGGTTCGGCTCGCGCTTTATCAAGACGCTGGCCGTAACTGCGGGCGTCATGCTGACGGCGTTTGTAATTCGCGAGCTGAATACGGCGCAGCCGCTGGTGAAGCTGTCGCTCTTCAAAAATCGAACCTTCGCGGCGGGTATTGCCGTCGTCACCATCCTGGGCTTTGTGCTCTATGGCAGCCTTGTTTCGCTGCCGCTGTTCATGCAGGAACTGCTTGGCTGGACCGCGGAGACAGCGGGGTTTTGGACCAGCCCGCGCGGAATTGCCACCGCGGTTTGCATGCCGCTGGTCGGATATTTGCTGGGCAGGCGCTGGGATCCGCGATGGATGGTGGCCTTCGGATGCTTTATTGGAAGCGTGGCGTTTTTCGGGTATGCGGGCATGGATCTCGACTCCGGTACGTGGGATATTCTTGTCCACCAGATCAACCAGGGCATCGGTCAAACGTTCATCTTTGTGCCGTTGACGTTGCTAACCATGGGCCCGATCACAAAGGAGGAAACACCCTATGCGACCAGCCTGTACGCGGTGATGCGCAACATTGGATCGAGCATGGGGGTCTCATTTGTGACCACCTTGCTGGCGCGGCGGTCGCAGTTTCATCAGGGGCGTCTGGCAAGTAATCTTTCATTCTCGAATCCGCAACTGCTGCAAGCGCAGAACCAGGCTGGAGCGATGTTTGCGCGGCACGGCGCAGACGCAGTGACGGCCAAGCATCAGGCGCTTGGATTTTTGTATAACTCGATCCAGCAGCAAGCTACGCTGCTCAGTTACGTGGATGCGTTTCACGTGATGGCGTGGCTGTTTCTGCTGACGGCGCCGCTGGTGCTGTTGATGCGCAGGCCGAAGCGCGACGGCGATGTTTCGATGAGGGTCCATTAGAATCGGGTTTCATTCGTCAAAGTTTAGCAATGACCGATTTCACGGCGGTGTATTGCTGCAGCCCGTACTCGCCCAGCTCGCGGCCGATGCCCGATTGCTTGAAGCCGCCAAACGGGGCCCTGGTATCGAGCACGTTGTAGCAGTTGACCCAGACGGTGCCGGCGCGAACGCCGTTGGCCACGGCCAGCGCGCGCTTGATGTCGCGAGTCCAGACGGCGGCGGCCAGGCCATACTTGGTTTGGTTGGCGCGGGCGATCACTTCATCGACGGTCTTGAACGGGATGACCGACATGACGGGCCCGAAGATTTCTTCGCTGGCAATTTTCATCTCGTCGTGGACATCGGCAAAGATAGCGGGGCGCATGAAGTATCCGCGGCTGCCGATGCGGTCTCCTCCGCAGACGAGCGTGGCGCCCTCACTGCGGCCCGATTCGACGTACTCCATCACGCGGTCGAACTGCGTCCGGTCGATCAGGGGGCCAAGCTCGGTGCGGGGATCGAAGGGATCGCCGACTACTCGCATCTGCGCGCGGGCTATGCTCAACTCAATGAAACGCTCGTAGACGGTCTGCTCGACGAAGACCCTCGATCCGGCGCAGCAGGATTGGCCCTGGTTGGAAAACAGGCCCATGTGTGCGCCTTCGACAGCTTCGTCGAGATCAACGTCTTCAAAAATAATGTTGGGGCTCTTGCCGCCGAGCTCAAGCGTCACCGGCTTGAGATTGGACTTTGCGGCGGCTTCCATGATGAGGTGACCGACTTCAGTGGAACCGGTGAAGGCAACTTTGTCCACGTCCATGTGGCTGGCGATGGCCGCGCCGGCAGTGGGTCCAAAGCCGGGAAGCACATTGACAACGCCGCTGGGAAAACCAGCCTCAACGATCAACTCACCGATACGCAATGCCGATAGCGGTGTTTGCTCGGCCGGCTTCAACAGGATTGTATTTCCGGTGGCAAGCGCGGGCGCGAGCTTCCACGCCATCATGAGCATGGGAAAGTTCCAGGGAATGATCTGCCCTACAACGCCGATGGGTTCATGGCGCGTGTAGCAGAGAAAATCGCCGTCGATAGGGATGGTCTTGCCGTGGATCTTGTCTGCCCAGCCGGCGAAGTAGCGATAACATGCGACTGTCTTGAAGACGTCAACGGCTTTGGCAACGGAGACAGGCTTGCCGTTGTCGAGCGCTTCGAGGCGGGCCAGCGCATCAGCGTTGCATTCGATGAGATCGGCTAGACGATAGAGCAGGCGTCCGCGCTCTGACGCTTTCATCTTGCGCCACGGTCCATGCTCAAATGCCGCGCGAGCAGCATGCACGGCCAGGTCAACGTCCGCGGCATCGGCCTCCGCAACCTGGCAGATCTCTTCGCCGGTGGAGGGATTCACCGTGGCGAAGGTCTTGCCCGACTGGCTCGGCAGCCAACGATTGCCGATGAGAAGCTTCAGCTCGGGCAGAACAACACTTGTTTCAGCGTGCATGGGAGCGGCGGAGGACATGGGGATGACTCCTTGAGGCAACTTTACAGGGCCGCCGCGATGGCAAAGCGGGCGCCACGATGAGTCTGCGTCGACTGCTTGCGCGCACGGATGTAATCGAGCCAGTTTCTGTAAATGAGAGCCGCCGTGAGACGCCAGGTGTTTTCGATCTCCGGTTTTTCGAGTACGGCCTCGACATTGGCGAGCAACTTCGGGCTGCGGCGGGCGATGGCCTGCTCTCGCAGCGCACTCAACGTGTTGGCCACAGATTGGTCGAAGTAGCCGGTAGGGATCAAAGGGTAGCTGTCCGACTCGCTGCGCATGTACCTGCCAACATCTCTGCGGTACTCGCGCAGCAGCGTGTCGGATTCGTATTCAGGATGGCCCTGGAAGAAGACAAAGAGGCTGTTCGCCTGCTTGACGAATGTATCGACCTCGCCATCGACGGTGCGCGCCAGCACGGTGTATCCACGGGCAACGAGATCCTCTTCCGCCAAGCCGTTCCAGCGGGAGTGAGGAACAGGAAAGCTGGGCGGCGCGCCGGCCATTAACGCATGGCCGGCCACGCGCACGCATTCCAGCGCGCCAAAATGCTTGTCGCCGCTCTTCGATCGGCCAATGCCATCCATGTGCAGAACCGCGGCGTGGGCGGCAAGGCAGGACCAAACTGTCGAGTATGTCTTCTTGCGTGCCCATTCAAGAACGTTGGTGAAACTATCCCAGTAAGGCTCGTCGCGCAGATCGGCAGCGATCGGCTCTCTGCCCGTCACGATGAGTCCGTCGAGGTGCGTGTTCAACATCTTCTCGACGCTGAAGTAGTGGTCTTCCGCGTGAAGCAGGCAGGCTCCCTCACGCGGGACGCCGGGCAATGTGTAGAGCTTCAAGCGGACGGGAATGTCATCGGAGGCTGCGTCGAGAAGAGAGATGAACTGGCGCTCGGTGGCTCTGAAAGCCGCATCGGGCATGTTGTTGATGAGCCCGATGGTCAGCCCCTGGCCGGCGCGCACAGGAAAACGCAAAGTGCCCTTGCGGCGCGGACCGTGCGCGAATGTCTCGCGGCTGTTGCCGGCGCGGCTTGAGTCAACGAACACGGGCATCGGTATCTCCTTTCTTCAATGGTCGGCTTTCGCGGGATTTTTTTCAACGGGCTCGACAGCCGCGGCGAGCGCCTGGTCAAGGTCTTCAACAATGTCGTCAATGTGCTCGATGCCGATGCTGAGGCGAATCATCTCCGGCAGCACGCCGGCGCCGCGCTGTTCTTCCGCGGACATTTGGCGATGAGTGGTCGACGCCGGATGACAGACCAGCGATTTTGCGTCGCCTAAATTGACCAGCCGCGTGACCAGCTTCAATGCATCGTGGAATCGGACCGCTGCCGCGTAGCCGCCCCTGATGCCGACAGACATGAGCGAGCAGGCGCGGCCGGCCAGATACTTCTGCGCAAAGGCGTGATAAGGGCTATCGGGAAATCCAGCATACTTGACCCACTCGACCCTGGGATCGGCGCGCAGAAACTCGGCGACTTTTCTGGCGTTCTCGACATGGCGCTCGACGCGTAGCGCGACCGTCTCGATTCCCTGCAACAAAAGAAAAGCGCTGAGCGGCGAGAGCACGGCGCCGCCTGTGCGCAGATAAACGCTGCGGCAACGCGCGATGTACGCGGCGCGGCCGAAGTGTTCTGTGTAAACAAGGCCGTGATAAGAAGCGTCGGGCTGAGTGAAGATGGAAAAGCGCGCGGCTTGCGCGTTCCAATCGAAGTTGCCGCTATCGACGATTGCGCCTCCGAGCGTGGTGCCGTGGCCGCCCATGAATTTGGTGAGCGAGTGCACCACGATGTCGGCGCCAAATTCGATGGGCCGCAGCAGAATGGGAGAGGCAACAGTGTTGTCGACGATGAGCGGCACTCCATGTTCATGGGCCACGCGCGCAAGAGCCTCGAGATCGCAGATGTTTCCCGCGGGATTGCCGACGCTCTCGCAGAACACCGCACGAGTGTCGTCGTCGATCATGCTGGCGATGGCGTTGGGGCTGTCGTTCTTAGCAAAGCGCACGGTAATGCCCTGGCTGGGCAGGATGTGCGCGAAGAGAGTGTGCGTGGTGCCGTAGAGCTGCGGAACGGAGACAATGTTCGTCCCCAATTGCGCGACGTTAAGAACGGCATAGTTCACCGCGGCCTGCCCGCTGCTGACGCACATGGCCTCAAGCCCGCATTCGAGCGCGGCAACACGTCGCTCGAGCACCGCAGTGGTGGGATTCTGGATGCGTGTGTAGCGAAAACCCTCGGACTCAAGGTTGAAAAGCGCGGCGGCATGATCGGCGCTGTCGAAGGCATACGCAACAGTTTGATAGATGGGCACGGCCACGGCCTTGGTGGTGGGATCGACCTCGTAGCCGCTGTGGATTGCCTTCGTCTCGGGCTTCATAGCTTCATGCGTCCTTCAGTTACTGCGCGTCTGATTCATGCTGTCTTGCCATGTGTTCGATCATTCGCCAGGCGATTCATCTCGTCCACTACTTGCTCAATATCGTTCTCGGTGGTTCTGAAACTTGTGATGCATGCGCGCACCACAGGTTCGCCGCCAAGGTTGGCCTCGGACATCCATGCAATCTGGCGCTCGCGCATGGCGGCAAGCAACGCGGTGGGGGCCAGACCATCGCGCGTAAAGCAGATGACCGGCAACGGCGTGCGGTTGACGATGCGCCAGCCAGTCGACGCGAGCAGCTCACGCAACAGATCTCCCATGCGCGCCTGGTGGTCGATCATCGCGGCGTATCCTGCTTCTCCGCGCTCGGCAAGCGACATAAATAGCTTAAGCCCGATGAAGCGGCGCGACCACTGTGCCGAGTGCGTTAGCGGATCGAAGGTCACCGCGGCATCGCCAATCTGGGCGGCCGTTTTGCCGGGCATATATGTAACATCGGAGCGAAAGGCCTGGGCCACGCTGTCGCGATGCCTGCAGAAAAACATTCCTGCGCCCATGGGAACCGAGAGCCACTTATGCGCGTCGCAGGTGATGGAGTCGGCAAGCTCGGTGCCTGCCAGGTGGCTTCGCAGGCTGGGCGAAACAACCGCGGCGCCACCATAGGCCGCGTCCGCATGGAACCACAGTCCGGCCTGATTGCAGAAGCTGCCAATCTCCGCCAGCGGATCGATTACGCCGGCGGCCGTGGTGCCAGCGTTGCCAACGACCATGAAAGGCAGCAGCCCATTCACACGATCCTCAGCCACGCGGGTTTTCAGTTCTTCGACATTCATCTTCAAACCGCTGTCCGTTCCGATTGCACGCAGATTCTTTCGTCCCAGGCCTACCATGTGCGCGATCTTATTGAAGCCGTGATGGGCTTCCCCGGTGAGATAAATCGCGGGCTCGCCGGCGAGATGGCGGAGACCGTGTTCACCGTACTCGGGGAACGCGTGCGTCAATGCAACCACCACCGCCGACAGATTTGCCTCCATGCCGCCGCTGGTAAAAGTCGCAATCGAATCTTCCGGCAGGCCGAATTTTTGGGCGAGCCAGCCCAGCGTGTGGCGCTCAATTTCGTTTGCCGCGGGGGAAGTGCGCCAGTTGGCCAACTGCGGGTTGAACATGGCTACGAGCGTGTCCGCGACCACTCCAGCCAGCGTAACGCTGGGGTTATATAGGCCGAAATAGCGCGGGTGGGTGACCTGCACCTGCCACTTCCGCAGCATGGCCTCCACATCGCCGACCACATCCTCGAGCGGCATGGCCTGGCTGAACGCATAATGCGACTCGAGGTGAGCGCGAATCTCGTCCGCGGTCACGTGCGGAACGATGGGACCGTCGGCGATCTCCGCCTCCAGCTTCGCGAATTCATTCCGGATCTGATCGATGTGCATTTGCATTTTTCTTGGACCATTTCAAAAAACTCAATTTGCTTGTTAATACATCAGCGGGTCAACTTACAGACGAATTGCGCCCTCGTGAATTCGCCGGTATAACTCGCCGTCAAGGGGAACGAAAGCGTTCGACTCCTGGTGGTCAAAGTAGATTGGGTCGGTCGAAGCCTGCGGATCGTAGGCCTGCCGAAGCAACTCCGTCTTGGAATACTTGAACGTGCCGGTGAGATCGATTTGCTTGCGAATGCGAAGGAAGACGGGCCGCGCATATGCCGGAAGCGCGCTGCCCAGGTGCCTGCGGAGCTGAGCCAGATTGAGCTCGCCGCCGGCCACCACGGCTGCCATGCCCACGCGGCCTTCCGTGCCGGGAACCGCGACGCCGTAGACATTGGCGTGCTCGATTCCAGGAAAGGCGCAGATGGCCTGAGCGACCTCGCTGGCGGCAACGTTCTCTCCCTTGCGGCGAAACGTGTCGCCGATGCGATCGACGAAGTAGAAGAAGCCCTTCTCGTCGCGGCGCATCAGGTCGCCGGTGCGGACCCACGCGTCGCCGGCTTCGAAGATGTTGCGAAGGATCTTCTTCTCGGTCGCTTCGGTAGCCGTGTAGCCTTCGAAACGGCTGCCTATGTTCGAAGGATTGTCGGCAATTCTGCTCAGTGCTTCGCCCGGTTGATTCGTTGCGCTTGCGATGCAGAAGCCTTGCTCATTACGCGCAGGCTCGCCGGTTTCTGCATCGAACACAACCAGCGCCGGCGAAAAACGATGCGCGAGATATGCCGGAATGTGGCCGATCGCTCCGCGCTTTCCCTGCACATTGAACAGGGAGACATTGGCCTCCGTTGCCGCATAAAACTCGAGGATGCGCGGAATGCGGAAGCGATCCTTGAATGCGTCCCACACCTCCGCCGACAATCCATTGCCGCAGGCCAGACGGATACAATGCGCCGTCTCTTCTGCGCACGGCGGTGTGTGCAGCAGATAGCGGCAGAGCTCGCCGATGTACTGAAACATCGTGCAGTCCCAGCGGACGATGTCGGTCCAAAAATGACTTGCAGAGAATTTCTCGCGAATCACGACGGAGCCGCCTGCGGCCAGCATGGCGCCGGGCACTTGCACGCCGCCCACGCTGTGGTACATGGGCAAGCAGTTGTACATGCGGTCGGATGGCTGCACTTCCATCATGCCCGCGAACCAGTGTGTCCACTGCATGACGCGAGCGTGGCTTACCCTTGCGGCCTTGGGCAAACCGGTGGTGCCGGATGTGTAGATGAGAAGCGCGAGGTCGTCGATGTTGGTCGCGCGGCGCTCATCTTTGCTGAGCGGATCGGCGGAGTGACGCGCAACTTCGAGATCGATGCGTGTGAGGTTCGCATCGTTTGCGCCGTAGATCGAAACCAACGGTGATGCATCGAGCAAGGGCAATGCGGAGCTGAGCACTTCGATGAACTCCGCCGACGCGACGATGTGCTTGGGCGCGACGGCGCGGATGCAATGGGCCAGCGATGCTCCGCTAAGATTGGTGTTGAGCAGCGAGACCACCACGCCCACGCTTGTGATGCCCAGCCAAATCGCAAAGTACTCGGGGCGGTTGGTCATCAGCAGGCAGACCACATGGCCTTTGTTCAGACCCTGGCAGAGCGCCCAGCGGGCGTACTGGTTGGCGCGCGCCGCAAGGCAGCGGTAGGAGAGTGTTTCCCGGTCGGAGAGCAAAGCAGGGGCGTCGCCGAATTGCGCGGCGGCTTGCTCGATCACAACCGGCAAAATGCGATCGCGATGGCGCGCAATGGGAGTGGTCAGCTCCAACGCGCGCAGCCAGGCCTTCGCGGCTGAGCCGCCTGCCTGAGTTGCGCCGCCTTGTTGCTTCTGGCTCATGCGGTGTTTCCCGCGTCCACGGTGATCACGGTCCCGGTGATGTTTTTCGATCGATCGCTGATAAGAAACTCGACCGCGTTGGCCACATCTTCAACGTCGACCAAACGCTTGAGCGCGCTGCGCCGGGCGATTTGCTCGCGTTGCTCCGCTTTAAGCCCCTCGGTCATGTCGGTGCCGACAAAGCCCGGCGCGACCAAGTTTACATTCACGCCCATGCGGCCAACTTCACGGGCAAGCGATTTGGAAAAACCAACCAGCGACGCCTTGCTGGCCGCGTAGACCGAAAGACCGCTATAGCCGGTGAACGCGGTAATCGAAGAGATGTTGACAATGCGCCCGCCGCCATCGGCCATCATGGCGCGTACCACATATTTGGTGAGCACCACGGGCGACGTTATGTTCAACCGAAAAAGTTGCTCGATCTGATGCGTTGAAGTCATGGCGAGGGCGCCATCGATGCCGATGCCGGCGTTGTTCACCAGTCCGTAAATGGGACCGAAGTCCTTGCGCAATTCCTTAACCAGGTCTGCAATGCGCTCGATCTCTGCCAGATCGAAAGGCACAAAGTGCAGCGCTCCCGGATGCGTCTGTTCGGTTTTCAGTATGGCCTCGGCGAGTTCGGCGCTCTCGTTGCGCGCGACCGCGATGACGCGAAAGCCCGATTCCACGAGCCTTTTGGCGATGCCCAAACCGAGCCCGCGGCTGCCGCCCGTCACAATTACGCTACGCATGGCTACGCACCATCTTTCCGGAATCCGATACAGCAAGGATGGGCACAAAGTTGATTGCGGCCGGAACCTTGTGAAGCGCAAGCTCCGCGCGGCAGAACTGAAGGATGTCGCGCTGGAGCGCCGGAGTGCTGCCATTGTCTGTTGAAGGCGGCGCCTTGAGGACTACGTCGGCAACGACAATCGCGCCCGTGATGGGAGACTTTCTGCTTCGCACCAGCGACATGCTGACCTGAGGATGGCGATTGATGACGGCCTCCACTTCTTCAGGATGCACCTTCAGGCCGCCCACGTTGATGATACCGTCGCGCCGCCCGGCAAAGTAATAGCGGCCGTCACGCAACTCTATCGCGTCGCCGGTATCGACGAAGCCTTCTGCGTCTTTCAAGGGCGGGCCGTCGTCGCCCAGGTAGCGAGTTGCAGTTCGGTTTGAGCGGACCCGGAGCGTGCCGGCCTCCACCTTCATTTCCACGCCGGGCGTGTGCATGAGCGAATCGGCAGGCAGGCCCATCAAGCCATCTTCGACAACGAACGCGACGCCGGCCTCGGTAGAGGCGAAGGCATGCGCGATGGTTGCCCGCGGATATTGCCGGCGGAGATTGTTGAGGATTGCCTGGTCGGCAATCTCACCGGAGAGACGCACGTACTGGGGCGCGATGGAATTGGCCGCGGGACTCATGAGGGCGCGCCGCCAGTGCGAAGGCGTGCCGAGAATATGGGTGACTCCGAGCTCGCCGGCGCGGGTAAGAAACTCCGCCACCGATTGCTGCGCGCTCTTCAACACCAGCGGCGTTCCGGTGAGTACGGAGCGAAGAAATATCTGCAGCCCGCCGTAGCGGCGAATGTCGTAGAAGGTGCTCCACGCGCGGCCGGGTCGATGCCCCGGTTCGATCGCGGCGGTCAAACTTGCCAGCGTGTGCTGCACCAGTTTGGGCCGGCCCGTGGTGCCGGAGGTGAGCAGAATCCATTCCGTCTCGACCGGCGAGTTCTCAGCAAGCGTTTCCGCATTGGATTCGGCGCGGCCGCGCGTGATCGGAACTTCACGCGCGATCGAGACGTCACGCGAATTGCCGGGTTCAGAAAGCGGCTGGTCGGTAACAATGACGCCGGCGCCGGCAGTTTCGGCTACATATGCGAGGTGTTCACGCGAAAGGCCGGGCGGATAGAGAGCCATGCGGCGCGCGACACCATCAAGCTGAATCATCGCGGCGGCCGCGGAGAACTGGTCGATCACGGCCAGCAACACCGAGCTCCCTCGAAGCTCATCGGTCCGGAGATCAAGCGCAGATCCGGCAGCCAGCTCGCCCCAACTCGCGTTCCCTTCAACGCCCGCGTCGAGGCGCGAAGACAGAGCGCCCGCGGCGGCGATTGCGTTCGACAAGGATATGAGACTACCGCGCTGCATGTTCATAGAATCGAATGAAGTCGCCGAATGTTACGGGAAAGCGGACGTCTTCGTCGGTGCTGAACGGATCGACTCCCAGCGAATTCTCAAGTCTTGCCACCACGACGGCGAAGCAAAGCGAATCAAGCCCGCAGTCGATGAGGGCCAGATCGTCGGTCAATGGCGCGAGTTCTTTGTCCTGTTCCTGGGCTACCTGCTTGAATTGAGCGATCACTTCCGTACGAACTTCCATGTCGGGATTCACCGGCCTTCCAAAGCGCAATCTTGATTCGAGGGCTGCATGCTTGCTTTTGTGGAATCACTCAGCCTGGTCTTGACGCTGGACAACGACGCCGTGTGAGCGCTTGTCTCAGAACCCTGCAGAGGAAAATTACCGAACAGCCAACTCTCGATCTCGTTGCGAACGGCCTCCCGTCCGGCGCGATTGGCGAAGGAATGATCGGCCGTTTCAACGGTCTTTACCGTGACTCGGCTCTTGCGTCCGGCCAGCTTCAAGACATGCTGAATGTAATCGAATTCTCCCAGCCTGGGCTTGCTTCCGGAGGCCTTGATACCCGGCGCCTTGAACATTAGGATCGGCAATCCCGCGCCAGCGACGCTCTTCCACTTGCTGAGCAAGGCGACATTTGCATTGCCGGGCTGGGCGCTGCCGCGCAGAAACAGGCGCAGGGATTTGGCTCGATCGTAGAGATTGCTGAGCAACCTGCCAATGGAATTGCGGCGAACCCAATCGCTCAAATGCTCGCGAACCTCGGGCCTCTTGGCTACGGGCAGATGAAAGTATGGGTCCATGAGGATCAGGCCCTTGCACTGGTTGCATGAAGCGGCGGTAAACACGGCGGTGACGGAGCCCGCGCAATGGCCCACGATCACCACGCCGGAGATTCCTGCGCGCCTCGCGAGTTCCGCTGCGAGAGCTGCTGCCGAGGGCGCGTAACCGCCGGCATTGATGAAGTCGAGCAGGCCGGTTGTGGTTTCACCTTCGGAGTCTCCAATGCCCGGCAGATCGAATCGAAATGTGGGATAGCCGCGCTCGGCGAACGAGTCTCCCCAATAGACCGCGGAGTCGCCGGTGGCAGCCCTGGGCAGTGCCAACGAATTGAGAAACAGAATCGCGGTTCGTCCCTGGCCGCCGTTGCCCGATCGCGTTGCGGAGGACGATCGCGCAGGCCGGTGATAGGTGCCGCGCAGGCGATGCCCGAGCACCTCGACCTCAATCAGTTCGCGCGTATCAGTGGCCTGCTGCATGAGCTTCTACCTTATTAAAGACTGAAGAGGCCTGAATAATCCAGTCGCAGTGCGGAGCAAAAAGCCAGGTGAAATCCTTGAGGTCGTCGTACCCCACCGAACCTCCCTTGGCCAGCGGAGCGGCTTCTTTGCCGAGCCGTGCGATCTTGACGGGGCGCTGGTAGGCCACTGCGGCGGTCTCATCGTCCAGGAGCGCTTGCGGCAGCGCGACGTCGAACGATTCCTGCCAGAGCCGGGTTGACCACCGATACCCCTCAACTTCCAGCGGAGAGCCTTGCTCCAATTCGCGAATGAAGTCGGCCGTAGACCTGCGATCGTTGCCGAACTTGAATATCTGTTCCAGACCGACCCAGCGCATGAGCGTTGAACGGAGCGCCTGATTGGCGTTGGCGGGCGGAGACCAAAGCAGTAAAGCATCGCCGATTCCGCTGTCGAACGCGCGGCCTGCAAGCACCGCGCCAAGCGCAAGCCCATGCAAGACTAGCGGAGCAGCGGGAGAGCGCTGGGCGAGCATGGCGGAAAGAAGCCGGACATCCTCGGCCCAGTCGTCGAACGTTAGCTCGTCGAGCACGCCGGTGCTTTCACCTATGCCGCGATAGTCGTAGCGGAGCACTTCGATATTTCTGGCGGCCAGGTAGCGCGCCCAGCGCACCAGCGGGATGTAAGTGTTGTGGCGCTCGGAGGCAAATGGGCCCACCAGCAGCAGGCGCGCGCGCGGATCCTCGACCTCGTGCAACACGGTATACAGATGCGCGCCGGATACCTCGAAGTATCCGGCGCGCTCCGTCAACCGCTTGTCGCTGTGGAGCTCCGTCTGCAAGGGTGGCGCCTCGTTGATTCGGTCTAGGATGCCAGCTCCGGCGTGGGGCCTTGTATCATGTCGTGGATCAGGGCGCTGAGGATCTGGACGCCCTCGTAGATGTTGGTTTCGGGCGCGACCGGGTTGTTGGTGAGCTCGATGTTGACGGCGCGGAAGAGTTCCTGCGAATGCACGACATCGCAAACGCCGTGCACGTCGGTGTACTCCATCTCCGAGGAGCCCTGCGCTTTGGCCAGAGCCGCGAGGAAAGCCATGAAGCGCTGAATCCAGCCCTCGAAAAAAGCCATGCTCACCAACGACGGCACGCCCTGCAGGCGGCCCAGGAAAAGGCGCATACGGGTCAGGTTTTCATTGACCGCGAGGGCATCGGTATCGGTGGGGAAAGCGTGGGCGGCGATGGCGAACCTGCGCATCATGGCGGGGTGAGAGTCGCGGCATTCCTCGAAGAGGTTCTCGAGCAGAATGGGATGAGCCTCCTTCGACTGCGCAGCCAGGAAAGTCGCCGTCATCCAATAAATGAAGTTGCCTTCGAGTACGGCTGCGTATCTTGCAATGATTCCACGCCGCTGGTCGGCCGTCAGTTGCTCAGGGTTGGGAAGCTGCGCCATTAGCTCATCGACGATGGCGCCGATCCGCTGCTGGATGGGGTCGCCGAGCGATTCATTCTGAACGTGCGGAGCGAGAAGAGTTGTGCTCATGTTTTCACCTTTTCAGGAATTCTGGTCGTGAGAACATAGCTCGAGGGGAATGCTTGCCAATACTCTGAGCTACACGGCAATGGTAGCTAGCGGCGGGCAACGGGTAAATACAACAATTGTCGCAAGCTATGAATGAGCCTCGAAGTCCAATCGGGACTCTAGCTTAGCAGTCAATCCGCGGGGCGGCGCCACTGGGATTCGCGTTAGATGGAACCAGACAGTAACCAGCGGCGCGATTACATCTCTTCACGGGTAACCGTTACCTAAGCGGCATTTTACGCCAATGCTCGGCGCTTTGAAACATTGAATCGGTAAGCCGCGACGGCAAGTTGCCTTACGACGATGCGCTTTCGCTTGGAACGGCCAGCAGGGCGCCCCAGTTCAATCCCGAACCAAACGCGGAAAAAACCAGCGGGCCGGGAAGCGCGCCGGATCGCGTGCCATGCCATTCGTCGGCGGCAATCAGCAGCGATGCCGACGAGGTGTTTCCACAGCGGGCAATGTTGGTGAAAAAACGATCGGGCGGCGTCTTGAGCGCCGCGGCAACGCGAGAGATCAGATTCAGATTGGCCTGATGGAGCAGGAACGTGTCAACCTGCGAGGGAGCTAGCTGGTTGCGCGCGAGCAGTTCGTTGATAGCTCGGGGCATCTTGCGCGAGGCATGCAGGATGACCGCCGAACCATCCATGTGAAAGCGGCCATCGGCGAGGAAAAGAACCTCAGCCGAAGAGCCGTCGGTGAAGAGGCAGGAGTCCGCGATGCGGGCAAAGCCGGTCTCCGCATCCACCATGGCCGCTCCTGCGCCGTCGCCGAAGAGGATTGCGGTGTTCTTGCCTTCCGGGGTGAGCGCGATGCGGCGCGACATGATCTCAGCGCCCACCACCAGCACGCGGCCTGCGGCGGGGGCAAGCTGCGCGGCCAGTGCAAGTCCGATGAGCGATCCGGCGGAGGAGACGGGGATGTCGAGAGCGGGCGTTGAGGCAAGGCCAAGCCGAGCGGCGACCTGGCTCGCCGGTCCGGGACAAAAGCGGTCGCTCGAACCGCTTGCCACCAGAATCATGCCCAACTCAGCGGCGGTTGCGCCGGCCTTTTCCAGGCAGTTTTGCGCGGCTAGAACGCCTATTCCGGCTATGGTATCTGTATCGGCGGCATAGCGGCGCTCCTCGATGCCGGAGGCGTCGAGAATCCATTCCGGCGTTGCATTCACCAGCGGCGCAAGCTCACTATTGGTTACACGGCGCGGCGGGAGCCAGGAGCCAAAGGCGCGCAGGAAAGTCATGGCTTATCTCTTGGCGGCAAGATAGGCATCCACCTTGCCGATGGTATCGAACTTACGCGCGGATAAGTCGGAGTCCGGGATAGTTACTCCAAACTCCTCTTCCAGGCCGGTAACAAAGTCGGCGAGAGCAAAGGAATCCAATAACCCCGAGACAAACAGCGACTCATCGGGGCCGGGGACGATCTCTTTACCGCTGACTTTTTGAAGAACTTTAAGGATTCGAGCTTGGGTCTCCAACTGCCACTCCTTGTGCGGTAGTTACGCTGCTTTCCGATTGCCGTTGCTTGTAGGCTTGATATCCGGTTTCAAGATCGATGAGAAGCGCGTCGGCGAGTTCCCGGTATCCTTCGCCGGTGAAATGAGTGTGGTCGGGCTGCGCCCAGCCTGCGTAGACCCACTCCTGCATGGCTCCGAAGCCGCCCATGCGCTTGCGCTGGTCCCAAAAAGCGCAGCCGTGGGTGCGGCAAACGGCCCGCTGCGCCTGGATAATGCGATCGGTTCCGGCAAAAGGATGCCACGCTCGATGCTGAGCCACGGAGCGGTCGGGAGGGCCTACCACCAGGATCGACGACTCCGGGACGTATTGGTGGAAGTTATCGATGATAGACGCGAAGGCCTCCTCGTAACTCTCTTCGTCCCAATAGGAGCTTGCCGCTTCATTGGTTCCATAAGCCAACACGATTAGTGCCGGGGAGTTATCCTTGAGATACTTCGAGAAAAGCGTCTGATCCCACTTGAGAATCAGCGGGGCTTCGGCTCCGTTGATGCCGATCGACTCCCATGTTACCCCCGGCTGGGTTGCAACCCAACCTAGCAGAGTTACCGGCGCGCTTTGCTCGGTTGTAACATCGAAATGGTGTTCTCCGGGCGTACAGAAGTAGGTATAAGTGCCGGGACCGGTGGTGGCAGCGTCGGTCTGAATCTGGGCGGCATCGACGCCGTTGTCTGAAAAGCGCAGGCTGCCGCCGCCGGGCTGCTGCAAATACTGAAGCTCGAGCGTAGAGCAGGGCGCGTCCAGTGTGACCCATTCCCCTGATCGAAAAGTAGAGATGCTGATGCCGCCCAGTCCGGTTTGGCCGTCGCCTAGCTGAAGAAACTTGTTGCCCTGCGTCCTCCACCCCGCGGACTGCGACCGCTCCGAGCCAAGGATTCTGTAACCCGGAAAGGGGTGGCCGGGGTAAGAGTAGCCGACGCCTCCGTCTCCGAACTGCTCCTGGAAGACACGCCGTGCTTCGCCGGTGAACCCGTCGGCCGCGGTATGCGAGTCGCCAAACTGCATGACGCGCACGGTGCTGGTGAGGGGCCCGGTGTCGCGAAGTTCGGACTCATGCGATTCAAGCTGGGCATAGAAGCCCTCGAGAGCGGAGCCGTAAGAGATGGCCTGGGGCGGCGGGTCCTTGAGCCGTGTGCCGATCTCCTCGATCAGTGCGGCCTTGCGCGCGGGGTCGATGCGGGGCCCGGTATAGTAGCGGACGCGGATGCGCCGGCGAGATGGAGCGGCTTTGGCAGCCTTTGCCCGTCCGGTCGTGCTGTGCGCGGGCGGGGTTCGCACGGGCGAAGTGCGTGAAGTTGGGTGTCCCTTGGCTGTCGGGTGGGTTGCCGCCGCGGCGTGATGCTTCTTTTTTGCCGGAGCCGGAGCGGCGGACAGCAGGGCAGTGCACGCCAGGAGCAGGATGGCGGCCAGAGTCCCAAGCTTCAAGTTCAAGAAGCGCCGGGTTGGAAGTCGCCAGCTCATTTGTTCCTGGCCTTCTTTCCTTTTTGCTTCGGGGCAGGTTTGGATTTCGATCTCGCTCTCTGCTTAGGGGCGGCTGCGGCCTTTCTAGCGTCAGCCTTGGGGGTGGTAACCGAGCTTGCGGCCGGCAGGGCAATTCCGTGTTGCATCTTCCATCGATTGTATCCCAGGTCCAACTGATCGATGAAAAGCCCGGCCACGATGGTGGCGCCCTGGGGCGTGGGATGCAGCAGGTCGGCGGTCACCAGCCGGGGACTGGCGGCGAACCAGCGCGCCATGGTGCCATCGCCGCCCATGGCATCGAAAGTGTCAAAGAAGGCGACATGGGCCTCGGCGGCTGCCAGGCGCTGAATGGCGACGATCTCGGGAATGGTATCCATGGTTTTGATCTCGTCCAAACCGCTGCGTTCCCCTCGATCCATGGGGCTCATGATCAAAATGGATGCGCCCGGGGCGCGATCGCGAACGCGCTGAATAGCCAGACGCAACTCGGCTGCGTACTGCTTGTGAACGAAGGCGCCAAAGCTGCTTTCGTTGGAGCCGTAGTTGATGACGACCAGCGCCGGCGCGGCACGATCCAGCTCCTGCTTCCACAGCGCGGGCTCTAAAACGCGGGCTAGGACGGAGGTGGTAGCGCCGTTCAGGCCGAGGCTATCGTAGAGCAGGCCGTCGGTTCCGCGGCGGAAATCGGCACCAAACAAAGTGACGCTTCCCGATGTGGGCCGGATGGTGACAACCTTGGTTCCAATGGGAAGCGCCACGTGGACCGATGCGGCTGCCTGCGATTCGGAGGCGGTGGACTGCTCCGTAATCCGCTCATCGTCGGCCTCGACGGCGAAGGCCCCGCCGCCGGGTTTGGCCAGGTATTCCACCTCCACGGAAGATTGCTGCGATTCGGTCAGCCGGAATTTGCTCCATGCGCCGGGCTGCCCCTCAAATGCAGCGCCGCCCAGCCCGTAGATTCCCTCGCGCATCAGGCCAATGCTGGTGCGGATCTTCCAGCCGTGGTCGCTGATGTCTACGCCGCGGTGGCCATACCAGGCCCAGGGCTTGGCGATGAGCGTGTAGCCGCGGCCGGCGTCGCCGAACCTCTGCTGCAATTGAGCGCGCACATCGCCGGTGATCATGTCGGCGGTGGTGGGCGAGTCGCCATAGTGCAGAATGGTGACCACGGAGCCCGCTTCACCCTGGTCCTGTTTAGCTTGTTCCAGTTTCCAAAGGGCCGCGTAGAACGAGTCGAGGTTGTTGGCGTCGTCGACAAAAACGGGCGAGATCTGAGGCTGCGTTCCCTTGACTTGGATGGTGGGAGCTTTGGGAACCGCCGGGGCGGGCGGCTGAGGCCAGTGCAGCCGAAAGGTGTCTGCAAGGATTCCAGGGTCAAGGCCCTTTGTGCGATCCACAACCCAGTGCCAGCCCACTAACGCGGCGGCGAGCACCACGATGGCAAGGGCGGTCTTGAACGGGAAGCGCCAGCCGCCGCCAGCCGGTTTGGCAGTGGACTGCTCGGGTTGGGGATCGTCGAAGTTAAAAATTGCCATAGACAAAAGGAGCGGAGCCGCGGCCCGCCAGCGATTGAATCAGCAGAATGAGGGCGGCCATGGCCAATCCCTGCACCCAGAAGGGCGTGCGCGCGGCCAGGCTCGCCGAAAAATCAAACCAGCTCGGCGGAAGTGAGTGGAGAATGGCCGCAAGCACCATCACGCCCAGCAGGAGCGGGGTCAGGTTGTCGGTGGACCAGGTAAACGAGCCCAGGCTGCGCAGGATAGCCAGCGCATTTTCAAGGGAGGTGGCGCGGAAGAAGATCCAGGTGAAGCAGACAAAGTTGAAGGTGATCAGGCCGCCCAGCAGCTTGGCCCACCAGTGCGGCGAGGGCAGCTTGCGCCAGAGCTTCCAGGCGAAGACCACGCCCAGAGCCAGCCCGTGGAGCACGCCCCAGATGAGAAACGTCCACGCGATGCCATGCCATAGCCCGCCCAGGGTGAAGGTTATAAGGAAGGCGTAGCTGTAAGAGAGCAATGGATGCTTGCGCCGCTTGGGCAACGCGTCGAAGAGATAATCGCGCAGCCAGTTGGAGAAGGTGATGTGCCAGCGCCGCCAAAAGTCGGCGACGTTGACGGCGAGATACGGCCGGCGGAAGTTCTCCGGCAACTGGATGCCAAGCAGCAGGGCCGCGCCGATGGCAATGTCGGTGTATCCGGAGAAGTCGAAGTAGAGTTGCAGCGCGTAAGCATAAACGCCCAGCAGCGTTTCTACACTCGAATAAAGAGCCGGGGTGTCGAAGACGCGGCCGACGATGTTGTTGGCCAGGTAGTCGGCGATGAGCAGCTTCTTGACCAGGCCGATGGCGATCAGCAGGAGGGCGCGGCCTCCATCCTTAGCCGTGAAGGCAAAGGGCTTGGAGAGCTGGCCGAGCAGATTGCCCTGTCGCGGAATGGGACCGGCCGTCATCGACGGGAAGAACAAGGCTGAGGCCAGATAAGTAAGATAGCTCTGAGTCGGCTGGATTTCTTCCCGATAGAGGTCGATGGTGTATGTAAGCGACTGAAAACAATAGAACGAAAGGCTCAAGGTAAAGAGCCATCCGAACCGGCCCGCGGTCAGCAGCGGAACCAGCTTGAGCCCGGCGAGCAAGCCCAGGTTGACGGCCAGAGACACAGCAAGCAGCAGCCGGCGGGGCACTGGTTTTGAGGTTCTCCCGAAGCCAAGACCGACGAGAAAGTCAGTGCTTGCCGCCAGAGGCAGCGCCAGGTAGATGAGGCTGAAACGGGCCAGAAAAAAGAGGTTGGCCGCTACCAGGATCGCCAGTTGGAGCCGGCGTGACCCGGCAGCGGCCCAGTAGAGCAAGCACACCGCAACCAGAAAGACAAAGAAAGGAGCCGCGCTGACCAGCATTGAAAGAACCCAGACTATAGTCCACGACCCGCGAAGTGCGGGTCAAGCGCACCCGCCTCGGAAGGGTCTTGTGTTCATGGTGAAGGCTTTGGCAAGTTCGCCGACAGGCAGGGACGGAAGAAAGCGGCAGCGGGAACCCATTTGATCACCTGGTGCGGGGTCAAGGGGTCAAGGCTGAGGAGGGCGCACCAGGCCATTTCGGGCTAAAGGGCAGATTTTGCATTACTTTTGGTGCAAATCGTAAGTTGCAGAGAGTGAAAGAGTTACGGAGGCGGCGGGGAAATTCGTTGCCGAATCCACAGAAAAAGAGGTGTATCTCTTGCTAATAGTTGGGCAAAGGGGGTGGCGATTTAGTAAAATTGCCGGATGGTTATTCGAAGGAAATCACGCAACATGAGCTTGAAGACTCCGCTGGGGATTTGCATTCTGGCGGGAGCTTCATCGGTTGCGCTGGCCGCCGTGGTGGTTGTTCTCTCCACGCAGCCGGTGCACGCGGATGCGCGGCTTCCCGGACCCGCTTCAATCCCGCCGCCACCCTCCCCTGTTTCAAGCGCGACGCCGGCTTTGAACATCAACAGCACAAATCCATCTGGTTCGCGGGGGTTCGCGAAGACCGCGGCCGCCAGGTGGGCAGATAAACTGCACGGCGTTGCGTCGTGGTACGGTGCCGTTCTCGACGGCCATCGCACGGCCAGCGGCGAACGGTTCGATATGTACGCGATGACAGCCTGCCACCCCACGCTGCCCTTCGGGACCCTGGTGCGGGTGGTCGATGAAAACACAAAGAGGTCGGTGATCGTACGCATCAACGACCGGGGGGTGCTTTCAGAGGGGCGCATTATCGACCTCTCCTACGCCGCCGCCCAGGAACTCAACATTGTCAAGGCCGGTCTGGCTCCCGTGGATGTGGAGGTCATTTCCCTGGGGCAGTCACGCCACCACAAAAGGTAGTTTTCCTGCTCGGCAAGCGAACGGCCGGCCTTCGATCTGAAGGGCCGGCCGTTTTGCTTTTTAGTCTACTTGCGGGCCGGCGGAGCGGGGCTCTTCAGACCTCTGAAGCAGCTGCGTTTGTTTTAGAGGTTATCCGCAAATAGGCAGCGCCGGCCTCCGTTGTACGGATCTCCTGACCCGCGCATCGCCGCTGGCGGCGTGGACGCCGCCAGTACTGCCGGTCTGGAGACCGGCGCTACCTTAGCCGTCAAGCTACGGATAAGTTCTTAGTCCACGATATCTTTCCCTTGACAATCGACAGGAGTGTGCGTCAATCTATTGTCGAACGTCGAGGGGAACAGGATGCCGCCTTCCACAGACTTGTTGCAGGGAACGCTGGACTTGCTGATTCTGCAGACACTCGCTCTGGAGCCGATGCACGGTTGGGGCGTTGCGCAGCGGATCGAGCAGGTGTCGAAAAACGTGTTGCAGATTGGCCAGGGGTCTCTTTACCCGGCGCTGCACCGGCTTGAATACAAGGGGTGGATCAAGTCCGATTGGGGCAGCTCGGAGAACAATCGGCGGGCCAAGTTCTACTCGCTGACCGCGACGGGCAGACGGCGGTTGGAAGCCGAGCTCGAGACTTGGGAGCGTCTTTCGTCGGCCATAGGGCTGGTTCTGAGCAGGGTTCCGGAGGCAACGGCATGATCGGAGAATTCCTGACCCGGCTGCGTTTTCTCTTTTCGCTCCGCAAGCATGGCGACCTTGCCGACGAGCTCCGGTTTCATGTGGAGCAATCGACCGCAGCCAACATTGCGGCGGGGATGACGGCTGAAGATGCGCGGCGACGGGCGCTGATCGAGTTCGGCGGAATGGAGCGGACGCGCGAACAGACCTTTGAGCAGCGGCCAGGCTGGTGGCTGGGCACGGTGGCGCAGGACCTGCGCTATGCCCTGCGCGGATTCCGGCGCAACCCGGTGTTCACGATTACGGTGATTGCCACGCTGGCGCTGGGCATCGGCGCGACCACAGCCGTGTTTAGCGTGGTCGACCGGATTCTCTTCCGCAGCTTGCCCTATGCTCACGACGACCGGCTGGTGTCGTTTGGACTGGTTCAGCCGCTTGAGAAGCAGGAGTTCACGCTGGGCGGATTCTTCTTCGACTGGCAGGATAATCAGAAGCCGTTTCAAGCGGTGACCTACGAGGCAGGCTCAAGCGAGTGCAACCTTACCGAAGCTGACCCCGTGCATTTGCACTGCTCTCAAGTGGCGCAGAACTTCTTGCCCACGCTCGGTGTGAGTCCAATCGCGGGCCGCAATTTTGTGCCCGAGGAAGATCATCCCAACGCGCCGAAGGTTGCGCTGATCTCCGATGGGCTTTGGTTGAGCCGTTACAATCGCGATCCCGGCGTGGTGAACAAGACGGTCATGATCGACGATCATGCGGTCCGCATTGTCGGTGTCCTTCCCATGGATTTCGAAATGCCGCGCCTCCAGCAGGCGGATGTTCTGTTTCCCGCGCAGGTGGACCGAGCGGCGCAGAATAAGCAAAATAGCGGAATCGGCCAGCCATTGTGGGCCTATGCGCGGTTGAGGCCGGGGGTGAGCGTGAAGGAAGCGAAGGCCGAGATGGAGCCGCTCTTCCTGCATACGCAGCAATGGATTCCAGCGGAGATTCGCAAGGGCTTTCAATTGCAGGTGCGCACCATTCGCGACCGCCAGATGCAGGAAGCGTACACAGTCGCATGGGTGCTGCTGGGCGCTGTGTTTGCGGTGCTGCTGATTGCGTGCGCCAACGTGGCAGGCTTGTTTTCGGCCCGCGGCGCAGCGCGCGAGAGGGAGTTGGCAGTCCGATCCGCGCTGGGCGCCAGCCGCGGACGCTTGATTCGCCAAACACTGACAGAGGCGTTCTTGTTGTCCGCGGGCGGAGCGGCACTGGGATGTGTGCTGGCCGAAATTCTGCTGCGCGCATTCGTCGCCATCGCACCCACGGGAGTTCCATTTTTGGCAGACGCGCGGCTCGACCTGCGCATCGTTTTGTTTGCCGCACTGGTTACGATTCTGTGCGCGGCGCTGTTCGGCATTCTGCCTGCGCTCGAAAAACCGCGCGCAACCGCGCTTGCCGGCAGGCAGTCGAGATCCGGCGCAAATGCCAGGCTGCGGCGCGTGCTTGTGGCAATGCAAATTGCCGTCAGCGTGGTGCTCCTGTCCGGCGCAAGCCTGCTGGTAAAGAGCTTTTGGAATCTCGAGCGGCAAAGCCTCGGCATGCAGACAAGCGGAGTCATCATGGTGCACGTTCCGCTCAATCGCGAACACTATCCCACCGGCTTTTTGGACTTTTACCTTCGCGCGGAATCGGCATTCAGCCGGCTGCCGGGGGTGACTGCGGTGGGGCTGGGCGACTCCGTTCCGCCGGACGCGAATAGCTGGCACGATGCCACGCGTTATTCGGAACTGGTGGTGGTTGGCAGACCTCCTACGCCGCCAGGAGTGGGTGGGACAGTGGTGACGCGGATTGTTACGCCAGGATACTTTCGCGCGCTCCAGATCCCCATTATTGAAGGGCCGGGGTTCACCGAAGCAGAACGGAAGTCGAATGGCAAATTCATGATTCTGAGCAAGCAGCTAGCCAGCCGCCTTTTTCCCGAGGGAAACGCGATTGGGCAACACATCGAGCGCCCCGAGTTCAATCCATATTTTGTGCACGGTCCCGTGTATACGGTGGTTGGTGTAGCCGGAGACGTGAAGAACGCAGGGCTGACGGGTGAGGACGATCCGGAACTGTATCAGTTGGGAAACGACAGTCCTGACACATGGGGCCGGCATCACGAGTTTCTGCTCGCGACCAGTCTGCCCGTCTCCATTGTTGCGCCGTGGATTCGCTCCCAGGTTGCGCAACTGGACCCGATGGCCCCGGTTCAGATCGATACGCTCAGCCAGACGATAAGCAAGCTCGCCGACCGGCCGCGCTTTGAGACGGCGCTGCTGGGATTCTTCGCGCTTTGCGGGCTGGCGATGTCGGTGATCGGGCTTTACGGAGTGATTGCCTTCTTGGCCGCGCAGCGCACCCAGGAGATCGGCGTACGTATGGCGCTGGGCGCGACGCGGATAAATATTCTGCGATTGATCGCCGGCGAGGGCTTGAGGCTGATTGCTGTTGGTGGGATTGTGGGCCTGGGCGCGGCGTTGATTCTTGCGCGGCTGCTGAAGAGCTTGCTTTACAACGTGGGCCCGCACGATCCGGAAATTTATGCGGTGGCCGTGCTGCTGCTGGCGCTGGTGGCGCTGGCGGCGACGCTCATTCCGGCGCGCGCGGCAATGAGAGTCGAGCCGGTGGAGGCGCTGCGCTATGAATAGCGCATGGACTTTGCCGTCTATGAAGATTGGCTCGGCAGTGGAGTTTGGCTAACAAGAAACAGGGCTGCAAGTGCCGCAGAACAAGACGTCCTGATGGAGTTCTACGGACTCCCACCCATCGGACAAAAACGTCCGATGGATGGGGCACAGTTTCATTCACCGCCGGTCGGCGAAGCCGGTGGACGACTAAAACGGAAATGATCCCAGACCGCGCCGAAAGTCAGTTTCGGCATTCACCAATTTAGCTTGTTCCCGGAGGTTTCCCCATGGTGAAGGAATTCCTGACCCGTCTGCGCTTCCTTTTTTCGCGCCGTAAGCACGGCCAACTGAATGACGAATTCCAGTTTCATCTGGAGCGGTCGATTGCCGCCAACATTGCCGCGGGCATGTCGGCGGATGAAGCGCGGCGGCGGGCGATGATCGCGTTCGGCGGCGTGGAGCGCGCTCGCGAACAGTGCCATGAGCAGCGGCCGGGCTGGTGGCTGGGCACGGTGGCCCAGGATGTGCGTTACGGATTGCGGCTGCTCGTCAAGTCGCCGGGGTTCGCCGCCATTACAGTTCTGACCATGGCCCTCGGCGTTGGAGCGACCACCGCGATCTTCAGCGTCGTTGATGCAACATTGCTGCACCCGCTGTCATATCCGCAGCCGCAGCAACTGGTGCGCATCGAAGACGATCTTCCCGGCGCAGGGGCGCAGGATGTGGGGATTTCGATTCCGGAGTGGAAGGACTTCGAGCGTGCCGGAATCTTCGACTATGTTTCGGTGTTGGGGGGCGGGTCAGTGAACCTGACCGGCACGGCGCAGCCTGCGCGGATTGCACTCCTGACCGTTACGCCGAATTATTTGGCGTTGATTGGGGTGAGGCCACAACTGGGCCGCTGGTTCGATCCCGCGGATCAAACGCCGGGGTTCAACCTCGAAGTGGTGATCAGCGATGGATTGTGGAAGCGCGCCTTTGGAGCGGACCCGAATATTCTGGGCAGAAGTCTGCGCCTCGACAACGACGTGTATCACGTCATCGGGGTGATGCCGCCTGGTTTTCACGATCCCGAGAAAACAACGGAGCGGAGGAACACCGACGTGTGGGCTGCCGCAGGCTTTACCGGCGCACCGGCGCCGCCTCCGCAGCGCGGCTTGCGGGTTCTGCCGGATGCCGTCGGGCGGCTTAAACCGGGACTGACGATCGCAGCGGCGCAGAGCCAGATGGACGCGCTGGTTGCATCTTTACAGAAGCAATTCCCGGCCGATTATCCCGCCGAGAGCGGTTGGAGGGTACGGCTGGTGCCGCTGAAAGAGAGCGTGGTCGGGAATGTCCGCGAGCCCCTGATGCTGCTGCTGGGCGCGGTGGGCCTGGTGCTGCTGATCGGCTATGTGAACGTGGCCAATCTGCTGCTGGCGCGGGCCAGCGCAAGAGGCCGCGAGATCGCCGTGCGCCAGGCGCTGGGAGCGGCGAGGCCGCGGCTCATCCGGCAGTTGCTAACCGAGAGTATTGTCCTTTCACTGCTGGGCGGGTTGACAGGCGTGGGAATTCTGTTTATCACGAAGGGATTTCTGCTGCGCATGGTTCCGGAGAGCCTGCCGCGCCTGAATGACATATCGATCAGTTGGGTTGTATTGCTGTTCGCTCTTGGCGTATCGGCCGCGGCGGGCATGCTCTTCGGCCTGGCGCCGGCGCTACAGGCGGGCCGGCTCGACCTGGCGCGCACGCTCAAGGGTGAAGGGCGCGGCACCACCGGAACGGGCGAGCAGGCTCGGACCCGCCGTGTTCTTGTGGTTACCGAATTTGCGCTTTCGCTGGTGCTGATGATCGCCGCGGGATTGCTGCTGCGCAGCTTCTGGGATTTGCTCAATGCGCGGCTTGGCTTCGATCCGCAAAACGTCATGGCGGTGCGCATCTGGCTGCCCGTGCCCAACGATCCATCGACCGATATCTACGGAAACGAGGCTAAGGAGGCGCCATTCATTCGCGAGGTACTTCGCCGCGTGGGCACACTGCCGGGCGTGAATGGGGCAGCCATCGGCAGCGTGGATTCCATTCCGTTGAATCATGATCGGAATCTGCTTCCGATGACCGTGGAAGGGCGCGATGTCCGCAGTAACGTGCCGTCGCTGGTGGAAGGATCATCATCGGTGACGCCGGAGTACTTTCAATTATTGAGCGTCCCGCTGCTTCATGGCCGGCTGTTCAGCAATCTCGACAACGAAAATGCTCCGCCGGTGGCAGTGGTCAACGAGGCATTTGCGCGCACCTATTGGCCCGACGGCAACGTGCTGGGCAAGCGAGTGAAGTTTGGCCGCAACGGGACTAACTGGACCACGATTGTCGGCGTGGTCGCCGATGCCCGCACCGAAACGCTGGAGCAAGCAGACGTGCCGCAAGTCTACCGCTCGATGTATCAGAGGCGGGACAAAGAGCTGGCCGTCTTCCTGCGCGGGCAACTGGACCCCGCCGCCATTCCGGAAGAGGTGCGTGCGCAGGTGCAGTCCATCAATCCGGAGCTACCCGTCTTCGGAGCGGCGCCGCTGCCGCAGGTGGTTTCCGATTCTCTTTCGCAACGGCGATTCTCGATGGAGATGGTTCTGCTGTTCGCCTTGGCGGCGCTGTTGCTGGCGGGACTCGGCATCTACGGAACCATCTCGTATCTGGTAAGCGAACGCACGCATGAGATCGGGATTCGCCTGGCGCTGGGAGCAAAGAGGGAAAAGATTCTGCGGATGATTCTGCGCCAGGGTTTGGAGCTTGCCATTGCCGGCGCCGCGGTGGGACTGGCCGGCGCGCTGATCCTGTCGCACCTGATGGCGGGGTTGCTTTACGGCGTGAGCCCCACCGATCCACGCACATTTATCGGGGTCACTCTGGTGCTCACGGTCGTGGCGCTCGCGGCTTGTTACATCCCGGCCATGCGCGCCATGCGTGTCGACCCGCTGGTCGCGCTGCGCTACGAATAGCGGCAGATTCGTCAGTTCTGGATGAAGCGCAGACAATTGCCGTCGGCGTCTTTGATGTACATCTCGCGCGTGCCCCATGTCTGGTCAGTCGGTTCGAGGTGGATGGGGACTCCCTTGGCGACGAACTCCGCATGCAGTGCGTCAACGTCGTCGACGAACAGGTTCGCTACGCCTCCGGCAACCCCATCCCCGGAGAATGAAGAGAGATTGAGCCAGACACCGTCTCGCGCGATGCCCATATAGCAGGGGTCGGTATCTGAGTCACCCGCGCAGTGCGAGAATTCGTGGTGGAAACCGAGCCGGCTGCAATAGAACTCCTTCGCCGCAGCTGATCTCGACACGTGAAGGAGTGGGACGGCGACTTTGATCATATGGGCACCCGCTGAAACTGCTGCCATAGTAATGGAATAACGGGCCATGCAGTATGCGAAAACATGCGAAATCCGCCTGTTTCCGATCAGCGCCGAAATAGCGGGCTAGCCTTTGTGTACAGGCGCTGCTCCGGGCCTCTACAATTTGGCTCGCAATGAAACTTACCCTTCTGGCCTCTCTTCCGATCGTCATGAGCGCGGTGCCTCTGCTTGTTCTAGCGCAAGCGCCGGGTGCTCCATCCGCGACCAAACCCGCCGTGCCCGAGTGGGCGCAGCCTGGTTCCGCTACGCATACACAGGTCTCGCCGCCGTCGACCTTTCACCGGCCGAGCACTAATTTCTTCACGCCGATCGGCATCTTCGATGGCCAGTCCGACATTGGCAGCGCCGTGGTGCCGGGCAGCTCCAGCTACGACGCGGCCTCGGGGAAGTACACCATCAACTCCGCCGGCTATAACATCTGGTACGTGCGCGACGAGTTCCGCTACCTCTGGAAGAAAATGTCGGGCGACGTCTCGCTGGCGGCCGACATCGCATACCCCGACCCCAACGGTTACGGCGATCGCAAGGCAGTGCTGGTCGTTCGCCAGGATCTGGAGGACGATTCGAAGGAAGCTATCGTCGCACTGCACGGCGCGGGCATGATCCACCTGGCGCAGCGGCCAGAAAAAGGCGTGCGGGTCAAGGATATGGAGTACCGCATCGGCGGGCGCGGGCTGCCCGGCGGCGCCAGCCCCGACAGCCTGGTCACAGTCATGGCGCGGCGCATCGGCATCGAGAAGCACGGCGACGAGTTTGCGCTGTTAGTGAGCCTTCAAGGAGAGCCGATGCACCAGTTCGGACCGCCTATTCATCTGCACATCGACGGGCCTTTCTATGCCGGCATCGGCTTCTGCTCGCACCTGCCCGACAAATCCGACACCGCGGTGCTCTCGAATGTGGTGCTCAGGAACTCGGCCGGGAAAGTCGAGTAGATCTCTCCGATAGCGAAGCCCGAACAAATGGCGATGGGGCGGTAGCGCAGTTTCCGCTTTGCCGGTGACGTGAAACCGGGTTCTGGGCCGGCTTGTCTTTTCCGGCGTTTCCCACTGGCGAGCCGGACGCGCGCCTTCTCAGCAGCGCGCGTTCAGAGGAACAGCAAGCAGGTTATTGCTGGTATACACCGGCTTTCTTGAAGTCGCCGCCCTTCACGATCGAAATCGCGGACGGGTTGAGGCGCCGCTTCAAGGCCTCGTTCACCTGTTGCGGCGTGAGCGCCGACACGGCGGCTTCAACATGCGCTTCCCAGTCCATGGTGCGGCCCCAATACTCGAGGCCGAGAAGCGTGCTGGCAAGGTCACTATCGTCGGTGCGCTGCGTCATCCGCTGATCGAGCCATGTCTTCTTTGCCTTCGCGAGTTCTTCCGGCGTAACGCCGTCCTTCAGAATACGAGCCACTTCCTCTTGGAAATCCGACTCCACCCTCGGCATATTCTGCGGTGCGGCAATGGCGTAGGCACTCAGAAAGCCGCCATCGTCCTTGGTGCGAATTTGGAATTGCGCCCCTGCTCCGTAGCTTAGTCCGTCTTTGACGCGGATCCGCTCGAACAGGCGCGAGTTCGGCGATCCGCCGAGGATCATTCCGCCCATGGTAGCCGCCGCATAGTCGGGATCTTCGTCGTTCATCTTCACCGCGAGGGAAGCGGCGAACATCGCATTCTGTTTGTCTGGCGTTTCTATCTTGCGGTTGATGGGTTCGACGCTCTGGTAAGGATTTTCGATTCGAACATACGGACTGACGCTCTTCCAGTCGCCGAAGAGTTTGGTCAAGAGGCTGCGTACCTGCTCTGGGCTGAATTGGCCAATGACCGCGATCTGGCCCTTAGCCGGCGCATACAAGTCGCTGTAATACTTGCGCACATCTTCAGCCTTCAGATTCTTCAGATCCTCGATCTGCTCGTCGAGAGTGGGCACATAGCGTACGTCGCCGCGCGGGTATTGCGCGTTCATGTGGCGATTCAACTCAATCTGCGCCAGCGAGGCCGGCTCCGTCTTTTGACTCTCGGCGCGGGCAATGCCCTGCTGGCGCAACTGCTCGAACTCCGCGTCCGGGAAACTCGGTTCGCGCAGCAAATCGCGGAGCAAGCCGAGAGCCTCGGGAAGGTTCGCTTCGACGGTACGCATCCACGATCCACTGTATCCAGCGTTTCCCCACATACTGATCTGCGTCTTCAGGCGATCGGTTTCGTCCTGGATTTGCTGACGGCTCTTGGTCTTCGTGCCCCGCATCAGCATGTTGGGGGTTAGGCTGCCCGCCGTGGACTTGCCAAACAGCGATTTCTCACTGCCGAACTGGAACGATGTATCGACGACCACAACACCGCCGCGCGTCTTCTTTGGCAGCATCACCAGTTTCATTCCGTTGGGAAGCGTGGCGCGAATCAACCGCCCCTCGACATTCTTCGGCGTGGGATCGAATACTTCGCCTTCCTGGATTGCGGCTCCGCCGGTGAAGTTCTTGAAGCGCGTTGCCGCATCGGGAGCCGCCGCGATCTCAGCTCGATCCGGCGCGGCCGTGGGAATGAACTCGCCCAGCGTACGGTTGGATGACTTGAGGTAAGCTTTTGCCACGCGGGTCACGTCGGCCGGCGTGACCTTGCCGATGTCATCCCGGTCCAGGAACAGCAGCCGCCAGTCGCCGTCGCCGACGTATCCGCCAAGCATCAGGGCGACCGTCTGCGAGTTGGTCATGGCGAGTTCTCTGTCCTTGAGAAGCCGCGATTTGGCGCGATCCACCTCTTCCTGCGTGGGGGGAGCGGCCGCCAGGCCTTCAACGGTCTTCAGCAGTGTTTGCGCCGCGTCGTCGATCGACTGCTCCGGTTTGAGCTGAGCGGAGGCCATCACATATCCGGGATCGTGCATGTCGGAGGCATACATGAAAACCGAGTCGGCCTTCCTGGTATCGACGAGTTGCTTGTAGAGCCTTCCGGTCTGCGCGGCGCCGAGAATCTGCGCCATCACTTCCAGAGACGCCATATCGGGGTGAAGAGCGGAGGGCACATGATAAACCGCAATGACATTCTGCATTTCTCCGATGCGGCGCAGGATCACCTGGCGCTCGCCTTCCTGGGTGGGCTCGGTGGTGTAAGGCTGCGTCAGCACGCGCTCCGGCTTTGCAATCGAGCCGAGTGTTTGCGCGATCATCGCCAGCGCCTTCGATTCGTCGAACTTCCCAGCGACGATGAGGTCGGCATCGTCGGGCTGGTAGTACTTCTTGTAAAACACGGCAAGATTCTCGACCGGAACGCGCTCCACGTCGCTGCGCGCGCCGATCACCGTCTTGCCGTAGTTGTGGAAGTTATACGCTGCCGCCAATACTCGTTCGTGAAGCACATTGGTTGGGCTGTTCTCGCCCATCTCCATTTCGTTCCGGACCACCGTCATCTCGGTATCCAGATCCTTTTTAAGCATGGTCATATTCACCATGCGATCGGCCTCCAGTTCGAGCGCCCAGCGCAGGTTCTCGTCGCTGGCAATGAACGATTCGAAGTACATCGTGCGGTCGTAACTCGTGGTGCCGTTGAAGAACCCTCCCGCGCGGTCGGTTAGCTCCTTGAAGAGTTCTCTGCCCGATTTGGAGCTTTTAAATACCATATGCTCAAGCAGGTGCGCCATGCCGGTCTCGCCATAGCCTTCGTTTCGCGATCCCACGCGATAGGTGACGTCCACCGTGATCTTGGGCTGTGAGTTATCGGGATAAAGCAATGCGTGAAGGCCGTTTGGGAACGCGTACTCCGTGATGCCCTCAATCGAGGTCACCTTTTGAACACCGGTGGGAATCGTCTGCGCCACGGCGCCTGCCGTGACCAAGAGGATGGAAGCAACGAACGCCAGGAACTTTCTTGAATGCATACCCGCGCCTTTCAGTGCTGCAAGTTGGATGATTCCGGATTATACCCACTTGGACGGAACCCTCGTGAAAACCGCTCATCCCCGCGCCAAAATGCTACTCGCACAAGGGGGACTTGCGATTTCCAGCTATGACTTATCCCGCGGCGTGGGCAATGGCCGCGGTCTGCGGCGGGATCAGATCGGCTCGACTGCCGACAAACCGGTGTAGTCGGCGGAATCTCACGAAACTTGGCGTTCCGGATTCCGGTCGAGTTACCGCCAGTCCGGAAACTGATGCTCTACCGCTTCGTGCCGTAGCGAGACAAGGTCACCGGCATAGGTTCTTCAACTTCTCGAAGGGTTTCGCCTTGAAGGGCGGATAAGGCAGATGCCGTGAGTCCATGAACTGGTCAGGCAGCGTGCCGCCGTATTTGAGAGCCGCATCGGGGTCCTGTGCGTAAGCAGGGTCATGCTCAACCTCGGCCAGCGGTGCAAAGCGGAAGCCCTCGTTGCGCAACTGCGCCACCAAGGCCGGCAGCATTAGCGTTGTGAACGCCGTGGCATGCAGCAGCATTACGTTGGGAATCTCGCGCCCGAACGCGATGTGTTCCTCTTCCCGGCCCAGCCTGATGTACTCCGCCGCCGTATCGAGATAACTCTGCTTCAGCCAGGCAATGGCTTCGTCATCCGGCTTCACTGAGCAACGGGCGTACGCGTCGTTCCATGCGTAATCCTCAAAGTCGAGCGTTACCTGGGCAACACGATAGCCGTGGTCCTTCAGATAAGCGCGAACAGCGTGGCGCTTATCCAAAGTGTCGCCTTCCCACAGAAATGGAAAGCGGAACCAGTGCCAGTCGCGCGTGCCCGCGTATTGTGCCAGCGCCGGCTCGTTGAGCGCAATCTCGTGCTCGAATGCCTCGGAAGAGTTGCCGGAAAGCGAGATATGCGACCAGGTGTGGTTGCCGATATTCATGCCCGCGTCGACCCAGATGCGCAAAGACTGCTGAGCATCGGGATCGTTCTCAAGCTTGACCGCGTTGACAAAGCCGTAGGTTTCCTCCAGATGGTCGGCCTTGAGTTCTGCGGCAAGCGCGGTGGCGATTTTGGTCCGGTTCTGCCCCTGCGGCAAACTGCCCGCGGCAGGAAGATCGTCAAACGTGAGTGCCACCACGGGATGCGGATCGAGTGCCCCGGCAAAAGCCTGCGCGGGCTGCGGCGTGGCCGGTTGATAAGACGACTGAAATGCCGCCGCCGGGCACAGCGCGACTAATCCAACGGCAAGCACGCCGCCAATTGCCAGCCAATGATTCTTCATCTCAGCTTTTTCCGCTAGTTCTCACTGCGCGATTCTAACAAGATGCCGCACCGCAACCGTCAATGCCGCCCCTAACCTGCGACTCTCGCCCCAGCCGCCGCTAACCTGCTAACTCGCTACTCCCGCCTTAGCGGGAGCCAACTTGCTGCGTCCTTCATACGCACCTCCCGGTACAATTAAATCGTGATGGAACTCGTCCAGATTTCGCCCGTGCGAAAGGCTCCCGCTCCCAAGCCGGAGTGGCTCAAAGCCCGCGCCCCCGTTGGCGAAAACTACCACGATCTCAAGCGCCTTGCTCGCTCGCTGGGCCTGCACACCGTCTGCGAGAGCGCCCAATGCCCCAACATCGGCGAGTGTTGGCACCACAAGACCGCGACCTTCATGATGCTGGGCAACCTCTGCACGCGCCGCTGCGGATTCTGCGCCGTCCCCAAAGGCCGCCCCCAGCCCATCGACTTCGACGAGCCGCGCCGCGTGGCTGAAGCTGTCGCCGCCCTCGGCCTGGAACATGCCGTCATCACCAGCGTCAATCGCGATGACGATCTCGTCGTCGGCGCGCGCGCCTTCGCCATGGTCATTGCGGAGATTCGCCGTCAGGCCCCCGGCTGCCGCGCCGAAGTACTCATCCCCGACTTCCAGGGCAACCGTGGAGCAATCCGCATCGTCGTCGAAGCGCGCCCCGAGGTGCTCAACCACAACACGGAGTCGGTCCCGCGCCTTTATCGCGTCGTCCGGCCCGGCGCGCGCTACGAGCGATCTCTCGAGCTGTTGCGCTACGCCAAGGAACTAAACCCCGCCGGCGTCACCAAGTCCGGAGTCATGGTCGGCCTCGGCGAAGAGACCGGCGAGCTCCTGCAAGTCTTTCGCGATCTGGCCGCCGTCCATTGCGACATCCTCACCATCGGGCAATATCTGCGCCCCTCGCGCGACCACCTGCCCATGACCCGCCTCTACACGCCGCGCGAATTCGCCGAGCTCAAGACCGAAGCGCTGAAGATGGGCTTCCGCCACGTCGAGTCCGGCCCGCTGGTCCGCTCCAGCTACCATGCGCACGAGCAAGCCGCATCGACCGGGCGCACCGTCATCGCCTAACGCTGCGACGATTCCAGCGCAAGAAACTCCGCCGGGCTCACGATGCGAATTCCGTTGTAAGGATCGAGCGCCAGCAAGTCTTTGTCGCCGGAAACAATGCATTGCGCGCCGGCGGCAACGGCACACTCCAGCACCATGTCGTCGTTAGGGTCACGGCAGACGTGAAGGCGGCCTGTGATCGACACTTGAACAGATTTGGCAAGCAGAAAATTGAGCCGAGCCCTGGCTGCGGACCGATCCCAGCCAAACTTCTCCACAAGAATCCGGTGGATTTCTTCTTGCAATTCGTAACACGTGGCAATGACATCTCTCTTACGTGCGAGTTTCAGAGAGAGAAACGGCGGTCCCTGACGCTTTTCAAAATGCATCGCGGAAACCCACACGTTCGTGTCGAAGACGACGATCACTCAAGCCAACTTTCGTTCCTTTTCTTGCTCTCGTTCAGCTCGAATCTCTGCGCGAACCTCGTCTACCAACCGGGGAATATCCTCCTCGGTATAGCCGTGGGGGTTCCTTGTTCGCGCGTATTCGCCCATTTCATCGAAAAAACGGTCAACTTGGCGCTCCTCATACACGCGAAACGCCTCGCGCATCAGCTCGCTCATGGTTCGATTCTCACGCTTGGCCAGAAACACCGCAGCGGCAGCCATTTCCGGCGGCATCGAGATCGTAAATACGCGGGACCTTCGAGTTGTTGGCATCATTCGCCTCCTATATGACATTGTAATGGATTGCAATACAGCCCTCCAACTTTAACCGGAAGTATTCTCGCCGGCGGGTCACTTGCTGCACAGCCCCTTTGCGCTCCGCCAAATTCGTTAATATAGTGTTTTGAACGTATCGAGGACGAAAACCATGGCACCCTCCACAATGGCCGGCATTCCGGCGCTCAAAGAACTCGCCGCAGACCTAAAGCGGCGTATGGACCAGGCAGTAGCCACATTCCAGGCCAATCTGGCCTCCACGCGCACCGGCCGCGCCAGCGTGCACATGCTCGACCAGGTCAAGGTCGACTACTACGGCACCCACACGCCGATCAACCAACTGGCGCAGGTCTCCACCCCCGAGGCGCAGTCCATCCTCATCGCCCCCTGGGACCCGACCATACTCAAAGAAATCGAAAAGGCCATCCAGGCCGCCGATCTCGGCTTCAATCCTCAGTCCGACGGCAAGGTGATCCGCGTCCCCGTTCCGCCCATGACCGAGGAGCGACGCCGCGACGTCTGCAAGCACCTCAACAAAGTCCTCGAAGAGCATCGGACTGCAGTCCGCAACGTCCGCCGCGACGGCAATGACGCCTTAAAGAAAATGGCCAAGGACAAGAAGATCAGCGAGGACGAAGAGAAGCGCGCCATGGAAGAAGTCCAGAAGATGACCGACGAAGAGATCCGCAAAATGGAAGAACTCTCCCGCAAAAAAGAAGCCGAAGTCATGCAGGTGTGAACGGAACCGCCATTTCCCCTCGCTTTTCTGCCCAGGCTTCACGAGCCGGGATGGGGAGAGTTGAGGAGAGCGAGCCACCTGCCAACATTCCCTCCGCTCTGGCCCGTGCTAACATCTCGTCGGAGGATTCACGACATGTATCCGATAAGCCGAAAGCTTCTTATGGGAGCAGTCTTGTGTCTCATATGCGCGCCCGTCATTGGACAGAGCGCCTTTCCAGTCAACTATGATGTCATTCGAAAGTCCGTTGTGTTTCTTTATTCCAAAGGTGCGGATGGAGCGACGCAACCCGACGGGACAGGGTTCTTGATCGGCGTTCCACTGAGGTCAAGTCCGAATACAGGTTACCTGATCCTGGTAACTGCGCGGCATATGGTAGACCCGTCTTGGAGTGGGTGCCCGTCCGCCTCCCAAGGGATTGTCGCCAGATTCAACAAAAAAGTTCTCGATCCGAATGAAGCCGCCTCCGGGACAGTGGACTATGACCTACCAAATGGTCCACCGAGCACCAGCAACGACCCACCAACGGCCAACAACTGGATCGTTTCGAGGGATGATTCTGTAGATATCGCATTCACGCTTTTAGATCCAGCCAAAGTTGAATCGCTGGGTGCCGATATCGGCGCCATTCGCATAGCCGACTTTCCGAGACCGGACGAGCTGAGCCGCATGAACACTGGATCACAAGTTATGTCCGCCGGGCTCGTTCCGGGGGCCTCCGGGAAACAGCGAAACTACCCAGTTTTTAAGTTTGGGTATATTTCAAGTCGCCCGGAGGAAAAAGTGAGTTGGAAAGCTTGTCCGGTTGGGAGCGAGCTCCATGGCACCCAGTGGATGATCGCAGCGAGCCTTGTATACGGCAACAGTGGGTCTCCAATTTTGTTTGTTCCAGTTGGGTTCGGCGGCGTGAGTTTCGGTGGCACGGGAAGAGCCGTGTTAATTGGAGTTCAATCGAACGCGATCGTAGGATGGGACATTGCGGGCATGGCTCCAATTCAGTTTCTAATTGATTCTCTCAAATCGATAAATCTACCGGACGCGGACTTTTCGGCACTAGCCCCCATTTCTCACAGGGGCGCGATTTGATGGCGGGCGGCGGTGCGAAGCATGCGGGGAGAGCCATCAACCGGCTTGAAATCGGCTTGGCGATAGGTTCGGCAAGTGCGCCGAGAGGCTCATCG
>Ga0326727_10002531_pt1 | contig 61896 bp, 56 predicted proteins | sample MB2enrmetagenome_FD_207643 | JGI IMG/M metagenome (GOLD analysis project Ga0326727, IMG submission 207643) | Lab enriched peat soil microbial communities from McLean, Ithaca, NY, United States - MB29MY | ecosystem: Environmental > Terrestrial > Soil > Wetlands > Peat | place: USA: New York...
ACATTGCCTCCTTGTATCGCATCCATGAGAAACCCGACCCCCGCAAAGTGCTGGAGTTCGAGCAGATCGCCGCGGGATTTGGCTATTCCCTGGGTGTCGGCGCTCTCCCGGTGAAACGGTTTCGTTATACCGACGATCGGCGGCCGCGGCGGCGCGAAGGGCACGGCGACCGCGGCGGTCAGCGCCGGCAGGAGATTGAAATCCCGGAAGACATTGCCGTCATCCCGCGCATGTACCAGAAGTTGGCCAAGAAGATTGCCGGAACCCCGGAAGAACGGATCGTTTCTTATCTCATGCTGCGTTCGCTGAAGCAGGCGCGGTACTCCGAAGAGAATGTCGGCCATTTCGCCTTAGCTACCCCGGCCTACACGCATTTCACTTCTCCCATCCGGCGTTATCCCGACTTGATTGTGCACCGTATTCTCAAACAGGTACTGCATGACTCCGGGACCGAGAGGGAAGGAGATAGACTACGGACTTCCGCTTCCCCCGGGCCGGTCCTGTCGTCCCGGCGGCTTTCCCGTGCGGCCGGTTCCCCCCGCAGCAATTCGCTCGCGGCTGCGGTTGGGGAGTACTGCTCCGATGGAAACCGGGGCTCCGGCAAGCATTCCGGGGACGAAGAAGTCATTCCGCTGGAAGAGCTCCACGATATCGGCGAGGAGTGCAGCCGTTCTGAACGCCGCGCCGCCGATGCCGAACGCGAACTGATGGAGTGGAAGAAAGTCAAATTCATGGCCGAGCGCATCGGCGAGGATTTCGACGGCCTGATCGTCAGCGTCACCAAGTTCGGCTTCTTCGTCGAACTCATCGATATGTTTATCGAAGGGCTGGTGCCGCTTTCCTCGCTCACCGACGACCAGTACGTTTACCACGACCATACCCGGCAAATCATCGGCCAGCGCAGCCGCAAGACATTTGCGGTGGGCGGGCGCGTGCGCGTCCTGGTGGACCGCATCGATCCGGTATTGAAAAAAATTCAGTTTGCCGTCGTGCCGGAATCGCCCAGCCGGCGGCCGAAGCGGCGCAAGTAGTCCACTTGGATCTGCAGTTTGCAATTTGTATTTTGCAAAGTTGGAGCAGGTTCTTACTTTGCAAATTACAAATTGCAAATTACAAATGACTTTTCGCTCGCCTGCTAAAATCAAATTCAAGCAGCCATCGAAGTTAAGGAGCGAACGTAGATATGCCTCACATGGTGAAATGCGTCAAACTTGGCCGGGAAGCGGAAGGGCTCGATGAGCGCCCGTTTGACAATGAGCTGGGCCAGCGCATTTACGACAACGTTAGTAAGGAAGCCTGGGCGCAGTGGACCAACCATATGCGTATGTTGCTGAACGAATATCGGTTGCAGCCTTGGCGTCCCGAGCATCAGACTTTCATCGCCCAACAGATGGAGCAATATTTCTTCGGCGAGGGCGCGGAATTGCCCCCGGAATATACCCCGGAAAAGAAAAGCCAGGAATGACCATGGGCTCCTTGTTTCGACAAGCAAGGCCGAAGCGTGACGGTTTGCCAATCGCTCCAGGAGCGGTGGTGGGTTTTCCAGAGACCTGTGGAAAAGTTTGTGGATTTCGCCTCCCTGTATCAAGGAACATGCGACGATTCAGCTACTTAGCTGGATTGCTGCACTTTCGCTACACGTTGTAAGTCATTGATTCTATGATATTTGGAATGAGCACCGCGAGTTGTGCGATGCTGGCGCGGTATATCCGGCTACGATTTGTTCAATTCTGAGATTTTCACATTCGCGTGTGATGAAGCCCCACTCAAAAGCTAAAAAAACCGTCTCAAATTTTCCCGCCCTGGCACATGGGAATCTCTCTCGGTTTCCCTTAATCATCGATTGCGCCGGGCCAATTCGCGGCAATCGGATCAACCCAAAACGAGGGTGCCCCACCCTCCGCCCCGAAGTTGGGCGGTGGGTGGGATCATGGTCTGACTCAGCCCCGTCTGGTCAACCAAGAACGAGGTCCCGTTTCGGTCGATCAGACGCGGGGAAGGCCGGGAATCGGAAAAAGTTTTACACTGTAATTTAGTACCGGGTCCCTGGCGCGCAGAGTGAGTGTGCGCGTAATTGATTTCACCTGGAGTGAGTGGGGGATATGAACGGCAATTCTTTTGGCAGTCGCGCACAGTTGCGTGTCGGTGAGCGGCAATATGAGATTTATCGCATCGACGCGCTCGAGAAAAAAAACCTGTCTACCTCTCGCCTGCCTTATTCCTTGCGCATCCTGTTGGAGAACCTGTTGCGCACTGAGGATGGCCGGGTCGTCAAGGCGGACGACATTGCCAAACTGGTGGGGTGGGACCCGGAGCAAGTACCTACCCAAGAGATCGCTTTTACCCCCAGCCGCGTCTTGCTGCAGGATTTTACCGGGGTTCCGGCCGTGGTCGACCTGGCCGCCATGCGCGATGCCATGCGGCAACTGGGTGGCGATCCCGGTTTGATCAATCCTCTGCAGCCCGCCGAGTTGGTGATCGATCATTCGGTGCAGGTCGATGAGTTCGGCACGCCCAACGCGTTCCAGCTCAATGCGGACCTGGAATTTCAACGGAACCAGGAGCGCTATGCGTTTCTGCGCTGGGGACAGAAGGCTTTCCAGAACTTTGCCATTGTGCCGCCGGATACCGGCATTGTTCATCAGGTGAATCTGGAATACTTGGCGCGGGTGGTTTTTGTACAGGCTGTCAACGGCAAGCAGAGCGCGTATCCGGATACGGTCGTCGGGACCGACTCTCACACCACCATGATTAACGGCCTCGGGGTGCTCGGCTGGGGCGTGGGAGGCATTGAAGCTGAGGCAGCCATGCTCGGCCAACCGATCTCAATGCTGATCCCGCAGGTTGTGGGAGTAAAGCTGACCGGCAACTTGCGCGAGGGCGCCACGGCCACGGATCTGGTGCTCACCGTCACCGAGATGCTGCGCAAACATGGTGTGGTGGGTAAGTTTGTCGAATACTACGGTTCCGGGCTGGTGAATTTGCCGGTCGCCGACCGGGCGACCATTGCCAATATGTCGCCCGAATACGGCGCTACCTGTGGCATTTTCCCCGTTGATAATGAGACCTTGCGCTATCTGCGCCTGAGCGGCCGCTCGCCGGAACAGGTAGCTCTGGTGGAGGCTTACTGCAAGGAGCAGGGGCTTTTCCACGACGAAAAGACTCCTGCGGCCAAGTACTCCACCGTGCTGCACCTGGACTTGGCCGGTGTCGAGCCTAGCATCGCCGGCCCCAGGCGGCCGCAAGACCGGGTGCCGTTGTCCCAGGCCAAGGCCGCCTTCCATAGCGCCTTGCCTTCCCTGGTGCGCCCCGGCAAGGGTGAACCGCTCAAGCCGATCGGCCGCTGGGAGGGAGAAGGCGGCAGTCCGCCGGATGGCGGCGAGCAAGTATCGCCTACCATGGACGAATCCGTTCCTGTCGACGTGAAGAAGAGTTTGCGGCACGGCAGTGTGGTCATCGCTGCCATTACCAGTTGCACGAACACCAGCAATCCCTCGGTGATGATTGCCGCGGGCTTGCTGGCGAAAAAAGCGGTCGAGCGTGGGCTTTCGCCGCGGCCCTGGGTGAAGACATCGCTGGCTCCCGGCTCCAAGGTCGTGACTGAATACTATCAACGGCTCGGATTGCTGTCGTATTTGGAAAAGCTGCGCTTCAACCTGGTCGGTTATGGCTGCACCACTTGCATCGGCAATTCGGGGCCGTTGCCGGTGGAGGTGTCGGAAGCAATTACGGAACGCGGGTTGGTAGCCGCCGCCGTGCTTTCCGGCAATCGCAATTTTGAAGGCCGGATCAACCCCGAAGTTCGCGCCAACTATCTGATGTCCCCTCCGCTGGTGATTGCTTTTGCTCTGGCCGGGCGGGTGGATTTCGACCCGCTGCATGAACCGCTGGCCATGGACCGCAATGGTCGCGCAGTTTATCTGAAGGAGATCTGGCCCACGCAACGCGAGTTGGACGAGGCCTTGCAACAGGCGCTGACGCCGGAAATGTTCCGCAAGACCTACTCGGAGGTGTTTCAGGGCGACGAGCGCTGGCAGTCGTTGCCGGTACCGACCGGCCAGACGTTTACCTGGGAGCCGGATTCCACTTACGTGCGCCATCCGCCTTACTTCGAGGGCATGGGACTGCAGCCTCCCGAGGTTAGCGACATCCAGGGCGGACGGGTTTTGTTGAAGGTGGGCGACTCCATTACCACCGACCACATCTCTCCCGCCGGATCGATCAAAAAGGATTCTCCCGCAGGCCGCTACCTGATTGAGCACGGGGTCAATCCCAAGGACTTCAACAGCTACGGCGCCCGCCGCGGCAACCATGAAGTCATGGTGCGGGGCACCTTTGCCAACGTGCGCTTGCGCAACCAACTGGTGCCCGGCGTGGAAGGCGGCGTAACCCGCCATCTGCCCGACGGTGCGCAAATGACGGTGTTCGACGCGGCGGAGAAGTACCGGGCTGAGGGCGTGCCTCTGCTCATTCTGGCGGGCAAGGAGTACGGCTCCGGTTCGTCGCGCGATTGGGCGGCCAAAGGTCCCTTATTGCTGGGGGTGCGCGCCGTCATCGCCGAAAGCTTCGAGCGCATTCACCGCTCCAATCTGGTCGGCATGGGCATTTTGCCTCTGCAATTCGCGGCGGATAAACTCCCGGCCCTGACCGGCGAGGAGGTATACGAAATCACCGGCCTGAAGCGCGTGCTCGACCGGTTCAAGCCGGGCGCGCACGTGCGCGTGCGGGCGCAGGCTGACGGACGTCCGGCTGCCGAGTTCGACGCCATACTGCGCATCGATACTCCGCAGGAAGTGCTTTACTACCGGCACGGCGGCATCCTGAATTACGTGGTCCGGCAGCTGTTGCAGGCCAAGAGCTAGTACTAGCAGTCAGCATTCAGCACCGGGTATTGTGCTGAGGCTGCCCAAGGCTGGGTGCCCCACCCTCCGCCCCGGGGTTGGGCGGTGGATGGGCTAGATACATCCAAATACCTACAGGTTCGGCTGACTGCCGAGTGCTGAATGCCCGACTGTTGGTTCTAATGATCTCCGTCGTCCAACTCGGTACCATCGATTATCCGGCGGGGCTAGAGCTCCAGCGCACGCTGGTCGACCTGCGCCATCGCGGCCAGATCCCTAACGTACTGCTCCTGCTGGAACACACTCCCGTGATCACCCTCGGCCGCAATGCGAACCGGCAGAATGTGCTCGCGGCTCCGGCGGTGCTGGAACGCATGGGCGTGCAAGTATTCGAGTGCGATCGCGGCGGCGACGTCACTTATCATGGTCCCGGACAACTCGTCGGTTATCCCATTTTCGACCTGCGCAGCTTTCCTCCCTTATCCGCGACCCGCGCCGAGGGGAGCTTTTTTGTCGAGCAGCGCGGAAGCGGGAGCGCCAAGCGGACGATGGGAGCGGTCGATTATGTGCGTTGCCTCGAAGAGGTATTGATTCGGAGCTGTGCCGATTTTGGCGTTGCCACGGAAAGAGTGCCGAAACTCACCGGTGTCTGGACTAAGCCATCCGCTGGAGATTCGGCAGTTCTCCATCAGGGCCAGCCATCGCTTAGGCAAGGCCAAGCCGGCGGCCAGGCCAAGATTGCTGCCATCGGGGTGCATATCTCGCGCGGCATCACTTCGCACGGCTTTGCCTTCAACGTCAATACCGATTTGAGCCATTTTGACCTGATTGTTCCTTGTGGTATTGCAACCAAACCGGTTACATCCCTGTCAAAAAAAACAGGGGCTCTGGTTTCGCTGGACGCGGTGGCGCAGTCGGTGGCCCGCAATTTCGGCCGGGTTTTCAGTTCCCAGATCTTGTGGGTAGATACTCTGGACGCCCTTCTGGGACGGACAGTTGGAGTTCCCCTGAAGGTCCCCGACGCGTTACGGAAAATTCACGAGGAAGACATCTTCCGGGCCTAGGTGTCCGGAGTCACGCAGTGACGGTAGAGAATAGCCCACCACGAAGAGCACGGCATGACAAAGAAGAAACCCACATCACGGCTGAATCCCGGGATTCCTAATCAGCAGGACAAGCGTACTGCTAAGCTTGCGACTCCCGGGGCGCCAATGCCGCGCCAGAACTCCTCTACGTCCGTGGGTGGCAATGGAAGCGGTTCCGCGGACGACGATGCCTCTTCCATGTTGCGCTGTTACAACCTTCCCGACTATCGGCTCGAGCACCCCGATTTTACGGTGCGGCAGACCACGGACGCGGACGAGGTCCGCTACGAGATGCTGGGTGATATTTCCGCGCCGCCGCCGCCCATTCGTAGCTCGAAATATCTCACCCTGGACCAGGTCATTGCGATCTACCGCTACATGCTGCTCAACCGCGCCATGGAAGCCGCCCTGGAAAACCTTTACAAGCAGGGCAAGGTGGTGGGAGGAGTTTATTTCGGCTTGGGGCAGGAGGCCTGCTCTTGCGCTTCCGCGTTTGCTTTACGGAAGGACGAGTGGCTCGGGCCCATGATCCGCAATCAGGGCGCTCTGCTGGTCCGCGGCTTCTCCCCCCGGGACGTGATGATGCAGTACATGGCCAAGGCCGGCTCGCCGACCGGCGGCAAGGATGCCAGCTCGCATTTTGGCGACATTCGCGACCGAAATGTGGTGGCCCCCATTTCTACCCTGGGCGACCTGATTCCGGTGCTTGCCGGGGTAGCTCTGGGCGCGCGCCTGCAAGGACGCAACATCGCCGCCATGACGTATATCGGGGATGGCGGCCAGTCCACGGGCGTGACCTATGAAGGCTTGAATTTCGCCGCCGTGCAGCGCCTTGGCCTGGTCTTGATCGTGGAAAACAATCTCTGGGGATACTCCACCCCCAGCGAGTTGCAGTCTCGCGTAAAGGACTTGGCCGAGCGCGCCGTAGCTTACGGCATCCCCGGCATCATCGTGGATGGAACCGATGCCTGCCAGGTCTACGACGCCGCCCATGAGGCTTGCGAGCGCGCGCGCCGCGGCGAGGGTCCTACGCTGATCGAAGCCAAAATGATGCGCATGAAAGGCCATGCCATTCACGATGGCGCGCAGTATGTCCCCCGCGATCTGCTCGAATACTGGCAGCAACGCGATCCCATTACCCGCCTGGAGCATTTCCTGGTGGACGAAAAGGGCTGGCTGCAACCGGAGCGCAACCAACAGCTCAAGGCGGAAGTGGCCCGGCAAATCGAGCAAGACCGGGACCAAGCGGTCGCTTCCCCCCTGCCCGATCCGGCGGCAACCCCCCTTCAGGTGTACTGCGAAGGCTGTCACGACATCCAACTAAAGTACGGCACGCCGCCGCAGCGCCGCATAAATGTCGGCCAGCTTGAAACAGAGAAAAATGGCGGGCATTCGAAGTAAGCGGCAGGTGGGCACCTGCAACCTGCTTTGGACTGTGTCGGGGAATCTGGAGTTTGCATGGTTAAGCACGATGGGTGCAAACGGATAGGCCAGCCCGCAGCGCGGGCGGCAGAGGGTAGCCCCGGACGTGAGCCCGGGGTGAGCGTTCCCCGCGACCCCAGAAGCCTCCGCAAGGGGCGAAAGAACAAGTCGGTTAAGCTACAAACCGGCTTTTTTTATGCGCTCCCAGGGAATCGTGCCTTTTTCCCTGCGTGCCTTGCGAACGGCTTTCAAATCCGTCTCATTCTCGATTCGTTCGATCAATTCGAGGTCCTGGATGGGCACAATCGCAGCCACCGGCTTTTTGCGGCGGTGCACCACGGTCCTTTCTCCGGCGAATTCTGCCCGGCTGAGGATCTCGGAAAACTTCTGGCGCGCGGCGCGGGTGCTCAAGCGAACCATGAAATATGTGCGCTCCGTGCGATTTGTACGAATCGTACGTTTATCTGCTGAAATCGGCAACCGGGAAAAGGGTGTGGCTTGAAACATGGCGCCTGCCACTTATCTCGAAGCTATCCGCCAGGGACTCTGGGAGGAAATGGAGCGCGATGCCCGCGTTTTCTGCATCGGCGAAGATATCGGCATCTATGGCGGCGCCTTCAAAGTCACTGAAGGTTTCATCGGCCGCTTCGGGCCAGAGCGCGTAATCGACACTCCCATCGCCGAGTCCGCCATCGTGGGCGCGGCTTTCGGCGCCGCCCTCACCGGCATGCGGCCGGTCGCGGAATTTCAGTTTATGGATTTTCTTCCCTGCGCCTTCAACCAGATCACCAACATGGTAGCCAAGGCGCACTACCGCTGGGGGGCTCCCGCGCCGCTGGTGATCCGCGGGCCCAGCGGCGGCGGCGTTCACGGTGGCCCGTTCCACTCGCAGAATCCCGAAGCCTACTTTACGCACACTCCCGGGTTGAAAGTGGTGTGTCCGGCGACCCCCTACGACGCGAAAGGCTTGATTAAGGCGGCGATTCGCGATCCCAATCCGGTAATCTTTTTTGAACACAAGTTTCTCTACCGCCGCATCAAAGAGGAGTTGCCGCCGGAAGACTATCTGGTCCCCCTCGGCAAGGCTCGGGTGGCGCGTTCCGGACACGACCTGAGCGTCATTACCTATGCCGCCATGGTGCATACTGCCCTGGAAGCGGCCGGGGAACTGGCCAAGGAGGGCATCGAGCTGGAAGTGCTCGATTTGCGGACGCTACTTCCCCTAGATTGCCAGGCGATTGCTGATACCGTTAAGAAGACCAATCGCGTGATCGTGCTGCACGAGGATGTGCGCACGGGCGGCATCGCCGGCGAGATCATGGCGGTGATCAACGAGGAAGCCTTCGAGTGGCTGGACGCGCCCGTGGTTCGCCTTACGGGGTTGGATACCCCGGTGCCGTTTTCGCCGCCCCTGGAAGAGCACTTCCTGCCCAAGGTGAGTGACGTGGTAAGGGAAGCCAGACGGCTGATGGCGTATTAGATTTGCGTGCAAGCTGACGGAGAACGATTATGCCGACCGATGTGATCATGCCCCAGATGGGGGAATCGATTGTCGAAGGAACCATTACGAAATGGCTGAAAAAGCCCGGAGAGCAGGTGCAGCGGGACGAGCCGCTGTTCGAGATCTCCACCGACAAAGTCGACGCCGAAATTCCCGCGCCGGCTTCCGGGGTTCTGAAAGAGATCAAAATCCCGGAAGGAACCACTGTCCAGGTAAACACGGTGGTAGGCCTGATCGATGAGGCGGGCACTGCGACGGCAACAGCTCCCCAGCCTGAGCAGGCAAAGCCTCAGCCCGCGCCGAGCTCTCCCGCGGCCCCTCCACCTCCGGCCGGCGGCAAGCAAACGGAGACTCCGACCTATCTGCGGGAAGCTCCGGGCGTTGCCCCGGGCGGGGCAGCGCATGAACCCGCAGCCAGACGCGTGGAGGCGACGGCCCGGCAGCAGGAAACGGTTATTGAATTTCCCAAAGGGCAGGAGGAAGAAGAAGAGGAGGAGGGCGAGCGGGTCCGCTCCTCGCCGCTGGTTCGGCGTCTGGCCCGCGAACACCAAGTCGACTTGCGCGAGGTGACGGGAACGGGATTAGGCGGCCGGGTGACCAAAGACGATATCTTACGTTTTGTCGAACAGCACCCAGCCGGCGTACCCGCTACCCCTCTGCCGTCGGAGCCGGCTGTCGGGCGGCCCGCCGCCGCGGCGGCCCAGGCGCCCGCCTACCAGATCGGAACTGCGGCGCCCACGATGCTGGCCGCGCAAACCGTTCCGCCGCGTCCCGCCGCTATGGCGGACGAGATCGTTCCCATGACGCCCATGCGCAAGAAAATCGCCGAGCGCATGGTGGAATCCAGGCGCACCAGCGCGCACGTGCATAGCGTTTACGAAGTGGACATGACGCGGATCGTCAAGTTCCGGGAACGCCTGAAGGATGATTTCGAGCGCCGCACCGGCTCCAAGTTGACCTTCATGCCGTTCTTTTGCCGCGCCGCCATTCATGCCATCCGGCAGTTTCCGATCATCAACTCTTCGGTAGAAGGCGATAACATCCGCTACCACCGTAACATCAATCTGGGGATTGCCGTCGCCCTCGACTGGGGACTGATCGTGCCCGTGCTCAAGAATGCCGAGGAAAGGAACTTTCTTGGCCTGCAACGGGACATCACCGATCTGGCGGAGCGGGCGCGGGCCCGGAAGCTGCTGCCGGACGATGTCGCGGGCGGCACCTTCACCCTCACCAATCCCGGCAACTATGGCCAGATGTTCGGCCTGCCTATCATCCTGCAACCGCAGGTCGCCATTCTGGGGGTCGGTAACATCAAGAAACAGCCGGTAGTCGTCACCGACGAAAACGGCATGGATTCGATTGCCATTCGCTCCATCTGCCACATCTCGCTCGGCTACGATCACCGCATAATCGACGGCGCCATCGGCGATCAGTTTCTCCGTGAGGTAAGCAATTACCTGCAGAACTGGAATGAGGACCTGGGCTAAACCGTTTTGTGTTGCCCGTTCCCCGTTATCCGTTTCCCGCTTCCCGTCGTCGGTTCTGTGCATTTGCGGTATCAAGTTTCGTGGGCTGCCCACGGGAAACGGGAAACGAGGAACGGAAAACGTATGGCAGTGGTATGGATGACCCGGTCACGCACCGCATCATGGATCTGCAGAGCCGGCTTCGCATCCGCTTGGCGGAACTTGGCTTTGAAGGCGTGCAGGCCAGCAACGTGGTGCATCACCTGGCCGAAATTGCAGCCTTGGCTAAAGATTTGTCCGCCGACGCCGTGCCCCTGTTCCTGGAGCTTTCGCCGGCCCACAAGCAGGCACTGGCCGAGGTCGTCGCCCATCTGAAGCGCGACCTCGACGAGATCAAAGACGCCATCCAGGATATGGAGCCCGACCTGACCGAGTTGCTGAAATACCTCCAACAACGCTGAAAGACCGTTACCCGTTTCCCGTCTCCCGTTCCCCGTTATCTCGCGGCGCATGACGGCCTGGTGCAATAATCAGAAGCAGCAAACCCCTACCCTCCAACGTCTGTCATCCTGAGTCACGCGCCCGCAATAGTTTGGACAGTTGCAATCCGTCTGGGCGCGTGGCGAAGGACCCATGTATTTCGGCCCTATGTGCCGTTGCCCTTTGTGGGTGACCAGGAGATTACAGGTGCGCTGGGTCCCCACCTTAACCGCCGTTCTGAGCAAAGTAAGTGACATTGCGGCGCGGACGCTAGTGCTACATCGGGCCACGGGTAACGGGTAACGGGTAACGGCACTCAAGCTCGTAGTTCTCTCCGAGCCGTTTCCGCCAATTGCGGCAAGTCGCTGGTGGTGGCCACCTGGATCGAACTTTCCTTGAGGGTAGCGAGAGCAAAAGCAATATCTTCGCGCTCGCCCGGGAGGTGGTCCTCGACGATCGCGGCCAACTCTGTCCGGGCATGCAAGATCCGCGCCACACCTTCCCGGATCTGCGGGTAGGTAAAGGCCAGCACTTTGGCCGCATCCACGCCGGCTTCGAGCGCCACCGCCTGAAATAGCTTGAACACCCCATTGGGCCGGTATCCGCAATCGATTTTCAGAGGGTCACCCCGATGCGTATATGGCGCGACGGAAATCTTCTTGAACATCATCGGCCATACCCCTGCTGCCTGAAAGGCGTGGCGGATTTGGGCCACAATCGCGGCCCGGCCGGCGGAATCGCGTGGCACGGCTTCCGGCGCCCGCTCCACATACATTTCCGCCAGGCGCTCTAACTCCCGCTCAGGCGCCTCCGCCAGCAGCGCTTGGGGGGCGGTTACCTGAACCGTATTGGCGCAGCAATCGTCCAGCAGGTGCAGCATTTGCGTACGATCTACGTCACCCGCCTCCACGGCCTTCTGAACCTCGGCGCCTACTGCGGCAAGCATCTCGACATCGGCCGCTGGATCCAGCCGACGGACCCGCCGCCAATCGCGCGTAAACCGGGCTTTGGCCTGGCGGCCTGTGTCCTGGAGCAAGACCACGCCAATGTTGACAAACTCGCCTCGCACCGCGTCCGGCACATACCGGACGAGCAGGAATTCACAGCGCTTCGCTTCCGCCATAATCAGTTCACTCCTGCCGCCGCCGCTTCACGCCACCGGGGAAACGGCGCGCGTGAAGAGGTTCGAAAAGCCTCCAGCAGCAATCGCACCGTGGTTTGCCGGCGATGCAACTGCGCAATTAGGTTCTCCAGATCGTCGCTGTCGCCATACCATTCGCTGGGAACGGCGTCGGCAATGGCCCCAATTGCCGCTGCGGAGAGATTTTCAATCCGGCTCAACCAGGGTTCAAAGGAATGCCAACCGGTAATGCCGGCGTACACGCAGTTGCGCGCGTACACGCCCCGCAGCGGAGCATCCACGAAACTCCACTCGCCGGCATTGAAACAATAGCCCTGGTCGATGAAGGCGACGGTGTACTTACGCTCGCGCGCGCGTTTCCAGAAAGCCGCCTGCCGGCCATTGGCATTGCCGGTCCATTTGTCGAACGCCAGCATGCCGGCGAAGGTCTCCAGGTTTTTCACCTGGCCGAGCATAGTCTCGGGCAGGAAGTCGAAAACTTGCGCCGCCTCGGCCAGCGGGTCCACTACGTAACGGGAACCGAACTGCAAACCGGGCTGGCAACGCAACCCCTTTCCGGCCAATTGGATGGTCAGGTCCGGGGTATTCGAGATCAGCCAGGGATCGACATCGATAATCGCGCAGGGGGGAACCGGCAGACCAACCTCGGCCGCCAGGCATGAGGCCAGCAGTTCGTTGGCCAGGACGCGCCGGTGCTGCGGATTGTTCTGGAATTTGACGACGTAGAAATAGCCGTCATTCGCGCGCATCAGATGGCCCTGAGCGCCGCCGCGCATGCGGCGAATGTGCTGCGTCGCCCGAATGACCCCGCCCGGCTGCGCCATTGCCATCGTGGCCTCCGGCGATTTGCCTTTTTCAATACAAAGGGTGTGCCACCCTCCGCCCTGCTTTTGGGCGGTGGGTGGGATCCAACTGCTGAGTGCTGCCTGCTAGTTTTTCTTCTCCGCTCCCTCGTAAATGCTCAAGAAATCTTCGACGCTCTGTACATAGACATCGGCGAAATCCACCACCGGCCGCCGCGCTCGGATTACGCTCTGGGCCTCGTCCAACTTCCATCCCAAAGCGCATAGGATTGCCAGCACCATCATGGGCGCGCGGTGTACGCCGGCGGCGCAATGAATAAACAGGCTGGCGCCTGGTTCGTCCAGCGCTTCCAGGGCGAATTCCACTCCGCGTTGAAACACCTCCGGCGGTTTGGGCTGGAAATCGTCGTCGATCGGGTTCCAAAGCACCCGGATACCGAATGGGGCGGCCAGTTCCGTATCGTCGAACTCGATTTGCATATCGATGATGTGCGTTACGCCGGCCCGAGCCGCCTCGGCCATCTTGTCGTCCGTCCAGATTCCACCCCCGACCGCAATGCGATCGGTAATCCAGGTCATATCCATGTGCCACTCTCGGGTCGTGGCATCCGCACCCGGGTGGCCCCGGTACCGGTGAACCTGCTGCCACGGAACCGCTCTACCAAAAACTCTACCAGAAAGACCGGGGCCGTTTGGGATTTCGGATTTGGGATTTCGCATTTAGGATCTGGGGCTGATTCGCTCCTGCTATCAGGCGGATATATTACCTGGCAAAGCGGTTCTTAAATCCCAAATCCGAAATCCCAAATTTCCCCTACTCCAGAGCGATGACATCGATTTCCAGCAGACTATCTTTAGGGAGCCGCGCGGCTTCCACGGTGGTTCGGGCCGGCGGTTCCTGGCCGAAAAAACGCCCATAGACGTCATTCATGGCCGCAAACTCGGCCATATTCTTCAAGAACACCGTAGTCTTAACCACGCGGTCCAGCGAACTGCCCGCGGCGGCCAGGATTTCGGTGAGGTTCTTGAGCACGCGCTCCGTCTGGGCCGCGATGTCGCCTGCGATCACCTGTCCCGTTGCCGGGTCAATGGCAATTTGGCCGGAAATAAAAACCAATCCGTTCGCCTTGATGGCTTGTGAGTAGGGGCCGATTGCCTGCGGCGCTTTCTGCGTGGCAACAGCTTGTCTCATGAGAATCTCCTCTATTATCTCGAAACCAATTTCCAGATGTAGCGCTGGGCGTCCTCGCCCAAGGTCAGTTACTTTTGGCGCCTGGGATCCGGTAAGGTAGTTTTGGCCCAGCGGTAGGTCCGAGCGACGCTTTTTGACGCCGTCTGACAGAGCCCGCCAAGCGGGCGGAAGATCGTAGCCCCGGGCGTGAGCCCGGGGTGCGAGATTAGACGTACCGCCAGCCCGCGAAGCGGGCGAAAGAATCCCCAGCGCGACCGTAGACCCGACCGGTGGAAAACCGAAACTGGCGTTAGCCGCAGGAGTTCGCGCCGAAATTGCTGACCTCCAACCCTAGATTTGGAGCAATCTACCGCACGACCGGACCTGACCTGAGCTTGCCAAAGCATTCCCGTACCCCAAGCCTGAGATTCAAAACTAAGTCCTCGCCGGCGAAGCCCCAGCTGTGCCATCCGCAGCCCGCCGCTGGGAACGCTAGCGCTGCAAACCTTTCCAGTTTCTAGCCTCCGCTAGCCGGCTGGCAAGCCTTTCCGGAACTGGAAACTGGAAACCGGAAACTGGAAACTGTCTCTGGACGGCGGCATTGACCTCCCCGGTGCTGGCGAATGATACGCGTTTGACGACCTGTCCGGTGGCGGGATTGTAGACCACGCCGAAGCGCCCGCTGCTGCCTGCCACTGCCTTACCCCCAATGAAGTGAGACAGTTCCTGGACGGATTCGCTCTCCGGCTCCAATGATCGAAAATTCAACACCTGTGCCATGGTTTCTCTCCCGGACTGTCGGAGGCCATTCTTGTCATCCCGACCGGACTTGTCATCCCGAGCGGAGCGAGGGATCTGCAGTTTCTGTTTGTGCGGCAATGGAGAACTGCAGATCCCTCGCTCCGCGAGGAATGACAAGAGCCCGGGCATGCAACGGCAAGCTGACCACCATATCCCAAATCAAAATTCAAAAATTCACAAATCAAAATTACTTGGATGCCAGTAGGAGCTCGCGAGAGGGAACGGCCAAGCCACCGGATCGGCAATTGGCAATTGGTAATTAGCAAAGTAAGCGGGCCCTCGTGCGCGCGCCCAGGTTTCACTTTGCAAATTACAAATTGCAAATTACAAATGGGCCAAGTCTGCCTCCAGACTACTCGATCTATAATGGGTTGTTGGCAGTCGGACCGGACGGTCGCTGCCGGCCATAAACGCTGGGGCTTGCCTCAGGCCGTATGTGACCGGGAGAGGAAAGTCCGAACTCCACAGAGCAGTGTGCCGGATAACGTCCGGGCGCCCGGATTCAAGTCCGGAGCGACGGCCAGTGCCACAGAAAACATACCGCCGCGCGGGCCTCCGCGCGGTAAGGGTGAAAAGGTGCGGTAAGAGCGCACCGCGCCGGCAGCAATGCCGGCGGCAGGGCAAACCCCACACGGAGCAAGACCAAATAGGGGACAAGTCCGGGAGCAATCCTGGCACGTGCCGGCTCGGCACGTCAACCCGTAAGGGCGCCCTCTTGGGGCGGAAGTTCCGGGTAGGTCGCTGGAGCCCCGCAGCAATGCGGCGGCCTAGAGGAATGACCGTCCTGCCGGTTTCCCGGCAGACAGAATTCGGCTTACAGGTCCGGCTGCCAATAACTCTTATGTTTCAAATCGTTGGAAAAGTTCAAATAGCGCTGGACCTCCGGCTCCGGGGTGCATCCGGCCGCTCCTATATCAGGAAGCGTAACCTGTGGCTGACAAGAGCTTCGGGAACCTGGAGAGGCATCAGATCATCCCCCTATGGTTCCTATTCTTCCTTCACCACCAGTTTCAGCGACAGGGTGAGGAAAATCGCAATCACCAGCGTCCCCGTCATACCCAGCATGCCGGCCGTGTACGAACCGGTGGCATCTTTGAGCCAACCCACCATGATTGGCCCCACCATGCCCCCGAGATTTCCGAATCCATTGATGAAGCCAATTCCCCCGGCTGCCGCCGCTCCGGTCAGAAAACGTGAAGGCATGACATAAAAGAACGGCCGGATCGAGCTTAGCCCAATCACCGCAACCGTAATACCGATCAGTGCCGGAACTAGCGACGAGAATAACACCGAGAACGCGAACCCGCTGGCCGCTACCAGTTGCGCCAGGGCCAGATTCTGGATGTACTTCCGGGTGTGGTCCACCCGCCGCGCCCAGGGAATCATGGCCAGGCTGCCAACGATGTATGGAATCGCCGAGAGAAAGCCGATCTGCAGGTCAGACAAGCGCCCGTGGCTCTTCAGGATCAGCGGCAGCCAGACTCCGATTCCGAGTATGCCAATGATATAGAAGAACAAAATGGCAGTGAGCATGAGTACGCGCGCGTCCTTGAGCATGGGCCAAAAAGCTCGTTTCTCGCGCTCACGACGCTCAGCACTTAACATCTCCAGCAAGGCGTCACGTTCCTCGGGGGTCAACCACTTCGCGCTCTGCGGCCCGTCCGCCAACAGGAATAGCGTAAACAAGCCACACAGGCAGGAAGGTATGCCTTCCAGGACAAAAATCCACTGCCAGCCCGTCAGGCCGAGCAATCCGTTCATTTGGAGGATCAGCGCCGAAAGCGGGCCCCCCACTACGGAAGAGATCGGGACCGCCACCAAAAACCAGGCCAGAACGCCGGTGCGCTGTTGCACGGGAAACCAGACCGAAAGATAGTACACCACTCCTGGAAAAAATCCCGCCTCGGCTACCCCCACGATCAAGCGCAGGAGGGAATAACTGTTTGGGCCAACGGCCAGGGCGGTAGCCGCCGCCGCAAGTCCCCAGGAAATCATGATCCGAGCAAGCCAACGGCGCGCACCGAAGCGGTAGAGCGCGAGATTACTGGGAACCTCAAAAATGCAGTAGCCCACATAAAATATTCCCGCTGCCCAGCCAAACTGCGTTGCCGTCAGATGCAGGTCCCGATTCATAGTCAGGGCGGCAAATCCCACGTTGGTGCGGTCGATATAACTGAAGAAATAGGCCACGGCCAGGATGGGCACCAACCGCCAGGTGTTTTTTCGAATGGCGCTTTGCGCCAGCTCTGCGCGATCCAGCAAAGAGCGGGGAAGCTCCTCCGGTTTCGGCGGAATGACGTTCATTTTCGACCTCCGTCACATGCAGTGTCTGGCCGCGGCAACCCTCTTATTCAATACATGACTTGTGCCTGTCCTTAGGCGTCCGAGGAACTCTCCCTGGTAAGGACGATGCCCGCAGAGTCGCCCGGCTTGCCCGCCACGGCTAGAGTCCCCTGGTCCTCCGGAACAGCCGTCTCGTTCGTATCCCGCGAAGCCAGATATCGGTAGAACGTGTCGCGATCGAAAGCGTTCTCCCAACGCGCTATGGCACAGACGGCCACGGCATTCCCGATCATGTTGGTGACGGCGCTGCCAGTTGCCATGAAACGATCGATACCCAGTAAAAGCCCCAGCCCGCCCAGGGGCAATACCCGTACCGACTGCAAGGTAGCGGCGAGTTTGATGAAAGCTCCCCCGGCGACGGTCGTTCCGCCTTTGGAGGTGAACAACATGATCACAAATAGCGCGATCTGCTGTGATAAAGGAAATGGCGTGTCCGTTACTTGCGCGATGAAGACAGCCGAAATAGCCATCTGGATGCCGGTGCCATCCAAATTGAAACTGAAACCGGCGGGAAGCACGAACCCGACCACGGCTTCCTCGCAGCCGGCTTTGGGCAGCTTCTCAATCAGGCGCGGAAAAGCAACTTCGCCGGACGCCGTGCCGAAGACCAGCAGAATTTCCTCTTTGATCAGCTTGAGCAGGTGAAAGATATTGATTCCGGCCGCCTTAGTGATGATCCCGAGGATAAAGAAAATAAAGAAGAGGCAACTTCCGTAATACAACAGGATCATGCGCCCCAGATACATCAGAGTCGTTGCGCCAAAGCTTCCGATGGCCGCCGCCATGGCTCCGAAGGCGCCCAGCGGGGCCAGACGCATAATGAAACCGAGAATCTTAAAGAGGATGGTCTGCAACTCGGCCACCCCGCGCAGGATGATCGAATCCGGCTTTGCGATGAGGGTAAGCGCAATGCCCACCAACAGAGAGATGAACAGCACCTGAAGAATCTCGCCCTTGGCAAACGCATCCACCATCGTGGTGGGAATAATGCTGAGCAGGAAGTTGGTCACCGTCAGCTTGCTTGCGGCTGCCGACGCCGTGGCGATGTTGGCGCCGGGCAGTTCCAGCTTGGCATGCAGACCTATCCCCGGATGAAATACATTCACCGCCACGGCGCCGACGACAATACCGAGGGTACTTACCACCTCGAAATACAGTAGCGATTTCGCTCCCAGACGGCCCAGCTTCCGCAGGTCCTTCACGCCGGCCAAGCCGTGAACTACCGTCACCAGGATGATCGGGCCCAGCAGCATCCTTAGCAGCGCAATAAATCCGTCGCCAAACGGCTTCATCTTCACCGCCGTTGCGGGAGAGGCGAAACCCAGCACGGCCGCAAGCGCCAGGGCGATCAATACCTGAATGTAGAGCTGTCGCAACAGCCGCATACTTTGCTCCTCGACAGGACAGCCATGAATTCCTTGCGCACCGCGCGGTCAAGAACCGTGCCTGCCGCACTCGGTGAAGCAATCTGCGCGGCGGTTGGCCTCATGCTGTTCCTTCTCTCCAGCCACCCTTGCCGGCAGCTCAGCCGCAGGTGCGGGAGAGACAGAGCGTAGCCGCGCTCTTGCCTCCCCCTTGCGGACGCCCGCTGGCCAGAAAACCGCGGCCTACTTAATCGTCTTGTTGTACTCCGCTCCCGGCGTCAGCACGATGTTCCAGTATTCGCCTGAACCCTTGATGAAGCGGTAGTTGTGATTCACGTGGGGCGGGATTCGGATAGCTTTCGGAGACTTGACGTTATGCCACGTATCGCCGAGAAGGACTTCGACTTCCAAACCCGTCATGTCCGGATTGCTGCCCTTGAAGATGAAGAGGCTCTCGTACTCATGCGCATGCGGCTCGATGTGCATCTCGGGATGGTCCACGTTCCTCACTTCACGCATGATGACGTAGATATTTCCCTCGGGGTTGTTGTTATGGTCCGAAAACACGAACCGGGTCCCGGGCCCTTTCGTGTGTTTGATCAGCTCTTCCGCGCTCCGGGCTACGACATTCAAGATCAGCTTTTCCATCGAATTCTCCTCGACTGTTGGTGCGGCAACTACGGACATCCTGCTCCTACCTGCATCTGCACGGCAACTGCTGCTATCTCGGCTGGCGCCATCTCGTACGTTCTATCCGCGGCACGCCCAGGACGCGGTGAAATCGCCGACCGACTTCAACTCCTCGAACCGGGCAATCGCATCGCCGATTCTCCCCGCCGCCGCGGCCAGCTCGGTCTCCTTGGTGAGTTGATCGAACTTCGCCCGCAACTGCTCCCAGGAAAACGGCCTTTCGAACTCTCCCCGGGCGAGCGCGGAGAACTTTCGCATCCTTCTGCCGTCGGTCGTTACCAGCTCGACGTCGGCCGCTCCCCAATGGCTTGGGTTCGCCGCTTCATAGTCGAGGACGGTCTGGTCCATCACGATCCTCACCTTCTCTTCGATCGCGGCAATCTCTTTGTCCGCCAAGCCTGCTTGCATCGTTGCCTCGGTAATGAACCCATGTTTCAAAGCGACCGCCAGACAATACGGCATACTCGTCTGCGTTCCCACCAGCGTCGTGGGATGGGGATTGTTGGCCTGATTTACGAAGTTGCCGGCCCGGATCAGAATCTCTTGCACCTTGTCCGGAGTCAGGGCATGCTCCGTCCGCCATTCCACCAGAATGTCGATGGCGGGATGGAGCCTTCGCACGCAGGCATGGGTCTTGAAATAATTGCGGAGAATTTCGTAGTTGCGGCCCAGCTCGGCGGCAAACCCGTCGGTGATGTATTGGCGCGCGAAAGCCTGAAAGAATCCCTTCTTACCTTCCAGGATCGTCTCCGGACCGGTCAGGCCGAGCTTAGCCAACTCCGCCGCCCTGACGCCGTTCGCCGCCCCCCACGCCGGAGAGAGCGCCTTGCCCATTGAACCGTCGGAGACATACTCGTTGAGGCTGCCCGCATGCAGAGCCGCAATGCCGAGTGCGTTCTTGGTCTGTTCTTCATTTAGCCCGGACAGCTTGGCGGCCGCGGCCGCGGCTCCGATTGCGCCGCAGATTCCAGTCGCATCGAAGCCCCCCTTGATGTAAGCCGATGGATTGATCGCCTTTCCGACGCGCGCATACACCTCGTAACCGACGACGATAGCAGTGATCACGTCGGCGCCGCTCGCCCCGGCCTTTTCCCCTACTGCCAATGCCGTCGCAACCATGACGCCAGCCGGGTGTCCCATCGCCTCGCGATGTCCGTCGTCCAGATCCGACAGGCGAATCAGGAACGCATTACAGAACGCGGCTGCTTCTTTCTGCACCCGGCCGCAGCCCGGCACCGTTGCCTCGGCAATTCCCCGCATGCCGGCGGCATATTTGACCATCTCTTTGCCCTCCGCCGTGTACCGGGCGCCGATCATCGTCCCACAACTGTCCAGGATGCACCTCTTCGCCTGTTCGACGACTTCCGCCGGCAACTTCGCGAACCTCTCGTCGACCACGTATTGCGATAACAAACGTACCAAGCCCATGGGCCACACTCTCCGGTCGAAAGTTTCTTCCTCTTCCGCGGATGCTCAGGTGCTCCGATGCTGGTTGTGCCTTACCAGAGTCCGATCACCTTCCACCAGATCGGTCCGATCGTCAGCCAGATCAGCAGGTTTGCCACCGAGACTATAAAGCCTAACTTCCAGAATGTTCCCTGGCTCATATAGCCGGCCCCGAAGTAGATCGTCGCCGGTCCGTTGCCGTAGTGAGTCAGGCCGCAATAGAGCCCCGACATAAATGCCAGGGAGAAGGCTGCCAAATAGTGCGGCGCTCCCGCGACCACCGCCACCGTCAGAAAGGCCGCGTACATTGCCGTCACATGGGTCGTCGTTCCCGAGATGCCATAGTGGCTGTACAGATACACTACCAGCAGAATGAGCAACGCCGGCAGCCATGCGATCCCGGTAAGCTGGCTCGCTACCCCTTTCGCAAACCAGGCGATGAATCCGAACTTCGCCAGGAAATCGGCCATGCATAGCGTCGCGCCCATCCAGATCAGAGCGTCAAAGGCGCCCTTGTCCTCGATCACGTCTTTCCACTCGATGGCGCCCAGCCACAGCATGATGCACACGCCCAGGAGCGCGACATAGGTGGCATTCAGCTTGGTGATCGACGAGGTTCCCCACAGCAGGAGCGAGAGGAAGAAGACGCCGAGGACAATTTTCTCGCCTCGTGACATCGGTCCCATCTTCTGCAGCTCGGCGCCGGCCATCGCCTTGGCTTGCGGCGTATCGGTGATCTCAGGGGGATAGACCTTGTAAAGCAGGTACGGTATCACGAGCAGCGAAATCGCAGCAGGCACGCAGGAAGCCAGCGCCCAGGTGCCCCAGGTCATCTCCAACCCGGGAATCGCCCCGGCAGCCAGTTTGGCGATCAACGGGTTCGGCGCCATCGACGTCAGAAACATCGTCGAGGTGATGCAGTTGACCTGGAAAGAATTGATCATCAAGTACGCGCCGACGCGCCGGGGATGCTTATCGGGTTCAGAGCCGAACACCGACGCCAGGCCGCGCACGATCGGGAAGATGATTCCGCCTCCGCGCGCGGTGTTGGAAGGCGTCGCCGGAGCGACCACCACATCGCTGAGCGCCATGGCATAACCCAGTTTGAGTGTGCTGTCGCCGATAGCGCGAATAATCAGATACGCGATCCGGCGCCCCAGGCCGGTCTTGATGAATCCTCGGGAAAAAAGAAACGCCGCGACGATCAACCAGATGGTGGTATCGGCAAATCCTTGCAGCGCCTGCTCGGGTTTCAGCACGCCCAGCAGCACGGTGAATGTAATGGCCGTAAACGCCAGCACCCCGATGGGCATGGGGCTGAGAATGAAACCAACCACCGTTGAGGCGAACAGGGCAAACATCCTCCATCCCTGTATGCTGACGCCCGCAGGAATGGGACTGAACCAGATGACAACCCCGAGACCCAGCGTGATCAACGTACGGATCAGTTTAGGATTCATGCTTGTCCCTGTCCTTCTTACCGTCTACGACATACACCTCTCCACCGTGGATTGCTCCCGGACGCCACCAATCGTCGCGGAGATCTCGTTCTACTGTACGGAATGAAGTTCCCCATTTCTAAGTCCGAATCGGATGCGCTGTCAAACAAATATTTCCGGCAACAAATATTTCCGAAGTGTCGGAAATGCACATGGCGGAAATGCCACCTGTTGAAATACACGTTGACGAGGAAAATCCCGCAAGCCATACTGGCCCGGCTCGGTATTTGTCGGTTGATAATCGGCCAAGCCGGAAAATGAACTGGCACACATGGAAGAAGAACCAGGCGTACCTACCGCTAATCAGGAGCGGGACCCGACCCAGCTCCACATCTCGCGCCGTCATTTCTTGAAGGGCATGGGAGCGAGTACGGCAGCCGCGGTAATGGCGTCGGCCGTGGTACCCCCGCTGGCGGCCGACACTGCCAGTCCGGCGGGACAGGGCGTTGTAGAAACGGGAACCTCGACTGGAAGGAGCGCCGCTGTGAAAGTTGATTTGAGAATCGTTGGCGGAACCATTGTGGATCCGGAACGTGGTGTGAACGGTCCCGGCGAAGTCCTTATTCGCGGGAACAGAATTGTCGGCAAGGTCAGCGGCGAGGCGGTCGAGGCGGAAAGAACCATCCATGCGGACGGCTGTCTGGTGTTTCCCGGACTGATCGATTTTCACGTCCATCTGTTTGGCCGGGGCACAGAATCCGGGGTTGACGCGGATATCTCGCTGCCCCCGATGGGGGTCACGACGGGAGTTGACCCGGGCAGTTGCGGATCGGCCAACTTCGATCAGTTCATGCGCACCACCGTGGCCACCAGCCGGACGCGAATCTTTGCCTTCATCAATATTTCACCGGCCGGTCTGATTGCCACTCGTTATGCGGAGCAGCTTGATCCGAAATATTACGACGAGGCCACAATTACCGATTTGTTTGCCCAATACCGCGGGCAGTTACTGGGCATCAAGGTCAGGGTGCAGAAAGACATCGTCGGCAATTTCGGAATCAGGCCGCTGCAGTCCACTTTGGAGATCGCGCAGCGTCTTCATTGCCCGGTCGTGGTACATACCACGAACCCAGTGGTATCGCCGGACAAAATTGCCGCCATATTGCGTCCTGGCGATGTCTACTGCCATGTGCATCAGGGAGTTGGGGACACGATTATTGGCGCCGACGGAAAAGTCCGGACCGAACTTTACGCCGCGCAAAAGGCCGGCCTTATCTTCGATGCTTCCAACGGCCGGGCCAATTTTTCGGCAAAGGTGGCCCAGGCTGCTTTGGCCCAGGGATTTCGGCCGGATGTCATCAGCAGCGACCTGACGAAGGCCACGTTGTATGGCGACTATGTCTACAGCCTGCCCTTCATCATGATGAAATACCTGAATCTGGGAATGGCGCTCGACCAGGTCGTCGCCGCCTGCACTTCCGTTCCTGCCCGCCTGATCGGCATGAAAGGGCAGTTGGGCACGCTTGCTCCGGGAGCCCTTGCCGATGTCGCGGTCTTCCGTCTTGGTAAGAAGAGATTGGAGGTGAAGGATGTTTTGGGCGATACCATCGTCGGGGACCATATGCTCATTCCTCAAATGACGGTCCTGAACGGCAGGATCGTCTACCGGCAGATGGATTTCCAGTAATACCTTCCAGACAACTAGGTACGAGACCCCCGGTTGCCGCGCAGTCGCGCCCTAAGTCTTACCCTCCGCCTTAAGGCGCAGGACCTCGGAAGCGTCACATCTCGGATGGGCCAGGCCGGAAACGGTGCGAGGCACAAAACAATTCCGCAGAAGGGATGGGAAGGCAAATGTTCTTAGTAGATATATTGGCTAAGCATGTCGTGGGGCAGCGTTATGCGAGTCTTCCGCCCGAGGTTGTCGAGCAAGCCAAAAGATGTTTACTAGATACGACCGGCAATATGATTGGTGGACGATTCACCGCCAAAGGCGATCTGATCAACCAATATGCCGTGCGCTGGAGTAATACGGGCGAAGCGACCGTGGTTGGCTCGGGCAAGGTGCATCGCGAAGCGGCAGCATTTGCCAATGCGGTGCTGGCAAGGATGCTCGACCTGGACGATGGACATCGCTTTGCCTTTGGGCATCCGGCCGGAACCCTTGTCTCTACCGCACTGGCGCTCGGGGAGGTCAGCGGAGCCAGCGGTCACGATGTCATTGTTGCTCTGGTCGCCGGCTATGACGTTTATGCCCGACTGGGCAAAGCGATCAATCCTTCCTCGTATCACGAGCGTGGCTTCGATGCCACCGGAGTCGCCGGCTCGGTAGCCGTAGCCGCCGTGGCCGCGCAATTGTATAAGCTGGATGAAAAGAAGACCAAGGATGCCTTGGGTATAGCGGCGCTGCAAGCCGGCGGGATTATCGAGTACCAGAACGACGGTACCATGGGGAAAGTTTTATGTCCGGGGTGGGCGACCTCGACCGGCATCAAGGCCGCCGATCTTGCGAATTTGGGATTCACCGGCCCGGAAGCGGTATTTGAAGGTAAAAAAGGTTTCTTTCAGGCTTTCTCGAATAAATACGAAGCGTCACGTCTCACCGAGGAACTGGGCGAAAACTATGGCATCCTGCAAAACTATTTCAAGTTGCATGCGTGTATGCGTGGTCTTCATTGCGCCGTGGATGCTGTGTTGTCCCTGAAGGAGGCGTACTCGCTAAATGGTGCAAATGTTCAAAAAATCAGCATTAACTCTTCGTCATTTGTCGAGCGATTGAACAAACCCCATCCCAAAACCATCGTCGGCGCCCAGTGCAGTCTGCCTTTTTCCGTCGCCGTTGCTCTCAAATACGGTGCTGTCAATGAACAGACTATCGGCGCCGGGATGAATGATGCCGAGATCGGCGCCATCGAAGACAGGGTCGAGGTGGTCATCGATGATAAGGTCCAGGAGTATTGGGCGAAAAATCCTGATCATTGGGCCGCGGTGGAAATAGAGATCACCACAAAAGACGGGAGGCAGCTGGTCGAATGGGTTCCGGTAGCTTCCGGGGAACCTGAGAAACCTCTTTCCCGGGAACAGTTGCGGGCAAAATTCTCGCAATTGGTTTCGCCAACAAAATTCTACAAGGATATTGGGGCGCTTCTCGAGACGATAGCGAAATTCGATGAAATCAAAAACATTCGAGAGTTCACGGCTCTTCTTGGTGAGAAGCAAGATTAGGAAAGTGGTCGCCGCGAGCGACCGGGAGCCGTCAGGGACAAACCCATCAGAATGCTATCCCATCATGTCGTGGAAACGACTCAGCGCGCACTTTAGGGTTGGCACAAGCACAGGGAAACGAGCTCCTGGCTCTGGTCCAGCTCTATCAAGCCTTAGGCGGCGGGTGGCAGTAACCACTACCTGAGCTCGGGGCGAGCAACTTATTTTTTGTAGTAACGGAATTCGACCAGTAGACCGCCGGTCGGTGAGGCCAGCGGCCCGTGCTTGAGTCCTGCGGGAAATACTGCCACCGAACCGGCGGTGTAGGTGATGCCCAATCGCTTATTGACGGCCGTTCCCTCGGCGATATATACGACCTCATCGAAATCATGGCACATGGGCTCATCCGTGCCTGGGTATCCCGGCTCATACCGCAGCAAGCGCGAATAAGTGCCCGTCTTTTCGTCGCGGTAGAGAATGGTTTCCGTTACGCCCTTCGGCAGCTCCGCCACTTGATGCCATTTCCGCGTCGTTTTTGGATCGGCAAATTCCTGTTGGGTCGTGACCTTTTCCATAGTCATTCTCCTGGTGGGTTGAAATGTTTATTCCCGTCCCTGTTTTCGGGTTGCGTTGTCACGCCTACCCTAAAGCCTTAATGTCTGGAAGGTCATCTCCAAAAGATCCACAAACACCAGCCGTTTGTGCAGGAGATTCCCTGCTCCCAGAATAATCTTGCAGACTTCAGCGGTTTGCAGGCTGGCCACGATGGCGGGAGTGAAGGCCGGATTCCCGAGCCTTTGCTCAACTCCTTTTTCTTGCGCAGAGGAGCGATAGATTCGTTCCAGGATGGAGTCGCCTGGGAACTGCGTGGCTGCCTGACCATACCACCCGGCAATCGCACCGTGCACGAAGCATGTCCCCATCGCCGAGCACGTTGCCGCCAGAGCCAGGCGTGCCGGCTTGGAGTCCAGAGCATCGACCACAACATCGGCGCCTTCGAGGATCTTCTTGCCATCTTCCGGACGCCAGCACACGCGGACGGGGGTCAATGTAACCGCTGGATTGATTTCCGCCACCCGGGCCGCAGCGGCTTCTACCTTGGGTTGGCCAATCCTGGCGAGACTCGACAAGATCTGCCGGTTGAGGTTGTGCTCTTCGAAGACGTCCGGATCGATTACCACCAGGTTCCCAATCCCGAGCCGGGCCAGGATCTCGATCACGTACCCGCCCAATCCGCCGCATCCCACCACCACCACGCGGCTGCGGAACAGCCGCAGTTGTCCCTCCACGGAGATGGTCTGCCGGTTCCGCTGGTACCGGCAGGGCATGATCCCCAATTGCAAAATTGTCTCCTCGACGCCGGCACAGGAAATCCCGAAGCGTTCCGCCGCTGCCCGCTGCGCACTCCACGGCAACAGGCCGTCGCGCGCTTGCTCCCTTACGAACTGCTCCAACGTTGTCATTCATCCCTTCCGCTCAGGCAAGTCTCACGCCTGCGACGCCCGGCGAGTTAGCTCAGGATTCTACGCCGACCCCTGCAAAAACTACAGACGTGATCCAGGTTGAGTGCGAGTCGATGTCTGAAGATATTGATTTGAGCTAAGTGCCTGGTGATGAGAGAGTTGGAATCGTGCGGACAGCATTATGAACGCCGTACGGATTTACCGCTTCACTGTGGCTTCTCTCTCCGGCCAGATCGCCGCCAATATCAGAGCGACCGCGATTCCGATGGATACCTCCGCGAAACGATGCAAGGCGATCCGCCACGGAGATTCCGTATGGGGCACAAGCAGCACAATCGTCAGCGTGATCCCTGCGAACCGATATGCAGTTCGATCGGAGCTGATAACGCCGCATAGCAATCCGAGGGTGAATACGCCAAGACCGAATACAAATGCACGTGGCGCAAAGTGAGTTGCCGTCATACCACCGACTACTGCCCCCAGCAAGGTTCCAAGGAATCGCTGCCACGAAACCGCCAGGGCAGCACCCAACGAGGATTGCGTGATGACCAGGGTTGTAATCGGCGCCCAGTACGCTTCTGGCAGCCGAAGTAATCGCGCTGCCAAAAGGGAGGCGGCAGCCGCCACCGCTGTCCGCACGGCACCCACCAAGACCGTGTACCCCGTCAATTTGAAACGATTGCTCGCCATGGCCGCACCCTAGCTGTCTAGCTTTAGTTGCCATTTCTTCTTCAGGGGACGCTTCCACTTGAGCAGCCGCGGGTCATCCTGCACCGCTCTGGCAGGCCCAAGTATGCGCTCTCGCAGATCTCGCAGGCTTGGGAGTGTGTGGCGATCAACTGAGAACCGGGAACCGAGAACCGGGAACTGCGCAGGGGCTACCGGGTTATGAACCCGAAGCCAACCAGTGGGGCGGCGGTCCGGGTGTGATCGAAGATTTGCCACGGCTGGGGCGCCGGGGCCAGGTGGGTAACTTCATTGGCGGTTTCCAGTTTGAGCAGATGGCCGACCAGGACGTGCCGGCCCACCAGGCGAACGTCGGCCGTGGCTTCGGTATCCGTCTGTAACCATACCCCGCTCACGTCGCCGTAAATGGCGGTCACATGCACCCGCTTGACCCACCACGATGGGCTTTTCGCCATTTCCCCCTCGACGCGGCGGACTAAATAGGTGGTTTGGTCGACCCAGGCCGCGCCGGTGACCAGGCTCTTTTCTTCCCGTTTCGGTTGTAACCGCAATATCCAGCACGGGTGCCCGTCAATCACGTCCATGCCTTGCAGGCTGAAATTATAGTTTTGGCCGCTGATCGCTGCCGAGAGCGGATTGTTGTTGCTGGCCGCCGCTTCGCTGCTCAGGATGTGCTGCACGATTACCCTGCCGCGGTCATTGCCTTCCGCTTTATCAATCCGGTAGGTCTTGGTGCTGGGAGGAACGAAATACACCTCGGCAATCACTTTGGATTGGAGTTGCAGTTCATCGTTCCCAAACAGACGGTAATCGCGAGTCATCGTGTAAGCGGGCGTGCGCAAGCGGTTTTCCGCTTGCACCTCTTCCATTCGCTTAACAATTTGCTCCAGATCGGGCTCTGCGCTCTCGCTCGGGGTCTGCTTGGGCGCCTGCCGGGCCAAGCCGTTCGCCGCTACGAGTATTACCACCAGCCAGGCCACGAACATTGCGCTGGCTTCTTTTGTTTGCACCAGAGATCCCATGCAGGCTCCCCCCTTTGTTTTAGAAGCAAATCTGCGGTCCGGGGAAGTCTCGTCCTCAGGCAATTGGGGCGATCCGCTACTCGACAGTCACGGATGCTCAGGCGATCAACCCAGCGGGTGATCCAGCAATCCGGTGATCGAAAAACTATCTGCTGATCGAAATACCTAAGGGGCGGCTTGTTGGGGAGGCACGGGCCTTCTTCGGACGCCCCTGTGAAAGGGTAGCGCCACCTTTCGCGATCACCCGATCACCGGATTATTCGATGGTTTTTCGATGGCTCGACCACCGGCTTGTCCTCGACCGGCTGCCGTTTCACGTCCTGCGCGATTTCACCGTAGACTTGTATGATTCGCCGCACGGAAACGTCCCAGGAGTAGCGGGCTGCCTGTTCGTAGCCGCGCTGCTTCAGTTGTTCGCGCAAGGGTTGATCGAGCAGCACCCGGTGCAGCGCCCGCATCATCTCGAAAACATTCTCCGGATTCACCAGCACGGCCGCATTGCCCACCACCTCGGGCAAGGAAGAGGTGTTCGAGGTCACCACGGGTGTGCCATGGGCCATGGCCTCCAAGGGCGGGAGTCCGAAGCCCTCGTACAGCGAGGGGAAGACAAATAGCTTGGCGGCGTCGTAGAAGATGCGCAAGACATCGACCGGCACAAAGCCGAGGAACCGCACGTCGTTTTGTACGCCGCTCCGGATCACCGTACGGCGCAAATCGGGGTGCCCGGACAGATCGTCCCCGATGATGATCAGCTTCAAGTCCTGCAACCGGCCTTCCTTCTGCAATTCGGCCCGCAGAGCGGAAAACGCCTCAATCAGGCGGACCACGTTCTTATGCGGGCTGATCCGGCCGGCGTAAAGCAGGAAGGGGTAGTTTACCTGGTAACGCTCGGCAATGAATTCGCGGTCCTCGGCGCTGGCATGCCCTTGGCGGAAGCGGTCGTCGATGGCGTTGTACACCACGTGGATTTTTTCCGCGGGGATTCCGAACAGGCGCTGCACATCGTTCTTGGTGAAGTTGGAAACGGCAAAGATCCGCACCGCGCGACGCAGTACGCGCCGGGTTAACTGGAAGTGCAGCATGCGGCGCAGCGACGAGCCGTTGCCGGTGCGGTACATATAATCGAGCAGATCGTGCACCGTGACCACATAGGAACAGGGCAGATACTGCGGCGTGGACATCAGGTGCGGCACGTGCACCAGATCGCAGCCCGCCTGCCGCACCGCCCGCCGAAAGGCCAACGCTTCTCCCAGCGTGGATTGTTGCCCCTTCAGCTCCACCGTCTCAAAATTGGCCGGCAAGTCGCCGATCTCGCGGGCCCGCTCCGGATCGCCGATCAGGCAATAGTGGTTTTCGCGGTCCAGACGCACCAGTCCGCGCAGGGTATTGCGCAGGTAGGTGCCGACACCGAAATCCGTGAGATGCCGGATATCGATCCCGATTTTCACGGCGATCCTCTCAGGCCCTGGCCGCCAGTTCCGTCTGGCGCCGTGCGCGCCGCTCCGGATATAGCGGGAAACTCTCGCACATCTCCAGCACCCGCCGGCGGATTTGCGCCAGCTTGCCGGCGTCTTGCCGGTTGTGCAGCGCCTCCGTAATCCAGCGGGCGATCTGCTGCATTTCGGCCTCGCGCATGCCCCGGGTGGTGATGGCGGGAGTCCCAATGCGAATCCCGCTGGGTCTCAACGGCGGATTGGTATCGAACGGGATGGCATTCTTGTTGACCGTAATGCCGGCCTCCCCCAGGGCCTTTTCCGCTTCGCTGCCCAGCATACCCTGCGAGAACACGTCCACCAGCATCAGGTGAGTATCGGTGCCTCCGCTCACTACCCGCCATCCATCCGCTGCGAGTGCCTGGGCGAGCACCTTCGCATTGGCCACGATCTGGCGCGCGTACTCCCGGAATTCCGGCTGCATCGCCTCGCGGAAACACACCGCCTTGGCGGCAATGATGTGGACCAAAGGCCCTCCCTGGGCGAAGGGAAAAGTGGCTTTGTCCACCGCCGCCGCCAGGTCGATCTGTTGTCCCCCGAACTGGGTGGTCTTTTGGCACAGAATGAGGCCGGCCCGTGGCCCGCGCAGGGTCTTGTGGGTGGTCGAGGTGACAATCTGGGCGTGCGGCACCGGCGAAGGATGTACCTCGGCGGCCACCAAGCCGGCGAAATGCGCCATGTCCACCAGGTAAAGGGCGCCGACCTTGTCGGCAATCTGGCGCATGCGGGCAAAATCGATGATGCGCGGATAGGCGCTGCCGCCCCCGATGATCAGCTTGGGGCGTTCGCGTTCCGCCAGCCGCTCCAATTCGTCGTAGTCGATGGTTTCCCTTTCCTTGGTTACGCCATACGGGATGATCTTATAGCCCTTGCCGGAGAAGTTCAGGTGATGGCCGTGGGTCAAGTGTCCCCCATGCGCCAGATTCAGTCCCAGCACCGTATCTCCGGGTTGCAGAACCGCCGCATAGGCCTCGAAATTGGCCGAAGAGCCGGAGTGCGGCTGCACGTTGGCATGCTCGGCGCCGAAGAGCTGCTTGGCGCGATCACGGGCGAGATTCTCCACCACATCAGTAAACTCGCAGCCGCCGTAGTACCGCCTGCCCGGATAGCCTTCGGCGTACTTATTCGTAAACACCGAGCCCATGGCTTCCAGCACGGCTTCGCTGACGAAGTTCTCCGAAGCGATCAATTCCAGACCTTCGTGTTGCCGGCGCTCTTCATTGGCAATCGCCTGCGTGACTTCGGCATCGACTTCCCACAGTGGGCGGGACATGCGGTTTTTCATAAGTGAATCCCATCCGGTGAAAGATTGGTGACAGATGATTGTAACGCGCTGCCGGATACCGAGGGTACCTGGAGCTCGGCGGAACCCTGGGTCCGCTTCCCCTTGGTGTCCTTTGTGGTGAAGGGGTTTGCTACAGCTTTTCCTTCGCAATCGGCGCTATCGTGGCTCCGGTCGCTTTCAAATAACCGGCCGGTGCTACCAGAAGTTGAGTGCCGCGCAGCCCGGCGGAGACGGAGATAACATCCCAGAGTTCAATCGTTTCGTCCGCAAAGACCGGGTAATCCTTCTTGCCTGCCAAGGCCGTAACCCCGCCCCGCACGTACCCGGTCAGGGGCTGTACTTCCCGCAGCGGTACGACTTCCACTTTCTTGTCGCCCGTGGCTGCGGCCAGAGCTTTCAGGTCCAACTCGCAATTTCCCGGGATCACCGCCAGGCAAACCCCTTGGCGGTCGCCCCGGGCCACCAGCGTTTTGAACGTCTGCTCCGGCGGGAACCCGATCTTGGCCGCCACACTCTCGGCGCTAAGGTCGTCCGGATCTACTTCGTACTCGCGTACCTCGTAGGGAATACCCAACTGGTCCAGCAGGCGGGCAGCATTGGTCTTGCGCACCCCACGATTGTACGACCGAAGAACAGTTCTCGGTTCTCAGTTCTCAGTTGGCCTAATGATGACAGCCGCGACGACGCCGATTATTCTTAGTTCTCAGTTGTAGTTTAGTTTCCAGTTTCCAGAGCGGATGGCGTGACTTCTTCGGTTCCGGAAACTGGAAACTTGAAACGGGAAACTAGTTCTGAGAACTGAAAACCGAGAACTGAGAACTCGCAATGCGTTTGATCGTCAATTGGATTTTGAGTGCCCTTGCTCTCCTCGTGGTGACCCACATCGTGCCTGGCATTCGGGTTCGCGGGCTGACCAGTGCGCTCTGGGCGGCGGCGGTCATTGGCCTGGTTAACGCCAGCCTGGGTTTCCTGCTGAAACTGCTCACCTTCCCTCTGACCATCCTGACCCTGGGGCTTTTCTGGCTGGTGATCAATGCTCTCATGCTGGAGCTGGCCAGTTGGTTCGCACCCGGTTTTCAGGTCGCCAGCTTCTGGGCGGCATTTTGGGGCGCCATCGTTTTGAGCCTGATCAACATGTTCCTGCGCTGGATGGTGTGGCCGAAAGGCTAGATGCTAAGCTATAGCTTCGAGCCATTGCACGCCCCATGCCCGTAATCCTGGATGAAATCGTCGCGGCCACGCGCCTGCGGGTAGAGGAGCGTAAACGCGCGGCCGACTGCCAGAAGCTGGAGCAGCAGGCGAGGGAACATCGTCCCCGCGGCTTTCGCCGGGCCTTGCAGCGTCCCGCCGGCGACGGAATTGCCGTCATTGCCGAGCTGAAAAGGGCTTCTCCGTCCAAAGGTTTGATTCGCCCGCAACTGGATGTGCGGCAGGTCGCGCTCGAATACGCGGCAGCCGGCGCCGCCGCGCTTTCCATCTTGACGGAGCCGCAGTATTTTCTGGGCTCACTCGAAAACCTGTTCACCGTGTCCTCTGCGGTGGCCTTGCCCTGCCTGGAAAAAGACTTCGTCGTGGATGAATTTCAATTGCTGGAGGCGCGCGCCCACGGCGCCGATGCGGTCCTGCTGTTGGCCTCGGTATTGGACGACTCCTCGTTGGCTTGCCTGAACCGCCAGGCGCGCTCTCTCCAATTGGACGTGCTTTGTGAAGCGCACGACGAAACCGAGGTGCAGCGCGCTTTGGCCGCCGGCTGCGACCTGATCGGGGTGAACAGCCGCGACCTGCGAACCTTTGCCGTGGATCTGGAAACTGCCGTCCGGCTGGGACCTTTAATTCCCCCGAGTGCCGTTAAGGTGGCCGAGAGCGGCATTCACACCCGGGAGGACGTCCGCCGGTTGCGCGCCGCCGGATATGCGGCCTTCCTGGTAGGCGAGTCGCTCATGCGCGCCGACCGGCCGGGCGAGGCCTTGGCGGAATTGATGCGCGAGACTGAATGAGGTGTGCAAAAGTGATGTCCTAAGTTGTCATTCCGAGCGAAGCGAGGAATCTGCATTTCCTCCGCCTCCAGGACATTATTTGCGTAACAACCATAGAGTGACGGAATTTTTGATCGGCGAATTCTGAATTTTGATTGCGAGATAGCAATAGCCAGGCAGCAATAATCGGGCATTACCTGTTACTTGCAACTTGTTACTTGTGGCTCATCCATGACCTGGATCAAGATCTGCGGAACGACCAACCTGGAAGACGCGCTGCTGGCTTCACGCGCCGGCGCCGATGCCGTAGGGTTCGTCTTCGCGGAAAGCCGGCGGCGGATCGAGCCCAAGCTGGCCGCGGAAATTGTGGCCCAGTTGCCGGCGGCGATCGAAAAAGTGGGCGTGTTTGCCAATGAGCGGGTGGCGCGTATTCGCGCCATCGTCAAGCAGGCGGCGCTGACCGCGGTGCAGTTGCACGGCGATGAGACTACGGAACTGGCCGAACAGCTGTTTCCGGAAAAGGATGCGCCCCGGCCCCGCCTGTATCGCGCCCTTTCCATGAAGACTATGTTTTCCAGCGCTAATGTGGCGGAACAGCTCCGCGCCCAGCGCACCAGGCCGATCTTCGATGCCCTGTTAGTCGATTCCGGCTCGCCCCGGGGCGGCGGAACCGGGTTGACCTTTGACTGGGACCGCGCCCAGCCCTTTATCGTGGGGCTGAAGAAGACGGGCAAAGTCATCGTGGCCGGCGGACTGACGCCGGATAACGTCGTGCGCGCCATTCAGATGTTCCGGCCCTGGGGAGTCGATGTGGCCACCGGGGTGGAGAGCGAACCCGGAAAAAAAGATCCGCAGAAAGTCGTCGCGTTTGTTAGTGCGGTTCGTAGCGCCGACTCGACCCATAAATTTGGAACGTAAAACATGAGGAGCAACAAGCCACAAGCCGCAAGCAAGAACCTGCAGTTTGAGGCAAAAACTCAAGCGCGTAAGGGCTATTGATCGCTGTAAAAGCGATGTCCGCCGCGTCGGTGGAAGCACCGGGCTTTAGCCCGGTGAATCAGGGAGTAGCAGAGGAGCGGCTTTAGCCGCGGTGGCCGGGGCTAAAACCTGGCCCTTCCACTGCCTCAAGCTTGCGGCTTGTCGCTTGAAGCTTGTTGCTGATTTCAAAATGCCAGTAAGAACCAAAGCAGCAGTCAAAGTCCCGGGCGCGGCGCCGGTTGCCGGACGCTTCGGTCCGTTCGGCGGACGCTATGTTCCGGAAACCCTCATGGCGGCGCTGGAGAAGTTGGAACGCGCCTTTGCGGAGGCGGTTAAGGACCGGCGGTTCCAGGCGCGGCTTAATTATTTGCTGCACGAATATGCCGGACGCCCGACCCCGCTGTTCCTCGCGCGCCGCTTGAGCCAGCATCTGGGCGGAGCCCGAATTTACCTGAAGCGGGAGGACCTGTTGCACACCGGCGCGCACAAGATCAACAACTGCCTGGGGCAGGCGTTGCTGGCGGAGCGGATGGGCAAGCGGCGGCTCATTGCCGAAACCGGAGCCGGGCAGCATGGGGTGGCTACGGCTACCGTCTGCGCCCTGCTTGGCTTTGAGTGTCTGGTTTATATGGGCACGGAAGACATGCGGCGGCAAGCCTTGAACGTCTTTCGCATGCGTCTGCTCGGGGCCCAGGTGCGCGGCGTGGAAACCGGCTCGCGTACCTTGAAGGACGCCATTAACGAAGCCATGCGCGACTGGGTCACCAACGTGCGTACTACCCATTATCTTTTGGGAAGCGTGTTAGGCGCCCATCCTTATCCGACCATGGTGCGCGTCTTCCAATCGGTCATTGGCCGTGAGGCGCGTGCCCAGATTCTAAAGGCCGAGGGCAAATTACCTGCCGCGATCATCGCCTGTGTCGGTGGCGGCTCCAACGCGATGGGAATTTTCTACGAATTCCTGCGCCGCCAGGACAAGAAGGTCAAGCTGATCGGCGTGGAAGCCGGAGGACGCGGAACTGCCCTCGGCGAACATGCCGCCCGTTTTCGGGGAGGCTCTCCGGGGGTGCTGCAGGGGACCTATTCCTACCTGCTGCAGGACGACACCGGCCAGATTGCCGCCACCCATTCGGTTTCCGCCGGCCTCGACTACGCGGGAGTGGGGCCGGAACATGCCTGGCTGAAAGAGGCCGGCCGGGCGGAATACACGACCGCTGACGATCGGGAGGCCTTGGAAGCCTGCCAGTTGCTATCGCGGATGGAGGGCATTATCCCCGCCTTGGAGTCCGCGCATGCGGTGGCGGAAGCGATCAAACGCGCACCCAAGATGAAGTCTGGAGAAATCCTGATCGTCAATATCAGCGGGCGTGGCGACAAGGACATGGGGATCTTACAGGAAGAGTTAGCCGCTGATTTGCGCTGATCAACGCGAGACCGGAGTACCCATTCTCGTCTCAGCGATCTGCGTGAAATCAGCGTTAATCTGCGGCGAAAGTTCTTATGGCGATTACGTTCACTCATAAACCTGGCCTGGTGGCTTACGTCACCTGTGGCGATCCGGATTTGCCGACCACCAAGGCCGTAATACTCGCCGCGGCCCGTTCCGGCGCGGATGTGATCGAACTGGGCGTGCCCTTCAGCGATCCGGTAGCGGATGGGCCGGTCATCCAGCGCGCCTGCGACCGTGCGCTCCGGCAGGGCACTACCTTGGAAAAGGTGTTGCAAATGGCACGCGAGGTGCGCGCGGAGACGGATGCCGGGCTGATTGTTTTCTCCTATTTCAACCCCCTGCTGAAATTCGGCCTGGGCCGTTTTGGGGCCGCGGCGGAGGCAGCGGGCATCGACGGCGCCCTGGTAACCGACCTGCCGGTGGAAGAAGCGGGGGAATACCTGCGAGGAATGCGCAGCCGTAATCTGGCCACGGTGTTTCTCGCCGCGCCAACTTCTACCGACGAACGCTTGCGGCGCATCGCGGAAGCTTCCACCGGTTTTGTTTATGCGGTCTCTCGTACTGGGGTCACCGGCGCCCGTGCGGAGTTTCCGGCCGACAGCCGCGAACTGGTGGCGCGCATCCGGCGTTGGACCTCATTGCCCATTGCGGTTGGGTTCGGCATTTCCACGCCCCAGCAGTTCGCCGCTGTGGGCCAATACGCGGAAGCGGCGGTGGTCGGCTCGGCCCTGATGCAAGCCATTGAAAATTCTCCGGATAGGGCGGCTGCGGCTGTGGCAGAATTGATCACCACACTGCGTTCACAACAAACAGCAAGCCACAAGCCGCAAGCCACAAGCAAGTAGAGTGCGCTTCGCTTGGGGCCTGTTGCTCGTGGCTTGTGGCTTAAAGAGGCTAGACCTATGGATATCGCGGACTGGCGCCGGCGAATCGATGAACTGGATCGAAAGCTGGTGGCCTTGTTGAATGAGAGAGCAGCGGCGGCGCAGGCGATTGGGCGCCTCAAACGCCAGACGGACATGCCCATCTACGAACCGGACCGGGAAAAGCAAATTTTCCAGAATGTCCGCTGCGCCAACCAAGGCCCGCTTCCCGACCGTGAATTGGTCCAGCTCTACGAGCGGATTATCGACGTGATGCGCAAGATCCAGCGGGTCCAGATCGACGGCGGCACCCAGGCAGCCGCTCCCTCCCGCCCTACGGAAATTGAAGCGGAAGGCGAAGAATAGGATAGGAAAGGGTGTCCCATCCCCGCACCCTGGGATTCGGCGCCAGGATGGGTTTAAGGTGATGATTACGCCATGATCGTGGCCATGCAGGAAGTCGCAAGCGAAGAGCAGATCCAGCAGGTCATCGCGGAACTGATGAAGCTGGGATTTGAGGTGCACCGTTCTACCGGGGTCCAGCAAACCGTGCTGGGTGCCGTCGGGGCGCGCACCGACTTTGATATTCGCGAAATCGAGGTGCTGCCGGGGGTCGGCCATGTACACCGCATCACCGTGCCCTACAAGCTGGTGGGACGCGCTTTCCGGCCGCAAGGAACGACCATCTGTCTGCCCAACGGCGTGACCATCGGCGGCAACTGCGTGGTGGTCATGGCGGGCCCGTGCTCGGTGGAGTCGCGCGAGCAGTTATTTGCCTCCGCGGAAGCGGTCGCCAAAGCCGGCGCGCGGGTGCTCCGCGGTGGCGCCTTCAAGCCCCGCAGCTCCCCCTATGCCTTTCAGGGCTTGGGCGAAGACGGCCTCAAGCTGATGCGCGAGGCTGGAAAAAAATACGGTTTGCTGGTGATCAGCGAGGTCATGGAGATTTCGCAGATCGAACTCATGGAACAGTATGTGGATATCTACCAGGTGGGCGCGCGCAACATGCAGAATTTCAATTTGCTGCGGGAACTGGGCAAGGCGCGCAAACCGGTCATGCTCAAGCGCGGCATCTCGGCTACCATCGAGGAGTGGCTGCTGAGCGCGGAGTACATCGTTTCCGGCGGCAATTACGAGGTGCTTCTTTGCGAGCGCGGCATTCGCACCTTCGAAACTTATACCCGCAACACCATGGACATCTCGGCCATCCCGGTCTGCAAGAACCTGTCTCATCTGCCGGTGGCCGCCGATCCCTCGCATGGCACCGGGCGGCGCGATAAGGTCGCGCCCATGGCGCGGGCCGCGGTCGCCGCCGGCGCCGATTCGGTCATCGTCGAAGTCCATTGCGCCCCGGACAAAGCCTTGTCGGATGGCGCCCAATCCCTCTACCCCCAGCAATTCGCCGAACTGATGGACCAGCTGCGCATCATCGCCCCGGCCGTGGGCCGGGTCATTGCCTGAACCGGTCCAACCTCTGCTACCGAGGCACAGAGACACCGAGAACAGTTCGGGTTCCGGATTTAGGAATTTGAATTTTCCCGGTGGTGAAGCATCTGTGCCGTGCACTGGAGCGCGGAGCGGTTAAATCCCAAAGCTGCGTTCTCTAATCCTAGGTTTTCTCTGTGTCTCTGTGGTAGGTGTTGCCTTTTTTGACTTGCAACTTGCAACTGGAAACTTGAAACTCTCAACGTGGCTTTTCGGCAAATCACCGTTGTCGGCGTAGGCTTGATCGGTGGTTCCTTCGCTTTGGGAGCGCGCCAAGCTGGTTTCCGGGGAACGATTGTGGGCTGCGATCGCCCGCAAGTACTGGCCCGGGCGCAGCAGCGGCAGGCGATCGACGCCGGTTGGGAGGATCCCGTCAAAGCCGTGCGGGACAGCGATCTCATCCTATTGGCCACGCCGGTCGGCGCCATCATCGACTTCCTGGAACAGGCCTCGATTTTCCCTCCCCACGCCCTGATTACCGACGTGGGCAGCACCAAAGCCATGGTGGTGGAGCGCGCGCGGGCGGTGTTCGGCAGCGATGCCGCCACCCGGTTTCTGCCCGGACATCCCATGGCCGGCAAAGAACTGAGCGGCGTCGAACAGGCCGATCCGGAGCTGTTTCGCAATACCTTGTGGTTGATCACACCCCTTAATTCCGTGCCCAAACGCCAAGGGCCCGGGAATTTGGCAAGCCCGCCGCTTCGTGCCGGGGCCGCCGGCGACTTCCTGGCCTTGGTAGAAAGCATGGGAGCCCGGGTGCTGGAGCTGGAGGCGCAGCGCCATGACCAGTTGTGCGCCTGGGTCAGCCATCTGCCCCAAATGGTCGCCACCGCGCTGGCGGCAACTCTGGAAGACGAGTTCCAGAACGATCCCGAGTTGGGTTCCATTGGAGGACGGGCGCTGCGGGAGATGACCCGAATCGCCTCTAGCCCCTATTCGATGTGGCGGGACATTGCCCTTACCAACGCTACCAATATTCAGGAGGCGCTCCTCCGGCTGGAGCAGCGCCTGGCGCACATTCGCGAAAATCTTGGGACCCGGGAGCTGGCGCGGGAATTTGCCACCGCGCAGAAATTCCGGCAAAAGTAGCCCGGACCCGTACCCTATTCATCTTGACCTCTGTCATTCTGAATTCATCTTGACCTCTGTCATTCTGAGCACCCGACCCGCGTTGCGGGTTAAGACTGAAATGACACGGCCGCTAAACTCAATCGAATCACCAACACTCTCCGCCGTGTCATTCTGAGCTCCGCGCCTGTAAGAGCATGGGCAATTGCCATGACGCCAAGGCGCGGGGCGAAGAACCTATGTATTGCGGCCCCATCTGCCGCTGCCATGTGTGCGTAACCAAGAACTCAAAGGCGCGCGACTCACCCCCTACCCATTTCCGTTTGCCTGCAGACGGTATGAATAAATACACACATAAATCCCTCACTCCGCATCTGCTCAGGCCAACACAAAACACGTGTAGAACCGGGTGAGAGGCTGTGCCGGGGAATAATCCCGGCGTAGGGGCGGCAGAAATCACGCGCGGCGTTAGTCCCGCGCTTATCACTCGCACAGAGATTTGTGGGCAATTGAAAGGTCCGTATCCTCACAAGAGAGTAAAATCGTTCTGCCATCGTGAGTGTGCCGGCCTACAGCATCGTGGTTCCCGCCTATAACGAGGGTGAGCGCGTGGGCGCCAGCCTCGAACAAATGATTCAGTTCATTGCCGAACGGGGCTGGGACGCGGAAGTCCTGGTCGTGAACGACGGTTCCACCGACAACACGGCCGCCGTCGTGCACCGCTACATGCAGCGCTACCCGGCCATCCGGCTGATCGAAAATCCCGGCAATCGCGGCAAAGGCTACAGTGTCCGCAATGGCATACGGCACGCCCGAGGGGAATGGCTGTTTTTCACCGACGCCGACCTGTCCGCGCCCATCTATGAGGCGGCGAAGCTGGCGGCGGTCATCCAGAGCGGCGCCGATATTGCGATTGGTTCCCGTTGGGTGCAACCGGAGTTGATGACCGAACGGCAACCTCCCTATCGGCAGTTCTTTGGGCGCATCTTTAACCTGCTGTTGCGCTTGGTCTTGGGCTTGAAATTCAAAGACACCCAGTGCGGCCTGAAGGCGTTCACCCGCCGCTCTGCCCGGCTGGTGTTTTCGCGGCAGCGCATTGAACGCTGGGGATTCGATCCGGAACTCCTCTTCCTGGCGGAACGCCTCGGTTTGCGCACCGTAGAAGTGCCCGTACAGTGGGCCAATGATGCCCGCTCCAAGGTTCGTCCCCTGCTTGACGGAATTCAGATGTTCGGCGAATTGCTGCGAATTCGCTGGTACGCGATCAGCGACCGCTATGCTGCGCCGGTAGACGAGAAACGGGAGCAGACTCCACAGGAGCAGAGCACTTTCCGCGAGTAATTGGCGCTATTATAGATCTCTAAATCACGGTCTTCTAAGTAGAGGGTCCCTGTGCCGGTAGCTTTGAAGCGCGCCCGTGAAAAGCCCAGCCGTAACGATGGTATCCGTGTGCTGGTGGACCGGTTGTGGCCGCGCGGGGTCGCCAAGGCTAAGGCCCGAATCCATCTCTGGCTGAAAGATCTGGCGCCTTCGCACGAGCTGCGGCGATGGTTCCATGCCCGCCCCTCGCTGTGGCGCCAGTTCCGCGAACGCTACCTGAACGAACTGCGCGCCCCGGAGGCGCAGCCGCCGTTGCAGCAACTTTATGACGTGCTCGCCGTGCGGGAAAAACTTACCCTCATATTCGACTCTCGCGATTCCGAACACAACAACGCCGTGGTTTTGAAAGAGTTGTTGGACGGCAAGCGCAAACCCCCCAGCAGCACCGGTCCCGCCAAAGCCGCGGCCGTCCCGATGCGGGCCCGCGCCCGGCGATAGAACAACAGTCACAAGTGACAAGTAACAAGTTGCAAGTGAAAACCGTGGCTTTTGGTTACTTGCAACTTGTTACTTGTGACTGACTTGCTAAGATACTTCCATGGTCCTGTGTCCCCTGGCCGCGAAGGCGGAGAACCATGCGGCGTCCGCCCAGGAAAAACCTGTGCCGGTCTGGTCGGTCGTTGCGGAGCGCCAGAAATGCCGCGCCGATCGCTATTGGCTCATCAGCCAGCCCGATCATGCCGGGTTGTCCGGTGAGCTGGCGGCGAATTTTGCGTCGCCATCCTTCCCCAGCATCAGCCCCGCGATGGCCCGAGCGATCGGCGCGCACGACGCAGGGTGGAGGATGTTCGCATCGGAATCGAGCCTTACGGCGCCCCCTTTGTTAGAGGGCGAGGGCAAGCCGCTGGCTTTTGTGGAATGTGGGCCATCCGAATTCGTGCGCGCGTGGACTGCCTCGATCGGTCAAGCCGAAGCGCTATCCCTGGCCGGGGGCATCATCGTGAGCCGGCATTTCTGTGCCCTGGGCAACTTCCGCCTGCGGAACAGCGGCGGGCTGAGCGAGGCCGACCGGCGGCTCATCGCGGCGTTTACCCGTGACGAAGGCGCGCGCCAGCAACGCCTGCTGGCCGCCTGTTCCGACTCCGCCGCCGAACTCGACGGCTGGCTCGAGGTCTTGCAGTTCTGCGATCTGCTGTCCTTGTACTTGTGTTCCGGCGCGCACCGGGCGGCTGAATTCCCGCAAAAAATGACCGCTCGGCCGGTACAGATCCGGTACGCTCCCGGCGAAGCCCTCTATCGGCTTGAACCTTCACCGTTTCAGTCCGGCGGCCAGCCGCGCCTGGTAAGCCTGGCTGTCCGCGCCCGCGCCTACCCTTTCGCCAACGGAAATCCTGAATTGACCACTCTAACCTTCAACCTTGTCTAGTTCTCCGTTCCCGGGTCTCGTCATTAGTTCTCCGTTCCCAGTTCGCAGTTGTTCAAACACTGGGTATTCGCTCGCTCTCTGGAAACTGGAAACCGGAAACTGGAAACTCATACTGAGAACTGAGAACTGAGAACTGATAAAATCCCCCTATGAACCGCGTTTTTTGCGCCCGTGTCTTGGGAATCGCCGTTTTGCTGTGTGCGGCCGCCAGTTGGGCATTTGCCGGCGATGTCGTAATCGAAGAAATCATCGCCCGCATCGACGATCAGATCATTACGCGTACCGACTGGCAGCGAACCCGGGAACAATTGTTAAGTCAGTTGAAGGATCAGGGAATCTCGCCCACCGACCCCCGCGCCGCCGCGGTGGATAAAGACCTGCTCCGCGACCTCATCGATCAGCGGCTGCTGGTGGACAAGGGGAAAGAGCTGGGTATTACCGGCGATACCGAACTGATCAAGAAGCTGGACGATCTCCGCAAGCAGATGAACCTGCCCAGCATTGAAGCCTTGGAAGAAGAGGCCAAGAAGCAGGGCGTCAGCTACGAAGATTTCAAGCAGAACATGCGCAACAACATCATTACCCAGCAAGTCATTCAGCGGGAAGTGGGTGGGCGCCTCAACATCACGCCGGACGAAGAAAAACAGTTCTACGAGGCGCATAAGGAGGAGATGTCGCGCCCCGAAGAGGTGCGTCTCAGTGAAATTCTGGTGAGCCCGCAGAAGCAGGAAAGACAAAAGGATCCAACGCAAGCGCCTGCCGACCCGGCTCTTCTGGCGGAAGAAAAGGCGAAGCAGGCCTTGGCCGAGATCAAGAGCGGCAAGAACTTCGGCGAGGTCGCCCGCAAGTATTCCACCGGTCCCAGCGCCGACCAGGGCGGCGATCTCGGTTTTTTCAAGCGCGGCACGCTCTCCAAGGAACTTGAGGACAAGACCTTTGCCATGAAGCCCGGCGAGGTAACCGACGTCATCCGCACGCAGCAGGGCTTCGTGATCCTAAAAGTCGAGGCGCATCAGCAGGCAGGTGTTCCGCCTTTCGAAGCCGTCCAGCCGCAGGTCGGGGAACAAGTCTATTATCAGAAACTCCAACCTGCGCTCCGCGCCTATCTCACCAAATTGCGCGAAGATGCGTTCATCGACATCAAGCCGGGATATGTGGACACCGGCGCCAGCCCGAATCAGTCCAACCCGGTCATTACCCCAGCTTCCGACAAACCCACTTCTCCCTCGGGCAAGGAAAAGAAGGCGAAGAAGAAAAAGGGTGGATGGGTAACGCACTAGAGCAATCAGCCAACCCCGTGCTCGTGAATTGGGTAATTGGGTAATTGAAGAACCTGAACCGCTTTTTCAACTACCCCGTTACCCAATTACCAAATGCCAACCGCTGAGTGCTGATTTTTTCGTTTCTCCCGCACTGTCCAGAGCTTTTGCTGGTACCATAGGGGCCGTCCGTGCAGCTACTCCCACTCATCGGATTCCAGTTTGAGGTTCCGGCTGAGTGCTGAGTGCTGACTGCTGACGGGGCAAAATATGAAGAATTTCTTCGTGGCCGATGCCGCCAGCCGCGCCGACGATCCCAAGCAGCGGGAGTTCCAATCGGCCTTTCTGGTGGTCTCCAAGCAGCTCAGGCCGAAACGCAACGGCGGCGATTATCTCGCGATCGTGGTCTGTGATCGCACCGGCCAGATCGAGGCCAAGATGTGGGACAACATCGGCCACTACGTCAACGGCTTCGAGGCCGATGACATCGTCCAGATCAAGGGCTATGTCAATCGCTTCAATGGCAGGCCGCAGTTGATCGTGCAGACGATCGCCCGGCTGGACGCGGAGGGCGTCGATTTCGGCGACTTCCTCCCCAAGACCGACAAGAATATCGATCAGCTCTGGGCCAGCCTCAGCCAAACGGCCGAAACCATTCAGCAGCCGCATCTCCGGGCTTTGCTGCGGGCCTTTCTCAGCGACCACAGCTTCGCTACCGCCTTTCGCCAGGCCCCCGCCGCCAAGACCCTGCACCATGCCTATATCGGCGGGCTCCTGGAGCACGTTGTGTCACTGATGGCCTTGTGCGATCTGGTTTGCCGTAACTATCCGCAGATCAATCGCGATCTGCTGCTCACGGGTGCTTTTCTGCACGACATCGGCAAGGTTCACGAACTCTGTTATGCGCGCTCGTTTGGCTATTCCACCCGTGGCCAGCTGCTGGGACACATGATCATCGAGTTGGAGATGCTGCAGCAGAAAGTGGCGGCGGTGCCGGGCTTCCCCGGCGAACTCAAGCTCCTCCTGGAACACATGATCATCAGCCATCATGGGGAATACGAGTTCGGCTCGCCCAAACTGCCCATGTTTCCCGAGGCGCTCATGTTGCATTACCTGGACGACCTGGATTCCAAAATGGAGAGCATGCGCGCCCAACTGCTGCGCGATGGCGGTGTCCCGGGCGCCTGGACCGGTTATAACCCCTCCTTGGGCCGTCCCTTGTTGAGCCTGCGCAAGTACCTGGAGGGGGCCGGCAACGATGACGCCGAAGCCGAAGCGGAAGCCGAAGCTGCCAGCGCAGAGTAACACCCGTTGCCCGTTTCCTGTCACTCGTCGGTTGTTACGTGCTTGCGGGAAACGGGGAACGGACAACGGGTTTTTCTATCCCACCTTTCTCTACAAGATCTCATCAGGAGATAATCGATGGCGTAGGGTTCTAGCTACCCGAACCCATTTTCGTTTTTGCGCGCGCTGCCCGATGGATCCATCCAACGGGTAACGGGTAACGGGAAACAGGTAACGGGTAACTGAGGTGTATTCGTGCGTAGATTGACCTTTTCGGTTTCCCCCCTGCTCCTCGCGATTCTCATCGTGGCATGCGGTCGCGAGCAAAAGAGTGAATCGCAGCCGGCTCCGAGTGCCCCAACCACGTCCGCCGGGCAGCCGGTGACTACGGGGACGCCTCAACTGCAGCCTCGTCCCCCTGCCGAGAAGCCTGCCGCCCCGGTCGCGCCGAAAATCGTCACCGTCCCGGCGGGAACGGACATCGCCATGCGGCTTACGCAGGCAGTAGGGTCGAAGATCAGTCAGTCCGGCGACAGCTTTCAAGCCACGGTAGTGCGTCCGGTCCAGGTAAATGGCGAAGTGGTTATCCCGCAAGGCTCGGAGGCGGCGGGCCACGTTGCCGAAGCGGTTCCCCTGGGCCGCTTCAAAGGAGGCGCCAAACTCCAGCTCGTTCTGGACTCCATAACTATCCAAGGGAAGAAATATCCGGTAACCGCCTCGATTTCGCGCGTAGCTCAGGGTAAAGGCAAGCGAACCGCCGGCATGGTGGGTGGCGGCGCCGGACTGGGAGCGGCGATTGGCGCCATTGCCGGCGGGGGCAAAGGCGCCGCCATCGGCGTACTGGCCGGTGCGGGCGCCGGCACGGCCGGCACCGCGTTTACCGGCAATAAGGAAATCGTGTTGCCCGCGGAATCTCAGCTTGCTTTCAAGATCCAGCAAGCTATCGAGGTGAAGTAGCAGCAGTGGTACTGGTTTTGTTGCCTGCAGCGGGGAACGGGAGACGGGCAACGGGAAACGGTCTTTACTGGCCACTGGCCACTGGTGTTACTGCTTGTGCTGATCACTGGCCACTGACAACTGCCCACTGGTGCTTGCATCCAGCACTTCGCGCACCGCCGCGGTCAAGGTGCTAATTGTGAAAGGCTTCTTCAAAAGTTTTACTTCGGAACGTTCCAGGCCGTGTCGCACAATGGCATCGTCCGTGTATCCGGAAATGAAAAGGACTCTAGCCTCGGGATGCTGTTCCTGGAATTGGTCGGCAAAAACTCCTCCCGTGCACCCCGGCATGACCACGTCGGTGAGTAACAGGTGAATGGGTTTGGTGAAGTCCGCGGCGACGGCCAGCGCCTCCGCCGGATTGCAAGCCTCCACCACGGTATAGCCGGCGCTTTGCAGGATCTCGCGCACCGCCCGGCGAACGCCGTCCTCGTCCTCCACCACCAGAACGTTCTCGTTGCCCCGCACCATTTCGGGTTTCCGCCGTTTGGGTGGGGGTGGAAGGGCAACGTCCGGATGGGCGGGCAGCAACACCCGGACCGCGGTGCCCACTCCGGGCTCGCTATTGATGGTGATGTAGCCGTCGCTTTGCTTCACGATCCCATACACCGTCGCCAACCCGAGGCCGGTTCCCTTGCCATGCTCCTTGGTGGTGAAGAACGGTTCAAACACGCGGGCCTGAACTTCCGGAGTCATGCCCACGCCGGTATCGGTGACCAGTAGTTCCACGTAGTCTCCCGGCTGAATGAACCCGAACTCCTTGGTCAAAAGGTGCACGTTGCGCGTCTCCAGTACCAGCTTCCCTCCCCGGGGCATGGCATCACGCGCGTTTACCGCCAGATTTAAGATGACCTGCTCCAACTGGCTGGGATCGGCGTGGACCGTACGGAGGCCTTCCCCGAGATGGAGAACCAGCTCGATGTCCTCGCCAATCAACCGCGCCAGCAATTTGTTCGCGTCCTTAACCACGGAGTTCAGGGCCATGGGGCGTGGAATCAGAACCTGGGTGCGGCTGAAAGCCAGCAACTGCTGGGTCAGTTCGGCCGCCCGGTCGGCGGCCGCCAGGATGTTTTCGTGATAGCGTTCCATGTCGTCCGGCTTCACCTGCGCCAGTTCCACCGAACTGCGGATGACGTGCAATAAATTGTTGAAATCGTGCGCCACTCCGCCTGCCAGCCGGCCTACGGCATCCATTTTCTGTGCCTGGCGCAATTGCATTTCCAGCCGCCGGCGCTCCGTGATGTCGCGCGCGATGTTCTGCACCCCCACCGGCTGGCCGTCCTCGTACAAAATACTGGTGCTGACCTCCAACAAGAGCACCGTCCCGGCTTTGTTGAGGATTTCCACCTCGAATCCTACGGGCGGCGCCGCCAGCGCGGCTACCTGCTGGGCAAAGGCAGGCCGCGCCTGGGGCGCCAATAGATCGATCACATTCATGCCGGTGATCTCCTCCACCGTGTACCCGGTGGCGCGCCCGGCCGCGGGATTGATGCCCGTAATATTCCCCTTGAGATCGAGGAAGAAGATGAGTTCGGATGCGTTCTCCACCAGTTCGCGGCAGTGCCGTTCGGTTTTCAGCAGCGCGGCTTCGGCGGCTTTTCTCTCCGTGATGTCGGTGGCGGCAACAATCAGGAGCAGTTCACTCTCCAGTTCGACGATTTCGGCTGAGGCCAGAACCGTACGGCGGCTGCCCAACTTGGTGCGCAGGCCAAGCTCCACGCTGGCAAGGCCGGCCGGGGTGGCGCAACTGCCTAAGGCGAGCAGTTGCGCGCTGTCCTCCCAAAGGTTCAAATCGGCGACCGACCTGCCGATGACTTCCTCGGCGGTGTATCCCAGGCGGGCCAGGAAGGTCTCATTGGCATCCACTAGAACCAGATCCAAGGAGCGGTAGATGCTGATCAGCGCCGGGCTGCGGCGAAATGCCTTCTCAAATTTTTTCTCCGAGGCGCTCAAGGCAGCTTCCGCGCGCTTGCGCTCGGTCAGGTCGGTGATGGCGATCATCACGCCGGAATACTGGCCGGTAAGATCCCGGATGGGCGCGGCGGACCAACTTACCGGAATGGTCGTGCCGTCCTTGCGCACGCACTCCATCTCCAGATTCTTTAGCGAGGTCCCCGCCAGAATCCGCTGATGGCGCCGGTGCTGTTCCTCCTGTCTTTCTTCGCGAACGATGGGCACGGGACGGTCCAGAACTTCCGCTTCCGCCCAGCCGAACATCTCTTCCGCCGCCGGGTTCCACCGGTTCACCCGCCCTTCGCGATCGATCGAGACAATGGCTACCGGCGCCGCCTTCACCAGGGCTTCCAGGGATTCCGTGGTGCGCTGCAGTTCTTCTTGGAAGCCCTTACGCTCGCTCACGTCGCGCAGGAATGAATAGTAGATCACCTCGCCTCCTTCGCGGCTGGCGTTGGCCGTCGTCTCCACGGTAATGGACTTGCCGTCGGCGCGTCTGCACTGGAGCAGCAGTTGGCGAGCGGAACCGTCACGCCGCAACAACTCCTGCAGGGCGCGCCGATGGTCGGGGTTGACGTAGAAATCCGTCGCTCGGAATTCGTGAATTCTCTTCTGATCGATGCCGAGCAGGGTAGCGCAGGCCCGGTTACAGGCCAGCAGGGCGCCATTCGGTTTGGAGATACAGATTGCGTCCGGCGCTTGCTCAAAGAGCAGTTGGAACTTTTGCTGCCATTCCTGTCTCCCCCAGTTCCTGGTCGAAATAAACCCGGCAATCCAGGCACACAGCGCCACACTGATCAGGCAGGGGAGAAAGTAAGCGATGTGCTCCCCCCCGAGGCGGGTCGTGGCGCCGATCGCGGCAATGCAGGCGACCGGAAGCCCCAGCCAGCAAACCAACCGTATCCAGTTTCCTGTGAACATTCGCAAAGTCGCTTCAGAGTAGCAGATTTAACTTTGCTTGAAACCGGGTAAAATGCTGACTGGGGGGCAGGGAAGAACAAAAATGCGTCGGAACCCAACCTCGGTCCCGACGCTGCTCGAGAAGTTCTCTTTACCCTATCGGCAGATCCGGCCCGTTACTTTAGGGGGTTAATTCATAAATAACTTCATGCAAATTCACGTTACTTTAACGGTGCATCCTTTAGATTTCGGTAGCTGGGACCGCCCGGCGGGGATATAAGTGGGGCTTAGGGACGAAGCCGTTTAATCAAGCCCGGCCCGGTTGGAAGCCGGGGTCACGTAGGGGTTCTTCTTGGGTAAGGGACAGATTTGTTCCAGTTCACGGGTAGCCCGATCGATGGCCAGGATGATCTGTTCCGGGTAGCGGCGCATAGCCGGATCGAGACCTTCCCGTAAGAGCATTAATTCGGCATAGCCACGCACCGTCATGAGAATATTGCCTATTTCGTGGCGCAGAAAGTTGAGGTTGTGATCAGCGTTCGTTTCTGACATACACAATCCCTTACTGTGCGGTGTGGGCAATCGAGCGCCCTAAATATATATCGGTCGGTAAGGTCCATAACTTTAGGGTATAGGCCCAAGAGCGAGAAGAGTGGGGATGTGCTATGTTCCTGGTTCAGCAGCGAACCGAGATTAGCAACCATCTCCAGAAATCGAGGCAACTGCCGTGCGCATCCTGTTGGCCGAAGACGATGGGCCGCTAGCAAGCTTTGTATCCAAAGGTTTACAGGCGGAGAACTACCTGGTCGACGTGGCCGCCGCGGGCGACGAAGCCCACGCCATGATTACTGAGCGAGGCTACGATCTGATCATCCTCGATTTGAATCTGCCGCACCTGGACGGGCTGCAAGTCTTACGGAAAGTCCGTAGTAACGGAAGTACTAGCACCCCTATCCTCGTGCTTACCCAGCGCAGCGAGGTGCAGGAGCGGGTCCGTTGCCTGGATGCCGGGGCCGACGACTATCTCACCAAGCCCTTTTCTTTTGCTGAGCTATCCGCTCGGGTCCGTGCTCTGTTGCGCCGGCGCGGGCAGTTGACCGAGTCCGTCCTGCGCGTGGAAGATCTGGTTTTGGACCGGGTGCAGCGTAAAGTAACCCGCGGCGGGCGCATCATCGAACTTACCCCCAAGGAATTCTCCCTGCTCGAGTACCTGATGCGCAATGCCGGACGCCGCGTGACCCGGGCTATGATTATGGAACACGTCTGGAATCTCGCTTTCGATACCATGACCAATGTGGTCGACGTCTATATCAACTATCTTCGCAAGAAAGTGGATACCAGCCCCGAGCGGCCGCTGATCCAAACCATCCGCGGCGTCGGCTATCAGGTGGGGTCCGGCTCCTAGCCCAACTCATGACCACCGTTCCGGAAACGGATTTTTACGCCGCTTTCTTACACGAACTCAATCAGCCGGTCACTGCCCTCCGCAATCTGCTGGAACTCACTGCCTATCGGGAGTCCAACGATTGGCCGGCAGTGGTGGAAGACGCTCTGGAGAATGTGGAGCGCATCGTCGAGCTGATCGACTTGATGAGCGAACTGAAGCGGCTGGAACGGACCCCGGCGGCGCCGGAGCGGGTCGACCTCGCCGGCCTGGTGCGGGAAGCGATCGAGGATCTGGGTATCGCGGCGGCGGAAAACGGCAAGCAGCTCCAGGGCGAAGGCTTGGCCGCTCCTGCCTGGGTATGGGTCCCTCCCGCCGTGCTGCGGCCGGCTTTGTTCCGCATTTTCGATGACGCCATTCATCACACCCCGTCGGGGCAAATAATAAATATCGTGTTACGATATTATTCTGGCACGGCCCGGCTGGATATCGCCTCAGCGGGAATGCGCTTTTCGCCCTCCGAAAGGGAAACCCTTTTGGCCCTGGCCCACACCAGCCGGGGGCCGCGGGGCGCCGTGACCCGGCGCGTATTTCGGCTGGCGCTTACCTTGCGGACTCTGGCCCTGCATGCGGCAAAATTCGCCCTTTCCGCCGGTGAGGCCCCGACCGCGACCCTGCAAATCGTGTTGCCGGTTAAATAAGCAACCAGCCACAAGCCGCAAGCCGCAAGCCGGAAAACTGCAGATCCCTTGCTGCGAAGGTCTGGAAAAAACACCATTTCAACCTGCCCTGTTTACTACTTTGGTGTTCTTTCACCCCTCCCCACTCGGAATGACAACCCGGAAATTGCTGCCTGCTCCCGGCTTGCGGCTTGTTGCTTGTGGCTGGTTGTCTAATCCAGCATCTACTTGCCTTCTAAGTGAAATTTAACTTGCTTCTAAGCTTCCTCTAAGTCTTCTTAGCTACACTGCCTCGCAAGTCGGTACCAAAGGATAGGAAAAATGGCCACTTCGTCACTTCTTGCTCGAGATAGTTACTTGCCTGGCAGTCCGGCTCTTTTGGTGTCGGGCTCACACCCACAATCGTTGTGCAAAACCCTGGAAGCGCAACAGTGTATGGCGGAGGCCGCGCGCAGCGGCGCCGACGCCCTGGCGCGCATGGAAAGCAAACATTTCGATCTGGTGCTGCTGGACTCCAAGCTGCCGGACCTGGATGCGGAAGAAGTGCGGCGCGTGATGAAGTCCCACCGGCCGGATCTCCCCGTCCTGTTTCTGGATTTTGCTACCGGTAAGCTGTTGAGCACCGAACCGCTCTCGGGCGCGGTGCAGCAAGTGCTGCAGGTAATCCAACGCGCCTCCCACGAGGACCTGCCCCAGCCCGCTCCTGCGCGGGAAGTCGAGCCGCCGGCCCGCCCGCCGGATCCGGTAGCCGAGCCTTTGCCTGGCATGGTCGGTTCCAGCACCTGTATGGCGGAGCTTTATCGCCTGGCCCGCATGGTTGCCCGTCGGGATGCCACCGTTCTGCTGGAAGGCGAAAGTGGCACGGGCAAAGAACTGGTCGCCCGGGCGATTCATGAGCTTAGTTCCCGCGGGAAGCTGCCCATGGTGACCGTCAACTGCGCGGCCATCCCGGAGTCCCTGCTGGAATCCGAACTCTTCGGTTATGTGCGCGGCGCCTTCACCGGTGCCGTGCAATCCAAGCTGGGGCGCATCCACGCCGCCCAGGGGGGAACCCTCTTCCTGGATGAGGTCGGCGACCTTCCTCTGAGCATGCAGGCCAAACTGCTGCGCTTTTTACAGGAAGGTGAGGTGCAGCGGCTCGGCAGTCCCGACGTTTTCCGCGTCGATGTGCGGGTCATTGCGGCAACCAATGCCGACCTGCGCGAGCGCATTAAACGGGCGGAGTTCCGCCGCGATCTCTTCTACCGGCTATCCGTCTTTCCTATCCGTATTCCCACTCTCCAGGAGCGCCCGGACGATATCGTGGCCCTGGCGTATCACTTCCTGGCTCAGCTATGCCGGCGCGCTAAACTGCCGCAAAAGGCGTTGCATCCGCCGGTCCATGCCCTGCTGCTCCAGCATTCCTGGCCGGGCAATGTGCGCGAGCTGCAACACGCGGTCGAACGGGCCTTCATCCTTGCCGACGAAGACCCGCTGCTGCGTGCCGAGCACTTCACCCTGCAGTAGCTGAGAAAAATCTGCCGTAGCTGAGATAAATCTTAGGAAAAACTTGCCCAGTTTGGCACTCCAGGTGCCAAACCACATTGTGTGTACCACCCGGACCAGATGGGAGTGGGTATGTCGCTAGGCCTTGCCACCAGGGAAACGCTCGCCAAAGCCTTCGCCGATTTCAACCGCGCCGCCGGTATCTTGCAGTTTTCTTATCAGGAGCTGCAACAGGAAATCGCGGCATTACGGCAGCAAGTAGAAGAAAAGAATCGGCGTCTTACGCAGAGCTTGGCCGAAACCGAGCGCATCCGGCTCCGCTTAGCAAACCTTTTAGACAAGCTGCCTTGCGGAGTTGCCGTCTTGAAGAAGGACGGGAGCCTGCAAGTTTGTAATCCCGAAGCTAAGAGATTGATGACCGGGACCGATAGCCAGTCCCGCCTCCAGGCGGCCCTGGCCGAGCCTGGGCCGCAAACCGAGCGGGAATTGGTGCTCGCCGGCGACAGCCAGCCGCTGTACGTGGCCGTACGGCCAACTACTTTGACGGCGGAAAGTGGTGAACCGGAAACCCTTTTCCTCATTCGCGACGTAACCGCCGATCATTGCCTGGAAGAAGAACGCCAGAGTGCCCGGCGCTTTCAGGCGCTGGCGGAAAGCTCGGCCTTGCTCGCCCATGAGGTTCGTAATCCGCTGGCCAGCATGGAGTTGTTTGCCTCCCTGCTGGTGGACGCCAGCGCTTCCGGCCAAGGCGATGTGGCCAACTGGGCGAAACACATTCAAGCCGGCGTCCGCCTGATTGCGGCTACCGTCAATAACGTTCTGCACCTGCGGAATCCCGGACCGCTCCAGTTGCGCCCCGTTGATCTTGTCGAGCTTCTTGGCGCCACTGTCCAACTGCTCGAGCCGGTCGCCCATCAAGCCGGGGTAAGCATCGAATTTGCTCCCCATGCCGACCAGGTGATGATTCAGGCCGACCGGTCGCGCTTGCAGCAGGTCTTCTTCAATCTGGCGGTGAATGCATTCCGGGCGATGCAGCCCGGGGGAGTCCTGGCGGTGGAGACCCGTACCGCGGAGAACGGGCTGGAAGTTCAGTTCCGCGACCAGGGCTGCGGGATCGCTGCGGAAGATCTGGATCGAGTGTTCGAGCCTGGCTTCAGTCTCGTGCCGGGCAGTTCAGGTTTCGGACTGGCAGTGTGCCGCAAAATCATGGATCAGCACGGCGGCGGCATTCGTATCGCCAGCCAGGTGGGCGCGGGTACGACCATCTCGCTCACATTTGTTCCTAAGGGAGAAACAGCATGAGACAGGTACTCGTAGTGGACGATGAAGCCGCCATGCGAGCCGCGCTGGAAGTCAACCTCCGCCGTCAGGGTTGGGCCGTACAGACGGCCGGGGGCGTACAGGAAGCTCTAGCCAAATTTCGCAACGGCAAGTTTCCTCTGGTAGTTACCGATATGCGCATGCGCGACGGGGACGGCCTGGGGGTGCTGCGCGAAGTCCGCGCCATCGCTCCCGAAACCGCCGTCATTTTCCTCACTGCCTACGGCAGCGTCCCCGAGGCGGTCAGCACCATCCGCGAAGGGGCCTGCGATTACCTGGAGAAGCCGGTCACGTTCGAACAGCTCGAGAAGGTCATTCAACGGGTGCTGAGTGCCCCGGCGGCGGCCAATGGCCAGGTGATCGGCCAGTCGCACCAGATGCGCCAGGTCGTGGAACTCGCCCTGCGGGTTGCGCGTACCGATGCCGATGTGCTCATTGAAGCCGAGAGCGGCACCGGCAAAGAACTTCTGGCCCGCCTCATCCAGCAAAACAGCGTTCGCAAGAACAACCCCTTTGTCGCCGTCAACTGCGCCGCCTTCCCCGAGGCGCTGCTGGAAAGCGAATTGTTCGGTTACGTGCGCGGCGCCTTCACCGGCGCGGTGGCCAGCAAGCCCGGCAAATTTGAACTGGCCGATCGCGGAACCCTGTTATTGGACGAGATCGGCGAAATGCCCTTGGCCTTGCAGCCCAAATTACTGCGCGTCTTGCAGGACCGGCAAGTCGACCGTCTGGGCGATACCCAGCCCTGCAAGGTCAATGCCCGCGTCATCGCCACCACCAACCGTTGCCTGTCGACCCTGGTCAATGAAGGCAAGTTTCGTGCCGACCTGTTCTACCGGTTGAACGTAGTGCCCTTAACCATTCCCCCACTGCGTAACCGGCCCGAAGATGCCTTGGAGCTAGCCGAACATTTTCTCGTCAAATATGCCCCCCAGGGCACTTCTTATTCGCTCTCGCCGGAACTGAAACAGCAGCTGGTGGCGCATCCCTGGCCAGGCAATGTGCGTGAGCTGGAGAACCTTATCCGGCGCGCCCTGGTGCTCTCCACTGGGCCGGTGCTTGGAACTGAGATCCTCGACACCCCCGCGCCTCCGGCCCAGGCTACTTCCACGGGCGCCTTGCAACCCGGCGCCACCCTGAAAGACGTAGAGCGGCGCCTGTTCGAAGTGACCCTGGCGTCCACCGGCGGAAACCGCAGCCGGACGGCCCTGCTGCTGGGCATTAGCATTCGCACCGTGCGTAACAAAATCCGCGAATACGGCCTGCAAAGGAGGAAAATATGAGTCTGATCGACTCCCCCTCGCTGCACATCGTGGAACGTTTCCTCGACCTGACTGCCTATCGGCAATCCCTGGTGGCCGGAAATATCGCCAACGTCGATACCCCGGCCTACCGCACTCGCGATATCGACTTCCGGAGCGAATTGCAGAAGGTCATCGATGGCTGCGAAACCCCCGGAAAACCTCTGCCGTCTAATGTGCCCGGCCTGATGCAACGCCCCGATGGGAACGACGTCAGCATCGACCGGGAATCGCTTGCCCTGGCTCAGACCCAGATCCAATTCCGGATCGGGGTGGAATTGGCCCGGCATGAATTCCGCATGTTCTCGACTGCGATCAACGAAGGGAAATCGTCATGAACCTCTTTGGTGTGCTGGACATCAGCAGTGGCGCGCTCAAAGCGGAACGGCTGCGCGCCGAAGTCGTGGCGGCCAACCTGGCCAACGTGGAGACCACGCGGACCTCCGAAGGCGGCCCTTATGTGCGCCAGCAAGTGGTCTTCTCCGCCACCCGCAGCACTCGCTTTGGCGATCTGCTGCAGGGCCTGGCCGATACCCGCGTGCCTGCCGTAGAAGTCACGGGGCCGGTCAGCGACCCCACGCCTCCGGTGATGCGTTACGAACCCGGTCATCCCGACGCCAACGCCGATGGCATGGTGGCTTACCCGGCGATCAACCCGGCCCAGGAAATCGTCGACCTCATGGGCGCGGCCCGTTCCTATCAATTGAACGCCGCCGCCGTGCAGGCCACCAAGAACATGATCACGGAGTCGCTCCAAATTCTGCACTGAGGAATCTTGTACTGAGGACGGGCACGCAATATGAGTAACAGCATTCAAGGCTTGGGTTCGCCGCTTCCCATTAGCCCCCCGACTGCACAGCCGGGTAAGAACCAGCCTGACTTCGCCCAGACTCTGCGCGAAGGCATGCGCCAGATCGATCAGCTTCAGGCCGATGCGAACCAGAAGAGCGCACAGCTCCTCACCGGCGATGGCCAGGACGTTCACGCCGCCATGATCGCGGTCGAGAAGGCCGAGTTGTCGTTCCAATTGATGATGCAGGTGCGCAACAAGATCGTGAGCGCCTACCAGGAAATTTCGCGCATGAACTTTTAGCGTTCCGGCGGCGCGCAACGATGGTTTTGCTGACCACTGGCTACTGACCACTGGCCACTGCTTATGGATCGTTTGAAGGAAATCCGGAAGTGGCTGAACGAACTGTCGCGGCGGCAGCAGATAATCCTGGCCGGCGGGGCGGTTGTCGTCGTAGCGGTGCTCTGCGGCTTTATCGCCCTGATCGGCGGTCCCGACTATAAGACCGTATACTCCGGCACGAATCCTTCCGATACTCAGGCCCTGGCGGCGCGCCTGCAGGAAAAGAAAATCGACTACCGCCTCTCCCCCGACGGCAACTCGATTCAGGTTCGCGCTGAAAACGTAGATAAGGCGCGTCTCGAGATCGCCTCCAACGGCGTGCCCCGCACCGGCCGCCTGGGTTTCGAAGTCTTTGATAAACCCGATTGGATGGGTAGCGACTTCGCCGAAAAGGTGAACTACCAGCGAGCCCTGGAAGGCGAACTGGAACGCAGCATCCAGACCCTCAGCGAAGTGGAAGCCGCCCGGGTCCATATCGTGCTGGCGCGCGAATCGCTGTTTACCGAAAAGGAGCGGGAAGCGAAAGCCTCAGTGGTCCTGCGTCTGCGCCGCACGCCCTCGCATGAGTCCGAACAGGCGATCATCCACTTGGTGGCCGGCGCGGTCGACAATTTGCGTCCGGAAAACGTTACCCTGGTCGACAGCGCGGGCCGGGTTCTGAGCTCTCCGCAACGCAAGGGCGGCAATGCGGTGAATGCCGACTTGGAGAATGAACTCGCCACCAAGCTGCTGGCGACCCTGGAACCGGTCGTCGGGCGCGACCATGTGCGCGCCAGCGTGAATGTCGAGTACGACATGGCCAGCACCGAGGATAACCAGGAGACCTACGATCCCAATTCCGCCGTGGCCTTGACCGTGCAGAAGTCGGAAGAAGTTTCCGGCGATCAGCGTCCGGCCGGGATCCCGGGCACCACCAGCAACCTGCCCAGCGCCAAATCGCAGGTCCCGGCGGGCGTCGCCAGTCTGATCAACGCCTCTCAATCCCATCACTCCGAAAGCAGCACTTACGCAGTGAACCGCAACGTGCGCCGGGTAGTACAGCCGGCGGGCGGCATCCGCCGCATCTCCGCCGCCGTGTTGCTGGATGCCAACGCGGCCCAGCGTACGCCGGAACAACTCCAACAAATCGCCTCTTTGGCGCGTGCCGCCCTGGACTTTGATTCCAAGCGCGGCGACAGCATCGAGGTGCAGAGCATCGCCTTCGCTCCCCCACCCGCCGAGAACTTCGTCAAACCCAGTCTGCCGGTGCGCCTGGTGACAAGCGTGCAGCGGTGGACCAATTTGCTCCGGTTCGTAGCCATCGCGCTGCTCTTTGTCGTGGTGTACTTCTTAGTGCTGCGGCCGGTGCGTAAACAGGTGGTTGCCATGGCGCAACAAATCGCTGATAAGAAAGCCGCCGCCGAAGCCGGGGCCGCGGCCGAAGCCGCGGCGGCTGCCGCCGCGGCCGCGGCCGCAGCCCTGCCTGCCAAAGCGGCCCGTAACTTGCCGCCCGCCCAACTCGGGGATCCCGAGTTGCGCAAACAGATCGTCGAGAAAGTCAGGAAGGATGCGCAGAACGCCGGCAAGCTCATTCAAAGCTGGATCCGTCAGGGCGAGATGGGTACCAACAAATGAGCCCCCAACCGCGAGGTCCGACTCCGTTGCGCAAGGCCGCCGTGCTCATGGTCCTGCTCGGCGATGATGCCGCCTCCTCCATTTACAAGCACCTCCCAGACAAAGAGGTGGCCGAGCTTACCCGCGAGATTGCCGAACTCGATTTCGTTTCTCCCGAGCTGGCGTCTACGGTCTTAGAGGAATTCGAGCGCCTGCAACTAACCCAGGAATATATCGCCCTCGGTGGCACCGAATACGCCAGCCGCCTGCTGGTCAAAGCCTTCGGGACCGAGCAGGCCCAGCACTTGTTGGCCGAGGTGGAACGGGCTGTGGAGGCCCGCGCCGGTAACCTCGACTCGCTGCAGAAAGCCGACCCGCAACAATTGGCTAAGTTTATCGAGAACGAACACCCCCAAACCATCGCGCTGGTGGTCGCCCACCTGGAAACCAAACACGCTTCCGCCCTGATCGAGATCCTGTCCGAGAAGACCCGCGCGGAAGTGGTCCGCCGCCTGGCGGAAATGCGCCAGTTCTCCCCCGAAATGGCCAACAAGGTGTCTACCGTCCTCAACAAGAAACTGTCGTCGTTGGGACAGCAAAAGCAGCGTGGCTATGCCGGTTTCAAGGCGGTGGCCGATCTGCTGAACCGCATCGAGCCGGCCGCCAGCAAAGCCATTCTGGAGAGCATCGAGCAGCAGGATCCCAAACTGGCGGTGGCCATCCGCAACCTGATGTTTACCTTTGAAGACCTGTTGACGGTAGCCGATGCCAGCATCCGGGAATTGCTCGCCAACGTCGAAAAAAAGACGCTGGCCTTGGCGTTGAAGGGCGCTTCGGAACCCTTGCGCGACCGTATTTTCAAATGTATGTCTTCCCGTGCGACCCAGATGTTGAAAGAAGACATGGATGTCTTGGGGCCGGTTCGCGCCCGCGAGGTCACCCATGCCCAGCAGGAACTGATTTCGGTAGCGCGCAACCTTGAAGCCGCAGGAAAAATTGTGCTGAAGAGTGACACGGATGATGAGTACCTTGTCTAGGCCGGATCCAGAAGCGCAGTTCCAGCAGTTTACCTATCCAACCCTCGAGGTGAGGACTGGGCCCAAGCCCATTGAGGATGAACCGTTGTCCTCGTCGTTGTCGCCGCCGCCGGATCCGGCGGAAGAGGAAGCCGCCAGAGCCGCCGCCTTCGAGCAGCAGGCGCAAGCCCGCGAGGCGGCTGCCTATACCCGGGGATTCGCCGAAGGGCAGCAGCGGGCCTATGCCGAGACCGGGCCGGCCATGGAACGGGCCCAAGCCGCCATCACCGCGGCAGTGGCGGATTTTGCCCGAGAACGCAAACAGTATTTCCAGGACGTGGAAGCCGAGGTAGTCGCCTTGTCGCTGGCGGTGACGCGCAAAATCCTGAACCGGGAATCCCAGGTCGATCCTCTGGTTCTGAAGGGTGTGGTTCGCGCCGCCCTGGAACGGCTTTCCACCGGTACTGCCGTCAACTTGCACGTTCCCCCTCTGCAGGCGGCGGAGTGGCGCAAGGTCTTGGACCGCGATCCCCTGCGCACTCCTGTCGAGATCGTAGAGGACAGCGCCTTAGGGGTAGAAGAGTGCCGCCTGGAAACTCAGTTGGGCAACACCCACCTGAGCGTTGAGGCCCAACTGAAGGAAATTGAACAGGGCTTCGCCGATTTGCTGGCCCGGGCCCCCCGGAGTCCCGCATGAGCCTTCACCTGGCCCGATTCATGCACCGGCTCGAAGAATGCCGCAGTGTGCGCTGGGAAGGCCGCGTCACCAAAGTGCTCGGACAGCTGGTGGAATCGGAAGGCCCGGTCTGCTCGGTGGGTGAAGCCTGCGCCATTATCACCACCGATCAGCAATCTTACGCGGGAGAAATTGTGGGCTTTCGCGGCTCCACCGTGCTCTCCATGCCTCTGCACAAACCCGCTGGGCTCCGCTATGGCGATACCATCGTGACCTGGGGGTCGCGGGCCTGCCTGCGCGTAGGAGAAGGGTTGCTGGGCCGGGTTATCGACGCCAGCGGCGCGCCTCTGGATCAGTTCGGCTCCTATGCGGCCAGCGAAGATTGGCCGCTGGAGGGTTCCGCTCCCCGCCCCCTGGAGCGGGTTCCCATACGGGATGCGCTCAGCTGCGGAATCCGCGCCATCGATGCTTTTGTAACCTGCGGGCGCGGCCAGCGGCTGGGCATCTTTGGCGGCAGCGGCGTCGGCAAAAGCACGTTACTGGGCATGATGGCGCGCTCCACCGCTGCTGATGTCACGGTTCTAGCCCTGGTTGGCGAACGCGGACGCGAAGTGGGCGAATTCCTCGAGACCTTGGGCAGCGAAGGCCGGCGTAAGGCCGTGGTGGTGGTTTCCACCTCCGACGAATCGCCGGTCCTGCGCTTGCGTGCGGCCATGGCGGCCACCGCTATCAGCGAGTACTTCTGTTCCCAGGGCAAACATGTGTTGCTGGTGGTGGACTCCTTGACCCGTTTTGCCATGGCCCAGCGCGAGATCGGCTTGGCGGCGGGAGAGCCCCCGACGGCCAAAGGTTATACCCCGTCGGTCTGGAGCCTGCTGGCCCGGCTGGTCGAACGCGCCGGGCAATTCTCCGGCGGCAGCATCACCGCCTTCTATACCGTGCTCATGGAAGGCGACGACCAGCAGGATCCCCTGGTGGATGCCGTCCGCTCGCTGCTGGACGGCCACATTGTGCTCGACCGCAAACTGGCCATGCAGAACCATTACCCGCCGATTTCGGTGCTCGACAGCTTGAGCCGGTTGATGCCGGCAGTGGCTTCCGCGGCCCATCTGCGCCGCGCCGGCGAACTGCGCCGCCTGCTCGCGGCGCATGCCCGCTCCGAGGATCTGATCCGCGTGGGCGCCTATCAGAAAGGCGCCGACCCGGTTCTCGATAAGGCCATTGAAGTGCTTCCCACCCTTAACACCCTGCTGCGCCAGCGGCCTGAAGAAAGCACCCCCTTGGATAAGACCGTCGAGTCTATGCTCGCGGTTGCGGTGTAACCATGCCTTTCCATTTCCCCCTGGATGGCCTCTTGCGCTTGCGCGCCACCTTGACCCGGCAGGAAGAAATGCGCCTGGAGGCCATTGCCCACCACCTCAGCCTGGCCCGCCAGCAATTGGAGGACATGCAAAAACGGCGGCAGGAATTCGACCGCAAACTGCAGGCGGAACTGGCCAAGGGAACTCTCGGCGGCGAGTTGCAGTTGCGCATGGTGGGCCGCCGCGGCCTGCGTGAAGTCGAACAACGGCTGGCGCGGCTGCTCGGGGAACTGCAGCGCGCCTGGAGCCAGCAACGCGAGAAATTCAAGGAAGCCCGCCAGCGGGAGGAGGTGCTGGAGAGCGTGCGCCAGAACCAATTCACCTCCTATCGCGAACAACAGCGCCGCCGCGAACAGCAACTGGTCGACGACCTGTTCCAAAGCCGCACCCAAGCCAGGAAGACCTAGCAGTCGACGGTGGCCAGTAGGTCAATCCAACCACCACTCCGAAACTTGTCATTCCGAGCACCCCGCGCCCGCGACAGTATCGACAGTTGCCACCCCGCCAAGGCGCGGGGCGAGGAACCTATGGATTTCGGCCCTACCTGCCGTTGCCGTTTGTGCGCAACCAAGAACTTAAAGCGCGCGACTCAGCCCCCCATACCCCTTTTCGTTTTGCCCACAGATTGTATGAATAAGTCATACATAAACTCCTCACTCCGCATCCTGCTATCGTCAACTACTGCGCTTTTCTAACCCATTTTGGGGCGGCTCGTTTTCGTGTTTGCCGTGCTGAGGCTTATCAGATTCGGCGGGATCGCGAAGAGACAAGACCACAAACGTGGACTGCTTCCAAGGTGGCGTAAACTTCTCGCCTTTCAATTTCTCTCGTTTCCATGGTGGCGGGTATACGGCTCAAGACGCCTCGGCAATATTCGATCGAGCGGTGCACCGAGTATTACCGCGAGTAAAAACCCTGCAATTAGGGCGCTGCCAAAAAGGTGCCATCCTCTAAATCCGTAGAGATACAGCGCCAGCAGTGCCACTCCGATAAAGAACAATTGCCGGACACATCCGTCCCTTTCCGAGAACTGTAACTCCCGTGAACAGCCGGGGCACACCCACGGCTGCCATGCCTTCAACTCTTCGGTGTACATTTTCGCCCCGCAAAACGGGCACTTGAAGTTCCGCACAGGGTAGCGAAGGTACATATGATGTCTGTTCCCTAACGCATTCAACGAACAGCGAGATTCAGAGGAAACATACTCCTCCTTTGGCGTAAGTCTTGAAAAATTGCCTTATCGTGAGTAACCGGCCGCGGTTGGAAATTCCGCCCAGGAGTGGCTCCGCTGTTTTAGCCACTGGGCCCGAATTGGCCCGATTACGTTATGTTCGATGGCCTAATGAGGATTGTACTGTCCGGCTTTATTCCGGTTGTGCCCGGCGCCCCGGAGGATTGTATTCAGCACGGCTTGTAGCTTGTTGCTGGTCTCCTGAAAAATACGCAGAGAAAAGCAGCACAATCAAAGCCGCTTTCCTCTGCGTTGCTCGTATCCGTTTTTTTTGGTTCTTGGTAGCCGAAGTCAAAAGCCAAAAGCCGAGAGCTGAAAACCACGGAAACATCCACGATCGCTTGCGACGCTCCGGGACTTGGAATTCGCTTCGCCACAGAACTTAGCAAAGCTGCCTGCCCTACTACCAGCAGGGTAGTGGGGCAAAGAAGATGCCGGACGGAGAGGCGTATTCAGGCTCCAGCTAAGCGGATCTCAGTGCAGTTCTCAGAAGTAGTCTCGAAAATAGGAATCGGATTCATCAACAGCCTGGCCCTCCCACAAATTGTCATTCCGAGTCCCGCGCCCGCCATGATCCGGACAGTTGCCATAACGCTAGGGCGCGGGGCGAGGAAC
>Ga0326727_10002532_pt1 | contig 61879 bp, 50 predicted proteins | sample MB2enrmetagenome_FD_207643 | JGI IMG/M metagenome (GOLD analysis project Ga0326727, IMG submission 207643) | Lab enriched peat soil microbial communities from McLean, Ithaca, NY, United States - MB29MY | ecosystem: Environmental > Terrestrial > Soil > Wetlands > Peat | place: USA: New York...
TGGGTGGACCCTGCCACAGACGCGCCGTGAGATCCAACGCCTGTTGTTCACCTGGACCGGAGAGTGTGCGTATTGTGGCAGCATGATTCGCAAGCGAAACCGACCACCCTAACTTAACGTAGTAGTATTAGTTGATTGCGCGCACCAGGTATTGAGGAGCATCGGTCAGGGTGATCGCTAGTTTCCCCTTGTGGGCTCTGGCTGGTTTGAGACTCTGGCCGAGGTGATCGGTAATTGCAAACTGGCCTTTGAGGTCAGGTATGGCGGCCTTTCGCGAGGCGGCGGACGTCGTCCATGCGGCCAGTCGAATTTCCCTCCCTTTGGTGAACAGCAGGACATAGTCACTCGCTCCGCCAACCGGCAGGCGCCGGGTAAAGCGATATCCGTCGAGAACGCCGCTCAGCGTTTTCAAGGCAAGATAAGCTGGCTTGGGCGAATATACGGGACGTGTATCTGCCGTGTAAGGAAAATGAACGATGCCGAAGTGCGATTGGGGATCCTGCGGGTTGGCGCTGTCATCGTGCCAGTCGTACCAGCCGGTAAGCGGCACGCCCTCGGCGAGGTTGCTCAAGAATTCGCGCGGCAACAGCTTGCCTTGCTTTGCTTCGTCCATGCCCTTCCAGTTCCAGGTCGATGAATAGCCCCATTCCCCGGCGATGATAGGAACGGGTTTCCCAGGCGGGCAAAACCCGGCGATGACCTTCTGCAAGGTGTGGAATTCTTCCGCCACGCTCTCCGGATCGCGTTGCCGGTAAGGGTGCACGGATACCCCCGACCAGTAGTTCAGCAGTCCCGCTTTGAAACACTCCGCCAGAAAACCGAAGTCAATCACGGCGGTCGCCGGACCGACATAGAACTCGTGAGGAGCCACGGCGCGAATGGCCTCTCCTACTTCGAGCGCCAGCAGGATATAGTCGTGGACGTTCGGCTTGGGGCGCCAGAAGCGAAAATTCGGCTCGTTGTACAATTCCCAAATAATGCCCCGCCCCTGAAAATGCTCGACCGCCGACGAGGCCCAATCGGCGAACGCCCGGCGGCCCTCCTCCGTGTAGGGTGACAAGCCGTTGTCATAGAGCTTGTTGGTATAATCAAGAATGAAATAAGGTGAGATCCTGTAGGATTCCAAGGTAGTTACCAGACGATCGTAGGCGCTGAAGTCGTATTGGCCCGGCGCCCTTTCGGTGCTATCCCAGGCAAAATCCATGCGCACCCAGCGGACCCCGGCGGCGGCCAGCATTTCCATTTCTCCGGGTCTCGGATCGACGAAGTGAATATTGATTCCGATGCTCCCCGGGATGGAGCTATCGAGATCGACCGGCGCGCAGATGGCAAGGGGGGTCAAGAGAAACAAGGTGAAGGCGAACTTCAGCAGAAAACTGGTGAATAGTGAATGGTGAATGGTGAATTGCATGCTTCCCGCCCGCTGCGTTGAGAATCCTTGTGCCGAAGGCACCTTGGAGTGCGGCGGCTTGACGCCGCCTTGGAATTGCAAAGGGGCCCGTACTCGTGCAACGGACGGCGCTGCATCATTAAGCCGCGTTACACGAGAAGCGTCGTCCGCGTGCTCGAAGGCGGCGTCAAGCCGCCGCACTCCAAGGCGCTTCGCGCATTTTCCCTCACTTCCCGCACGTCGCGAACTTCGCCTGTCCCGTCAACAACTGCCGGTAGATCGCGGCATCACGCAGCACCGACTCCACATAAGTGCGCGTGGCGTGAATGGGGATCGCTTCAAGAAACTCCGAGGAATCACGGAAGGGAGTGTCCTTCATCCAGTCGCGGACGCGGAAGTCGCCAGCGTTGTACGCCGCCAGGGCCGGCTCCGGCTTGCCGTTGAACTCGTTCAATAAGGTTCGCAGGTAAGCACAGCCAAAGCGGATGTTATAAGTGGCGTCGTAAAGCCGCACGCCGGCGGATCGGATCCTCGAGGCGCGCTTGCTGCTGCTGGCCGTTGTGGGGAGGACCTGCATCAGTCCGCGGGCGTTGGCGGAGGAGGTGGCGCGGGCGTTAAACGCTGACTCCTGGCGGATCAAGCCCATCACCAAGTACGGGTCGAGCCGGTTCGCGCGGGCTTGACGTTGCACGAGACTCCAGTAGTTTTGGGGAAACAGCAGGCCCCAGATCTCCTTCGGCAATTCCGAGAACTGGTAAGAGGGGTAGTCAGGAACAATTCTGCCCGCGTCCATAAGCCCCGCGCTCACATTTCCCTGCCCCGTTTCGAGCCTGCTGAGAAACAAGCGCGATTCCGGTTGTTGCGGCCGTGCAGCGAGCGATGCCCGGAGATACTCCTCGGCCAAGTCATTTAAGCTCAGAGCTTGAAGCTCCAGTGCCGGCTGCAATAACTCCGAGGGCTCGTACTCAGAGCAGGCTGAGATCGGCGCGGCGTCGCGCGGAGGAATCGCCTGCGCCATTTGCCAAGCTACCGAATCCGGCGCCGGCATCACAACTGCGCGAGCGGCGGCCGGAAGGTTCCGTTCCCGCCAACTCGCCTGCGCCGCGTAGAAACTATGCGCGAACCGGTTTTGCAGCAGCGCATAGAGCGCCTGAGCGCCGGCCGCATCGCCTTGCTCCTCTTCCAGCCGGCCCAGCCAGTAAAGCGCCGCAGGGATGCGACTCGAGTGTGGGTAGCGTGTTAAATAACCCTGCAAGTCTTGCAGGGCCTGTTCGCGCTGCGCTGAAAAGTAATGACACCAAACGAGCCGCCATCCTGCGTCTTGGACGTGGCTGCCTTGCGGGAAAGCCTCCACCAGCGTCTGGTACTGGCGCGCGGCGTTTTGCCAGTCGCCCAGCCTGTAGAAGAGTCCCCCTGCAGAATTGAGCGCCGACTCGTAGGCAGTTGAATGCGCATCAATGGCCTGAATCTGGGCAAGCGCGTCGAGAGTGGCGCTTGCATTATCCGCTCGAGTAAAAGCCTCGATCCTCAAAGCCAGCCGCTCCGCGTTCAGCGACGGGCTGGGAAGCGTGCTGGAGAGCGCTTCCAGAGCCTCGGAGTCTCGGCGCATACGGAGCAGACAGCGCGCCCGGCTCAACTGCCACTCACCCGCATGGGCGCTGCTGGGCCTGGAAGAGAGCAGCCCTTCGTAGCCCTTCAACGCTTCCTTGAACAATGAAGCTCTGAAAAGCAGCTCCACCCGGGCAGTTTCTATTTCCTCCGTTGGCTGAGGGAAACTCGCCCCCAGGAGGGAGCGGAGACGCCCCAGGGCTTCTTCCGCAGCCTGAGCTTGGGGATACGCCGGGAAGGCATAATAAACATCCTGGAAGGTTCGTGCGGCTTGGGCCTGGTCGCCGGCTTGCCAGTAAACCTGGGCCAGCAGGAGGGCGGACTCCGGATGTCGGCGGACGCTGGGATCTGCGGTCAGAACCTGAACTGCCTCTTGCGCCTTCTGGGAACCCATGAGCGCCTGGGCAAGCAACTGGGACGCCTGCGCACGCAAAGGGCTTGCAGGGTAATCCGCTGCGAACCCGCGAACGCCTTCCGCGGCCTGGGCCGCGTCGCCGGCTTTGAAAGCGGCCGATGCGGAATAGTACGACGCGTAGTCAGCAAGCGTGAACTGAGCATTTGCGGCCTTGCGCAGGTCCTGCGCCGCCTGGGGATACTCGCCCGCTTCGTATTCGCGATAGCCTAAGGCGAAGTATGCCAAATCGCTTTGTTCAGGCGCCTTCCGGGATTCCGCGTAAGCACGCAACTCAGGCCACACAGCGCGTTTCGTCGCCCGGGCCGCCAACTCGCGGAGCGCTGCCGGAACGGGCTCGCCCGCTGGGCGGTCTGCTGCGAAACCGTGAACTGGGGCCAGCGCCCAGCAGATTACAGCCAAAATTGTAAGTACGATTTTCACACGGAAGGACCAGAACCGTTCTTCACAGCCGCCCTCGCCTTATCCGCACGAGCCATCAAACGCTCGAGTTGTGCGCCCGCAAGTTCGGCCAGAAGCTTGAGGGCGTCTTCGGGAAGTTCCCCACTTCCACCCGAATCAGCGTAGAAGATCGCCGCCACCGCTCCTCCAACACGAATCGGCAGAAGCAGGACAGAGTCGAGGGGATCCGGCCTGAGGCGGCTCAGGACATTGGGGTTCTTGCTTAAGACCTCAGGTGTCCCGCCGACGTCCACGCCCAGTTCGAAGACTTGGCGAAAAGGCGTGTCCACACTCAGCGGGACCACTAAAGAGCGCAGCGCTGGTTCATTCAGAGTTGCCCCAAATCCCTGCGCTGCGGCGGCCCAGGCCGCATCGCCACGCACCTCAAATAACACTGCCCGGGCTCCCAAGCGGTGACTTTCTTCGGCCAGAGTGTTGAACAACTGCCTGGGCAAACTTGCGGCCCGGAGGTTTTGCGCGGCAGTCAGAATTTCAGCGAGCGAAGTCGATTGGGAGGAGAACTCAGGATTCACCAGAGCTTCGAATTGGTCCCGGGCCTCCGCCTCCAACTGCCTATGCTCAGCGCGCAATTCCTGCAACCTCCCTTCAAGCCTCTGTAATTCCAGGGCTTGGCCGCGAAGCTTTTCGCCAAGATGCTCGCGCATCTCCCGAATTTGCATTACGAGTGCGTTTGTGTCGTCGGCTGGCAGGATCAACCCTCGTCAAAATCAATCGACTTCGTATTATGGTACAACGTGTCGCGTCGGCGCAACGCCTTTGTCGGATTGCAATCCGCGACCATTTGACAACCCCAGGGCACGAGAGATAATCTAAACAATCGAGCGGGGGCGTCACGGTTTCGACGGGAGTCCTTGCGCTCAGGAGGCATGCCGGGGGTCCACACCACCCGCGATCGGCGTGGGACAAAGACAACTGCCAACACGCAGTATGCCTATGCTGCCTAATTAATTAGGTAGCCGTCTCCTCCCTCAGGCCCGCATAAGGGAAAGAGGCGTCGATTGGCGGGCTGGCTTGGAACTCACCGCCTCGGGGTTTCGGGTAAGATCCGCTTCGGCGGAATTGAGGCTAGCCGGCGGTTCGTTGTTGCCCGTTCCTTAGGGCCGTCGGCGAATGCCGGAAGCGAACGAGACAAGCATGTAGTCTCCTGACCGTTCGGCTCTTCGGACGGGGGTTCGACTCCCCCCGCCTCCACCATGCTAGGTACTTTTCCATCAATCGGTTGAGAGCTTAAGCACAAGTGCGATGTTCCAGTCGCGGACTTTCTTCCCTCCTCACGTAAGCCGGGCAATCCCGGTCGCTGCGAGCACCTGATGGGTCTAGTGTCCCCAATAGGTTCAAGCTTAATTTGAGAAGCCGTGTGTTCCACCTTGGGATCTCATCCGTCTCCGCAAAAGAGGAAATGCAGGGTCTGATCGCCTCACACTTAACTTGTCCGAGGCGGCACAGAACCGGCCAGCATGGGGGGTGTAGACTGTCTCACTTCCCGAGGCAGAAAAACTCGGGCGGCTGAGGCTGGGCCGATGGTATGATCGCGGGTCTATAGGATGAAACAGTTGGAAAGCATGGGCCACACGCCCAGGAGGGTGACGAGTGGAAGAGCAAATACTCTGCTTCAGACGGGAAATCCTGCGGGCTTATCCCTCCAAGACGTTCTACGACGAGGGTCTCTGGCGCCAGATCCTGGCCCACCTCGAACCCAAGCCGCGATCCGTCGCGGAACACGACTACGACACCAAACAGCTTGTCGTTTACGTCCTCATCAATCATGAACAGACCTTCCTGAGCTATCAACGCACCCCTAAGACCACCGAGACCCGCCTCAAAGCCTTGTATTCGATCGGCATCGGGGGGCACGTCAACGTGGACGACCGGATTCAGCCCACTCTGTTCGGCGCGAAGGAAGCGGCCTGGAAAGACTTCGTTCTCCAAGCTGTCCGGCGCGAGGTCAGCGAAGAAGTCCAAATCGAGGCAGCGAACGCCCAGGAGCCTAGACTCATCTGCTTTGTCAACGATGATTCCAACGACGTGGGAAAGGTGCACTTCGGCGTGGCTTTTGTCATGAAGCTGGCCAAACCGAGCGTCGCCATACGCGGTGAGCGAGGCATCGGCAAGCTCAGCTTCCGTACCCTGCCGGAACTCATCTCCATGCGCGACACGCTGGAGACCTGGTCGCAACTGCTCGTTGATTTCCTGGCGCACGAAAGTGCCCCGTGGCAGGGTTGACTTGCCGTGTCAGCCCGTGGAGGAGGTAGCGCGGACCACCGCTTTTGTGGTCCGCGTGTTTTCGGCCGCGTGGCAGCGCGACAGGGTGGGGGCGATGGGTGCGGAAAAGACGCGGACCGCAGAGTCAGCGGTCCGCGCTACACGCTGTCGCAGGAAAGTTCCCTGGGGCAGGAATGACTTCCCCCCAGCGGATGGCCAGATATACGATCTGTAGGGCCCAGCTTGCCGAATGCCCCTATAGGTTGCGTTTTTTGGCCTTGACAAAGTCCCAGCACGGAGTTAAGTTCCCTTACAGCTTTTCCGGAGCCGGACCTGCCTCGAGGGAGCAAGCCGGCCGGAGTAGAGCACGCGCTGCGCGGTGTCCCCAAATCCTTGTTTCAGCACGGGAATCCCATAGCCAACGGCGCGACTGACCCCATGGAGGATCAAGATGTCTGAAGAGCGGGCCGTGTCCACAGCACCAGAATCCGCCCCTTCCGATGTGCAGACGGAGGTTAAACACGGCTTGAGGATCAAACGCCTTTTTAGCAAACCCGACTTGCATCCCTTCGACGAGATCGAGTGGGAATTGCGGACCGCGACCATTCAGAACGAAAAAGGCCAAGTCATCTTCGAGCAGCGCAACGTCGAAGTTCCGAGGGACTGGTCGCAGACCGCTACGAACATCGTCGCCTCCAAGTATTTTCACGGCAAGTTGGGAACGGCCGAGCGCGAGTCGAGCGTCAAGCAGCTCATCAGCCGCGTGGCGGACACCATCGCCCAGTGGGGCTTCGAGGACGGATACTTTCGCAGCGAAGAAGACGCCCGGGCGTTCCACGACGAGTTGCTCCACCTGCTGGTTCGCCAGAAGGCTTCGTTCAATTCTCCGGTTTGGTTTAATTGCGGGTTGTGGCACACGTACCGCCGCAGCGCTGCGGGAGGAGCATTCTATTGGGACCCCGCCACGGGCGACATCAAGAAGGAGACCGAGGCCTACCGGCATCCGCAGTGCTCAGCCTGCTTTATCAACTCCGTCCAGGATAACCTCGAAAGCATTCTCGAGCTGGCGAAAACCGAGGGGATGCTCTTCAGGTATGGCTCGGGCAGCGGCACGAATTTCTCGTCACTCCGTTCCTCCGCCGAGTCACTGTCGGGTGGCGGCATGGCCTCCGGTCCCCTTTCGTTTATGAAAGGCTTCGACGCGTTTGCGGGGGTGATCAGATCGGGCGGCAAATTGAGACGCGCCGCCAAAATGGTGATCCTCAACATCGATCACCCCGACATCGAGGAGTTTATCCAGTGCAAGGTCAAGGAAGAGCGTAAGGCCTGGGCGCTGGTGGATGCCGGCTATGACCCGTCGCTGGGCGGAGAGGCGTATAGCTCCATCTTTTTCCAGAACGCCAACAACAGCGTGCGCGTCACCGACGATTTCATGAGGGCCGTCATCGAGGATAAGGATTGGGTCACCCACCGGATCACCACGGGCGAGCCCGACAAGTCCCACGGCGCACGCGGCCTGATGAAGAAGATCGCGGAAGCCGCTTGGCAGTGCGGCGACCCGGGCATGCAATTCCACACCACGGTCAACAAGTGGCATACCTCGAAAGCTACCGCGCCCATCAACGCCTCGAACCCTTGCAGCGAGTACATGTTCCTGGATGATTCGGCATGCAACCTGGCGTCCCTTAACCTGATGAAGTTCCTCGCGCCCGACGGCAAGTTCGATAGTCAAGCCTTCCGGCACGCCGTGGACGTAATGATCACCGCGCAGGAGATTCTGATCGACAACGCGAGTTATCCTACGGCGAAGATCGCGCGCAACTCCCACGATTTCCGCCCGCTGGGCTTGGGTTATGCCAACCTCGGCGCGGTGCTGATGGCCAGCGGCCTCCCCTATGATTCCGACGCAGGGCGCGACGTGGCGGCTGCCATTACCGCGGTCATGCACGGCGAAGCGTATCTCCAATCGTCGCGCCTCGCGGAGGAGGTTGGTCCCTTCGCCGGCTACGCCGTCAACCGCGATCCCTTCCTGGGCGTGATTTCCATGCATCGCCAGTCGCTCGAGAACATCAACCGGCGCAACGTGCCACCCAGCCTCTGGGACGCGGCGAAGGAAACTTGGGACGATTGCCTGGCCAGCGGCATGAAGTATGGCTACCGCAACGCCCAGGTCACGGTGCTCGCGCCCACCGGCACGATCGGCTTCATGATGGATTGCGACACCACCGGCGTCGAGCCCGACCTGGCGCTGGTGAAATACAAGAAGCTGGTGGGCGGCGGGCTGATCAAGATCGTCAACAATGTGGTGCCCACGGCGCTGCTCAGGTTGGGCTACCGTGAGGAGCAGGCCGCGGAGATCGTCAACTACATCGACCAGCAAAGCACCATCGAAGGCGCGCCTCACCTGAAGCCGGAACACCTGCCGGTTTTCGATTGCTCGCTGAAGCCGGCGAACGGAAAGCGCGCCATCGATTATCGGGGCCACGTGCGCATGATGGCGGCGGTGCAGCCGTTCCTCTCCGGCGCCATTTCCAAGACCGTCAACATGCCGGAAGAAGCGACGGTCGAGGACGTTGCCAACGCTTACCTCGAGGCGTGGCGCCTGGGCTTGAAGGCCATCGCGATTTACCGCGACGGGTCGAAGCGCACCCAACCGCTCAACACGAAAAAACAGGAGTCAGGAGTCAGGATTCAGGATTCAGGAGGACAGGAGAAAGAAGCTCGGAGCGAAGTGGAACGCCAATCCCTAGCCCCTAGTCCCCAGCCCCTAGTCCCTACCAGGCCTTATCGCCGGAAGCTGTCCGATGAGCGCCGCGCCATCACCCACAAGTTCTCGATAGGCGGCCACGAAGGCTATCTCACGGTGGGGTTGTACGAAGAGGGGCTTCCAGGCGAGATTTTCATCACCATGGCGAAGGAAGGCTCGACGGTTTCGGGTCTGATGGACTCCTTCGCCACCGCCATCTCCCTGGCACTCCAGTACGGCGTGCCGCTCAAAGTGCTGTGCGACAAGTTCAGCCATTCTCGCTTCGAGCCCAGCGGCTGGACACCCAATCCCGACATCCACATGGCGAAGTCGGTGATGGACTACATCTTCCGCTGGCTGGCGATCAAGTTCCTCCCGGGCCAGGCCCAGCCCATCCAGGAGGCCAACGGGCTGGCCACACAGTTCCCGCCCGCCACTGGGGAGCGCGCCAAGGTGTATCCTGATGGTTCCATACAGCCCAGCCTTGCGGGTATGGGGCAGTCCGACGACGCTCTCTGTTGCTCCGACTGCGGCGCCATCATGCCGCGCAATGGCGCCTCGTATCAGTGCATGAATTGCGGGGCAATCGCCGGCAGTTCATAGCGAACAAGTCACGCTGTCATTCTGAGCGAAGCGAAGAATCTGCATTAGTTCAACCTACCGGAACTGCAGATCCTTCGCTTCGCTCAGGATGACAGGTTGGGCGGTTGGCTCTGCCTGGCAGTGCCACGTAAAACTGAAAAAGTCACACGCCCTCAGGATGACAGCAACTTGCAGCCTGCTGCCCGCTCGGGGGGCAGAACGGGCCTTGCGCTCAGGCGGGCTGTTGCTGCGTCAGGCAATGGAGCGTGCCGAAACCCAGCACCAAATCAACGGCATGGACGCCCACTACGGTACGGTCCTTGAATAGTTCGCCGAGGAGTCCAAGCGCATGGCGGTCTTTGGGATCGTTGAAAGTGGGTACCAGCACAGCCTGATTGGCGATATAGAAATTTGCATAACTCGCCGGGAGTCTGTCACCGTCGAAGAAGATCGGGCCGGGCGTAGGTAGCGCGATGACCTCTGGCCTGGAACCGTCCTCAAGCCGCAGATCCTGAATGCGCTCCCAGTTTTCGTTCAGCGGGCGATAATTAACGTCCTCGGTATTCTCCTCCTTGATAAGGACCAGAGTCTTTCGATCGACGAAACGGCAGATGTCATCGACGTGGCCGTGCGTATCATCCCCGGCGACGCCACCTGCAAGCCAGAAGACGTTGGTCGCACCGAGATAATCGTTGAGCGCTTTTTCAAAGCCTTTCCGGTCCAAGCCAGGATTCCTGACTTGGATATCCGGGTGCAAATGGCACTCTTCAGTCGTCAACAAGGTTCCGCGCCCGTTGACTTCGATTCCACCCCCTTCGAGGACGAAACTACGGTTGCCGATCTGCGCGTCGAACAAGCGCTTCGAGAGGTGCCTGGCCGCAACTTCAGGCACCTGTCGATCTTTCTTCCAGTCGGAATACTTGGCCCAGGCATTGAAATGGAAATGGACGATCGCGGTTTCGGTCCTTCGTCCCCGCTGGCGCCGAACAAATATGGGGCCGCTATCCCGCATCCAGCCGCGATTGGTTGAGTGCCGGATGAACTCAACGCGCCCCGGGTCGGCTCCGGCGCGCTCGAGCAGGCGCCGCGCGGTCTTCTCGCCGGCCGCTGAATTCACCAGCATCCTGACGCGCTCACCTGGCGAAATTTTGCGCACGATTTCGCCGTAAACCCAGCAAATAGCATCGAGCTTGTCCGGCCAGTCGGTGGGATTATGAGGCCACGCGAGCCACGTCGCTTCGTGCTGCTCCCACTCCGCAGGCATCGCGAAGCCCATTGAAACCGGCGTGTTGTTCGAATCTTTCATTTGGTTCACGTTTTCGGTTCAGCACCACCCCGTCGCCACCAACTCCCTCCGCATTGCGAACCGCGGGGTAGCATAATATTTGTGCGTTGCTCCGTAAGACCCAACGCTAGGATCGGTAGTGTCTCAGGTTGACCGGCATTCCCTAGGTAGATCATGGCACAGCCTCGGGCAAAACTCTCGAATGAGTCGCTTTTCTTCTTCTCGGAGCAATTCCTTGTTAGGAGGTGTGATCTGCTTGGCCCAGAACTCACCGTCCGCTTGCTTCAATGCCTTCTCCCACTCTGCGGCCTCTTCCAGGGACGTGCAGCCTGGTACCTCAATTTTATCTGTGATGGCCCGGCGAACATCCCTGTTCCATCGGTCTATTCGCACACTGAGGCAGGAGCGCTCGCTCTTACCGATGCGAAGAACTTCATTGCCAACCTTAAAGGCGTAAACACAGCACACCCACCATTCTGCTTCCTTACAGTCGAAACTGATCTCAAAATGCGGGTGCATCGTCAGGCGTCCGACTCGAACGAATCCACAATCCTCCAATCGCACCATGAACCTCCCTAAGAGGCGTCGTCAGGACAATGCAGCCTTTTTCAACCGCGCTGCACGCTTTCCCCGGTCGGCACGCTGTGTTAGTCTAATGGACTCGACCCCCGATTTCAATGCGAGCGGACCTGGGCCTGCGGCCCACCCGTGACGCTGATATTCACTGCGTCGTCCTCGCGGAAGCGGGGACCCACGTACGGTGGATTCCCGCTCCCCGCCTTCGCGGGAACAAGCTTCGCCCGGTTGGCGTGCTGTTCTTTGGCATGTCTGCGGCCGACGACTCAGACGGGCGGCCTGTCGCCACGTATGCGCTACCCACCGTCAGAAGGCAAGAACGATGTATAATAACTCATGCCAAAGAATGTGATCCACATCTCGGAGGCGGACGCGGCGAGTGATTTTGCCGGGCTGATGAAACGCGTCCGCACCGGCACGGAGGTCATTATCGAAAGCGGCAAGCGGCCTGTGGCTGTCCTCCATGCTGCCGAGCCGGCACGCCGCACCATCTCCGAATCCATTGCCTTGGCCAAGGCCCATGAAGAGGAAACGGGCGAGGTACCGGTCCTCGACCCAGACTTTGCGGAAGACGTGGAAGAGATTATTAGGAGCCACCGGAAGCCGTGGAACCCGCCATCTTGAACGTCCGCGACTTCCGCAAGATTCCGGGTCTCTCCGTGACCGAATTGTGAGGCTGCACGCTTTCCCAGTTCGGCTCGCTGTGATAGTCTAATCATCTCGATACCCAATTTCAATGCGAGCGGCACACATTGTGTTCAATGGAGGGATTCGATTCGATCATGGCTAAAGCCCAAAAGTCACACCATCGTTATCGCGAAGACATGTCGGAGATGCCCGACTGGATGAAAAAGAAGAAGTGCCCGAACCGCGACCGCTACCTCGCCGGAAAGCGGATACTGCCCAAGAATCTGACAGGCAAAGAGAAGCTTCCGGACATCGTGGACGAGGTGTTTCTTGCCTACAACTCGGCCCGTCTTAAAGAGGGTTGCAAGCTTTTCGTGGAAAAGATGCTGGAGCCGGACGTAACGGTCGGCATGACTATATCGGGAGCGCTCACCCCGGCCGGGTTAGGGTGCTCCTGCATCGTTCCCCTTATCAAAGCCGGGTTTGTGGATTGGATTGTCTCGACCGGCGCCAATTTGTATCACGACATGCATTTTGCCTTGAACTACCCGGTGCGTGTTGGAAACTTCAAGATGGACGACACGGCACTGCGCGACAACGATATCGTGCGCGTGTACGACGTTCTGCTCGGTTACAGCGACTGCCTGATGGCGACGGATGAAATCCTGCGCAATATTCTTATTCAACCCGAATTCCAGAAGGAAATGGGCACCGGTGAACTGCACCATCTGCTGGGCAAGTATGCGGCCGAGTGGGAGCGCAAAGCGGGCCTCAAGGACGTCTCGGTATTGGCCGCTGCCTATCGCGCCGGCGTGCCCTGCTACACATCCTCGCCCGGCGACTCGACCATTGGGATGAACGTGGCCGGCGTAGAATTGCGCGGCAACAAGCTGCGGGTGAATCCGTCGATCGACGTGAATGAGACCACCGCTTACGTCCTCGCTGCCAAACGGGGCGGAGGCAGGAGTGGCGTGGTTCTGTGGGGCGGAGGCAGCCCCAAGAACTTTATGCTCCAGACGGAACCCCAGATCCAGGAGGTGCTGCGCATCAAGGAATTTGGGATGGATTATTTCCTGCAAGTGACCGATGCGCGTCCGGACACGGGCGGACTGAGCGGAGCTACCCCCAGCGAAGCCGTAAGCTGGGGGAAAGTGGATCCCGACCGCCTGCCCGATGCCGTGGTTTGCTACACGGATACGACCATCGCTATGCCGATCCTTACGCACTATGCGCTTGCCAGGCACCCGCGGCGGAAATTGCGCAGGCTTTACGACCAACGCGGTCAGATGATGAAGGCGCTGACCAAAGAATACTTCACGCACAACAAAGTAAAAATGCTCGACGGCACGGACGCTGTGCTTGATGAAGGCTAGTCGAGGAGTTGAGGAGTCTAGGAGTTGAGGAGTCACGGACTGAAAAGAATCTCTGTTCGGCATCTCGACTTCTCAACTCCTCGACTCCTCGACTTCTCGACTGGAGGGACTTATGGCTACAACCCGGCAGCTTCAAGCAATCGCCGCGCAGCACGGGACGCCCGTTGTGGTGATCGATCACGAGATCATCCGCCGCAACTACGCCAAATACAAGAGGCACCTGCCTCGAGTTCAGGCCTATTACGCCGTAAAGGCGAATCCGGCGCCGGAGATCGTGCGCACTTTGTTCAGCGCGGGCTCGAGCTTCGATGTCGCCTCGCTTCCGGAGTTCATGCTGGTTTATGAAAACATAAAACACCTTCCCCCCAAGGAACAGCAAGACTTTATCTGGGACAAAATCATTTTCGCCAATCCGACGAAACCCAAGGAGACACTCCAGGCACTTGACCGCTACAAGCCCCTCGTCACCTACGACAACCGCAACGAGCTGCAGAAAATCAAACAATACGCCCCCCATGCCGGCGTTGTGCTTCGCTTGCGAGTTCCCAACACCGGGTCAATGGTGGAGTTGTCGTCCAAATTCGGCTGTGACGCGGGAGAAGCGGTGGACCTGATCTGCGCTGCATTCGATCTCGGATTGGAGGTCGAGGGACTGAGCTTTCACGTGGGCAGCCAATGCGCCAACTTCGAGAACTTCGTTCAGGCTCTTAATATTGCCGCGGCGGTATTGCGAGAGGCGAACACGCGTGGCCATGCCATCAAGATCCTCGACATCGGCGGCGGCTTTCCCGTCGCCTACGATCGGCATGTGAAGCCCTTCAGCCTGCTCGCCCGAATGATCAACGCCGAGATCGACAGACTGTTCCCGCAAGACATGCAGATCCTGGCGGAGCCGGGCAGATTTTTCGTGGCCACGGCCGCGACCCTCGTCGCCCGAATCCTGGGCAAAGCGGTGCGCGATGGAAAGCTCTGCTACTTCATTGACGACAGCGTCTATCACACGTTTTCCGGCATCATTTTTGACCATTGCCAATATCACCTCAAGGCGTTCAAAAAAGGCCCGACCGAAGTCTGCGCGGTCTACGGGCAGACCTGTGATGGTATGGACGTCATCTCGCAATCCGAGCAACTGCCTGACCTCCAAATCGATGATCTGGTCTATTCGGAAAACATCGGCGCCTACAGCAATGCTTCTTCGACCTGGTTCAACGGATTTCCGCCTGCCACCGTCGTTCACGTCAACCAGTAGAGGACCCTATCGTCTCTCCATCGCGAATTCTCTGTTCGGTGTAGGCGGCTGGGGCGCCCTTTTGCGGTGGGGTTGGAGAGTTGGCACGGCTATCTTTCGGAAGTTAGGGGAAGTTTAGCGGCTTCCCAGGCGGCGAGGCCGCCTGCCATCTCAATCAGACTCGTGATCCCGTACTGGTGCAGGATACTGGCCGCAATCGAGGAGCGATAACCTCCCGCGCAATGCACGGCGATGCGGCGGTCGCTGGGGATTTCGGCGATGCGCTCCTGCAGGTGGTTGAGCGGGATGTTCACGCTTCCGGCAATGTGCTTGGCTGACCACTCGCGGGGAGTTCTGATATCCAGCACCAGGGGAGCATCGGCACTCGCCAGTTCCTCTGCCGCCACGAGCGGGCTCACTTGCTCGGTTTGCCACACCAGGTCCGGCCGGCCGGCCAGCGCTTCCATCCCTCCCTTGAGGTAGCCTCTGACGTGATCGAAACCGATGCGGCCCAAGCGCAGCGCGGCCTCATGCTCGCGTCCGGGCTCGGCGGTGATAACGATGAGCCTGGCTCGGTCGAGGACCGTGCCTGCCCACGTGGCGTACTGGCCGCCGAGTCCGATATTGATACTGCCGGCAAGATGATTCTTGGCGTACTCGAGGGGATCGCGGACGTCGAGAATCTGAGCCCCGGCATCGCCCAGCCGCAGGACTTCGTCCAGCTCAATGGGGCGGAGGACTTGCTCGAGATTCTTATCGAGCTGAGCGCGCTCGCGAGTGTTGAGAACAGCGTCGAAGCTGAAATACGGGGGAGCGTCCGGCTGATCCGCCGTGACCAGGCGAATGAACTCCTCTTTCGTCATCGGCTGCAGCGCATAGTTCATTCGCCTCTGGACTCCCAGCGTGGAAACGGTGTCCGAGGAAAGGTTCTTTCCGCACAGCGAGCCCGAACCGTGAGCGGGGTAGACGAGCGTCTCATCGGGAAGTGCGAGGAGTTTGTCGTGCAGCGAGTCGTAAAGGTGAGCGCCGAGTTCGTTGGCGCTCCACCCGAGCGACGCCCGGAGATCAGGGCGGCCGACGTCCCCGATAAACAGCGTATCACCCGTGAGGACGGCGAACGGCTTTGTCCCATCCTTCTCAAGATCGAACACCAGGATGGAGATTGACTCGATGGTGTGGCCGGGAGTCGACACCACTTGCAGGCGCAGCCCAGGAAACTCCAGGGTGTCGCCGTCGTTCATGCGCGTAAAGGCGTACTCCGCCTCGGCGCGGGAGCCAAGATGGATGGTTGCGCCGCAACGATCGCGCAACTCCAGGTGGCCCGCGACAAAGTCGGCGTGGAAGTGGCTGAGGAAGACGTGCCGGATCTGAAGATGAAATCTCTCGGCTTCGTCGAGGTACCGCTGGACGTCGCGCTGAGGATCCACGATGATCGCCGTCGAGCTAGCCTCGTCTCCCAGCAGATAGGAAGCGTGGGCGAGGCAGCCAAGGTAGTACTGCTTCAGAATCATAGGCAGCATTCCCCGTTTGTCCGGAGCAACAGAGACAAAGACCAACTCGATCGTAGCGGCGTCTCCAGACGCTCCACCCCGCTCGAAGACCGCCTACCCTTCAGCGTTTCCGACATCTCGCCCCGGCAAAGCCCCGGTTTTGATCCTAGTTCGGCTGGGGGACGATTCGGAGATAAGGCCTGGGCGCCTTCCACCCCTCGGGATAGATCCGTTTGGCTTCTTCGTTCGAGACCGCGCCCGAGATGATGACCTCTTCGCCTTGTTTCCAGTTCACAGGGGTAGAGACTTTGTGCTTGGACGTGAGCTGAATGGAATCGAGGACGCGCAGGACTTCGTCGAAGTTGCGGCCGGTGCTCATCGGATAAGCGAGCATCAACTTGATTTTCTTGTCCGGACCGATCACGAATACGGTACGCACGGTGGCGTTGTCCGCCGGCGTGCGTCCCTCGCAGGTTTCGCCCGCCTCCGCCGGCAGCATGTCATAAAGCCTGGCAATTTTGAGCTGCGGGTCGCCGATCAACGGATAATTCACCTTGTGACCCTGAGTCTCTTCGATGTCCGCGGCCCACTTGTTGTGGCTGGCGACCGGGTCAACGCTGAGCCCGATGATCTTGCAGTGGCGCTTCTGGAATTCCGGCTCTAAGCCCGCCATGTAGCCTAATTCAGTGGTGCACACGGGAGTGAAGTCCTTGGGATGGGAGAACAGGATGGCCCAGCCGTCGCCGATCCATTCGTGGAACCGTATGGGGCCCTGAGTGGTGTCAGCCACAAAATCCGGGGCCGTGTCATTGATGCGCAGTGACATAGTAATCTCCTCGCCGGGAACTGAATCTTCAGGATTAACCCTTCCGATGATTTTAGACACGGACATTTCGTCCTGTCAACCCCTATTCCCGCCTGGCAGTGCTCCGGGAGAGCAGGCCCGCCTCCGCTGTTTGTAGCCTGTGTTGACCGGATTCCGATTCTTGCGGATAATGGTAGCCCTATCGACTTACAGAGAGGACCAGCGGCTTCCGGGGATGCGCACAGACCTATGCCGAGAGGCAGTATAGATTTCGAAACCGTACGTCAAATAGGGCTGGAGTTGCCCGGCGTAGAAGCGAGCACCGCCTACGGCTTTCCGGCGCTCAAGGTCCGTGGAAAACTCCTGGCTTGCCTGCCGGCAAACCGCTCGGCAGAGCCTGATTCGATTGTCGTTCGCGTGGATTTCGATGACCGCGCCGGGTTGCTTGCTGAGGCACCCGATGTTTACTACCTGACCGACCATTACGTTGGCTACAACGCGGTTCTGGTCCGCCTCGCGCGCCTGAACCGGGAGCTGCTGCGGGACTTACTCGGAATGGCCTACAAATTTGTGACGGCCAGCTCACCAAGCCGTCCGCCCTCGCGGAAGCGCCGAAAGACGGGGCCAGGGGGTCAATGACCTTTCGTCCGCGCGTTCCTTCGCGGCGTTTCCTCCCTCTCTATTTCACCAGTTTCTTCACCACGGCAATCAACTGATCGGCATTAAACGGCTTCACGATCCATCCGCTGGCGCCGGCCCCGCGGCCCCGGCTCCCCCCGCCACGGCCATGAAACCTCCGGCATCCGTGGCAAGCGGCGCTCACGCGATCAGCCCCGCCTACTTTCGAGCCCAGACGATAAGGGCGTGGGGCGAGGGGCGGTTGTCAACCACGGAGCGGAAAAACTCGCCACCCATGTCAGCCACTCATGCTGAACCCCTGCCAAACGAAAAAGCGTAGGCTAACTGTTCCATCTCGCGGGCCGTGGATGCCTGCTCCGGGTAGTTAACCATCCCCAGATCAAACCTGAAGCGGTGGCCCGAGCCGGAAGCGTCGATCAACCCTTCTGCAACCCGTTCGGCGACTCGGTTCATACCTGGTCGAGCGGTATTGGGCAAGAAGATGCCGAACACGCCAGAGGACAGAAGGAAAAGGGAGTCCCCCGTGCGGAGCTTGCGAATGAGCGCTCGAGCGGCTTCTCCCACGGCTAAGGAGACCTCTTGTGGGTTCCGAAGCTTGGACGAGGGTTGTACACGCACCAGGACAAGGGAAAGCGGCTCCCGGATTTGAACCGCGCGGCGAAAAACCATCGCCAACTGATCTTGGAAATTACCGTACCCCGCCAAGGTCCCCAGCAAATCGGCGCTCGCCCGCCGCCGGAGCACCTCGATTTGGGCTGACTGCCGGGCGAGACGCCCGCGAAGTGAGTGAACAACATATTCACGCTCTAAGAGATAAGTGACCATGAGGACATGCAGCACGCAGAAGCTAACGAAAAGGGTCCGCGTCGTCTGACCCGCTGCGCCTCCCCTGCTGCCAATTACGGAAGGGTACATCAGGAAGGCCGCGCCCGCGCCCAGGACAAAGATCACCCCCACTGCGAGGAGCCATAACTCCCTGTCACGACGGTCCAGAGTGGTGGGGTCTATTTGGTCAAAGAGCCTCACCGCGCCCACCCCCAATCCCTGAAGCCAGAAGCTCCCCGATAGGCTCTCTATACCACTTCTTTCCCCAGTGTCAATTCAGCGGCTCACAGGGTGTCAAGCCCCGAAAGAAACGCCTGCTGAGATACGCTTGCATCTGCTGAAGTGTTTGCAGCCTGACGCGGTTGTACCAGCCGGCGAGGTGGCGGCGGGCAGTCAGGCTCTCAGCACAGCTTCGGTGCAGGTATCGAACGGGGCTGCGTGCAGGCCGCTTAGGCGGAGGAAGCTTCCTCCTCGATGGAACTGATGCTCTCCAATATCAAGCAAAATGCCGATGACGCCCAGCAGACTGATAAGATCGCGAACACGTCGGCGCGCTTCGGAGCCTTTCACGCGGGGTGCCTTCGGCAGAGGCGGCAAGCAACGCTCACGCAATCAGCCGCAGGAACTCGAGGTGGCTGAAGTGTGCGCATCTCGACAACTCTCTGAGCAGCCTCCCCTACACCCACCCCGTCTCCGTCGCGGTGGCGGTGAGCAGACTCGCTGCTTCCTCCAGCTTGGGCAGCATAGCCGATGCGCGGTTGAAGTTCCCCGCTTCCGCTGCGTCCTCCAGTTCGCAGCAGACGGCCCGGAGGGATTCCGCCGACACTGTCGCCGCCGCCCCTTTCAAGGCGTGCGCCTGCCGGCAAGTGCCCTGCGCGTCCCCCTTCTCAACGCACTGTCGCAAGCACGCGACCTGCTGTGGAAGCCTGCTCAAAAAGCCCGCCACCACCTTTCTTACCAGCTCTCTGTCTCCGGAGAGTCGGGCCATCAGAGTATCCGACCGGAAGACGTTTTGCATTCTTGGTACCTCTTTTCCCCCTGCTGGCGCGGCGGGCGCTGCCAGCCACTTCCCCAAGACCTCTGCCAAGTGGCGAGGCTCAACCGGCTTGGCGATGTAGTCGTTCATGCCTGCCTGAAAACACTTCTCACGGTCTCCGGCTATGGCGTCGGCCGTCAGAGCTACAATCGGGATCAGGAGATTTCGCGCGCCGGTGCGCGGATCACGGATGCGCCGCGCCGTCTCGTAGCCGTCCATCTCGGGCATCTCACAGTCCAGCAGCAGCAAGTCGTACGCGCGCTGCTGGAGCGCCTGCAGAGCTTCCAGTCCGTTGCCGACGAGATCGGCACTGAAGCCCAGTTTCCTCAAAATCATCCCGGCTACTTCCTGGTTGGTCGGATTATCCTCGGCCACCAAAATCCGGAACTTTGGCTCCGCTCCCGCGGGCCCAGAGGCAGTCTGTGAAATACCGCTTCGGGGGGTCTCTGATGCCCGCCCTTGACTGCTGGTCGCGAGCAAAGTTTCAAGCAGCTTGCGCTCCCAAATCGGCTTGGCAATCTGGCCTGCGAATCCCAACGCGTGCAGCCGCGCCTCGGCGACAAACCGGCCGAAACCGGTCATCAAGTAGAGCGCTATAGGTTTGAGTTCCGGGTTAGTTGCAATCCGGCGCCCCAGGTCTACTCCGTCCACGTCTGGCAAATCCAAATCCAGGACGGCTATCTGGAAAGGTTGAGAAGTCCGTGCAGCCTGCTGCAGAGCCGACAGGGCGCTATCCGCATCCGCACTCTCTTCGGGCCGGCAACCCCAGGAACGCAGCAGCGCGCAGAGCAGATGGCGGTTCGTGGCGTTGTCGTCTACCACCAACACTCTCGCGTCTCGCAGGTCCGGCTGAATGCCCGTCGAGGGCGCGCCCGACGCGGGTTGCTTCTCGAAGGTGGCAGTGAACCAGAACGTCGCGCCCTTGCCCTCCTGGCTCCGGACGCCGATCTGGCCTCCCATCATCTCGACCAGTTGTTTGGAAATTGCCAGGCCCAGACCCGTCCCGCCATAGCGGCGCGTTTTTGATCCATCCGCCTGAACGAACGGCTCAAACGAAACAGAGGCTTGCTCCTGGCGGAACCCAATCCCCGTATCGCGCACCGTGAAATGCAGGGTCGCGTTTTGCTCGTCCTCCGAGTCCACTCGCACTGTGACGGCAACCTCGCCCTGGGGAGTGAATTTCACAGCATTGCCCAGCAGATTCACCAGAACCTGCCGCAGCCTGCCCGCATCGCCCCGCAGAAGGCAGGGAGTTCCCGGTACTACTTCGAAGATTAATTCCAGTTTCTTCTCAATCGTCTTGATCCCCACCAACGACGCAGCGTACTCGAGCACGCTGCGCAAATCGAAATCGGCGCACTCCAGGTTCAGCCTGCGCGCCTCGATTTTGGAGAAATCCAGGATGTCGTTGATTACGGCCAGCAGCGCCTCGCCACTGGAGCGCACGATCTCTGCGTACCGTCTTTGCTCGAGCGACAGTTCGGTATCGAGCAGCAAACCGGCCATCCCGATCACCCCGTTCATCGGGGTTCGGATCTCATGACTCATATTGGCCAGAAACTGGCTCTTGGCGCGATTGGCAGCTTCCGCAGCTTCTTTAGCCCTGCGCAGCTCCTCTTCCGCCCGCTTCCTCTCCGTAATGTCTTCCTTCACCGCAAGGAAGTGAGTGATGGTTCCTGCCGAGTCTCGGATCGGGACAATCGAAGCGGACTCCCAATAGATCTCTCCGCTTTTCTTCCTATTGGCAAATTCCCCACGCCATTCCCCCCCGGAGAGAATCGTCGTCCAGAGTCCTTCGTAGATGATCGGAGACTGCATTCCCGACTTCAGAATGCGCGGATTTTGGCCCTTGACCTCTGCCGCGGTGTAGCCGGTGATTTGCGTAAATTTGGGATTGACGTACTCGATGGCTCCCTGAAGATCGGTGATCATCACCGCGGCAGGGCTCTGCTCGACGGCGCGCGAGAGTTTGCGGAGACACTCTTCGGCACGATTGCGCTCGCTGATGTCACGAGCGATCGTCGCCGCGCCGGTCACTTCCCCGCTCGCGTTCATAATCGGCGACACGGTGACCGCAACGTGAACTACGGTTCCGTCCTTCCTCATTCGCACCGTCTCGAAGTGCGAGATCTTTTCCCCGCGCCTGATTCTTTCCAGGACGTTGGAGAGTTCATCGTAACGGTCCGCCGGAGCGAGAATCGAAACCGGCTTGCCCATAACCTCGCCGGCGGAATAGCCATAGAGATTTTCCGCCCCCTTGTTCCAACTGAGAATAGTCCCGTCCAAGGCTTTGCCGATAATCGCGTCCTCCGAGGACTCGACGATGGAAGCCAGCAGGGCTTTCACTTCCTGAGACCGCTTGCGCTCGGTGATGTCGCGCACAAAGGTGAAGCTGTATTCCTTCCCGCCAAACTCCAGGTACTTGGCGCTCACCTCGACGGGAAACACCGTTCCGTCTTTGCGCCGGTGCTGGGTCTCAAAGGTCATCGAGCGGCGCTCTTTGACGAGTTGCCACGCTTTCTCCCATCCTGTTTGGGCAACCAGCGGATCGATGTCGAGGATCGACAGGGCCAGGACTTCTTCGCGGGTTCGGCCTACGGAACGGCAGGCTGCCTCGTTGGCGTAGACGATCCGGCCTTGCCAGTCCATCCAAAACACGGCGTCGGATGCGTGATCGACCGCGAATCGCGTGAGCCGAAGCTCTTCTTCGGCGTGCTGGCGTTTGATCAACTGCGACAGGGCAGGATCTTGGCGGCCCAAAGCTCCCGGCACGCCAGTCACCCCCTCCAGGCAGTTGCCGGATTTGAGCCGGCGCAGTTCAACCGCGCGCTCCACGGCGGCGCTCAGCTCCAGGAGGCTGACCGGCTTTTGGAGATAATCGCAGGCTCCGCGCTTGAGCGCCTCTGTGGCAACGCGGATGGCCGCATGCCCGGTCAAAACGATGACCTCGAGGTTGGGGTCGAGATCCTTCAACGCCTCCATCGTTTGGAGGCCGTCCATTTCCGGCATGAGAAGATCGGTAAGGACTACATCGAATTGCCGGCTTTGCAGTAGCTTCACCGCGTCTTTACCGCTTTGCGCGGCGACAACCGTATGTCCTTCCGCCGCCAGCAGGCTACTGAGCGTATGGCAAACTGCGGCGTCGTCGTCGATGACCAGAACACTGGCGGGGGCCAGAGGCGCTGAGGGACGGCGATGCGGACCGATGGTCGAACTCTCCAACGCGCTCATAAGCTACCCATCGAACGGGTCCGTTACTCACTCGGCGCATGCAGCTCAACGCCGCCACGAACTCGCCCTCGGCAACCTTCCGGAAATCTTCATATCTCTATCGGCATTATGAGGGTGGAGGATTACGCTTATTTAGTATGAGGTGGGCCCACAAAGAGGCTTGTCAACGGGTTCAGCTCCGGCCCGCAAACCGATGGCGAGCTGAACTCGCCGCTACCACATCAAACTGTAGCACTAGTTCATGAGACGTTGTTATTTTGCGAAGATTTCTTCGTGAATCTGGAATCTTGAATTTCGCACCGCGGCTCTGCCGCGCTGGTCCACTACCGGGTGATCCGGATCGCAAGCGCCAACATCTAACAACTGTGGAGAAGGGACCGCTTGGCTTTGCGAATGAGGTATGACGCGATAATTGTGGGCTCAGGACCTAACGGGCTGGCCGCCGCAATCACCCTGGCGCGGGCGGGGTGTTCGGTCGTAGTGTTCGAGGCGGCAGAGACAGCGGGCGGTGGAACGCGTTCAGCGGCGCTGACCTTACCGGGGTTCACGCACGATGTCTGCTCCGCGGTTCACCCGCTCGCCCTTGCGTCACCCTTCTTTGCAGAACTGCCTCTTGCCGATCATGGTCTTAGCTGGACGCAACCGCCGGCGCCGCTCGCCCACCCTCTCGATGGCGGCCAGGTCGTAATGGTCGAGCGCTCAGTGCAACAGACAGCGGACGGCCTGGGCCGTGACGGCCGCGCCTATCGCGCCTTGATGGAACCGTTGGTCGCGAATTGGAATGACTTGAGTAAATCGCTGCTGGGCCCTCTAAGGCTTCCATCACATCCGCTGAAACTCGCTCGCTTTGGCCTTCACGCTTTCCGTTCCGCGCGTGGACTGGCGCGCTCGCTCTTTAAGCACGCACCCGCGCGAGCCCTTTTCGCGGGAATGGCAGCCCATTCGGTGCTGCCGCTCGACAGTCCGGCGACTGCGGCCTTTGGACTTGTTCTCGGAATCACCGCTCATGCGGTAGGCTGGCCCGTCCCGCGAGGCGGGTCGCAGAGGATCGCCGATAGCCTGGTGGCCTGCTTGCGTTCGGCGGGCGGCGAGGTGGTGACGAACTTCGCCGTGACGGCGCTCGATCGGCTTCCCGCCAGCCGCGTGGTTCTCTGCGACCTCACGCCCCGCCAGTTTCTTCGCCTGGCGGGGAGTCAACTTACGCCCGCCTATCGTCGCCGGCTCGAGCGCTATCGGTATGGTCCGGGTGTTTTCAAGGTTGACTGGGCATTGAGCGGCCCGATTCCCTGGCAAGCCGCGGAGTGCCGTCGCGCGGCCACACTTCACCTCGGAGGCACGCTCGAGGAAATCGCCGCCTCGGAGCGCGCCGCGTGGGAAGGGCGCTCGGTGGAGCGGCCCTTTGTCCTGGTGGTGCAGCCAAGCTTGTTCGATACCACGCGGGCTCCCGAGGGAAAGCATACGGCGTGGGCATACTGCCACGTCGCGAACGGTTCCCAAGAGGATATGACGGCGCGAATCGAAGCTCAGGTGGAACGCTTCGCGCCGGGCTTCAAAGAACTCGTGCTCGCCCGCAGCGTCCTGAGCCCCGCCGGTCTGGAGCGCCATAATCCCAATCTGGTGGGCGGGGATATCAGCGGCGGAGCAAATAACCTGGCACAACTGTTCGCAAGGCCCACTCTCCGGCTTTATCGCACTTCATCGCCGCAGCTCTATTTGTGTTCCGCTTCCACCCCGCCCGGCGGAGGAGTCCACGGCATGTGCGGCTACTTCGCTGCCCAGGCAGCCCTGAAGGACCACTTTAGGAAGTAGGCAGTCGGCAGTAGGCAGTGGGCCATGCGCGGTGGGAAGCAGGCAGTAGGCAATCGGCAGTCAGGAATGGCTGTCATTCTGAGCGATGCGAGGAATCCCGCCCTGCCCCTTCGCTGCCAACTCGCCCCCCCCCGCTGTCATTCTGAGCGAAGCGAAGAATCTCGCTCTGCTGGCCCTGAAACCCGAAACCTGAAACCAGTTCTGTCATTCTGAGCGCAGCGAAGAATCTCGCTCTGCGGCGGGGTAATAAGTCGACGACCACTCTGACTCGGAATGACAAAATGACAGCTTGAAGGATTTTTCAACAGCCTGGTCGGGAACGACCGGCGCCAGGTTTGCACTTTTCGCTGTTGCACTTTTCGCTTGACAAACCAGCCTGCCTATGATAGCCTATCATGGTTGTCTATTTCGCGACGTTTTGTCGCTGAGGGAGCGTCGGCATGCTCGGAAGGGAAAGGAAAAACGGGGTGGTCCAGGCGAGCCGGGGAAAGCTGTGGTTCGAAACAACAAAAAAAACACGAACGAAGCCAGTATGTTATTGAAAACACAGGAAGGCATGTGCGAAACGAACTAAAACGAACTCAAAATGAGCCGCAATTGAGTGCTGAAATGCGCGCATTACGCGTAGAATTCGAGTTTTCTAACACTTCATCGGTTTTGGCGGAGGCCTCGAACGGGAAGGAGGACGGGGGTCGAAATCGCCCGGTCCGCGGAATCCAGAGGACTGCGAGAGAATACGAAAATCGTGGGAACGAAGCTAAGAAGTGCTTGAAAACAAAGGACATCACTTTTTTGAAGGTTGCAAATATCGCGTGTTTTGTGCGCAAATTAACAGCAATCGCACCCCAAAGGGAGCAAATGACGCCACATTTTGCGAAAACGAAGTCAAGACTTGCGACTCCCAGCGTGACGGCATGACAGTGACAAGTAGTCGGCTAGACAAACTCGGGACTTCCATCAGCGCCGATCTGATCTCCGGCCGGGTCGCCGCATCTTATCGACGGATTGTGGCCTTTTGGCACACCACGTTGATTCCACATCGCCTTTTGGGGTAAGTTGGAGTGAGGTTAGGTTGTAGCCATTCACCGGCAGCAATGAAGTGGGGGGGGGAGCGAGATGAGAGCCCTTAGAGCCTATGCACTCGCAGTCCTAAGCGTCACCATCGCTTTGCTCCTGACGCTGGTCATCCCTCCCATACGGGAGCAATTCAGGTTTCTGCTCTTCATTCTCGCCGTCTTCGTCAGCGCCTCAGGGGGATTCTGGCCTGGGATTTTCGCGACGCTTTTGAGCGTGTCCCTGACCTATTACTTCCTGATGGACCGTCCCTTCGACACTTCCAGCCCCGCAATCTTCATCCCCATGTTGGCATTCTGCGGCGTGGGCTTTGTGATCACCTGGGTTACACATCGCTTATTCCGGTCAGAAGAGGAGGCTCGCGCCGAGGCCGCGGTCATTGAATCTTCAGCCGACAGCATCATTCGCGCCAGTCTGGACGAAACCATCTTGAGCTGGAATAAAGCGGCGGAACGTTCTTATGGCTATACCGTCAAAGAGGCGATAGGCCAGCCGATCTCACTGATTATCCCACCCGATCGCAGGGAGGAACGGCAGCGCCTGACGGAGCGCGTGCTGCAAGGGGGCGCCGTCCAGGACTTTGAAACGGTACGGGTTAGAAAGGACGGCACGCGCCTTGACGTCTCCCTCACGATTTCGCCGGTTCAGGATCGTTCCGGAAAAATAGTCGCCATGTCCACCATCTCCAGAGACATTACTCAGCGCAAGCAGGCAGATGAGGCCTTGCGCGAGTCGCTCGACAAGCTGGAGCGCCGGACTCATCAACTCCGGCTGCTCACGGAGATGGGCCACCTCCTGCAGGCCAGCTCGACTCCCGCGGATGCTTATGCAGTCACCGCCCGATTTACCCAGACTCTCATTCCCGCCACCGCCGGCGCCCTGTACGTGTATTCCCCTCAGACCAAGGATTTGGAAATTGTCAGCCGCTGGGGAGAATTGCAGCCGGACGATCCCGAGTTCTTGACCCCCGATCAGTGCTGGGGACTTCGCACCGGGCGGGTGCATTTGGTGGAAGATTCTCAGACCAATCTGCTCTGCCGCCACTTGCCAAATCCTCCGCCGTCCTGTTACCTCTGCGTTCCCATGATTGCTCACGGTGAAACCTATGGACTTGTTCACCTGCGGCTGGCTCAACCACCGCAAGGCTCCGCCGGAGAACCGTCCACAGAGTCCGTGGAACTCCCCTGGCCCGCCACCTCCATCGCCGAGCAGTTGGCATTGGCGGTGGCCAACATGAACTTGCGCGAGGCCCTGCGAGCGCAGTCCATTCGCGACCCGCTCACCGGCTGGTTTAATCGCCGTTACATGGAAGAGACCCTGGAGCGGGAGATTTCCCGCGCGGCTCGCAACCGCCGGCCCCTGGCAGTCATCATGCTCGACGTGGACAATTTCAAGCAGTTCAATGACACCTATGGGCACGAGGCCGGCGACCTGGCCCTGCAGAATTTGTGCGAGACGCTGAAGAGCCACATCCGAAGCGAAGATGTTGCCTGCCGTTTGGGAGGAGACGAATTTGTGCTGGTGCTTCCCGATACGACCGCGGAGCTTGCTACGCAACGGGCGGAGCAGTTAAGTAAGGCCGTGGCACACACGGACGTTCAGTACCAGGGACGCCTCCTGGAACCCATGGTTCTGTCGTTCGGCGTCGCCACCTTTCCCGAGAACGGCAGAACTCTGAAAGACCTTCTGCGTGCCTCCGATAACGCTCTCTTCCGGGCCAAGGACGAGGGGCGCGACGCGGTACGGTCTCAAGACTAGATACATGGGCCTACCTCTCCCCGGGCGGCGCGTGGGCCATGGTTTCTATCGGGGAGAGGGTCAAGACGCGCCACCCGTTGGTGCTTACCGGTGACGCTCGTCGTGCTTGCTCTCGTGCTTGGCCTCGTTCCGGTGTTCTTCCTTGACCGCCCGCCCGGCCTTGGCATCTGACCGTTCCTGCGGCGAGCGGCGTTCCAGTTCATGGTGTTCCGCCGGACGCGGCCCCGAGCGCGCATAGCGCTGGACGGCATACGGGTGGACGTAGGTTGCGCGATTCGCCCAAGTCCTGCCCCACGGATGGTTGTTGACGATTACGACGTGATGGCCCCAATCGAAGTGGGTCCAGCCGAAGCCCCATCCCCAAGGACGAAACGCCAGGCCAATGGCTACGCCAAAGCCAAAGCGGATGGCGGCGCCCACGACGAAGCCGACGCGCGGAGCCGCAAACACGATCCCCGGGCTGTACGCGGGAACCACCACGAAACCCGGGTTCACGGGCATGATCGTGATGTAGGGACCAGCCCCCACCACAACGGCCGTATTCGACCGCAGATAGCCGTAGTCGTAGGCTCGCCTGCGCATCACCTGCACCGCATCCATCACGTCCGGCCGCTGCGCCAGGACGGCGTTGCCCAGTTCCTCTGTCCAGGGCATGGCAGAGGCCATCATATCGAGAACCGAGGGAAAGGGTAGCAGCGCCTGCACGCTTGGATCCCAGGGTAACTGGTCGGCGGTGATGGCCTGCGCCAGCGCGTCGCCGGTCAGGTAGTGGTGCTCGTCGGCCCACTGCGCGGCGGGGGGAATATCGTTATAGAAAGTCGATGCCGTCAAGACCTGCGCCAGCAGCGGATCGGGATAGAGAGCGATAGGTGACACGATCCTCTCCAACTCCTGCGGCGGAAAGGACGGCGGCGCCTGCGGCGGAGGCCCTTGCTCCGGCGGAGGCCCTTGATCTGGCGGGGGCTCCGGGAGCGGCGCCTGCGCAAACAACACGCCGGTGAACAGTTGCGCCGCAAACACCAGTCCTAAAGAGGCGGCAATTAATCGCGCGACGATTCTGGCTTCTCTGGTTCTTAGGTTCAGCATTTTAGATCCTCCTTTTTTTGAGCCTCTCAGCTCAAGGACAACACCTTTTCAGCTCAGGTCCGCGCCTGCGTACGCTACGGATCGCTCGGGGCGCCGGCGCCATCGAGTGGACTCGCTACAAAGTCTTGCGTGATGTAAAGACTGCCGTCCGGCCCTTGCACAACTCCGATTCCCACGTCGGTATAACTCGCGTTCAGGATGTTGCCTCGGTGGTTGTCTTGAAAGCGCGGCTCGTTCATGAAGGCGGATTCCGCTCCCTGCACCGTATCGTAGACGGCGATGTTCTCTCCCGAAGCCTCCCAGGGAATCCCCGCCCTCTTAATGCGCACCGCGAAGGTCGTGCCATCGGGGTCGTTATGCGAGAAGGAGTGCTGCTTGAGCATGTTGAGCGAATGCGCTCGCGCCACCCCGGCCAGACGCTCGTTCCACTTCAGCGGACGCGCTTGCCCGCCCGTTTCAGCGACTGCCTCAGGCCTCAACCGGTCCTGGTTGACGAGCCCCCACATCTGTTTCTCCAAGCCCGTCATGCGCCCCGCAACAACCTTCCCCGCGGTTTCTTCCGAGCCCACCTTCGACGCACCCCGGCTCGTGCCTGGCGAATACACCCCAACCGATGGACCTCGCCGCGCCACCGAGGAGTTGTCCTTGGCGCCGAAATGATGCCACACGCCCCCGGTCGGGAATTCGTGCTTAGGCGCGTTCGGCGTTCCGTGGGTCGTGTTCTGCGGGTTCGCCTCGTCAGGCTTGCTGTTCGTCTGCGCCGCCTCAGGAACGGCAAAAGCAAAAGCTGCGGCTCCTAAGATTCCAACCAAACAAGCCGCCCATCGGCATTGAACAGCGGATTTCATTTGGCGTCGTCTCTTCATAGTTCGCGACCACCCGATCGAGCGCTTCGCACAACCCGCCAATGTGCAGGGCAAGTAGGTTGCCAATCAGGGCTCTCAGCCGGAAATCTATCACCTGTATTTTGTGCGGGTTAGCACTATGGCAAGCGGATGGAGGAGAAACCGGGCGGTCCATGGCCGAACTCGGCCATCTAATGGCCGAATTCAGGCACGGGTTCCGCGGCCGCAGTCCTGGCGCTTCTACCTCGATGTGCTTTGGAAATCGGGCATGGTCCGGCCTGCGTTTGCAATCTCAGGTTGCCGATTATATAATTCCATACTGCTATATAGAAACGGCGAAGGGTTGGAGACAATGCCCTTGAGTATAAAGAACCCTGTTACTGAACGCCTGGCGAGGCAACTCGCAAAGGAAACAGGCCAGTCCATCACCCTAGCCATTCAGCACTCTCTGAAAGAGAGCCTGCAGCGCCTGCCTGACCGCCGGCGCGGCCGTATCATGTCCGGAAGGCTCGAGGACATACTGCGGCGTGTGGATGCCCTTCCCACCCTGGACACACGGCCCCTCGACGAAATCCTAGGCTATGATGAACGGGGGCTCCCTGACAGATGATCATTGACACTTCCGCTTTGCTCGCTATTTTTCTCGGCGAACCGGAACGCCGGGGGTTTCTGGATGCGATAATCCAGGCTGAAACGCGTTCGATCTCGGCGGCCAACAGCCTCGAGACCGGCATTGTACTGGAGGCGCGCCGAGGAGAATCTGCCGGGCGGGAGTTCGACCTGTTCTTACGTCAAGCGAAGGTAGACGTGGTTCCCGTAGACGCAGACCAAGTTGAAATTGCCCGCCTGGCATGGCGCAAGTACGGCAAGGGTCGCCACCCGGCAGCTCTCAATTTTGGCGACTGTTTCGCGTATGCCCTCGCAAAGGCTTCAGGGGAACCGTTGCTCGCCAAAGGCAACGACTTCGCCCAAACGGATATCCCGACCATTTAGAAGTTCAGCAATTCAGCCCTACATCGGAAACAACGCTCCGGCTCAGAAACCCACTGCCACGCAAAGCGCCGCGACGTCTCCGATTCGCTCGTCGAGCGCCGCGGGCACCACCTCGCAGTGTGCCACCGCAGGAGCCAGCGCTTCCCGCTGCATGACGGATCGCGCCGGGTCGAGCAGCAAATCGCCCAGCCGCATGGCCAAGCCCCCGATCACGATTCGTTCCGGGTTCAGCAAGTCCACGAGAATGGCAAGCACCGCGCCCAGCCGCCGGCCCGTCGATTCTAGAATCCCGATCGCCACGGCGTCGCCCTTTTTGGCCGCCAAACCAACGTCTTTGGCGGTTAATGTCTTGCCGGATTGCAGGATTTTACGGAGGACAGTCTGCTGTTTGTTCTTGGCGGCCTTGGCGACGGCCTGGGCCGCCACCTGGGCCATACCGCCGCCGCTTGCCCATCCTTCCGCCGAACCCGCCTTGTTATGGCCCACCGGTCCGGTCGGCGTCAGCCGGATGTGTCCGACCTCGCCCGCCAAATCATTCGTGCCGTGATAAAGGTGGCCGTCCGTGATGATGCCCGCGCCGAGCCCTGTGCCCATGGTCAGGAAGACCATGTTTTGCGTCCCCTGGCCGGCGCCAAATCGGTGCTCCGCGACCGCTCCGGCGTTGGCGTCATTCTCCACCTGGCACTCCACGCCGAATTCCTTCTCCATGATTGCCTTGATGGGAACGTTATCCCAGGTGGGAAGATTGGGCGGCGACTGGATGATCCCCGCAATTCGGTCCAAGGGGCCGCCGCAACTGGCGCCAATCCGCTTGATGGCGCTTGCATCAAGCCCACGCTGCGCGAGCAGCTCACGAATCCCTTCCTTGGCAAGCTGAAGAGCGCGGTCCGCTCCCTTCGCCGGAAGCGTGGCGAATTCCGTTCGCCCCAAAACTGCGGGCGGCTCCGCGGATATCACGATCGCTGTCTTAGTTCCACCCACGTCTAATCCGACCCACACGTTTTCAGTCATGGTCAGTACCTGCCCTACGCCAACAGTTCTTCCAAGCTGACAAAAGTGAAACCGGCTCTCGCGGCCCCGTCAAGAATCGCAGGCAACGCTTGCACGGTCGCCGAACGGTCGACTCGTTCCGGCGCATAGGCCCTGCCGCCGTCGTGAAGCAGAACGATGGAGCCAGGGCCCAGGGCCTTGAGGGTTTCACGCACAATCCCGTCCCGGTCGAGCATCCAATCGTAACCCGTGTCCGACCAGTTCACCAATCTCAGGCCGCGCGCCTCGAGCACGGACTGAAGCCCCAGCCATCGCGCCCCGAAGGGAGGTCGAAAAAACTTCGCGCGCTTCCCCGTCACTTTCTCGATCGCCTCCTGCGTGCGGTCGACCTCGCGCGCAAAGAACTTGCGCCTGTGAAAGAAAGGAAAGGGGTGCGAATAACCGTGATTCCCGATGGTGTGCCCCTCAGCGTGAATACGCCGCAGAAGCTCAGGACTGCGCTCGACGTTCCGGCCGCAAACGAAGAAGGCGGCCTTCACTCCCCGCTCATGGAGTATGTCGAGAATCGGCTCCGTATAGCCGGCGCAGGGACCATCGTCGAAGGTCAGGGCGATACGGTTGCCATCGGCAGGACCGCGCAAAATGGCTGGTGCGAACCATTGCAGGGTGGGAATGCTCCACGCGTAGACATACAGGCCGAATACACCGCCCAAGAGAATTGCGCAGATTGCGACGATCCAGATATGAATCAACTCACGTCCTACGCTGAAAATCTATGTGCCGAAGGCACCTTGGAGTGCGGCGGCCTGGCGCCGCCTTGCAATTATCGCGCGGCGCGGGGCCACGCAACCCACCGGCCTTACCTTTTATAGCTCCCCGCAAAAAAACTCCCTGGGCACACTGCCAAGGCGGCGTCGAGCCGCCGCACTCCAAGGCGCTTCGCGCGTTCTCGTCGTCTCTGGATGCCTGTCACCCGACGGGCATTAGCGACGGCTTTCCGCTGTCCACCGCTAGACCAGCACCAGATGCGGATGGTAAACGCTTCCCTGAACGTGGCGGGCCACGGCGATGAGCCGCCGCTCGGGATTCAGGATCTTCAACAAAGCGGCGACCGGCGAAAGGCCCACGCCCCGTCCGGTCCGCATGGATTGTGCCAGTTCGAAAGCGTGTCCATGGCGCACGCCCACCTCCTGGCGTCCGCGAACAATCAGCTCAGGGAATTCCGGCAGCAGCGCTTCCAGCGGCACCAGGCAGCTTTCTACCTTCTTCTGCCCGGCCGCCTCTGCCAGCCGCTCCAGAGTGACGGCTTGGCTCTCCTTGAACTCCGCCACACCCGCACGCCGCAAATCGGCGAGATAAGCTCCGGAACGAAGTCTCTGGCCGAAGTCGTGCGCCAACGACCGCACGTACGTCCCGCCCGAACACTCGACCGCGAAGTCAACGTCCGGCCCAGCGACTCCCAGCAACTCGAGCGCATAAATCTCCACTTCCGCCGGCTCGAGTGATACAGGTTTTTGCTGCCGGGCCAATTCATAGGCGCGCACGCCGCCCACGTGTTTCGCCGAAAAGGGCGGAGGGGTCTGCATTAATCGACCCGTAAACTCCTGGAAAAGCTTCTCCAGAGTTGCCCTATCGAGTGTTACGGGCTGATCTTCTGAGGTCGCTCGGCCGGTCGAGTCGTAGGTGTCGGTTGAATGGCCGAAGCGGATGGTGCCCGAATAGGACTTTCGCGACTTCAGATAGAATTGCGCAAAGCGCGTCGCCTTACCCACGGAAACAGGCAGCACGCCGGTAGCAAAGGGGTCCAGTGTGCCGAAGTGCCCAACCTGGCGAATGCCCAGAATCCGCCGCACCTGCGCCACGACATCATGCGAGGTGAGCCCCGGCGGTTTGTCAATTATGAGGACTCCCGAGATTTCAGGCGCGGCGTCAGGCATGGGGAAATAGTTGTCGGGTGTGTCATCCTGAGCGAAGCGAAGGATCCCTGCAGTTGTTCGTAAGTCGTCGAACCATGGGAAACTGCGGAGATCCTTCGCTTCGCTCAGGATGACAGGCGTTCCGTTTTTTCACACCTTCGACATCATTGCGGCTCCTTCTTCAGTTCCTCCAGCAGCGTTTCCAGCTTTTCATCAACTTCGGCTGTAGGGTCGAGCACAAAAGCCAACTCAGGAGTCCGTCTCAGTCCCAGCCGCACGCCGAGTTCGTGCCGCACGTAGCCCGTAGCCGAAACCAGCCCTTGCAAGGATCTCTGCTGCTCCTCAGCGCTACCCAGCACTGAAACAGACACTCGCGCCAGGTGAAGGTCCGGGCTCAGGTCAACGCTGGTGACGGTTGCGAAGCCGATGCGCGGATCTTTCAATTCACCCGAGATAATCTCCGCCACTTCGGTGCGAATCCGGTCCGCCAACCGCTCTGCACGATGTCCGTGAACCGGCATTGAAACACCAGTCGAGAGTCAAGAGTCGAAAGTCAAGAGCAAAAACCGGAGAACGCGGGGGCTTTTGACTCTCGACTTTCAACTTTCGACTTTCGACTCTTGACTCTCAGTAAAACTCCACAAAATAATTCGCCACGTCGTCGCCCAGGATTTTTTCGGTCTCGGCCAAAACCTGCCGGAACACAGATTCCAGCAAGGGCTGGCTGTCGGAGACCGAAGCCACTCCCAGCGTGGCGTGCTGCCAGACGTCCTCGTGACTCAACTCAGCGACGGCGACGTTGAAGCGCGAGCGCAGCCGATCGCGCATCTTGCGCAGCACAGCCCGCTTTTCCTTGAGGGAGTGAGCGTAGGGGAGCTGGATCTCCAGGGTAAGTAGACCAACGGGCATGCCAATTACACCCAACCTTGTTGCGCTTACAAGTGAAGGACTCAGAATGACCAGGCTGAGGGTATCACGCCATAACAGGCTCGGGAACTCTCTCCTTCACGAAGGCCTCGATGACGTCGCCGATCTTCACGTCGCTGAAATTCTCGAGCGCGATGCCGCATTCCATCCCGGTCCTGACTTCGGTGACGTCGTCTTTAAACCGCCGCAAGGATTTGAGTTTGCCCTGGTGGACCACCACGCTATCACGGAGCAGGCGAATGAGCGCCTCCCGGGTGATCTTGCCGTCCTGAAGGTAACAGCCCGCCACCATTCCGACGTTGGAGATCCGGAACGTCTCCCGCACCTCCGCGCGGCCCAAAATCGTTTCCTTGAAAACCACGGCCAGGAGCCCCGTCATTGCCTTCTTGATTTCGTCGGTGACGTTGTAAATGATGGTGTGCAGCCGGATGTCGACCTGCTCCAACTGGGCAAGGTCCGTAGCCTTGCGCTCCGGCCGCACGTTGAAGCCAATCACCACCGCATTGGACGCCGAAGCCAGCAGCACATCGGTTTCGGTGATGGCGCCCACGCCGGCGTGAATCACCTTCACCTTCACCCTGTCGGTGCTCAATTTGTTCAGCGTGTCGGAGAGGACTTCCACCGACCCCTGCACATCCGCCTTGATGATGAGCGGTAATTCCTTGACGTCGCCGGCCGCAAGCTGTGCGTGCAACTGCTCGAGGGTGAGCCGCGCGCTCTTGGCCAAGGCGGCTTCACGCACCTTGGCCTGGCGATGCAGGGCAATTTGCCGGGCCTTCAAGGTATCGTCGATCACCTGCAGCCTGTCGCCGGCTTGCGGAACATCTTCCAGGCCCAGCACTTCCACCGGCGTGGAGGGCAGCGCTTCGATCACCGGCTGGCCGCGGTAGTCGAACATGGCTCGCACTTTGCCGTAAATCGGGCCGATGATGAAAGAATCGCCGACTCGCAGAGTTCCATTCTGCACCAGGAGCGTCGCCACCGGGCCCCGGCCCCGGTCCAGTTTCGCTTCCAGCACCGTTCCGGTCGCAAGCCGCTTGGGATTGGCTTTCAGTTGTTGGAGATCCGACACCAGGAGAGTCATCTCCAGAAGCAAATCGAGATTCTTCTTCTGCTTGGCGGAGACTTCGACGGTCACGGTTTGTCCGCCCCACTCTTCCGGCATCAAGCCATGCTCCGTCAGTTGCCGCTTGACGCGTTCCGGTTGGGCATCCGCTTTATCAATCTTATTGATCGCAACCACGATGGGAACATTGGCCGCGCGGGCGTGGTTAATAGCTTCCAGCGTCTGAGGCATCACGCCGTCGTCGGCCGCCACCACCAGCACAACCACATCGGTCACTCGCGCCCCGCGCGCCCGCATCATCGTGAAGGCCTCGTGGCCGGGCGTGTCGATGAAAGTTAATTTGCGCCCTTGGGCTTCCACCTGGTAGGCGCCGATGCTCTGGGTGATGCCGCCCGCTTCGTGCGCCGCGACATTCGTCCGCCGGATGGCATCCAGCAGCGAGGTCTTGCCGTGATCGACGTGTCCCATGACCGTCACCACCGGCGCGCGCCCCTCCAGGTCTTCGCGGCGATCCGTCACTTGTTCTTCCTGGAGGATTTCCTCTTCGTAGCTCACCACATTGGCTTCCGCTCCAAATCCCCGCGCCACTTCAGTTGCCGTCTGGCCATCCAGGGTCTGGTTGATCGTCGCGAAGATGCCTTTATCCAGCAGCCGTTTGATGACGTCTTTAGCGCGTACCTGCAACTTCTCGGAAAGCTCTTTGATGGCGATGCCTTCGGTAATCGTGATCTTGCGCGTAAGCGGAACTTCTTCCGGCACCACCGGCCTCGGGGGAGGCGGCGCGGGAACACTCACACCACGCGGCGCAGGCGCAACGGGGCGTGACACCGGAGGCCTTGCCGCGGGAACGCCACCCGTCGCCACGCCGCCGGCCGCGCCACTCGGCATCGAGCGTGCCGAAGTGGGATGCATGGGCCGCGGCTCGCCGGGCCGGCGAGGCATCAGCGGGCGCACGGGCGCGACTTTGGCCTTGGCCGCGTGGGGGTAGATCGGTTGGCTGGAGGAGGGGTCACGCCGCACCACGCGCGTGGCGCGCGCCGACTTGCCCTCCGCAATCGCGCGGGCCACCAGGTTCGGCACGTCGGGCACCCTCGGTGGCGGAGCTTCCGTCACGCCATTGGCGCGCGCCACCGGCGCAGGTGGCACTTCGCTCTTCGCGATGGGCGGTGCGGGCGGAGGAGTTGCCGGGCTGACCCCCGGACGCACAGAAGTCTCGGGCGGCGGGGTGGGCGCGATCTGTCCGCCGATGGCTCCGAACGCTGGCGCAACCGGAATTACCGGGCGGACAGGCGGGGGTGGAGTGGTCGCAGGCTTCTGCACCGCAGTCGCCGGCTTCAAGGCCGCTGCCGGCGTCTCCGGAACATGTACCACCCTCGGAGGTGGCGGCGCCATCGCTCTTCGCGCGGCATTCTTGATCTCTTCAAGGGTCCGCGTCAGCGGAGTTTGCAATTCGGCCTTGATGATATCCGGTAGCCGCTTGGGCTCGAGAACCACATGCGGCGGTTCTTTCACCACAACCGGTGCTGGCGGAGGCGCTACAGGTGCTGCCTCAAAAGTTTCCTCCGCTTCGCTCAAAGCGCGGAAATGTTCTCGAACCTTGTCGGCGATGTCGTCTTCCAGCGCACTGGAGTGAGACTTCTTCTCAACCCCGAGCACCGTCAGGTAATCCAGGATCAGGTGACTTTTGACTTCCAGCTCGCGCGCCAAAACGTTAATTCGTATGTTGCCCATTCGGTCTTCTGTTCTTACTCTCCCTCACTTCCCGCCCCTCGCAAAAGGATTGGGTGAAATCTGGGCTCGTAGCACCTTCGAGGCCGGCGGCAAATCTTGCCAAGCCGCGGCCTTCTGGAAGGGCAGCGCCCAAACAGTGTTATTTCATACTTGCTTTTCTCCTTCCTCTCCGGCGGAGGTCTTATCCTCGCTGGAGTCAGCTTCCTCTGCCGCCGGCTCGGCGGCTTCCTGTGCGTCAGAAGCCTTGGCGGGCCGCTGGTCTTGTCCCGGCTCTTCCACAGGGCTGGGTTGCTCCGGCTGCGGCTCTTCCACCGGAGCGCCTTCCGCTTCCGGCGCGGCAGCTTCCTCGGCGGCGGGTTCACCCCGGTCCTGCTCAAAGTAGTCCGTCACCACGCGCCGAATCTTTTCGACGGTCTTTTCGCCAATGCCCGAGATCTGCGTCAGGTCATCGGGAGTCATCTGGGCCAGTTGCTCGACGGTCTCAATACCTTTCTCCCTCAATCTCTGCAGTGTCTTTTCGCCCAGGCCTTGCAGCTCCGAAATCGAGGCGCCGCGCAATGCCATCGCCGCCATCTGCGATTCGATCTCCTGGCGCTTCTCTTCTTCGCTCTTAATATCGATGTGCCAGTCGAGAAGCTTTGCGGCCAGCCGCACGTTCTGCCCTTTCTTCCCAATCGCCAGGGACAACTGGGTGTCGTCAACGATCACTTCAAGGTGCTTTTGCTCGAGTTCCAGAATCGAGACGTGGTTGATCTTGGCGGGGCTCAGCGCGTTCGCGGCAAAAACCAGCGGGTCGTCATTGTATTCGATGATGTCGATCTTCTCCCCGCGCAGCTCCCGGATGATCGACTGCACGCGCATGCCTTTCATACCCACGCAAGCGCCCACGCAATCCACGTCCGGGTCCTTCGAGAAGACAGCGACTTTCGTCCTGTCGCCCGCCTCCCGCGCAATCGCTTTGATCACTACGGTGCCGTCGTAGATCTCCGGAACTTCCATCTCGAAGAGCTTCTGCACCAGCATCGCGTCGGCCCGCGACACCACCACCTGCGGTCCCCGCGCCGCGCGGTCCACTTGCGTGATGACCGCCCGGATGCGGTCGCCGATCTGGTAAGTCTCCAGGCGCGACTGCTCTTTGCGCGGCATGCGCGCTTCCGTTCGGCCCAGATCGACGATGACGTCAGGACCCTCCACGCGCTTCACCGTGCAATTCACCAACTCGCCCACGCGCTGGTTGTACTCCGCGTAAACCGTGTCGCGCTCTGCTTCACGCACTTTCTGAAAAATCACCTGCTTCGCGGCCTGCGCGGCAATCCTGCCCAGAACATCCGTGGCCTTCGGAATTCGCACCTCGCCATCCACGGCCGCCTGGGGATCTATTTTCTGCGCCTGCTCCACGCTGATCTCATGATCCGCATCCTGGACTTCCGCCACAACCTTCTTGACGGCGTACACCTCAACCTGTCCGGTCACCTTGTTGAAATGCGACTGAAGATCTTCTGCGGACTTGTAATACTTGCGCGTCGCCACCAGGACGGCATCTTCGACAGCCGCCACGATAATCTGCGAGTCGATGCCTTTCTCGCGGCTTAACTGGTCAATGGTCTGGAACAAAAGACTTGTCGTCACCGGTGTCCTCCGCACAACAAGTCGAGAGTCGAGAGTCAAGAGTCGAAAGTAAACTGCACTCGCCTTTCGACTTTCAACTCACGACTCTGGACTGTCCTTTCAGAGTCGAGAGTCAAAAGTCGAAAGTAGCCTGCCTTCTTCTTTCGACTTTCAACTTTCGACTCTCGACTGTCTCTTCAGATTTCTACCACGAGCCGAGCTTTTTGAATGTTGGAGAGTTCGAGTTCCTTGAGGCCCGCGTCTCCCAAGTCCAGCCGAACACGACCCGCTTCAAGGCCCGCCAGGCGCCCTTCCAGAACCTTCTGATCGTCCACGGGCACGCGCACCACCACGCGCGCCTTACGTCCCGTGAAATGCTCAAACTCGCTTGGCTTGACCAACTGCCGGTCAAGACCCGGGGATGACACCTCCAAGGTGTAGCGGCCCGGAAACGGGTCCTCAACATCCAGCATGGCGCTCAACTGTTCACTCACTAGCTCGCAGTCAGCGTGAGAGACTCCTTCCGGCTTGTCGATGTACACTCTGAGGAGACGCGTTCCCCCACCGCCTTTGAGCTCCACGTCAACCAGCGACAACCCTTCAGAGACCGCAACTCGCCGCGCCATCTCCGTTATTTTCTCCAGGTCAACCTGCATCGCCGAACCCGTTGCAGTCCTCTCCTGTTGCGAATCCGTCGGGGGAACACGCCGAGAAGACTCACGACTAACAAAAAAGTGGGCTTTCGCCCACTTAGTGCGTTCGCCAAGATAAGTATAGCCTTGTCGCCGCACAAAATGCAAGGCGGCATCGCGGCACTGACTCCATCCTAGTGGCACCGACATCTTCCCCGTGCGCGGTGACGGCCACAATGGCCGCGCCATATCAAAGTGAGTCCGAAGGGGTCCGGCAGCGCAAACACGCACCCGACTTGAGGTACAATCTTCCCCGTGATTCGCCCAAAGCTTGGACAACATTTTCTCCACGACCAACGGTACCAGCAGCGCATCGTTGCGGCCTTGGCGGTCGGGCAAGATGACCTTGTCTGCGAGATCGGCGCCGGACGCGGCGCGATGACCGAGCTTCTCGCTGCCCGAGCCGGGCAGGTAGTCGCCCTCGAAATCGACCCGAACCTCATTCAAATAGTGCGACAAAAGGTCGCCGAGGCACCCAATATCGCAGTCTTGGAAGCCGATATTCTCGCGACCAGCCTCGCCGATCTTTGCCGCCGGCACCAACGGGAAAGCTGCTATGTCTTTGGCAATCTGCCCTATTACATTACTTCTCCCATCCTCCACCATCTCCTGGATGAAGCCGCGTCGATCAAGGGTATGGCATTGGTGGTGCAGCGCGAAGTCGCTGATCGCCTTACTGCCCTGCCCGGCTCGCGTTCTTATGGTTACTTGACAGTTTTGACGCAGCTCGCGACCAGACCACGCCTTGAGTTCGGCATTCCCCCCGGCGCCTTTTCACCTGCCCCCAAGGTCGATTCTGCCCTGGTCACGTTCGAGATGCGAAGCGACCGCCTGCCGGCCGAGGATCGGAAGGCATTGCTGGAGTTCGTGAAGCTCTGCTTTGCACACAAGCGCAAGAATCTGCTCAACAACCTACAGTCAGTCTATGGGCGGCGGCGAGTGGAAGCCGAACTGGCAACTCTCCAACTGCCCTCCTCGATTCGCGCCGAACAACTGCCGTATCAGCAATTTGCAGAACTCCACGCGCGCCTCCACACGGGCCGGGAGAATGGCCCGGCCGCGCAGGAGCGGAGAGGTTTTGGCTTAGAGGGCCAAAATGTTCCAAAACTACGCTAGGCCCCTCTCCGGCCCCGCAAACGGCAAATCGCGGAGGGGGTGCTCACGAAACACGCTAAAAATGCGCCTTTCTCAAATCGAAGGCTGTGAGGGTACCACCTCAGTCCCGAGGACGCGTTATTTTGGCTGGCAGAGGGCCTGGAGGCGCACTCTACGCGGCCATCCCGTTCCAAATTAGGGGTGCTCCGCCGGCAAGCCTGCGAGGAATTGTCTCACTGCGGCTTCGTATTGCTCCCTGTCCAGGTTGAACCCCTCGCCGTGACGCTGCCCGGGCAGAACGATCAGAGCTTTGTGTGGACTGATCGCGTGCGAGTAAAGGTCGCCAGCAATCGAAGGCGGCATTCGGCGGTCATTCTCGAGTCCCACGAATAGGATGGGACGGTCGCCGATGCGGGTCACAGCCTTGACGAGGTCAAAGTCGGACGGCCAAAAGCCTCCGCGCCACGCCAGCAAGCAGAGAACTTCATCGGCGATGGGAAAGCTGGGAAGGTGGAAGAACAGCCGCCAGTGGTGTCTCACGGTGTCGCTTAAAGACAAGAATGAACTGTCGGAGATCACGGCGGCAATGTCCGGTGACTCGGCCGCGGCCATCAGCGCCGCCGCCGCGCCCATCGAGACACCCCACACGTTCACGGGGCGCGCCGCATGCTGTTGCTCCAAAGCATAATGAACGGCCCCGATCACATCGAACCGCTCCTTGTACCCCAAAGTCGTCACGCCGCCCCCGCTCGAACCCTGGTGGCGTAGATCAAACAGCAACCCGTCGTAGCCCAGTTGGTGTCCAAAAGTTGCCATGGGCAGCATCTCGACGCGCGTGCGGTTCAGCCCGTGGCAGTAAACAATCGTGCCGCGCGCTTCGCCCGACGCTGGAACATACCAACCTTTAAGGGGAACGCCATCGCTGGAGCGAAACTCGACCCAGTCGAATTTCATGCCATACGAAATGGGCGTCTTCCCATCGTTTGGGTCGGGATAATGAAAACGGCCTCTGGTCCCAAGGCTTGAAAAGAACCAAGGAACGAAGAGAAAAAAGAAACCGGCGACCAGCGCAGCAAGGACGAGGATCACGTTTCGAATAATTTTCCAGATTCTTCGCTTCGTCACCAAGCGAGCCTCCCGGTAGTACAAGTGGGCAGTGGGCAGTAGGCAGTAAGCGATTTTTGTCATCCAGAGCGAAGCGAAGGATCTCTGCCGTTGGTTCCCCAATCTAACGACTGACGAACAACTGCTGGGATCCTTCGCTCCGCTCAGGATGACACGGTCGCTGTTTCCTCACATGTCCCAAGTACTGAAAGAGCCGTCAACGAGGAGAGATCTGCCTTCTGCCTTCTGCCTTCTGCCCTAAGCCCGTTCTGCCACCGGCTGCGGTTCCACGATGTGGGTAAACAACAGCAGCGCTACCGCGCCCGTCATGGCCGCACAAAGCGTTGTCACCGCTGCGTAACCGTGCCGCTCAAAGAGAAATCCGCCCAGGATGGCGGCCGAACCAATGCCTGTCTGCGAGAATATATTCCTGAGGGCAATAAACGCGCCGCGCTGAGTCGAAGGCACCAGTTCAGTGATCAGCGCCGTCAAGGGACCTTGCCGGAACGCGGCGCCCATGCTGGCGACGGAGAACACGGCCAGCAGCCCGAATCCCCAGGAGAATAAGGGGATCGCCGCTACAGCCAATGCCAGAATGACGTTGCTGACGATTGCCACCGAGCGTTTGCCGAGACGGTCGGAAACGATGCCGCCCGCCGGCGCGCTGCCCAGCGCCATCACACCACCCAACATGAAGACCCATCCGATCGTCCGCGTGGGGATGCCAAATCCAGTGTTCAACCATTGGCCCACGTAGGTGAGGAATCCGACCAGTCCCCCCGACACAAGGAACGCTATGCCCAGGGCGGCGGCGGTATCCCGCCGGACCAGAAAGGAGCGGAAAGCGCGGCCGGCCGCTCGCAGCTTGTCGGAGGAAGGCTCGGAGCTCAGCTTATCCTTTGGCAAGCCCAGCGACACGGCCCCTACCGCCAGAGCCAGAATAGCGAAAAAGAGGAATGCTCGGCGCCAGCCATAGCGGTCGGCGATTTGCGCCGCCAGCGGCACGCCCAGAATCGGCGCGGCAAAGTAAGCCGAAGAGATCAACCCCAGCGCCCGGCCCCGGACCCGGTACTCGAACCAGTCAGCCGCGTAGGTGATGGAACACGTGGAGAGCATTCCGGCCGCAAAGCCCGTCAGGCCTCGTGCCAGCAATAGCGCCTGGAAATTGCCGGCGCGGGAGGCGACCCAAGACGACACCGCAAACAACAGCACGCCCAGGAACAAGAAACGGCGGCGGCCGTAGTGGTCGGAAAGAGTGCCGGAGACGAACGAGGCCAGCGCCGCCGCAAGGGAGTAAACCGCAACCAGCAGGCCCGCCATTCCGACGCTGACACGCAGCGAGCCCAGCAGCGAGGGGAGAAGAGCGGCGATCATCTGATTGTCAGCCAGACCGAGGAACAGCAGCAGAAATAAGCCCGCGATGACAAATGAGTCCAAGCGCGCCTCAGAGTTCGCTATTCAAAGTGATGGAGGTCGAGTTTGATGGCCGCCCTATCGGACATATCCACGACGCCCGCGGCGGCGATGCCGACCGCGACTACAATCGCGTCGCTGATTTCTTGCTTGGTCGCCCCCACTTCGAGCGCTTTCTTGATGTGTCCTTCCAAACAGCCCTCGCACTTGGCTACCAGAGAGCAGCCAAGGGCAATCAGTTCCTTTGTTTTAAGGTCGAGGGCTGTGGGAGTGAAATAGCTTTCCTTGTAAAACGCCAAATAGATGTTACGAAATCGCGGCTCGATCATACTCATCGATTTCGGGGGTGCGGCCACCGCTGGTCCGTCATTCGCCATAGCAGAATCCTCACGTATTCGAATATTAGCCAATCTGAATTTAACCTTCCGACTTCTAACCGCCGGCTTCCATCAGGTCGCCGCCTGCGCTGTTTCGACGGCAGCAGGCTGACCGAAGTTTACCAACTCCGGAATCTCGATGCGAACTGCGGTCCCCTTTCCGGGCTGACTCTCAATTCTCATGGAATAATCCTGGCCGTAAAGCACTTTCAACCGTTCATGGACATTACTGATGCCGATGCCGGACTCAAGGATGCCGGGCCGGCGCTGCTCGGAAATACCCACTCCGTCGTCAGCAACCTCGATGCACAACTGTCCTTTGTCGCGGGTCACACGAAGCGTTATCGTCCCTCCCTCGATCTTCGGTCCGATTCCATGCCGGATGGAGTTCTCGAGTAAGGGTTGGAGAATCATGCTGGGGATCATCACGTCCAGGGTTCCGGCTGCAATTTCTTTGCGGAATTGGAGCTTGTCCCTCCCGAATCGCACCACCTCAATATCCAGGTAGTCGTCGATGAATTCCAGTTCCTGCTTCAAGGGCACAAAATGCAATTGGCGTTTCAGGCGGCGGCGCAGAATGTTGGACAGCTTCAAGAGCACCGTCCGCGCCGTGTCCGGGTCAAAACGGATCAGAGAGGAGACGGTATTAAGGGTATTAAACAGGAAGTGGGGGTTGATTTGGCTGATGAGCGCATCCACGCGGGCCTGCATAAGGGCTTTTTCCTGTTCCGCGAGCTTGCGCTCGATCCGGGTGTTGTTCCAGATGCGCACCGGAAGGCCGACGGCGATGAGCGTGGCGAACACAATCAAGCCTCGGACCCACAAATGCGGAGAATCCATATAGTAAAGATACTTGCCATGCCCTACCCAGCCGCCGAAGGTCATGCGCGCGACTTCGAGCATGACGCAGAGAAAAGAAAACAGCACCTGCCAATCCACCGCCGGGTGCTGGAATCGTTGCTTGATGGAACGGTAAAGGCTAAGGTCGATAAACCCGGAGAACTGCCAGATTACTTCCTTATCCGGACAAACCCACCGGGCTGTCCCGGCAACGACCGCATAGAGCACCGCCATGGGCGCCGCCAATAGTTCGTGTCCAATCAGAACCGCCGGCAAGGCGACCATCATACCCACTACGAGGCTAGCGATGGTCCCGCCCAGCAGCCCCGCGAGGACCGTTACCTCCAAGCTGAGATCGGTGGTCGGGAACGGCCCGATCGGTTTGCCGAGATTCGGATAGCCGGCGAATAAGCGGGCCAAAACACCCAACGTGAACGGTATGCCGAGAAATACGGCGAATTCAAGCTTCTCTCTTGGAGAACGCTGCTCGATGAAGATCAATTGCCTGAATCTTCCGAAGCGGGCAATGAAACCTGCAAGCAGAGAGATCACCGCCAACTTGATCAGCAGAGCCACGAGGGTGGCTGCGGGGGAGCTGTTGAGATAAGGATTCATGGGCTTTTGCAGGCACCACTCGAGGGCGCCTGCTTCTCACGAGGGCAGCTAAAAACCCTGCCCCGACGCGCTGCCGGTGCCTGTCTGATGAGTGCAGGCGCTACGCCCGCAACTCCAGGCCGCCACCTACCAAGTGTACCACTTCCAATCGGTCTCCAGGTTGGATCTGAGTCACATCCCAACCGGTTCTGGGCACGATCTCAAGATTCCGCTCCACCGCGACACGGTCGCGGGGCAGGTCCAGCCATTCCAGCAGCGCCGCAAGCGTCAGACCCTCCGGCACCTCGCGGAGTTCACCATTCAGTTGCACTGTTACCACTTGCGTCACCACGCTTTCGATCTCAGCCCTGGTATTGGCGGGCAAGTTACGCACGGTCGTAGAAAATATGGTAACGATGCCAACCACCGTCAGGCAAGAGAAAAGGTAGTGTGCCGGTTCAAGTAACCATAACTCGTAGCGCCCCGACCTGTCGGGGCACTTGCCGACCCTTCGCTGCGCTCAGGGCAGGGTCTAAAGGTCGGCGCTACGACCAAATTAGGACAGCACCCGGCGTAGAAAAAACTTGACACTTTCGCTTCGCGCTTCGTATAGTGAAATGTTAGGCAGGGTTCAGGACATTCACTGTAAGTAATTGCAATGACAAGCCCTTATTTGCCTTTGCTGATCCATTTCCTGATCGTCGTGGCGGTGAGCGCGGCCATCCTGGGCCTGTCTGCATGGGTGGGAGTTAAACGCCCCTCACAATCCAAACTAAGCCCTTACGAGTGCGGAAGTCCCCCGGTGGGGGACGCCCGGGAGCGTTTTTCAGTGAGTTTCTACCTGGTGGCGATGCTCTTTATCCTTTTCGACGTGGAAGCCGTGTTTCTTTATCCCTGGGCAGTTGTTTTCAAGAGTTTAAAGTGGTTCGGCTTCGTCGAAATGCTCGTGTACATTGCCGTTTTATTGGCAGGGTACGTCTACGTTTGGAAGAAGGGTGCTTTGGATTGGAAACGGTAGCGCGTGTTGGGAGCGCCCTGTCGCGTCGCGCCGAATGGCAACCTTGCTCGATGAATCCGGGCGCCGCAGCTTGATCGTTTGACAAAGATACAACCACTCGTCATGCCTTCAGACCTCGAATCAAATCTCACTCTCAAGAAGCTTAGAGAATTTGCTCCCCAGGCGGTGGATGAGGTGCGGGAGTTTCGAGGTGAGATCACGATCTGCATCCGGCCCGATATGCTGATCCGGGCGTGCGAGTTCTTGCGGGACGAACCCGGCCTCTCCTTCAGATTCCTCTCCGATGTCACTGCCGTGGACCTCTACCCCAGCGAACCGCGCTTTGAGGTTGTCTATCACTTGCTCTCGCTTCAGACTGCCGAGCGCCTTCGACTCAAGGTGCGCACCGGCGGAGCCAATCCGAGTGTGGACTCTTTGGTTCCCGTGTATCCTTGCGCCAATGCCTTCGAGCGTGAGGTTTTCGATCTCTTTGGGATACAGTTCGCGGGACATCCTTACTTGCGTAGGATCCTGATGCCGGAAGACTGGGAAGGCTACCCGCTCCGCAAAGACTACCCTACCGAGGGATACCGCTAGATGCCCATTACGCTGGAGAAAATTCCGGGCCAGGAAGAGCGGGTCATCCTGAGTATGGGCCCCCAGCACCCCTCCACGCATGGGGTCTTGCGCCTGGTGCTCGAACTGGACGGTGAGACGGTGGTTCGAGCCATGTATGACATCGGTTACCTGCATACGGGGTTCGAGAAATCTTTCGAGGACAAGACCTACTCACAAGGCATCACCCTCACCGACCGGATGGATTACCTTTCCCCGCTCTCCAATAACCTGGGGTTTTGCCTGGCGGTCGAGAAGTTGCTGGACATCGAGATTCCTGCGCGCGCCCAGTGGATCCGCGTGCTGTTGACCGAACTCACGCGCATCCAGAGCCACTTGGTTTGGCTGGGAACCCACGCGATCGACCTGGGGGCCATGTCGGTCCTGCTCTATTGCTTCCGGGAGCGCGAAACGATCCTCCACATTTTCGAAATGGTTTCGGGCCAGCGGATGATGACCAGCTATTTCCGCATCGGCGGGCTGGCCCTCGAACCTCCCTTGGGCTGGCTGAAGCTGGTGGAAAAGTTTGTGAAGGCGTTCCCCGCGCGCCTCGAGGAATACGAGGATTTGCTGACCAAGAACCCGATCTGGCTGAAGCGCACCGTCGGGATCGGCGCCCTCACCGCCGACGAGGCCATCGCCTGGGGACTCTCCGGCCCGTCGCTGCGCGGCTCAGGAGTGGATTACGACATTCGAAAAAAAGAGCCGTACTCCAGCTATGAGAAGTTTGATTTCAAGGTTCCCACACGGCCCGAGGGCGATGTTTATGCGCGTTACCTGGTGCGCCTCGAGGAAATGCGCCAGTCGCTTCGAATTGTGCAACAAGCAATGGATGGAATCCCGGAAGGACCGATCAAGGCCAACGCGCCCCACATCGTGCTGCCTGACAGGGAAAGCATGAAGACTTCGATCGAGGCGCTGATTTATCACTTCAAAATCGTGACGGAAGGATTTCATCCGCCGGTCGGCGAAGTCTATCAGGCCATCGAAGCGCCGCGCGGAGAACTGGGCTTCTATATCGTCAGCGACGGTTCGCCGAAACCTTTTCGCTGCCACGTGCGCGCGCCTTCTTTCGCCAATTTGCAGGCCTTGCCGAAGATGGTCGAAGGGCGCTTGATTGCCGACGTCGTCGCCTGTATCGGCACCATCGATATTGTGCTGGGCGAAGTGGACCGGTGAGGCAGTGACGAGTGACAAGTGACAAGTGACGAGCAAAAAAGCGGGAGTCCGAAGTCAGGAGTCAGGAGCCGGAATGGGTTCACTTTCTGATTTCTAATTTCTGATTTCTGATTTCCAGTTTTACTACGATGCTTTCGGATGCACTGCTTCAACAATTCGATAAGCTGATTGCACGCTACCCGCTGAAGCGTTCGGCGATCGTCCCGTGCCTTCTCTTCGCTCAGGACGAGATCGGGTACATCACTGACGAGGTTATCGAAGAAGTCGCCCGCCGGGTGGAAGTGCGGCCGATCGAAGTGATTGAGAACATCGGCTACTACTCGATGCTGCATCGGAACCCGTTGGGTAGATACAACATTCAGGTGTGCACGAATGTGTCGTGCATGGTGCGCGGCGGCGAGGAAATCCTCGAGCATTGCCAGAAGCGGCTGGGAATCGGGCATAAGGGGACGACCGCCGACGGACTGTTTTCTTTGGAGGAAGTCGAATGCCTGGGCGCATGCTGCGGCGCGCCGGCCATGCAAGTGAATTACGACTTTTATGAAGACCTCACGCCGGAGAAGATCGACGCCTTGCTCGAGAAGTTGAGACGGCAGTAGGCAGTGGGCAGTTCGGCAGATGGGCAAGCGCGTGCATCGTTGCCCTCTCCCAGGGGAGAGGGTGGACCGCGACGGCGTTTTCATCAGCCGCCGCGGGCCGGGTGAGGGGTTACTTCCCCGACCGGAAGAAGACGGCAGGCAACGGGCCGTAGCAGGTGCGGAAAGACTGCGGAACTCTGTCATTCTGAGCGAAGCGAAGAATCCCAGCAGTTGCAGTTTCGACGAACTGCAGAGATCCTTCGTCGCCTTCGGCTCCTCAGGATGACAATCGAGGGGGTGGTTCTGCAGCCTGTCAGGCACTAAACACCATGTCGGATTACCAGAACTATTTCAAAGGCTCACCGCTGGAGGTGAAGGTTCTCACCCGGAGGGTTGGTCTGCCCAACTCGACCTCCATCGACGTGTATCTTGAGCACGATGGTTACAAGGCCTTGAAAAAGGCCTTCGAAATGGGGCCGGATGCGGTGATCAATGAAATGAAGAACTCCGGCCTGCGCGGGCGCGGCGGGGCGGGCTTCAACACCGGCATGAAGTGGAGTTTCGTTCCCAAGCAATCCGCCCGGCCCAAGTATGTCGTCTGCAATGCCGACGAGAGCGAGCCGGGGACCTGCAAGGACCGGCCGCTGATCGAGTCCGATCCGCACCAATTGCTGGAGGGGATCATCATCGCCGGGTTCGCGATCGGGTCTCACCAAGGCTTTATCTACACCCGCGGCGAATACCGCTATTTGATCAATATCCTGGATCGCGCTCTCGAAGAGGCCACTGCACGCGGCTTTCTTGGAAAGAACATTCTCGGCAGCGGCTTCGACTTCGAGCTCTCGACGCACACCGGCGCGGGCGCCTACGAGTGCGGCGAAGAGACGGCGCTTCTGAATTCCCTGGAAGGACTACGCGGATACCCCCGCATCAAGCCTCCCTTCCCTGCTATTGTCGGGCTCTACGAAGGACCAACGATCATTAATAACGTCGAGACGCTGGCTAACGTCTCGCATATTATCCTGAATGGCGCGGAGTGGTATGCCAAGCTGGGGACGCCCAAAAATGGAGGCACTCGCCTATTTTGCCTGAGCGGCCACATTGCCAGGCCGGGTGTTTACGAATTGCCCATGGGATTTAATCTCCGCCGCATGATCGAGGAAGTGGGCGGCGGCGTGCCGGGCGGAAAGAAGCTGAAGGCCGTTATCCCCGGCGGCTCGTCTTGCCCGGTGCTGAAGGCGGATGAGATCGATGTCGCGATGGACTTCGATTCGGTGGCCAAAATCGGCTCCATGCTGGGTTCCGGCGGAGTCGTCATCCTGGATGAAGATACCTGCATGGTCAAACTCGCGCATCGCATCATGAAGTTCTACGCGCACGAATCCTGCGGCTGGTGCATTCCCTGCCGTGAAGGGACGGCCTGGTTGAAGTCGCTGCTGGAACGATTCCATTCCGGCGGCGGACTTGCCGATGATGTGGATACCGCCATGGACGTTTCCCTCAACATGCTGGGGAAAACGCTCTGCCCGCTGGGAGACGCGGCGGCGATGCCGACCATCAGCATATTGAAGAAGTTCCGGTCCGAGTTCGAAGAGCATCTAAAACTGGGCTATTGCCCATACGAGAAAAAGGCGGTGGCTGTAGCGTGAACAACCCTGTACGGGCACGCCATGGCGTGCCCCTACATCGGGCAAGGAAAGTAATGAGGGCAGCGTGAAAGACGAGCAGCAAAAACCGGGCTTTGAACTGCTGGATCATCCTTTGAAGCAGGAGACCCGTGCGGTGGCAGGCCCCTACGTTCGCAGCGCCGCATTGACGCCGGGCCCTTCCGCCAAAAAGGCGGCCACGCCCGAACCGGTCAAGCTCACCATCGACGGCAAGGCCGTGGCTGTGCCGCCGGGTACGTTGCTGATTGAAGCCGCCAAGCAGGTGGGGATCGAAATACCCTCTTATTGCTATTATCCGGGCCTCAGCCTGCAAGGCGCTTGCCGCATGTGCCTGGTAGCGATCGAGCGCATGCCCAAGCTGCAGACCGCCTGCACGACCATCGTGACCAATGGGATGGTGGTCCACACCGATACCGAGGACGTGAAGAACGCTCGCAAAGCGATGCTGGAGTTTCTACTCACCAATCATCCCTTGGATTGCCCGGTTTGCGACAAAGGCGGTGAGTGCGAACTTCAGGATGCCGTCTTCCGCTACGGCGCGGCGGACACCCGCTTCATGGAGCCCAAGCTCCACCACGACGAGCAGAAGTTTTCAAGCCTTGTCTATTACGATTGGCCGCGCTGCATCCTGTGCTACCGGTGCATTCGCGTCTGCGACGAAGGGATGGACGTCAACGCCTACGGGATCGGCTTCCGGGGTTCGCACAGCGAGATTATTCCCAATCGCGGAGAGAAGCTCGAGTGCGAAGAGTGCGGGATGTGCATCGACATCTGCCCGGTGGGCGCGCTCACCAGCGGGACCTATCGCTATCACACCCGGCCGTGGGAGTTGACCTACACGGGAACGATCTGCAACCACTGCGGCGACGGCTGTAAGACTACACTCTCTATTAGGAACAATCGTATTATCCGCGCCAATAACCGCGACCACTCGGGATTCAACGGCGAGTTCCTCTGCGTCAAGGGGCGCTTCGGATGGGATTTCGTAAACAATGACAAGCGCTTCACCGCTCCCTTGATCCGTCGCAACGGCAAGCAGGAATCCGGCACCTGGGATGAAGCTCTCGGAATGACCGTGGATCGCCTCAAAACGATCCTGGCGGCAAATGGCCCGGACGCTATCGCGGTCTTGGGCTCCAATCGCATCACCAACGAAGAGAGTTACCTCCTGGGGCGCTTCACGCGAACCGTCCTGGGCACCAACAACCTGGACCACCACCGTACCGCGGATTACTCATCTCTCGTGCGCGCGTTGACCGAGGCGCAGGCCGGCGACCGATATGCGGCCATGGAGGACATTTCGCAAGCCCCCAGCATCCTGTTGGTCGGAAACGACCCCACCCAGCAACACCCCCTTCTGGCCTACCAGATTCGCCAAGCCGTGCAGCGGCACGGAGCGAGGCTGTACGTTATCAATCATCAGGAAATCAAGCTTCGCCGCCAGGCGAGCGTCTATGTCTCTGTTGAACCAGGTGAAGAGGCGGGAGCGATTCGCACGCTGGCAGGAACCGGAGCACCATCAGGCGCGGGCGCTGGCGGGGTTGATGCTGTTAATTCACTGCAAGAAAAGTTACGCGCGGAGAGCGACACGGTCATCATCTTCGGCGATGAAATCCAGGGCCCAGCGATTCGTGATTTGGTGAAGTGGGGGCTATCGCTTCCCGGACAAACACGTTTCATTGCTCTGGGTGATTACGCGAATTCACGCGGCGCGGCTGACATGGGAGTTCTTCCCGGGACGCTTCCGGGTTACTCGCCGGTCAGGGATGAGGCGGCGCGCGCGCGCCTTGAATCCGCTTGGGGAGCGAAGATCCCCGCCCGGCCCGGACACCATGCGCGTGAGATCATTGCCGGGATTGAGTCGGGTGAAATCAAGGCCTTGCTGGTTTTCGGATCGAATCCTGTCAAGACGTATGGCCTATCGAATGGGGTGCTCGGCAAGTTGGCGTTCCTGATGGTCGCCGAAATCTTCCCCACCGAAACCACGGAGTTGGCGGACGTGGTATTGCCCGCCACGACCTTCGCCGAGAAATCCGGCACGGTCACCAACACCTGCGGCCAGGCACAGGCGATTAAGAAGACCATGCGTAAAGCGGGCACGAACAGCGATCTTGAAATTCTGTTATCTCTCGCCCGCCTGCTCGGCCAAAGGTGGAATTACCAAACCGCCGATGACGTCACGCGGGAGATCGTCGCCAAGGTACCCGGCTACGCGCTGCCGCTGCCCAGCTTGCTGGTGGGCCGCGCCGTCGCGACACGCCCCGAGGGAACGCCGGATGAACTGGAAGGCGCCGGGCTGGTTTTCTCCTCGCGGGATACGCTTTTTACGTCCGGGACTTTAAGCCGCTATAGTTGGGCGCTCAATTCAGTGGACGAAGCCAAGAAACCCTATGGCCACATTTTCTGACACAGGGTTGCTGCTCCTTATCACCCTGATAAAAATCGCGGTCGTGGTTTTCGTAATGCTGACGGCGATCGCCTATCTGACCTGGCTGGAGCGGAAGGTCGTGGCCCACATCCAGTCCCGCTGGGGGCCTTACCTGGTGGGATATTCCGGCCTTCTGCAACCGCTCGCGGATGGAGCGAAGTTCATTCTGAAAGAAGATATCGTGCCCCTCGAGGTCGACACGATTGTCTATTGGCTCGCGCCCTTTCTCGCGCTCACTTTGGCTTTCCTCTCCATCGCCGTCATCCCGTTCGGAGAGAGTTTCACGATTCACGGCCGCACCATCAGTTTTCAGATTACTGATCTAAACGTCGGCCTCCTCTTCGTTTTTGCCGTCACCTCGCTGGGAGTTTATAGCGTCGCGCTGGCCGGCTGGTCGTCCAACAGCAAATACCCGCTGCTGGGCGGGCTGCGCTCGTCCGCACAAATGATCAGCTATGAGCTTTCGCTGGGGCTCGCCGTGGTGGGCGTTTTGATGATGGCTGGAACGTTGAGTCTGCGGGGCATCGTCGAGAGCCAAAGCGGCTTCTGGCACATCGCCGGAGTGAACACCTTCCTTCCCCATTGGAACATCTTTGTGCAACCCGTGGGATTCCTCGTCTACTTCACCGCCGCCGTCGCCGATACCAACCGGGTCCCTTTTGACCTCCCGGAAGGAGAGAGCGAGTTGGTGGGCGGCTATCATACCGAATACAGTAGTATGAAATTTGCCATGTTCTTCATGTCGGAATATGCCAACATGATAACGGTCTCGTGCCTGGCGACGATACTTTTCTTCGGCGGCTGGCATGGCCCCGTTTTCGGTCCCTACGTGCTGCGCGTGCTTCTTCCGGTCTTCTGGTTTTGCCTTAAGCTCTTTTGCTTTCTGTTCTTTTACATCTGGATGCGAGGGACTCTGCCCCGCTTTCGTTACGATCAGCTCATGGCGTTCGGTTGGAAATTTCTGCTGCCGTTGGGCTTGCTGAATGTTCTGGCGACCAGCTTCGTGGTTGCGTGGATCAGCTCTCCTTGACAGCAGGGGCACGCCATGGCGTGCCCGTACGGATTGGGACAAACTTGGTTCCGCTCTTTTACATTTTCGGCGCGCTCGCCGTGGTTGCGGCTCTGAGCGTGGTCGCGCAACGCATGCCTGTGCATAGCGCCCTGTCGCTCATTGTGGTGCTGTGTTCGCTGGCGGTGGTTTATCTCTTGCTGGGCGCGGAATTCATCGCCGTGATTCAGGTGATCGTTTACGCGGGCGCCATTATGGTGTTGTTCGTCTTTGTCATCATGCTTCTGAACGCAGGCCGGGAAACGCCCAGCCACCGCAGTCGAATGGCGCGCTGGCTCGGCGCCCCGCTGGTCGCAGCTTTCCTGCTGGAGGTCCTGCTTGCAATCTGGAAGCAGTTCCCCGCCGGCGCCTCGCACGCTGCCGCTGCGGTGGACGCCGGGCCTGCTGCCATTGGTCATCTGTTGTTCAGGAACTATGTGCTGCCGTTCGAGGTTACGTCGATCCTGATCCTGGTGGCGATTCTGGGCGCAGTGGTTCTGGCGAAGAAGGAGTTCTGAGGCTTCGCGATGGTCCCGCTTTCACACGTACTGGCCCTCAGCGTCACGCTTTTTGTGATTGGCGCCGCAGGCTTTGTGGTCCGGAAAAACATCATTACGGTTTTTATGTGCATTGAGATCATGCTCAATGCCGTCAACCTTGCATTCATCGGGTTTTCACGTTACCTCGGAAACCTGGACGGCCAGTTGTTTGCCTTCTTCGTGATTGTAGTGGCGGCGGCCGAGGCGGCAGTAGGCCTGGCCATCATCATCGCGCTCTACCGGAATCGTGAGTCCCTGAACATCGAGGATCTCGATTCAATGAAGTTGTAGAGTCGGCCGTTCGCGACAAGTCGAGAGTCAAGAGTCGAGAGTCAAAAGTGAACCGACAGAACGCATTTGCGACTGACAACGGACAACTGACGACGGACAACTGACGACGGACAACTGACGACTCAATATGGAAACTCTCCTCATCCTGATGCTGCTCCCACCGTTGGTGGGCATGGCCGTGAACGGCGTCCTGGGGCGCCGTTTCTCGCAGGCCGTGGTGTCGCTGATCGGGTGCGGGGCTTCCGGGCTCTCCATGGTCTTCGCGCTGCTGAGCGCTTGGACCTATACAACCTCTCCCGGTCAACCCGCGCCTTTCGTACACAGTTACTTTACTTGGATCGAATCCGGGAATCTGCGCGCTGACTATGTACTCTTCTACGATCGCCTCACGTTGGTCATGACGGTCACCGTGACGGTGGTCGCCTTCCTGATCCACCTCTACTCCAGAGGATACATGGAGCACGAGGGCGGCTACTATCGGTTCTTCACTTACTTGAACCTCTTCCTCTTCATGATGCTGACTCTGGTCACAGCCGCCAACTATCCCCTCATGTTTGTGGGTTGGGAGGGCGTGGGCCTGTGTTCTTATCTGCTCATCGGCTTTTATTTCCGCAAGCAGTCGGCTTCCGACGCGGGGAAGAAGGCGTTCATCGTCACGCGCATCGGCGACGCGGGATTCACCGTGGGCGTGGCCCTGCTCTTCTGGACGTTCGGATCTTTGAATTTCCAATCGGCATTCAGCAGCATCGCGGCGCTTCAGGCGGGCGAACGCGAGACCGCGCTGACCGCCATCGGCCTGCTTCTCTTCCTCGGCGCGGTTGGCAAGTCAGCCCAGATTCCGCTGTACGTGTGGCTTCCCGATGCCATGGAAGGGCCCACGCCGGTCAGCGCCTTGATTCATGCCGCCACCATGGTTACGGCCGGCGTTTATCTGGTGGCCAGGTCGAACCCCATCTACTCACATGCGCCCCTGGCTCTTGAAATTGTCGCCGTCGTAGGCTGCGTGACGGCGTTTTTCGCGGCGACGATTGCCGTCACTCAAAACGATCTGAAGAGAATGCTGGCCTATTCCACCATCAGCCAGCTTGGTTACATGTTTATCGGCTGCGGAGTGGGCGTGTTCGCGGCCGGAATCTTCCACCTGATGACGCACGCCTGCTTCAAATCGCTTTTGTTCCTTGCCGCCGGCAGCGTGATGCACGGCCTTGACGGCGAACTCGACATGCGCAGGATGGGCGGCTTACGGCACAAGATGAAGACGACCTTCATCACCTTCTTCGTTGCCACCCTGGCCATCAGCGGCGTGCCGGGGTTGTCAGGGTTTTTCAGCAAGGATGAGATTCTCGCCGCAACCTACGAAGGCCCTTTGGCGCGGCATTGGATCTATTGGCTCGCCACGATCACAGCCGGCCTGACCGCCTTTTATATGTTCCGGGCACTCTTCCTGACCTTTTTCGGCAAGTCGCGCCTGTCGCCCGAAGCCGAGCACCATGTGCACGAGAGCGGCTCGAAGATGACAACCCCGCTGCTCATACTGGCGCTCTTTTCGATCGTGGCGGGCGACGTGAGTTGGCCCAAGGTCTTTGGGGGAAGCCAGGCATTTGACCGCTTTCTCGATCCGGTGTTCAAAACTTCGAGCGATTTCCTGCGGGCGTCTGGGCAGGAGTCCGGAGCTCAGGGCTTTTCCTCCGGCGCCTTAATGATCTTCGCTCTCTGCTTTGCGGCCGTCGCCATCCTGGCTGCCTGGTGGCTTTACCTGAAGAACACGTCGTTGCCTCACCGCGTCGCGCAGCGCTTCAACGGCCTCTATCAACTCCTGGTTCACAAATACTACATCGATGAGATCTATAACTGGCTGGTGGTCCGGCCACTCAAAGTGGGGGCGGAGAAGATTCTCTGGCAGCGTGTCGACGCGGAGATTATCGACGGACTCGGCGTTAACGGAACCGGCGAGAGAGTCGCCGGAGTCGGCGGTATCTTGCGCCGCATTCAATCCGGCAACATCCGCAGCTATGCTGCCTGGATCATGCTGGGCGCCACGGTGTGGTTGGCTTACGTCCTCTGGCCGAAATAGCAGTGACGAGTGACAAGTGACGAGCAAGACGGCAGTACCTGGTTGGCTCTATGGTTTGGCTAGCTGGTCATCTTCTTACGATCGCAATCCTGCTGCCGCTCGCAGGGGCATTCATCGTCGGTTTTCTCGGCCCAGGGCGCACGCAACAGATCCGCTGGGTAGCGCTCGTGTCATCGCTGCTCACCTTCCTGGTGAGCGCGATCCTCTATGCCGGCTTGAGGGCAGACACTCCAGGCATGCAGTTCGTGGAGATCCATCCCTGGATCACGGCGCCACCGATTGACTATCACCTCGGAGTGGATGGCTTAAGCGGACTGCTCATCCTGCTGACAGGTTTCCTGACGCCGCTCTGCGTGCTGGTCTCCTGGGCGGGAATTACGAAGCGGGTGAAGGAATTCTTCATCTTTTTGCTGGCGCTCGAGACGGGCATGATCGGCGTCTTTGCTTCGCTCGACCTGGTGCTTTTCTTTGTCTTCTGGGAAGTCATGCTGATCCCCATGTACTTCCTGATTGGCATTTGGGGTCACGAGCGGCGGATTTATGCGGCAGTGAAGTTTATTCTTTACACGATGGTCGGCTCCGCGCTCATGTTCGCGGGCATTATCTATCTTTATAGCGTCACAGGAACTTTCAACCTGGTCCGTATCGTCGCTACATTCGCCAACAGTCCTGTCTTGTCTCCCTCGACTGAGCGCTGGCTCTTCCTGGCCTTCTTCGTAGCCTTTGCCATCAAGGTTCCGCTCTTCCCGTTTCACACCTGGCTGCCCGACGCCCACGTGGAAGCGCCCACGGCCGGTTCCGTAATTCTTGCCGGCGTGCTGCTGAAGATGGGCACCTACGGCATGTTGCGCTTCTGCCTGCCGTTGTTTCCCCGCGCATCATGGGAGTTTGCGCCGCTCATTATTGCCCTGGCGATTATCGGCATCATTTATGGCGCACTCGTCGCAATGGTGCAGCCCGATTTGAAGAAACTGGTGGCGTATTCCTCCGTGGCGCATCTTGGCTTCTGCGTTCTGGGGATTTTCGTGCTCAACACCCAGGGAATGGAAGGCGCCATTTACCAGATGTTCAGCCACGGCGTTTCCACCGGCGGCTTGTTTATCCTCGTAGGCTTGCTCTACGAACGCCGCCATACGCGGCTCATCCGCGAGTTTGGCGGCCTCGCCACTTCCCTGCCCGTCTACAGCACCTTTTTCCTGATTGTCACACTTTCTTCCCTCGGCCTGCCCATGCTGAATGGATTCGTGGGTGAGTTCCTGGTTATTCTCGGCTCCCTCCACCAACGGGCCGTTTACGCCGCCCTTGCCGCTGGGGGCGTGGTGCTGGCGGCGGTCTATTTGCTCTGGATGTACCAGCGCGTCTTTTTGGGCGAGATTACGAATGACAAGAATAAGAGCCTCCCGGATTGCAGCGCACTCGAGAAATTCATCCTCACCACCGTGGTGATTGTGATTCTCGCCATGGGGATCTACCCCCAGCCTTTCCTGCGCCGTATGGACCATAGCGTGGACGCCATTATGTCTCGTGTGCAGGGTACAGGGAATAGGGAACAGGGAATAGGGAATAGGAAACAGGTTATAGGGAACAGAGCAGTTTCCGTCGCAACTTTCGATTTGCCCGCCGGACGCAGGGTGCCGAACGTCAAGGCTTTCAGTTCGCCCCCACGTACAACTCATGCCCTACCACATGCTGTTTTTCGACCTGTTCCCTATTCCCTGTTGCCTGTTCCCTCCGATGGCGGTGGCCGATGATCACCTTCCAGCCCACCGACACACTGCGAATCCTGCCGGAAATCATCCTTTGTGGATTCGGAATTCTGGTGATGGTCTTCGAACCTTTCGTCGCGCCCTCCAGAAAGTTCCTGCTCGGATGGCTTTCCCTGGCCGGAATTCTCGCCGCGACAGGCGGCACATGGTGGACTTCCAATAATCCAGGGCTGGCCTTCGGCAAGGCGATCGCCGCGGACCAATTCAGTTTCTATTTCTTCTATCTGTTTTTGCTGGTCGCGGCACTGACGGTGCTGGGGTCCATCAACTACCTCGAGCGCGACGCCCTTCAACACGGCGAGTTCTACGCGCTGCTCCTGATGGGGACGGCAGGGATGTGCTTCATGGCAGCCTCCACCGACCTCATCATGGTGTTTATCGGACTTGAAATCTCTTCCATCTCCACGTACATCCTGGTGGGCTTCAGGCGAAGGGACCCGCTCGCCAACGAGGCATCGTTTAAATACTTTCTGCTGGGATCTTTCGCCACCGCGTTCTTCCTTTACGGTATTGCCTTTGTTTACGGACTGACGGGCACTACCAACCTGCTGGAGTTGAGCACCCGGCTTTCACATCCGGAGCAGTGGACGACGCTGGCGCGCGTGGCGCTGCTTTTGATGTTCGTGGGACTGGCGTTCAAGCTTTCCACCGCCCCATTTCAAATCTGGACGCCGGACGTCTATCAGGGCGCGCCGGCGCCGGTGACGGCGTTCCTCTCTGTGGGTCCTAAGGCCGCCGCCTTTGCGGTTCTTCTGAGGGTGTTCCTGGGTGGGCTGGCTTCGGCGACTTCCACCAGCTTCTGGGTCATCTGGGTCTCAGCGATCTTGACCATGAGCCTGGGCAATCTCGCGGCGATCTGGCAGACCAACATCAAGCGGTTGCTGGCTTATTCGTCCATCGCTCACGCGGGTTATGTCCTGGTGGGTGTGGCGGCGGGAAGCAGAGAAGGCACCTCCGCAGTGCTGTTTTACCTTACGGCCTACGCTCTGATGAACGTCGGCGCGTTCGTGTTGATTGCCCACCTGGCGGGGAACGGTGAACTCTCGACGCAAATTGAGGACTATACAGGCCTGGCCTACGTGCGGCCGGGAACCGCCGCTTGCCTGACGGTCCTCCTGCTCTCCCTCGCCGGAATCCCCACCACCGCCGGTTTCTTCGGGAAATTCTTCCTTTTCCGCGCCGCTATCCACTCGCACTTGATCGGCCTTACTATTATTGCCCTGCTGAACAGTGTCGTCTCGGTCTACTACTACCTTCAAATCGTTGTCGCCATGTATATGCGGGAGGGTGCCACACGCGCCTCCCGCACCGCGTTGCCGATGGCGCTGCGCACGGCATTGGCAGTGAGTTTAGTCGGAATCTTTTATCTCGGACTCTTTCCAAACGTGTTCTTGAACCTGTCCAAAACTGCAGGTATTCCACTTCCCTAAGAACGGCTACCGGCGTGGTGGGAGCCCATGCTACGCTGCGTCTCGGACCAGCCTAAGCTCGGAGCCACATCCGAAAACGAAGAGGGGAGGCCGAAGCCTCCCCGTTTTTGACCGAACCGGCCCAGGATTTACACGCTATCCAATTTTGACTTTGGAAATGTTGAAAATCAGCGCGGCGATGATGGCAAAGGTGTAGAGTGCCATCGATTCAATCAGCACCAGAGCCAGAATCAAGGAAAACTGAATGCCCGGCCGGGCTCCCGGATTGCGCGCCAGGCCTTCGCAGGCCGCTGAAGTAGCCTTGGATTGCGCATAGCCGCAAACCGCCGAAGCGATCGCCATTCCGAATCCGGCGGCGATAATCGCCCATTTGGAAATCTCCACGCTGACCCCGCCACCCCCGGTCTCCTGCGCGAAAACCGGCGTCGCGACGAGCAGCGCGCCTACCAATGTGAAAAACATCGCAACATAACGATTCACTTTGTTCCTCCCTTGAACTCGACCCGCTCAGGGCGAGTTCAGAATGAATTTCCGCCAGGAGGTGGTGTCCCGCCAACCCTCGAACAGGCGGGACTCACACTTGCGGACTTGATGTAGCCCGGGCGTCTCGCCCGATCCGCCGGGAGCGATGCACTTCCGCGCCAACCCCCGGGCAATACGCCCGCGCCACGTCAAACCCAAAAACTAGTGCTCTTCCGAGACCGCCATGCTGATATACACGGCGGGCAAAAGCATGAAAATATACGCTTGCAAGAGCGAGACAAAAATGTGCAGCGCCATGAAGATCACCGGCACGAGCACCGGGACCAAGGCTCCAAACACTGCCTCCAGGAGATCGCCCACCATCATGTTGGCATACAGACGGACGCTGAGCGAGAGCAGCCGGCCCAGGTTCCCGATGACTTCAATCGGGAACATCAGGAACGCGATGGCCAGCATCGGCCCACAAAGGTGCCTCAGATAGCCCAAGACGCCATGCTGGCGGACTCCTTGAAAATTGTAATAAAGGAACGTGGCCACGGCACAGCCTAGGGTCACTTGAACATGGGCCGTAGGCGTCTGCAAGGTTGGAATCAATCCAAGCAAATTACACAGTACGATGAATATCCCCAGGCTCGCCAACATCGGCACATAACGGCCGCTGCCGTGGCCGATGATCTCCTCGCACATGTCCTGCGTAAATCCCACCACGATTTCCGCGACGTGTTGAAACTTGCCGGGGTTTTCAACCGACAGCCGCCGACGCAGAATAACCATGCCCGCCAACATCAGAAGGATTACGAAAATCTCCATCGCCACGTAATTCGGGATGGGATGGACGGGGTCGGCAGGCGCCTGGCCGATCTTCGCGAGCAGCGGCGTTAATGCGCCGCCCAGAAGCTTGTTTAGGATTGCGGTAAACCAAAGCTGATGTTCCATGTTCTTTCAGGCCAATCCACTACCAATTTGCACAATGGCTTCTATCAAAAGTCCCGCCACCGGCACAAACAGCCCCGCCAAGATAGCCATCGGCGGAAGCCATCGGGTCTTGAAGAAGAAAATCGCAAGACCGAAAGCCAGCGGATATCTTATCAGGAATTTTCCCACCAGCAACTTGGGAATTCGGGCCTGGCCGGCCTTCGACAACGCCACCACCGCTTCGTGCAACCAATAGTAGTTCAGGATTCCCAGCGCGGCGCCCAAGCTAAAGCCGACGGCGATCATCACTTGGCGGTATAACAGCATCACGATCAGCGCCCCAACTCCGCAAAGTGCCATCCAGCGCGGCAGGCGCGCTTCAGCCCGAGCCAGGTCCGGAATTTGAATCGTTTCCGTCTGCATCCTTCTCCGCCCGGCCTAAAATCCGCAAAACCTCGGTTAAACCGGCCGCCGTCCCCATAAATCCCAGGATCACAGTCAGAACGGGAGAGGTGTGCAGCCAGCGATCCAGCAACCAACCGACTGCACTGCCCGCCAGCGCGCCCGCAGGCAAAATAAAACCCAGGCTCGTGTAAAGCCCCACCTGGGCCCAGATGTTTGCCGGCTTGTTTGGACTGGATGCCATGGCGCAGGTGACGGCGAGCGCACCGAACGCCCGCACTGCTTCACATAAAGAAGGGCCGGATCGCCTCGCGCGCGATGGAAATAAACGGCTGGGGATAAACCCCAACCACCAGCGTCATACCCAGCGTGACGGCGAGCGCCACACGAATGCCCGCACTGCTCGCGAGCGGAACTGCCTCCGCGGCCTTTCTCATGAACATCGCAACCACAATGCGAAAATAGTAATACAACGCGACGACCGCGTAGGCCACCGCCAGCACGGCCAAATAGTAATGGCCGGTCTCAATCAGAGAAAGAAAAATAAAGTACTTCCCGATGAACCCTGCCGTCGGGGGAATGCCTGCCAGGGAAAGCAGGAAAATCAGCATCAGGATCGCCATGCCAGGGGCGCGCGACATCAGGCCGGAGAAGTCGTCGATCTCGTCGCCGATCAGGTCTTTCCGCCGCATCACGATGATTACTGCGAAAGCTCCCAGGTTCATGAAGGCATAAACCAGGAGATAGATGGCAATGGCTGTAAGGCCTTCGCGATTTCCATCGGCGGCGGCAACAAGGCCCAGCAGAAGATAGCCCACGTGGGCAATGGTGGAGTAGCCGAAAAAGCGCTTGATGTTGGTCTGGGTGATCGCCGCCAGATTCCCCAAGGTCATGGTGGCGATGGCAACTCCGATGGTCAGCACCTGCCACTCGGCGCGCAGCGGCCACAACCCGGCGATCAGGATGCGAATGAAGAAGGCGAAGGAAGCCACTTTCGGGGCCACGGAAATAAAGGCCGTGATGGAGGTGGGC